>JAAUXU010017084.1_pt1 | contig 30580 bp, 14 predicted proteins | sample 7278151 | NCBI WGS metagenome assembly JAAUXU01 (sample SAMN14350113, study PRJNA611818) | marine sediment metagenome | isolation source: surface marine sediment (1.8m) | place: French Polynesia: Moorea | collected 2018-08 | reverse complement strand
CCCCCCCCCCCCCCCCCCCCCCCCCCCCCCCCCCCCCCCCCCCCCCCCCCCCCCCCCCCCGCCCGCCGCCCCCAAAGCAGTGTGTGTTCGTGCATGATTGTGGAGGCTCTCACTAGTCATGTGTAAACATACAGGGTGTTGGGTCGAAATTGACAAGATTCGGGGGAAAAAAGCTGGCATGCCTGACTTTTTTTTCCCTTCGGAGTACTCACTGAGTGACTGTGGTGAGACTTTTATTTTATTCATTCTCCCATTACAATCAATCACTGGTGCTAAAAAGGATGCCTGAATGTTGCACAACCATCGATTAAACTTTTTGTCGGTGGCAACTCTGAAAGAGCGCACCGAGGCTGCTCGCTGGACAAAATGCCCCAGATGTAATAGGGATTCAAGTTGGGGAGAGTTTGGTGGCCAAAACTGCCCAGAACGTGGTCACTTAGCCAGTTATGTAGTGCAGTAAAATGCTGATTTAGTGAACTTTCTCTGTCAGCGGCAAAACGTCCGTTAAATTGATCAGCCACCCCCAAATGGGCAGCATAAACTTGGTCAGCTGCAAAAAGTTCACTAAATCAGCCTTCTACGTACACACAGCACGTCCATGTACGGCTGGTGCGTGGCCAGCTACCAGCAGCACAGCCTGGTGATCAGACTCAGTCAGAACTTTGACAAATCTGAGCTTTACGTCTGAGCAACGACTCAACTGTGTCTGCTGATGCTCAGTTTGTTTCCTCCCAAAACGAAAAAAAAAATAGCTTTTTTGACTACGACGCAGTCCCAGGGGCTAGAGAGTCGTTGGCCGAGGTTAATGAGTTAAAGAGAGGCAAGTTAATGGCCTAATTGACAAGTCCACAACTGCTCCCAGGTCATCATTCAGTGACCGGACGGGCCTGACTGCTCGCGGTCCTCGGATATTGACGAAGCTCGTGTTTGTTTTTCTCTCCGAGTCAAGAGTTTCAACGTTGATCTTTTGAAAATAACAATGATAATGACAAAAACAAACAGCCGCGTACTTTCAATGCAGAGCCTTCAACGTTGCGCTCCATCACCAATGCCTGCCAGTCCTTCAGGTCACGGTTGGAGGCCTTCTTCAGTGGCGTTTGTTTCTTCTAGCAGACAACAAGTTTTCACCATTGCCAACAAAAAGAAGTACACGTCGACGTGCGTGGTCCAGAACAAACAGGAGCGTTGGCGGTTGTTCCTCCCGTCGAGAGCTGGAGTACACGCCGCGGCTGTCCTTGACGTGGCCGCCGTCACGAATCAGCACGGCGTTGAAAAGTGAGGCTCATGAGCAACGGGACAGAGAGTAACTAAAAGCAGTTTGCTGGAGTAGCATTGGTCCTTGGGGAAGGGAAATGGCCAGCTGTGACAAACGATTTCTGGTCTAGTCGAGCTCGGTCTCGACGACGTTCGTGACAGCGACGACGTCCGAAGATCAAACTTTTTTTGTGTGCTTTTTTTTTTGCCTTTGCGCGCTTACTTCGACTTTTCTTTTGCTGTAGGCATGAGAAGAGGTAAAAAAGCTTCTGAGCAGGGAGAAAAGAGGAAGGAAACAAAGTGGAGGAGTGAGTTCACAAGGCTTGAGAAGTAGGTCAGTGACTCCGGGGAAAATGCGCTACAACAAAGTGCATAATGCTGGGAAATGGATTCACAACGATTTCATCGGCGTGTGATTCACGTCAGCCTCGGACGACAAGAGCAAGAACAGCGACGACAGCGGCCAGAGCCACCTGACTGGGGTGGACCTGCACACGTCGCACCAGGCCCATTTTCCAGCCTGAGTGACTTGTAGCTATTGCTCGCATGAAGGCAGAGAGAGAGAGAGAGAGAGAGAGGGAGGAGAAAAAATTAGAGCAAATTGCTGAGAGGCTGACGAAGACAGGCCCAGATAGCAAAAAACTGCGAGAAGAAAAATTAAGCACCTGCGTACGCGCGGAGGTATTTAAAGTTCGAATGCTACAGGGTGGTTCACAGTTAAGCCTTGACAGACGTGGATGAAGCTTTCACGGCCTTCGATCGCGAGCCCGAGGGAATGTTGTTGTTGTTTTCCTTCTTTTTTTTGCTAAAATCTCAATATCGGTGGCTTTCAAACGTTTGCCCGCTGGATGTTTACCTGGATGTGCATACAGCGTATGTTTTATGCAATCTCCGAGTGTGTACGTATGCATGAAGGTAACTTTAGTGCAGATGTATTTTGCTTGTACATAAGAGACGTCTTCTTTACTTATAGAACCACCAGTGAGTAGCTTTCACCCCCCTTTTTTCCCCCCCCACCGACTTGTGCAAAATCACGGTAAAATGCATCAATTGCAATCAGTGTAATGGATTATGTGTGTGTGTGACGAAGGCGAGTGAACCCCTCTTCTTTGCCCACACTAATGTTGTTGCTGCTGCCAACGAACGAGGCTCTATTGGCCGCCATCACGGACACCCTGTATGTATATTAGCTCATTTTGTGATGTGATTTGAAAGAGACGTGACGACAGCAGCAGGGGCAGGCTCGAGTCGTCGTCGACGTGCTCGACTGCACTGATGATCATCTTACCCCTCCCCTCCCCCCCCCCCCTTGCTCAGAAGGATGACGTCGCAGATGCAATCGTGGACTGAATAATGAAGACAAGCACCAAAACCTTTCTTCAATGCTGCAGCCCGCAAATTGATGACAGGGGCGAGAGTTTAGAAAGCATCCTCGGAGGCCAGCGCCGACCGCAGTGGGGGTAAATAATACAGCACACTCACGTAAAACGTTCAAATCCCGAGGCCAAGAGCGAGGCCGGGGAGGCTCTTCTCCCTCTAATCGACCGTCTTAACGGCCGGGCCATTATCCGCTATAGGACATCATTACGTCAGATTAAAATCTCAGCTCCCTTGGGAGTGCTGTAGTAATGAAAAGTCCTCGGATGACGCTGTCAGCACTGGACGAAGAAGTGTAATGCCCGTTTTGTCTGCATTGCTTTGCCTCGTTGCCGTGACATTTTCAGAAAAAAAACAACCTGAGCTAGATGTCAAGGACGAGTGAGTATTACGATGTTTTATTATAAAAACACGCCATCTTTTGACGCTCCCCCCCCAAAAAAGTGTCATCTCTCACATGATTTGGCTATGTACTTTATTGGGCCAACTTTGCGGTCCTGAGGAAGCAACGTGGAAGACTTTTCTTTACGAGAGAGCACATTTGACAGGCTATGACCGTGTTGTTGTGTTGGTTCTTGCTGTCCACGTGACTCCAGCCCCCGCCCACGTGACGATCAGGACTGCACCCCCCTTTTATAACATTACTAGCATTTATTATAAGAACGCCATTGAGGCAGGGAAGAGTCTCACAAGTGAGTCGTGAATGAATGGTGAAGTAGGTCACTCTGCCATTACCATCTGTTCTCAGTAAGACTTCGCCCTCTTTTTCCACTCAACCCTTTTTTTAAGAGACTTTACGAGAGGGCCCGACAAAAGGGTTAAGACTGCTTGATTTTTTTTCTTCGTCTTCTTCACCCCCCCCCCCCCATTCCACAGATGTGTGCCTGTGTGTGTACGTAGTTATATACATAGCAGAGTTCAGTACCAGAACAGAGTGTATAACACAACTAGCGGGATTGAAGAAAGCGTGCGCGCGAGGAAGAGAGGGCATTGCGCTTTCTCTCTCTCTCTCTCACACACACAGAAGGTGCAGGCGCTTTATATATGAAGCTCTCTCTCTCTCTCTCTCACCTCTTGCGATGCCTACTCTCTTTTTCCCTCCGTCGCTAGTATAAAACTGTCAGGAATTCCGTCCGTCCGAGGTTTCCTCCTGCTGCCTCAACTCCGAAGGGAGCCTCGATACCAGCATTGAAAGCGTCGTTGGACTTGTGCATCCACCTCTCCACGTCCGTGCTCAACTTGTGTCTGTCCCCCCCCCACACACACACACCTGGAAGGAGAAGAACGACGGACACACCAGACTTGGGCTCGCCAGTAAGTAAAAGTTCGTGACAATTTCCTTCTTTCGTCCCCACTACACTTTGTGCTGAGAGAGAAAAATTAGTCTGAATCGAGGTCGACAGTTGTGCCCGTAACTCCCATCCTTCCTGCACGTACAGAAACATTTTCTGATTTTCTCTGCCCTCCACGGATTTCGCCCCGGTCAACGTTGTTGCCGGTCAATGCTGGAGAGAGAAAGAGAGAGAGAGAAAAACTGCATGCCTGCTGCTCGGCCCTGGTGCTTTCCTGGTGCCCCCATCTTGTTCGGCACGTCGTTACACTAAAAGTTACTGCCGGTAGATGTTTTTTTCTGCTCTGTGTGTGCCCTTGGCTTTTACATGCTGCTAAACGCTTTGGCGAACCAAACACACATGGCGGTGTCGGGTCCGGGGGATCCGGGACGACTGGGAGCCGTTCAGGGATGTGCAGCTCTTTTGTCGCATACGTAAAGTGCAGCAATATTTTTTTGCAACGTCCGATATTGCTTTTTCTCTCGGGGTGGGCCTACAAAAAGGCCAGCAATTTGTCGAATTGTGAGAGCTCGAACTGATCAATCTGCATCACTGGAGGAAGAGGTGCAGCCAGAGTACATAGAGTTTGACAGAGCACTTTTGCGGAGATCGAGAGAAGAGGAGGGGGCGAAGAAAAAAAAAAAAGAACTTTCCGATGTGTGCAAAAATTGCAGGAAAACTGCGGACGCCCTTGCTGGAGATCTGGGCCTTCAGCAGGGCGGAAAAATGTCCGGAGAGGAAAGTTCACTGGCAGTCTAGACACGTGCCTGCTTAACCATAAGTTCATATCCTCTTAGCACTGAAGAAGAAAAAGGCATCGCGTGTGAGAGCTGTGACCACCTCACCTTTTGGTAGTACAGGGTGACCAACCACTAGGGCTGGGACCTGGACGTGTCTCAGAAGTGGTCCAGGCCGAGTTCTGCGCCACCCTGTTGTTGCTACATCAGTCAATCTCCAGTGGCACTCGCGTGTGACACTTGCAGCTCACTTTTTCTCCCTCTTCTTTGATCATGCTTCCATGCAGTAAGATTGAGTTGATCCTCCCGATGTTTATAGTATAAATCATCAAAGAAGGCAGCAGCGTGAGTTGCCTCAATTGAAAGATTGCTGCGTATGAAAATTCCTGTCATTCTCGTGGGCGATGTCTGCTCGAGTCCTGAAGCCTCGAGCTGGAGGAGAGCAAACAACTCTCCCCAGTGTCAGAAGTCGTTGTCTACCGAGGAATTTCGCTCCGTTCCCCTCGTTCGGGGTGTCCCAAAAGTCGGGGAGACGCAACATTACTTTGACAGTGATCAAGTGTCCATCTGGAAATGACACCACCTTTGTTCACCAGAGACACGCGGGGATGATCTGATCTAGTGCAACACTTGAAGTTCTCCTCCTCACGACTCTTTTTTTTTGTCAGACAAGAGCAAAAAGTAACATCAACATTGTGACAATAAAAAACCTGAACAATTGACTGGCCTATTTGGGTCGTGTCTCCATGATCCCTGAGATAAGACTGCTTGGACACTCTGTGGAGACGCCACAGTATTATGGAAATCGTCCGGAGAACGTTCAATTTTTGTTCTCATCCCCTCCGCGTCTGCACTTCGTCCAAATTCACTGCTGTCGACGAAGAGGTGAACAAAAAACTTGTTAGCTCGTATGTTAATGTATGAGACATTCCTTTTTTTTTCTCCATTTGAGAGGAAGAAATGATCTCGGGCATCATCTCCGTCTCAGCCACAGCCTCTTTAATCTCCTCCCTGATGAATTATGGAGGCCGGAGGCTGCGGAGAGGACGCTGTTACATAAATCGTGCCACGATTTCAGGCCTATGCAGCGATCGGCCTTACACTGTGACGTTACGAGCTGCTAGCAGGCAGTTTTGCTTATTATTCTTTTCTCTCGGCGTTGATTTATTCCTCCTCGGGCGAGCGCGCCTGCCTGGTGGTCGACAACAAGGCATGCGTCTTCCCCCCTAGGAAGTAGGACAAGAAACATACACTTTCTCTCTCTCTCTCTCTGTGTTTTCTGATATATTTGCACGCATTCGCGCGCATACAAGAAGTGCGGCTGGCACTGCTACAAAGTGCACAGCTCAACCAACGTCTGTTGTTCCCTTCCAGGCTCCTCTCACTTCCTGCCCGTGGAAATGAAGGACGACGCCGTCCTCGGACTGACGCGTGGAATACATTTTTCTCCTCCTTGGTGCTGAGGGAGGCATTACAAAAGGGGGGAGGGGAGACCGACTTATCGCTGGCATCGCAGGAGGCACAACAGACGTTCGATGCTATGCCCGAACAATATTGGGGCTCTCCCCCAACTTCCCCATGTGGTGCTGCTACTTCTGCAACAGCGCTGATGATTGCACAGGAAACCAGAACAACAACGACGTGGCCTGACTCACAACAAAGGCCGCGCTGTTAGACTGGGGCAGGCAGGGAATTCTTAGCAGTTAAAGGCTTGCGGCCTCTGCAGATTCCGCCCAGCTTAGGAGGACAGAGCTCATTTGTCTCATTTCTTGGAGGCTTGACCAAGGAGGCCGGAATGAGATAAAAGAAGCACTAATTGCATGGAAGAACATCTGGCGGTCGGGGGCCTCGCCAAACAACCCACTTGGTCTTCATTCCTCGCCTCCTTCCCATGGGATGGTGACACAAACAAGGTCGCTGCTGGGCCCACTTCAACCACTGTCACTGTCACGGCCTTGTCGGGCCTTCTCTTTTTGTCATACCAACACCGCCTCCGACCGGAGAGTGGCGGACGAGGAGGGGGAGGACGGCGGTGTCGGCCGCAACAGCAACCGCCACAACCACTGCGACGACCAGTTGTGTCAAGGATCTCGCCCAATCGCTGCCACTGATGCCAGACTTTGCAGCACTGAAACTCCAAGAAGAGGTCAACGATCTCTAAGAATCGTTGTCGTCTTTGTCGCTGCCAACTTTTTTTTTCTTCGGTGGTTCTGCTCTCTCTCCATTAACTGTGCGGGATGGCACAAATTACGCCTCCATTAGGCTTGCAATGGCCCGCCAAGTGAGTGCGTGAGTGCATCTGGCCATCAACGCCCCGCGGGGACTTTGCTCCGCTTCAACAACAACCTGTTGTGGTTGTTGTTGTTCTTTTTGGCGGTGAAGAAGAGAGAAGAAAATTAGGAGAAGAGCAATGTCCTCGTCTCTGGCGCCCTCGTTGGCCTCCGCGTCCGCCTCTGCCTCTGCCGGCGACACCACGTGGCTGTTGCCTGCTCATAAGGAGGTTGATGATCAGCGCCATGACGTGATTGAAGCAACGACCACCACCAGCGACACTGCCACTGTCAAGTACATCAACTACGTCGCGTTCGGCATCATAGCCAACGTCATTGTAGGAGTGGGCATAGTTGGGAATCTCATCAATCTGATCGTACTCACCAGACCCAAGCTCAAGGGCGTGATGTATCGCTACCTGTTGGGTCTGGCCGCCTCCAACCTGTTGGTCCTGATCATGGCCATCCCGGCGCTGATGAAGATCAGGGGAGCGCTTCGCAGCAGCACGTTTGAGATTGCTTTCTTCCAAGCGCACCTCGAAATTCCCCTGCTCAACAGCTTCATGGCTTCTTCTGTCTACATCATCATATGCATGACTGTCAATCGCTACATTTCCATCTACAAGCCCACGCACTTCCAGCGCATCCATACCTACCAGAACGCGTACATAGCCATCTGCTGCTCCTTCGTGGGCGGCATGCTGCTACACATCCCCCTCGCGTTCGAGACCAAGGTGGTGTCCGACTGCCACAAGGGTGAGTGCGTGTACAGCACCCCATCCAACGGCGCCGTCGCGGACCACCCGCTCTATCGAGTTTACCTGTGGATCAGCGAGGCACTGCTCAGACTCGGACCAATTATCACGCTCACCATTCTCAACGTGCTCATCATCATCCGCTTTCAACACATCGCTCTCAAGAGGGAGGTCCTCAAGGGCGGCAGCAACGACGCCAGGGGCAGCGTCTGTAGCACAAACGCCGCCGCAGGCAACGACCACAATGGTACGACGGGAGCGACGACTTCACCCCAGCGTAAAGCTCGGCTCTCGGTGGACGTGAGTCGCTTGGCGGTGCCCTCTTCATCCACGGCGACGACGTCGACGTCGGAGCACACGATTTCGACCCTGTCCTCCATCTCGCGGGCCACATCCCCGGCAAAATTGGTCTTGCAGAGAGGAGGGAACGGCACAGCCACGGGCACCACTCCAAATCATCACCGCCGCCGTCGAGGCCTCCACAGTCCCGAGGAGCGCATGCTCGTCGTGGTGCTGATCGCCATCGTCATCCTGTTCGTGGTGTGCACGACGCCTGCAGCCTTCCTCTCGATCCTCGTCACCGAGAAACTGAAGCAGGAACCCTGGTTCGCGGTGTTCCGCGCGGTGGCCAACAATTTGGAGCTCCTCTGCTTCGCCCTCAACTTCTTCGTGTACTGCCTGTGTAGCGCCGACATCCGCAAGGCCTTCGTCGACGTCCTCTTTGCCAACGCCGCCGTCACTTACCTGAGGAGAAAGTCCTTCAAAGCGTCCACCATCGAGATGGCAGACGTGAACAACGTCTAAAAAGAAGAAAAAAAGAACCGTACGGGATGCACTTTGATACCCTTCCCCCCGCCCCCTTCCCCTCCTGCCCCCTGACTAGAAAGGTCGACTTGTGCAAAAAATGCTATCCAACCCTGATGTTTGAAGCAAAGGCAGCGCATATAAGATCTGGATAGGCAGTTATACTAATGATCTCACGCCTTTTTGCTACCCTTGCCTCAAATTTGCTTAGGTGTAAGTAAGGTGTGCGTGTGTGAGCGAGAAGAACCCATTAGAAATCTTTTACTTTTGATATTTTTGGTAAAGAGCAGCAACAACGACGTCCCAAGATTGAGTGAATATTTACTGCTTTACGTGTACTTCTTGGGAGTGCTTGTCCACTCATTTGCGATGAGTCGAGCTCGAAAAAAAAAGAAGGGTTTGCTCTGAAGTCTCAGCCTTTTTTTGTCGAAAAAGAAGGCTTTTTTGCAGCTCGAAAAAGCTTCTTTGGTCTCTGTAACTTCATTTCCATGTTTCCCCACTTGTGTCACTCATAAAAAAGAGTAACGCCTCTAGATGCTAGAGCACTGAGTCTCTCTAGTCTAGAACACAAATTCGGCCAACACTCCGAGATGGCGGTTTCGATCTAAGTCGAAGTCCAATTCTGGAAAGTTCTGCACTTTTGCACACACTCCGCGCTCGGAGTCTTGGCCATAGAGCAATCGGCGATTGCTCCTCAGTTGTAGCCTCCTCAAGGACGGTTTCAAGCAGGTCCTCTCAATTCGATGTGCATAAATAACCTGAGTAGAGAGTCAGCCTGCCAGGTTTTATATATATATATATATATATATAAGACACACGAGGCTGCCGCAATTCCTTCCATTTGGCCACTTCTCTTTTTGTCTTTTTCCGGCTCAAAGAAGACTTTTTGGCTACCAAATTATAACTTTTTTTTTCGAGCTCCAGCAATGAGTACCGCGAAAAAGTACTACAAGCCCTTCTTGCCTGTTCATCTTCCTAACACTTGTGCATAAGTGTGCGTACGTCTTCATGCATACTTCTGTGTGCGTATTTTTTCCCAGGGCAACACAGAGAACAAATATGTATTTCATGTGCTTCTGCCAGATCGTCATCCCTGTTGCATACTGATTGGTTGCTTATAAAATATATATCTACACACATGTGTCACAGTCAGTTGACAGAGACCCCCGGCTCTGTGCTGGTCCACACGGACCAGTGGTGTCTGTTTGTGTATATATGTGCGGTCTTATAAGCAGTAAATCTTAAGAGATGCTTTCCTCAAAGATTAAGAGCCTCCCTCGCTCGCCCCCCCCCCCGATCGCAGTGCTAGCTTTATAGCTAATGCTCGCAGGGAGAGCATTTATTGGCACCTCAGTGGAATGGCTCAGAGATTATATTCTCCGGCCTCCTTTCATGTAGAAGAAGCCTGACGCAGGAGGCGCCAGACGTCAGCCCATACGTGGTCTTCTCCGCCAGGCTCATGTGCACTTGTCGAGTTCATTCCACTTTCCTTTTATCCTGCCAGACGAATTTCAAAAGAAAAAAACTTTCCTTTGGGTTGACCCAATTTTTCACTCCCCCCTTGTCGTTGCAAAAGGAGCAGTCTCGCCCACGGCTGTCGTCACCGTATTTTTCGCCAAGTGGAAGGCCGAGAAGACAGAGAAAAAGAGCCACCACAGCCCTGTTGGCCAGGTTCCTCATCGTCTGGCCCCCCATACACACGCAAAACCATGTCAGTGCCACTCCTCGGTGTACTCACTATCTGGCAGCCATAACAAGACGTACCTTGGAACACACATACGAACGGCCGCGGCCGAGGCAGACGGGCAGGCGGGCGGCAAGGCCGACTCCGAGTATGCACACGCGAGTCTACACAGGACATGAAAGGAACACCGAACAGATGCGGCTCATAGGATGTCTGTGGACACACACGCGCGAGAAGAACGCACGCACGCGCGCAACGGAACTGTGGAGGAGTGCGCACGCGCGCACACCACAAGTACACGCGCACGCACACAGAATGGCGCGCACGCCCTATCTTGCGTACTCTTTTTTTCTTGACGAAAAAAATGGAGACAACTCGAGCATCGTTTAAAAGCCAGTTGAATGGTTATTGCGCTACAATGAGCGACGTCAGCGTTCTAACAACATGTTTACATAACACACTCGAGTAAAGCACAATAATACACAGCGACAATGGGCTCTCTCAAGCACCGCTTGTCTCTCTCTCTCTCTCTCGCTCGCTCTCCATATTGTATGCATATACACATGTATTCTTTGCCTAATTTTATATTCCCGCTGTGTTCGGCGGCCACTCTGTACTTGCCTCATGCATGCCCAACATTTCTCTTCCAAAAAGGGGTGTGTGACTTTGGCCCATACTTTATTTTGGGCGCGCCCCAAAGCGCTTTTTCAACCTGAGGACACCGCGATCGCGGCCGCGTCCACGGGCACGACGTTGCTGCTGCTGCTGCTGCGGCTGCGGCTGCGGCCGCTACTGCTCTTCGTCGTCTTCCTGACTCTCTCCCTCCAACAGATGTGCGACATTCCTGCTCAGTCCCGAGGAGCGTGACAACGCAAATATCTCTTGAGAGAGTTGCTGCACTCGCCTGCTACACAAAATGTCTGGCCGCTGGCTGTCTGAGTAGTAAAGAGAGAGATTATCGTAGGCTGCATCTCTCCGGGGAGCTGCGTTGCGCTACACAGACACTTCGGAGCTCCTCGCTTGCTCCAGATGACCCGACAGACAAACAAACCATAATGCAGTGAGAGGCAAAAAGAACTGGACGGCGCAGAGAGCAAAACTGCTTGGACAGAGATACACTCATGACACGTAACGTATGGTAGGTAAAGCTCTCCCTTCTCCTTCGGTCATTGACTCTGTTGAGGCCAATGCCAGCCAAGCTCGAGGTACTATTAATGGTGGGCGAAGCAACCTTTTTCTCCGTGACGCCTCCGAGGGTGAAAGAGACGCTTCTTCTTCTCGCTGAGAGGCCTCGCGGCCTCGCGGCCTCGCCCGCCCGCTCCGCCCGCTCCGCACTGCGGCCTCGGAGGCCTCGAGGCCGTGATCGCGAGCTGTCAGCGGCAAAAGAAGAAGGATGAAGGTCCGAGCACACTTACAAAAAATGTGTAGGGGGGAGGCTCCATTTTTTAACGCAATGTCCCGCTTGCGTAATGGATTCTTTCTTTATTCGCGCCGAGGCTCTAGGGCAATAAGTGAGGATTTTATTGCGCGCTCCAACATATACTTAGAATTATTGCTGTGCAAAATGCACTTAAAAAGAGTGAGAGAGAATAACCGTTGCAGCAGTGGTGGCTGGCACAAAAGAAAAGATATATTGAACTGTCAGAAGAGCGAATTCTCTCTCTATTAACGTCAGTACGAAGCAAGCAAAGAGTGCGTGGGCCTCACTCATAATAAAGACGCCAATTTCGGGGTGGGGTGGGTGGGTGGGTGGGGGGAGAGAGGGGGCGTTGGTGGCGGAGGCCGAGGCCGGAGGCCGAGGGCCCAATGCTCGAGGCCGCAGAAGAGAGAAAGGGCTGTTGCTGTCATGATTAGATCTATTTTTCACCACATTGATGGTCCTAGCCACGAGCCCGAGCAGAGGGGGGAAAAGGGCCCTTTTAGCAGGGGTTGCGTCTATGCAGCCTCACGAACTGCGCATGTATGGGTTGGCAGGGGTTAAAGACCCCCTCGATCATTGTCACATTGGCATTGATACGATTGGAGAAGACACAAAGTGCTCACATTCTTCATTCTGCTCGAGTGACGGAGGGAAAGAATTCCAAAAATCTGTTTGCAAACTCACCTGGGTTTGCATGTGTAGTGTTTGTGTGTTTACGTGTGGAGCTCTTGTATGATGCGTGTCCAGTTCTTGTGTCAATGTTCTCCTTGTCTGTGTGCAGATTTTGTATGTCTTCAGCTTTTGCATGTGTGTTCTTCTAAGTCTTGGTTGTGTAACGTTATGTGTGTAAAGTTCTGGAGGCTTTAGTTCGTGTGTGTAGTTCTTGTGCGTGTGTGTGTTGCCTTCTCTTCTCTCCCGAGAGATCCGAAAAATGTCTTCGGCAGTCAAAAAAAAGGGGGCGGCAACAGAAAGTTTCGGATTTCAAAATAAGCAAAATAAAGGAATTTAGGCCAAGAGGAGCGGAAAAGTTGTAGCGAAATAAAAAAAACTCATTCTTCCTCAGGAGGATTCTGAGGCCAACGAATATTGGAGCCTGGATGACATCCCGGACGTGGAGGAAGCGGAGGAGCAATTTCATCAGTTCGCCACAGTTGTGTCAACTGTTATTCCATCCGTTGTGCGGAAACGACTGCAATATTGTAGGCTCTTCCTCCCCCCCCCCCTCTGCCCCAAATGCCAAGGTGCCAGAATGCCAAAGAACCGTCGCACCGGACATCCGACCTCAGGTTTGTGTACGTGTGCAAAAGACCAAACAGCGGTCAAAAGTTGAGCAAAGAACTAGCAAGTCTTGTCGACCAACAACCAGAGAGACACTTTGAACTGTCGCAATCCGCTCAAGTCGTGGCTGAGATGATGAAATGTTTAGAACTTGTCCAGGAAAAACACTCTTTGGTTTCGAGTTTTTCACTTTCTGACCAAAATCACCCAGGGTTTTTTGTTTGAGGGGGGGGGATTTTCAAATCACTCAGTCATTTCGAATAGAGAGCGCAAAAACAAGCTTTCATCCGAGATTTACTGTACGAATATCGTACATTACTTCACCACATGACTCACTGCATTTGTTCTTCCAAACAAAGAAGGCACTTCTGCAAAATTTAATGCGTCATACTCAGTTTCTAGGACCAAGGGGGATATGAAACAATAGAGAGCATGACAAAAATATTGTGACACAGGAGACTTTTAAGAGGAATCGAGGATGCTTCAATTTTTAAATACTCCTTCTTCTCATTGCCAGCGATGACGAGAGCGATATTTTTCAGAACATACGAGTATCCTGAGTGACAGAAAGCATAAACTGAGAGGAGAACATTTGAAACAGATTTGCTACCGCGATACGATCTCTAATAACGGTGCATTTCGACAAAAAGGTGTGCACAGGGTGATCCTAGGAAAGTGTTATTTTTCGGTGGCACGCGAGACTTAACAAAGTCAAATATGTTCCAAATGTGTTTTTTTTATCTTTAACAAGGGGAGATTTATTACTCAGGGGGTGAAAGCCCTAATTTTTACATTTCTTGTCGAAAATGTGACTCTTGTGAGACATTTTTCTGACGTCCAGACAGAAGCCTCCACCACTTCCTCCACACCCCTCTTCAGGTCCTCATCCTGTCCCACATCCTCTTCTGCGTCGAATTGAAGTGCACGTGATCCCCAAATACATCTTCTGCCTTCTTTTTATAAAAATGGTTGCAAATATATGACAGTCCTGAAAAGCAGCAAGTTTTTGATCTAATAATGCGTCTCAGTACAACACGAAAGTTCTACTTGTTCGCTTTCCATCCATGTAAAACACTTGGTATAAACTTTTTGGACGTATACTACAACGTTCACTTTTTTTGCGCCTCACACGCTAAAGCAAAAAGCATTTTCGGTGGATCACACTGCATATTTCGCCCCAAAGGGGGTGGAATCAGATGAAAGTGACCCATCACATAATCAGAGTGGCAGCAGCAAAGCTTTCAAGAAAAAGAAAGTTTTCACTCTGCTGATCCCATAGGAGATCATTTGTTCTGAAAGTTGGTAATGAATGATGTGTCTGGTCCAGAATCCGTCAGCTGTTTCAGTGCAGCACCTGCCTGGTCTGGGGTCACTTGTCCACATCACTGAGATCCTCGCCCTGGTCGTCGTCTGGCACCGGGTGTTGGCCTCAGGAGACACCAGAACGACAGCCTGGGTGCTACCGGCGTGAAGGAGCTCGAGCTATAGCTTTTGTGGTAGTTCATGAGTCGAGTATTCGGGTGGGGTGGGACCGAGAACCCGGGTATCTGGGCAGGAGGGAGTGGTTTTTTCCACAAATATTGAACCCGGCGAAGTCCGGGTAAACCCCTCCACCAAGCCCATCTTGCAGCAGATTGATCGCCTCTCTCATGTGCTTTTGCACACTGGCTTGATGGCGACCTCATTGCACAAACCCCATATTAGTGCAATACTGATTATGATAAAATTATGGTTTCGTTTTGGTTCCACTCAAAATGGTCCAGACAAGAACCAAACAAGAGTTCCATCCACTTATCTGTGTTCCACTGTCGACAAAGCATGCATGTTCTGTGACGTCCTAATTTTGCCGATGTGAACACTTGCTACTTTTAACACAAAATGACTGTCTGATGTTTCTCTGCAATCTTCGCCACTGTCATCATTTTCATTGCTTTCTTCTCCCTCATCTGTCTATTCTCTTTGTTCTTCCACTTCATGTCGCAGTTCCCCCTTTGAGGCTGGCGTCTGCGCCACATTCATAGGGGAAGGTTGCAACACTGATCCTGGAGGCGAGACAGCAATGTAGGTCTCAGTCTTCAAAGGTCGACTCAAGAGCGATTTGGTCTAGTCTTGTGTCAATGGAAAAGTCACAACACTCACAAGAGGATCAAACACAGTCGGACTTGTTAGAAAACTTGAGGATGCTACTTACTTTAAACATAAAGAAATGTGCAAGTAATGCATGTATCATAGACGAGACCATTTTTTTATCTCTTCTGGCGTGATATATTTGTTGTAAGACTCCATTTGCATCCCTGCTAGTCAAATGAAATCAAAACAAAGTGTGTTTTGTCTTCCAAAGCTTGTTATGCAGTGACCTTATGTAGCAAAACTTTATTGCCAACCCTTTTTTTTTGAAAACCACTTGACTACATCTTCACCATTTGGCATTAAACAATACATCAACTATGCACTCAGCAAAATTCCTATAATTTCATTTATTGGTCTGGCCTAATGGAGATGCAGCCATCTGGCTGTTACAAGTGCACCAAGGTGCCACTATAAAAATTGTACACTGCTGGTGCCGCCGGCCAAATGTTGGCACAAGTGCGCTAGAACCTTATCTAAAAGGGTCAAGGCTATAAGGGTATACTTAAAATTACAACCCTTTTTATGGTAATTAGAATGTCCCAGCAATCAGATCTCAGCTGACTCAGAGGTTGTACCTGGAAAAAAATACGGATGAAAGTGTTGGCACGACTTGGAACAATAGCCATGGCAAACTGGAATGCCCTGGAAAAATGGAATTGCACTGACCAATAGAACATATGTAGTTATTATTACATATTACAGTACAATAGTACATATGTAATTACATTTTTTAATGCACCAGGATACAAGACCTATAAGAGCAGGAGGCAGCTGAGCAAATCATGTCATCCGATGGGGCCGGCCAGGACCCTCTTGTGCAGTTGGACATTTTGTTTTCTGCACAAGCAATGCAGCTGCCAAAGTCGTTTAAGTTTGTTCAACAGATACTATCCACCCATACCAATCATGATATGATGCAAAATTAAGATTTCACAAACAATTTAAGAACTTTATCATCTCTGATATGTCATTGTCCAAATTTTACTTCTATGTCAGTTAAACCCAGAAGGAGAGCAATTTTGATAAACACTGCACATCACATCTTACGCAGTCGTGGACTCGGCACAGGAAACGAGCGAGACACTCACCATTTTGTCGACACTGTGCAATCTTGGATATAAGCAATACCTAAGCATAAGCAACACTGCCTCCCAGAGGCTTGGTTCTAATGTAAGCAACAGTGCCAATTTTGAGCCAAATTGTGTCAAGAACTGTTGCTTTCATTACAGATTATACAGCTTCATTTCGTACCTTTAGTACTTTTCTTCTTGGTTCAACCGCGTGCTAGCCAGCCACAGAATGATAATATGATAACATAAAACGTAGTTGGAGGCTGTCCACAGCACAACCTCAGCAATGTTTGCTATTAGATTTTTTTTTCTCCCTTGCCCCACCTTTGCCAGGTTTGCCAGATGCATATTGAACGCGTGCAAAGCACTCACGAAACGTGTACGCCTCATCTGCATCCACACTGTGACTGCGCTTTGTCACAACTTCCTTAGATGCTGGTCCAGCCCAACCTTGAAATGGTTGGAGGCCTCTGCAAGGAGTGCAAGTGAGATGTGGTTCAGTTGCATCTCTGGTCCTGTCACATCCAATGACTCAATTCGAGATGACATTGGCAGAGCTGACTATGGTTGACTATGGTGATCAGGTGGGTCAATGGGCCTTCGCGAAACGGGGAGGAGTTTCTTCTCTGACGTCATCGCCGTCTTTCAAAACGCAGATTAGAGCAGCGATCCCTATATCGTTTGGCGTGATGTATATCTGAGATGAGGAAACGAAAGTGTAAAGGTTACAGGGTTATGCAGACAAATTTGACTTTCCTTCGACTTCATCAAGATTGACATCACGAGCAAGTAGAGACAAAAATTTCGACTCAGGTGAGGGAGGCTCGACTGCGATGTCACTCCAACAAATAGGAGGTTGCAAAAGCAGCAGAGGTGATGGAACGGTTTGCCTACTCGGTGACAGTTGCACCAACCCATGGGAGACACAGCAGCGGGGCCCTGGCTGATGCACCCCAACTCCATAGTGCACGATGAGTGCGACCTGACCAAGGGGTTGGCCAGCCAGAGGACGAATGGCAGAGGAACGGCAGGTTTTTCCCCAGCACAGTCCTTCATATCCGGAATCAGCTTGGATAGGAATGAACCAGACGTCGGTGAGACTTGGAGGAGAGAAAATAAGAGCTCCATCTCGATAAACAAGGATTTGATGTAGCGGCAAAAAGATGTCGATGGAGGAGATGACAAAGACACACATCCTCGGAGGCCTGCGTGTCAGTGCAGTGCCAAGGAGTTTGTGGGCTCTCATAAGAGTGCCGCTCTTGGCAGTGTCACATCCTGAACCGACTGAGTAGTCCTGACCTAGTTCTACCGAGATTTTTAGATCACTTCCTTGATAGAAGCTCTCGACTCAGAATTTAAAGGAACACAGCCATGCTGAAGATGTGGGAGAGCAATCTCCATCCTCGACGTTGTCATCACAAGGCCTCTACATTGCAAATTTTTTCTTAGCAAGAAAAGTGTCATCATGTGGTACTATGTCATTGCCCCTGGTGTTGTTATCTTGAGCCTTGAAAGTGAGGCCTTGGGGCCTGGCATAATTCTTGCAGTGATCTTCACTGCACTGTCTTCTTATTTCAACCACCGCCCATTACTTGAATGGCTGATGCCATAATGAAAGCCTCATTATCAGAAGCAATTTCCACTTTAGCAGAGGCAAACAGCAATTGCTGTGTATATGAAGCTGCCCCCATTATCAGAAGCAACTTGATTTTGGCTGCTCGACGCAGTTCGTTTTGGCCCGGCTTTCCTCGACGGACTTGATGAGAAGCACGACGATGCTTTTGGTGCTCTTCGCTTCTCTGCCTCCTCCACAGCAACCGTTTGTCTGCACTGAGGTCGACTCACGCTCATGTCAGGGACAACGAGAACGCTGAGGCCAAATTCGGCCACAAATCATGGCTAAGCAGCTCAGGTGTCACTGGCAACACTTGGGCATTTCAATTAGAGACTAATACCCACTTCAAGGAATTTATGTTCCAAAAAATGGGCCGTTAGAAGGGATGGAGTGAAAGTAACCCGATATATTCAAAGCAAGGCTGTGCGATGTCAGCCATTTATCGATAGTACTAAAGATGCTGGCTATTCTAAAGATGATTCCTTTGCTCATGCTTCAAAATATGCTTGACGTGGGAATTTAGCACAAATTGCCACGTCCAAGATATCGCGATACATTTTCAGATACTCGATATTTTCAAACCATCGTGATATTCGTTGTCGATACGTTGTATCGCAGACCTATTGTCAAGGACTACTACTTATCCTGTGTAGGACATGCAAGGTCGTACCTGAGCTCTTCGAAAAGAGGACATTCGAAATTATCGTTGGGAAGAATAATTTTCAAAATCGGACCAGATTATTCTAAACTTGCTAAGTGAAAAACGTAAAAGTGCAAACTCCGAGGAATTCACCAATGAAAAGTCACTTTATTGCATTCCCTTTTTGTCCCCTATAACAACATTCACCCAGACAAAACGTCATTCAGCTGCGTTTTTTGCATGAATGGGCCTTCAGACAGCCTCAAGTCCCAGAACCATCTCTTCTCCATCCTGTTGACTGTAAACACATCTCCCCTGGCTCCTTTGCCCCCCCCCCTCCAGCGGTGTTCGGTTTCGGACATGGTGCTGCTGTCCAAGTGTCTGCTAGGGGTGTTGTACCTGGCCTGCCTCCTCCTTCTTCTGCCTGTCCGTCTGTCTGTCATGCCAATTACTGCACTCAAGTGTGTGACGTCGCAGAACACCCAGGAATGGCTGCAGGAGTCATTTGTCGGCATTCCAACTCTCTCTCGCTGTCGCCGTCCCTGTCGCCGCCGTCGTCGCTGTCGTTGACGCCGTCCCTGACGCTGCCGCTACCTGCATAAAACGGACAGTTACATTTTATCCCCCTCAAAGGGGGGTTCACAGCACAACGAAAACATTTCTGCAGACTTTTTTTTCTTGTATAACCTTTCTCCCTTTTTTTCGCAACCGTCCCCTTGCTCACTGGATTACAGGGTGTGGCAGACAAATCTGACCATTCTCACTCATGCGAATAATTCGGTCATGCGCAGTACAAGTGGGAATCCCCTGGCAATCCAGAAGACACCACGGGGCTCAAGCAGTGCAACTCTTTGAAGAAGTTCCTCTGCGCAGACGCAGTGTCTGAGTGAGGACTGGCCGGATTTTTAGTTGAATGGCAATTCAGCTGCACTCATGACGACTCTGTCATTTACTGAATGCCGAGGCAGAAAAGTCCTCAGTGTGTCAACGACAGACATCCCTGTGGGAGCTGAACTTTCCAGTGTGGGACTCCAACTTTCCATTGAACTTTCCACTGCGGGACCTGACTTTGGCGAAAAGAATCCTGGATTCCTCTGCAACACCCTGTATACGCACACACTGTGCATGTCAACTTTTTTACTCTCTTAGGAGGGAAGAGGGGAGAAAAAATCTTTGGAAAAAGTTTCTTGACCTTTTACGAGGCGCGTTTAGACAATCACCGCTTGCTTTTTATCTGCCGCAGCTTTGTCAAACGGAAAGAATAAAGTTTTTCTTTCATTGTTTTCTTGCAACACTTTTTGTCTCTCCCTCATTTTTCCGCATATCATAAGGGGAACTTGGGTGAAAGCCAAGGACTTTAAAGCTTTGATCCTCTCTCAAAGCTTTATTTATCTATTTTTTTTACGCTGCTGCCGAAGTCGTCGTCGTCGTCGTTGTTCTTTGAGTTAAGGTAGCTAGACAGGGATCGATGGGATTTGGGCATGAATCGAGCGGCGAGAATCTTGGCCCATTTGCGCCTCTTGATCGATAACGACGAGTCCGTCGTGTGCAAGAGCTTCTTCCTCTGTCCCTTCTCGAGCAGCAGCAAGGGCAGCACCGATCAATTCAGGCGTCGGCACGAGTGAAGCTGAGACGCGTCAGAAAGCGTGAACGACAGCAATGAAATCAGGAGCTTCTGGCGATCTTTATCTGCTACGCCCGTGGCTTCACTTGTACAGGGTGCGTCGGAATTTGTGTCAACTCAGGACGACGACGACCTGGGAGTACTCGGAATCAGTTCAAGCTACTGGTTGCTTCACAACAAATTGTACCCTGGTAGTGTATTCGGTCCTCATTGTACGGGTGTGGATGATATTTAGTGTGATAGCTCAAACATGTGTTGATCGGATTGTGACAATCTCAGTGGCATCTAAGAGCTCAGAGAATGCAATTTTACGTGCATGAAACATGGCCCAATCTCATCACACAACTTATGACTGATCATGCAAAGATTGACCGTATTTTTCGTGCAGCAGCTGTAGAACATGATGACGCTGGTGGTGGCCACTGTAAGCGTTATGTGAAATAGTCAGCGATCATAACTGTGTGTAACCAAATGTTGAGAAGCGACTGTGTTCGCTTTGTTTTTAAAATCAAAGGTTGCATGCAAAAGATTCAGCTGCGTGAGAAAAGAAGAAAATCTTTTGCATGATCAGTCAGAAGTTGTGTGGTGAGATTTGGCCATATGTTTCATGCATACAAAGTTGCATAAAAGAGCTCTCAAATGTCACCGAGATTGTCACAATCAGATCAGGGGAGGGGAGTCTTGGAAGTCTGTCTTCCCTGTATGAACCGCATTGAACAGACTGCGGGTCAGGGTAAAGTTCACTGGAGAATGTGATCAGTAAAGGAAAAGATCTCCACCAAGATTCTATGACTCTTCTATGAGCACTACACCCTAAGTGCCACTTCTGCCGTCCACAAGCAAACAAATAATCTGTAAGGCTCTCTGCATGTCTTCTTTTCGAAGCACGACCACAGATTACTTACATGTATGCCTCAAAAGGAGGACCAAATGTTTTTCTTTGACGAATGCCTAGTGAAAAAGAATAGAAAAAAGGTACTGTTCTTCATTGATTTTACTTCGTTCTTTTTGCTGATTTCTGTACAGAATTGCGGTACTTGACTATCAAATGACCACCAGCCTTGGACAGTTACATAGAAAGTCTTTGTGTCTGATTAGATGCAGACACAAGTTGTCGCACTGACCAACACCATGAAGTTCATTGCTCCCAGTCATCAGTTCGCCCATCATCTTCTTCCCCAGCACCAATGACTTGTCAATACACTGATTTGCAGTGGTGTCATTGCTTCCAGTTGCAGAATCGACGCGTATCAATTGATGTGGCCTCAGCATTGGCGAGCAGTGTGGAGCTGGACCTGCGGAATGAGTGACAACCAGTGTAGTCACCAGGATTTGGAAGCTTGAGCTGGGCTGCAACCTGCATTGGAATCTGATAGAGGTAATTAATGCAGAACCCTTCAGGCATGTCTCAAACAAGTCAGAGTTCGTGTCCATGTTGCTGTTGCCCAGGGACTCGTTGACAGCCTGCATGAGCGCTTACGCGCGTGATGCGTAGCAGGTCGCCAGATTGTCATGATCAAATGGGATGGCAAACTGAGCATTCTTGACCTCACCTCTCTGCTTTGCTGGAGTACACTGAACCCATATCCCATCCCCAGTTTCTGTCAGGTCCTTGAACTTGAGGCTTTTCAGTTCATCAACCCTCAGGTCAGCACAGAAAGCAATTACCGCAGCAGCCTTCCTAAGGAACCCGAACCCTTTTGGTCTTTCACTTGTCACGTTGAGGAAGTGATTGATCTCGAACTTAGTGAATACCTGAGCCACCTTCCTTTGGTACCCTGCATTGCACTGCTTCAGCTGTAGAAGGAGCCTCGGACGAACATCTTGCAACTTTTGCCCGAACTCCACCTGGTAGCTTTGAAAACGTGGACCACACGGAGCAGCTCTTCTGTTGCTTCTCACCATGCAAATAGTGGAAGGATCCCATGAAGTGACTCCATTGACTCTGCAGTAGTCCTTGAACTGTGGCCTGGCTTTGTCGTACAATGCATTACATTTATTAGGGCAAAGCTCACCAACAACATCTTCAATGGATCGACTGAGGCTTTGATTGCTCATCGTGAGAGGGAGAACTGTCTGTGAAGATGAGTTGCTGCAGATGAACAACGTGCGAGCATTTTGTCCGGTGTTCCTCAAGTAACTCGTCGACTGAGCTGGCCAAGATCAATGTGGTTGATGCACTTACAGTTGGTGGGAGCTTCACTTGCCCTGGTTCTTCCACGCTTCCTTGCCCAGTCCAGGCCTTGAGACAAGTCTTCAGGCAAGAACGAGGATGATTCTAGCAACAATCTGCTGACCACGAGTGACTGAGGAAAGCTGTGGTTGTGACACAGTGAGGCACAGATCTCACTATTACGGCAGAACATGATCAGTGCACAGCCATGTTTGACGAGCAACATTTGCAGCATTTTGCTTGTTGCATCTTCTGGAAAATGATGGAGCACCGTGTGCAACTTTGTACAGGGTGTGTGAGAAATTTGGCAACAAGCTAACTTGCCAGAACACCTTTGTTGAGGAAGAAGACTTGTCCGTGGCACTGAAGAGATTCTCTGACAGTGACAATGAGGTGTCAACTTTGTAGACTACTTAGAAATGGTGTGTCTGTTAAGGCTTTGAAAGGTACCTGATGTCTCCTACCTACAATTCTGAAGTGCATAAATTCCCTTGGTCTTTTCAACTTTGCAACTCAGAAACGCTCAAGAAAGTTCTTTGTCCGGAGTCTCTTCTTATACAAGATCACGTGGCTCAGCAGCAATGTTCTTGATGTTGCTCATAACAGTCAGTTTCTTGTACATGCCTGACTCAATACTCTTCACCAACTAGTGAAAATAAATACTCTATTCTCACTATTTGCTGCCGCTCTTGATTAGGGGCAGCACTGAAGAGATGCTTTCAGGCAATAAGTGTTATCCCAAGTGTGGAGGGGTTAAAGGTCTGGTTGCAGTCAAAGTATGATTCTTGATGTGCTTGCTGAGGACGAAGACGAGGAAGAGGACGTGCCAGCGGTCCACACCAATGAGGAGATGTGCAAGTACATCTACTAGGAAGAGAGCAGCAATAACGAGAAGTGAACATGTTTTATCCGAAAATATTTCTGTTAAAAGTATGTTAAGTGAAAGCTGCTCTCAACAACCATATGTAGGTCTGTGAGAGTCTCTCTCGTGTGCGAGCTGTTCACAAACTCTGAAAATGAAAAAATTCTTACAATTTTCTTTTTCTCCTTCATCTCTCCCACTGTTCCCTGCTGCCTCAGGCGAGGTCTCATAATAGCTCAACGACCGGGCATGATGAAAAAACTACGCACTGAACAGAACTTGAAATTTATTCGTTCACAAGTCTGCAACAAATGTAAGCACGAGCTCAAATTTTCTGCATCATCCATGGCTGAGGAGGACTCAGCGCACATAAGTAACTTCAGTTGAAGTTTTCATAGAATATAGTAAACCAATGACATTAGTGGTGAGGGCAGGTGATTAAAAAAACCCAAAAGCTTTGTGCCTTCCTCATGAAGTTGGTCCACACGACCCTCTGGGAGGAAAGACCCCATGACTTCATTGACTGAGCCAGTCTTCAACTGGCAGCTAAGAACTGCATTAAGGCTCCTACAAACAATTTAACTTTTGTACAAAAGATTACCATAATCATGACACATGTAATGTGCTCAAACGCAGAATGCATCTTTTTATAATAATCCGATCACTCTCGAGCTCAGCGGTTACATCATCTTCTCCGCAATGATCTCTCCAGCGACTTCAAAGAGAACCTGCATGAGAGCCCAAACTCTTTGATCAGTCATTGTTGTTCAGACGAGTAGACCTGAAAACAAAGTATGGAGTAGCATTGATGGCATATGCAGCATTTTGGGAGTGTAAAATTCCATTTTGCACCTGATACTTGAACTGTGCTACCTGGAAAAATGATTCATTAAGTGCTGATGATATGAATACTTATACAAAGGCTTCATGTTTTGCAAGTGTGAAAAATTACATCAAAGTGGTCCGTTGCATTGCCAGAGCACTATATTTTTATATATAGTTATAAGTAGTTGAAGTTTCAGATCTCATAGAGATAAATGCATGCAGGCCAGGCAGGCCAGGCAGGCCAGGCAGGCCAGGCAGGCCAGGCAGACCAGGCAGGCCATGTAAACTACTTATTACAGGTTTAACTACTTATAACTCCGCTGGATGTCATGATTGAGGTCTGGTCTTTGGATATATTACTCCTAACATTATCTAATGGCAGAATCAAGCAAATTTGGAGATGGGTGTGGTCACCTCAAAATCGACGGAAAATATAGTGCTCTGGCAAATCGGGGCCCTGTCAACTGAGCAGGCCAACGCCACCCTGATGGGCCTCAACAGATTCGCCCCGACGAACGCCTTTTAAAGAACTGCGTCGACGATAGAAGCACCTGAGAGGGAGGGACAATCCCGTAGGAATAAAAAAGTAATATTTGTACGTATGTGCATAATTTAAGAAAAAGTACAGGAAAGTGGACAGATGCGTAAAGGAGTGAGGTTGTTTTTCTTCGTCAGCACAACAAGACTGTCTTGTCATGGACGACAAGCTTGACATAATGAACTTTTTGCTAGAGGACTGCATTAATCTCAGACCAGTCAGCAAGAAGGATGGAAGCAACAAGCCAATGCAGCCTTCATGTCGCATGTTCATGCCTTCCCGACGTTTTTCTGGTGTTCCAGCTCGTCACATCGACGACCGGCGGCAACTACCCCGTCAGCATGGGCCCCTCGTGGCCCACGTACCCGAACCACCTCTCGTACTGCACCATTTTCGAGGCCACCCGCGCCCTGGACTACTCCTTCCACCAGCACGTCAGGAAGGACAGAGAGGACCACATCAAGATGAACTTCAGCACTGTGCACAGTGAGCAAGTGGTGCCTGCGCCACCTCTTGGTTCACACCTTCCCTCCCCCGCGACCAGCCAAGAAAGTTGCTGAACTGACAGATCTATTAGCGCAGCCAGACTGACCCACATCTATAGCATCATGCACAACAGCCCAACTGGGAAGAAGCTCCCGGTGCATGCAACAACTGCGCGGTCAGCAGTCTTAGTGACGTGGAATTGACCTCATCTTGCACCATAAGTCCGGTCGGGTGGACAACATCAAGAAGACTCGACCAGGATCGATCTGAGGAAGATACGGAAAAGGTACAAGTGCACCTTGCCAGTTCAATCAACCGATAGCAGTACAGGTGTGATTTGATATTTTTATTTTCGTACCTGTCGGCTGTACTATTTAGAACATTAAAATGTATGTCATTCGATTAAACTCAACATCTGACTGATAATTCAAGACCTCTTCTTTCTTTAAATATCGTTTAGCGAGCATCGACGATACTTTTTAGGCGATACAGCATTTCATACGTGAAAAGTGTCCACACTATCCGATACTCCAGTATCGCACAGTCCTACAACACACACTTTGGAATTGTTGCACTTGAAGTTATCTCAAAATTTCCATCCAAAACAATACATTGAAAAGCATTTGGGGCACACTTCGATACACCAGGTGGTAGATAGAAGATGCATTGTTGAGAAATCAGTGCCATTAAAAACGTTCCTTTCATACCCAGTGTTTTACAGAGGAACGCCATTTTGGGTACGATTGCCTGAAGTTCTCTGAAATTTCCGTCCGAAACAGTACCTTCATAAGCACTTGGGACACAGTTCATACACCAGGAGGTGCATTATTGGAATCAAGTTGTGCAAATGCAACTAACGTCTGACTGATAACTAAGGACCTCTTCTTCGTATTATTTAGCGAGTATCGGCGATATTTTGGGCGATAAGATATTCGGTACAGTGGACTCCGCTTATAGTGCGCACATGTGGCGAGAGTCAAAAGGTGCGCACTATGTCAGCAGCAGATCTGGAGTCAAGCCAAGTCACACAACATGCCTATCCTGCTCGTCTTAACTTGTCTATCCTTCTGAGAAGAAGTGAACATCGCAGGAAACAACGAAAACATTGTTGAAGTCAGCTTCAAGATGTCTCCTCCAAAAGGACTCACATTGGACGAAAAGATCATCTTGGGCAACGATGAGCGACCCAAAATGTCTCAGAGGGAGGCAGTCACCGAGCTCGGTGTTCCTGAGTCTTCCCTGAGGAAGATGCTTATTGAGAGGACAGCTATTTCTACGTGCAAGGAGCCGAAAAGGAAGCGCAACAGGTCAGGAGAGGCACCAGCTGTGGAGACCGCACTCAGACAGTGGATGGATCCTGTAAGACAAAGGTCCCTTGAGTGGGCCCATTGAGCAAAAGAAGGCAGGGCAGTTTGCAAAGGACTTGGGTGTGCCAGAGCTCAAATCTACCTCTGGCTGGTTCAAGAACAGAGAGGGCACCAAAAAGCTGAAACTATGTGTGGGCTCGTGACAGGTGGATTGCGGACATCTGACCCCACCCCCCTTCCTCACAAAAGACGTCACATTCTTCTCGTGGACAATGTTTCCTGCCACGAGTGCCATGTCCAACTGGACCACACCACAATTGAGTTTCTGCCTCGCAAGACGACGAGCATCTTGCAGGCACTGTACAAAATGTTTCATTTCTGAACAAAACAGCTTCCCTATTTTGTTTCATCGCAGCCATGCGACCAAGGACCAATTGCAGTCCTGAAGGCCAAATTTCGTGAGGAGATGTCCCTGTCCCTACTTTCCAAAATGGAAGAGCAGACCAACATCTCTGTTACCTCACTGGTCCTCCCTTGTGGGCGCTATCAGCATGCACGAGCACGAGGTGGACGAGATTAGCATTAGGAACGGCTGGTGCAAGTCAAGACTAAAGTTCTGTTCTGCCCTTTTTTGCCTTGGAATAAGCCTTTGTGCAACTACCGGGGCACAAGGATTATTCACCGGTTGTGAAATACTTCAGTCTCCGTAAGAGGACTGAGGAAGAAAGATTCGGCCACGTCAAGGTCGTCATCTCAGTAGGAACCACCTTCGAGGTGAGTTCCCTTGAGGACATCTTGAAGTTTCGTGCGTGGGGACGAGGCCAACCTCATGGACCTCATCCATGGAATAGTCACTTGAATTGCGAAGAATGGAGATCATCCAATTGCTATGGTCGCACCGACGACACGGGGCCCATATCCTCAGTACACGGCCATGAGGCAGACACTGGCCCTCTGCACCAACGCGGTGCATTTCTAAAAAACCGGCGGCATGGCGGGAGCTTATAACTGAGGCGTCATCATCATCGCCAGCGAAGGCGAGAACAAACTGGTAGTGGAGGATGCCGTTGTAGATAGGAACTGGAACGTTTGCCCTGGATTTCCAGGGCTTACGCGATGCAGCAGCCAATGCAGCAGCTGTCAGTCTCCACGGGCCCAAGCTCATTTCGAGGACCTCCCCTCTTCCCTTTGATATCGAAATGTCGGGTTTTCTCATGGCTTTGAATAGATTCGGAGCCCTGAATGAACATAACCAGATTGGCTTGGTCGGTGTCATCACCCACAACCTTGGCATCAATCTCAGGAAAATGTCCGTCCCCAAGTGCATTGAAGATCTGGCCTCCTTCTGGAGGTTCTTCTTGGCAAGACTCCAGTAAGACTTCTATAATTACTAAGTTTGTATGAAACTGCGCACTAAAACGAATAAAATTGATACAATTCGCCCCTGTCCAATTTGCACACTATATGCGGGTGCGCACAATATCCGTGCGCACTGTAAGCGGACTTCATTGTAGCTGAAAAGTGTCCGCACAATCTGATACTCCAGTATCGCACAGTCCTACTTCACATACTTTGGACTTGTTGCGTTAGATAGTGTCACCCCTGTAACGCACATACGATCTTTTCTTGGACGTAAGAGCTGAAACGTCTCACACCTGGATTTCGGGTTTAAAGGGATTCGATCTGAGTCCAAGTCTTTCCTGACGATTGCTCGACCTTCACGAAAGCTCGAGCACAGTGTAAGAGGCAGGGAGCTCGACTCTTTGAGCCAGGATACTTGGCTGACTCTAAGCACGATGCATTATTATTATTAACTCCGAAGTGGACATTCAAGCGTTATTCAAACTGAGACGTTGGGTCATACCTGGACCGGACCAAGACCGTGGCTCACCAGGGGCCAGAAATGCACTGATTCGGCGGCACAGACGAGCCCAAGGAGTGGAAGTGTGTTGTGGCGCCAGGAAAAGAAAACTCTTATGCAGAAAACTGCAGCTCCGGTGTCACCTCCAGCCCAATGAACCTAAACGTGTCGGTCCCACTGGCCCTCCGCGACTTTGTTTGCGACAGCTACGAAACTTTTAGCAACAGCAGTGAGAGAAACTGCATCGGGTGGAATTTCGCCAACGCCAACGCCGATGGCAAGTTCGTCGTCTTCCCGTGTGAGGGGACGAGAAATGCATGCATGCGCAAAGTGCCTGAACAGATTCGCTGCACCTGTCCATGACGTGGTGCAAAGTGTCACATGAGAAGCCGCACCATATAGACATGGTAAATACTTTATATCTTACTCGTACACTTGAATGATTGCACTGTATGTGTGAACATAAGCATTTATCGAGGGCTACTGGAATGTACGGCATTGTAACATATGACTTGCACGAGCACTGTATGTGTTGTCCTAAGCTGCTACGTCTAGATAAACAGTGATGATCAATGTACATTAGGACCCCATAGGGCCATGATTTTCTTGCCCCATGCATTAAATCGTGTAATTTAACACCCACAGGCATTTGGGCTACTGTTAATTTACTCCTTCTTCGAGAGATACACAGGGTACACCAGACAATATGTACATTTGTTCAAATACCCTTAGTTGTGTAGATGTGCTCCAACTGTGTGGTCATAGTTCGAATGCTGGTCTGACGAAAAGCGAGTCCTCATTTTCAGCGGTCCGCAATCGTCATCGCTGCGGAAGTGTCAGCTAAACGTACTAGCTCAAGACCAGTGGAGGCTCTCATGGCTAAAATGTTTGAGCTCAGCTTTAACTTTGGCTTAAGTAAATGAAGCTTGTGCTGCCAAGCAAATACCACCACTTTAAATTTAAATTGACCTGTTCGAAATGCTGTCCTACAAGAAGGGACCAGAGATTTGATCAACAGAAGACCAAGTACCTTGGCAGAACTTGGGCTTACCTCTTGACCAAATTGGGAGCAACCCTCAGTCTGCCAGTTACTCTCGAGTGCTTCAGAGCTACCTCTTCCATGCCATTTCCTGAGCAGGTGGTTGTCATGGTCATCACCGGCATCTTATTCGAAGACGCTGTCCAGGGCTACACCCTAAACCATCCAGGATGGAGGCACTCGGACAATCCATGGAGACAGCGATCACTGATGAGAGAACAGGAGGAATCACCTGTACTTGGGTACCGCAGGTGTAGTGATTAAGGCTGAGTATTGAACTCAGCACTCTTGTGGACACTGGAAAGGGGGGGGGGGAGACAATTCCTTCCCCTCCTGCTCCAACTTCATCCGTACTATTCAAAATGGTTAGGGACTAGACCAGGCTACTCTGCTAGTCCAAGCTACTGTCTGAGGAAATGCCCGGAGAACACAAGGACAGTGAGGGAGAATATAGATAGCTATTGGATCTATGCAGCAACAAGCCTATTTATCTGTGTGTACATAGAGCAGTAGCTATCTACATAGGGAGCAATGCGAACGTATGAATTCAAAGATTGTGGCGGTTCCAGCGTTGAAAATACGATCTCGACTCGAGCTCGTGTTGTTTGAGCTCGTCCCACCCCTTGGGGGAAATGGAATCGACGAGGATTGTCGATGCAAACTTGAATAGGGGCAATAGGAGAGTGGCTAAATGTCGAGACGGTCCTCAAACTCGGGACATGCTGTGTGGACGTTGGCAAGGCAGGACCGGGAGACACCATCATGGGAGCGGGCACCAACAAGTGTTTAGTCGACGCCGACAAGATGGTGAAGGATGAGCCCGTGAAGTAGTTGAACTCCTTCCAGTTTCCCTATTTGGATAGACTGTTGATAAAACAAGCCATGGAGAACTGGTACGGCCTCGGCAGTTTCCGATGCGTGCCATACTTCAACTCAACTCCAACTGAAGTAGGAATGTGCTCAAGCCTGACTCGTACTCGGCGACCCAAGGACTCGGCACCAATTTGGGGAGACTCGAGGCCAAATAATCGAGTCGAGTCTAAGCCTACCGCTACTTTGGTGCGGGAGATTTCCACTAGTGTTTGAGCTGGCCATCAACTATTCCAGCAACCTCTGTACCTAGCATACGAGTACTTTCATCAGCAACTAATACTATATCCAAGAAAAGGAGCAGGCGGGGGTGAAGAAAATGCATGCTGATCTGTCTCCATTCCATCCTACCCTGAGTGCATTTCCACACTTTTTGTGCAGTCTCTTCATCAATGAAAGAAATCAACAAAGGTGTCTGAGAGAACGATTGAATACGGCCATGAATATCCACACACAGAACACTTAGAAGGTCTGAAAACTATAGTAATGTTAGTTCTAGGTCTTAAAAGTAGCATGTACGTGTGTGTGTGTGTGTGTCCAGTGGATTCGGCCGCTGGGCTCGAGGGACCGTGTTGATCGGACACCGGACCACAATCTGGAGCTGTAAGGCAAGTGATCTTAGGACTATGG
>JAAUXU010143235.1_pt1 | contig 30618 bp, 30 predicted proteins | sample 7278151 | NCBI WGS metagenome assembly JAAUXU01 (sample SAMN14350113, study PRJNA611818) | marine sediment metagenome | isolation source: surface marine sediment (1.8m) | place: French Polynesia: Moorea | collected 2018-08 | reverse complement strand
CCCCCCCCCCCCAGCCCCACACCCCCACCCCCAAAACCCCTCCCCCACCGCACCCCCCCTCCGCCTTACCCCACCCCCGCCGCGCGCCACATCTGCCCCATTGAGGGCAGCCTCCACGAAGGGGAGTCAACCGTTTAAGAAGGCTGTTGATAACAGACCGAGCAACGAATGCATACAGAGTACTCGTACAGGGTGCGCAATAAGTTCAGGAAGATAGAATATAGGCTGTAATCCCGACATTTTTGGCCCAACTTTCACAAGATTACATCCATATGTCCCCGGAGGGTCAGGCCAAAATAACTGATCAACAATTTTTATGACGTCCTGTTATCACGTGACAAAGGCTCAAGGCGTCATGTCGGCCGGCAGTTAAAAAAGGCTCCATATCCTCCAGATCCATGGCATCACTTGATCCTCCAACATCGCCATGTAGGCCTCCTTTTTTGACTTGGACTTGACACCACCCTCACCCAGACCGTCAAAAGTTTTTAAAGCCAGAAGACTGCACAGATTAGGACTGTGATGGCTTGGCTGTGCTTTGCCAAAATCCGGTTATCCCGGGTGTTATACACTGCCTGGAGCATGAATAATGTAAAACACTGCAACCTGTGTGACTTCAGTTTCTTGAGAGTCTTCTTCCTCCACTTCTAGACTGTGGCCTCGGAAAGGAGGTGGAGTTTCACCTTTTTGAATGGGGTCAATCCTAGACGAGATTCCTCATTGATGCATCGCTCATCTTCTCCTCCTTGGCCATTTTGTCATGGGTTTCCATTTGATCTCCTGGATTCTCTGCATGCCCTCTTTGGCCCTCATCGACCTCGGTCTGCTGCTCCCCAGTCAGAAGTCTCACTGGCCCCCTTGGACCATTTGATTGTTGCTGACAGTCTTGTAGGTCACCTGGAGCTTGTTGACAATGTTGCTGCTATGGAGATTCCCATGGTGGAAAGCAACAGTGATGTCATGCAACTAGTCCATGATGACGAGCAAAGCAAATTTGCAACTTTGTCGTTCAAACAAAGTTTCTCAGACAGGTTTGAGAATAGTATGATTCAATTTGAGGCGCAAACATTCCAACAGTACACAAACTAGGGCCTTCCAAAGTCAATCTTCCCGGACTCATTGCGCACCTTGTATTAACGTAGAAGCGTAGAAGCATAGAAGCAATGTTTTCTGAAATTTGGCCATCATAGACAGCAAGATTGGCACGTGAAGATAGTTTGCTGTTTGCAGTGAGACAAATTACGAAATTGGACATCTTTGCGTGCCATCGTCATAATTTCCATGTCCCGACCGACACAATGAATGAATGAATGACCAAAAATTGCTCACCCGCCAACATGGTAAACATGTCTGTGATGAAGAAGTCGTAGAATCCTATCTGGGACTTTGGGATAGAACAACTGGTCCGGTCGAACTGGGGCATCACAACGGGCAGGCCAAGCCTCTTCTCGTCATCTGTCTGCAGTAAAAATGCCACACTTGAAGAAAGCCTGGGTTGAAAAGAAAATGCCCAAATGCTCCCAACTCGCCTGTGAGAAGTATTCCTCTGCTATCCTGAAGGCCCATTCCTTGCACAGCTTTAGGGGGCGAGCAGGGTTTGAAATGTCAGCACACTTGATGAGCATCCTTTTGAGGATTGCCAGGTTCTCCGGCGTGTTGGGAGGCGCCTCACTCAAGGACACCATGTCTGGGTCGGCCTCGTCGCCGCTGCCGCTCGATGTGGCTGCTGCGGCTGCCGCGATGGCGTTGGGACCCGGATGCACCAGGCCGGTGTCACCCCCACCCGCGGACAACGAAGTAGCATCCTCATCCTGCCGTGGAGAGACACGTTAAAAAATCATTGTCTGACGAAACGATAATTTGCAATTTGCAGTACCTTCACCAGCCTCCCAAAGACGCTGTTGAACTTGTTGACATGCAAGAAGTGCTTGGACATGTCCGTGGCGAGCACCATGTCGATTATGCTTTGCCTCATAAGTTTATAGCTGTCGCGGTCAAGCTCCTTGAAGATGTCCACGCGCTCGTCTGAACCCGTCAGCTTGAAGCCGAGAGCAGCATGGTGATTCTCCAGTACCGTAATGTCGTTGTAAAGACAAGCAAGCTCCGCGCGAGAATTGACCAAGAAGGCGCTGAAAAGAAATCAGTTGATTCGTATGTGCGTCACATAATTTGTCGTGGGTGTATGTGATGTTATGCACTATAAGCAAACTACGTACGTAGCCGCCGCTATCCTTCAAACACTTGGGGAAAAATTGGACACTTTTGAAAAAAAACCCGCTCCTTAAGGTGTGGAATGTGCGTCTGAAATGGGTTTCTTTGGCAGGAGTGAAACTTGCTTTTTGCATCGCTACTCCTCTTCCTCGCTGTCACGTAATGAAATCAGTTCTATGCATAGTGGAGGACGACTGCATGAAGTACGTACAGGCACGTGTCCCTACATCAGGCGCTGTGTGGGTCTCTTGGGAACACTTGCATGTCTTGTTTCTCTTCTCGTGGCCAATTCAGCTCAAGGGTGATGAAAAGCAGCCCAGCGGGCAATATTTCCTCTCTATATCGAATACCTCTATGGTTCTATACTACCTTGACCCTAGCAGTTGTAATCAGTTCTGCACGAATGTGGGAAAATGGGTAAAAAGGATCTGAAGGAGTTGGAGAAAGTCAGAGGACTGTTAACAATTTGCGTGTGACTTTCAATGTGCTGTATGAGTTGTGGACACACCTGTTCCTTCCTGGATGGTTTACGTCATGTATGACGGCCGCAAGGAGGCAGGCAGCCTCGTCAAGTTCGTCGCAGTAGTCCTTGACCTTGTCGGACTCAAGGAACCCTGCAATGGCGTGCATGACATCAGCGGCGTGGGTTGAGTTGTGGTAGGCGTTGCTGCTGTTGTAATTGGCTTCGATCAGCGTCAACCAGTTTTGGAGCGTCGACTCGCTGCACTTTAGCGTCTTGTTCACCTCGAAGCGGAGCAACGTGGTCATGCCCAACCACACCAAGCATCTTCGGATGAAAAAGGGCATGTCAACATGGTCGCATCAAAATGTTAGAAGTTTGTCACCTCTTCTCAGTGAGCCTCTCCAGCTCGAGTATGTCGAATCCTGACCAAGAGTCGCATTTCTCGAGTAGCGATCGCAATTGGGCAGAAGAATTTTCCAGGGCCGCAGGCACAGAGTGCCGGTAGTGGGTGGTGTGTGACCCCTGGTGCAGTCCGCCAGTCCCTTTGCTGATGGAGGAGGTCTCAGTGGAGCTTCGCCTCTGAGAAAGGACATCGCGTGTAGAGTTCTGTAAGAAGAGACGGACAGGGTGCCACTCATGGTTCGGTTCTGAACTGCAGTTGCTGAGATTCTGACTAGGTCAGTCGGACTGTACTTACGGAGTGACCCAAAAGGAATGCCTTGCATTGTGAAAAACAGGCATAAAAAAGGCCCTTATGGCGCATTTTAGGTCTCTGTGTGTTTTCTCTATTCTATTACACACGACACACTAATCGAGTAAGTGAGAGGTTATAATTATTGATATGCACAGTACATCCATGTACAGCTGGGTGTAGCACATATATAGGATACGACATAGAGAAGGAAGACTTGTCTTAAAGTTCTCACAATATGAGCTCTTGGTTGACTTCTGTATATTTGTGCTCTTCCTTGGTTATTCATTGAATTCGTGTGGTTTATGTTACGTGGACTTGGAGGATATTATTCGGTCGCGCTTGTTCATTTAACCCTATTGCCGATGTCATTGTCAAAATGATCGAATGCTAAGTGGAACGAAAAAAAGGGCGCTTCTTACGTCATGGTCTCATCTCACTTTATTGAATAGCAGCCTTGAACACAGTCTTTTATGCACCAAAAATTATCATGTACCAGTCACTTAAGGAAGTCTACAGCCTAGTTGGATCAGAGCAAGAATTGCGGATGAGCAGACGCTTCCTCACCCTCTACTTCGGTCACTTCCATGTCCTTGTGTATGAAAATATGTGCGAACGTACAACAAGAGGTTGGAGTAGTTGAGACTCAAGTAAACACAATGTGAAATGGGACACAGATAAGTAGCTGGGTGCGCACGCATAGACGCTCACACGGAGGGAATATCATATGAGCAAATTTGCCCCGTGCGAGCGCGCCCTTCTGGGTGAAGACAGCAAGAAGTAGAAGGATTATGTACGTAGAGAGAGAGAATCCACCCTTCATGGGTGAGGGAGGAAGGGAGGACATGCTTGCGGATGACTTTCAAAGAGAACACTCACATGAAAGGTTGACTAGCAGCAGCCATTCTCGTGGTGTCCTTGTATTTCGTCGTGTTGTCTTTCCGTCTGTCTGTTTACGCACACGCACACACATTAGTGCAGGAGTTTGTTAGAGGTGTAACACATCCATTGAGTTGCAGTACGATTAAAGAATGTGAATGCTAACTTGGAGACCTTAAGGCGTTTGCTTGCCCACGTAGGGGCCATCACGACTATGCAATGGCTTGAAAGATTTTCCTAGATCTCCAAATATGCAGTCCTTAATATTGTAGGTCAAAACGAGGGAACAAAATGCAAAAGTGAGTATTAGGTTTAGAGGCAAAGGTTGGTTGATGGGTAACATTCTTTCTGTAATTAATGTAGAACAGCGGGCCACCAATGTATCAACCCTCAAATGGTGTTGTGTACTATGCGGAATACTCCACCAGACACTTGTCCGGCTGGCTTCTCTCTTACTCTCCGCCTGTGGAAGGATCCCCGGAGGTATTGGTGCCTGCAGATGACGGAGGAACTCCTGCCCAAGGAGCTCCCAGAGGCCGTCGGGTGCAAGGTAGACGACGACGTCGGACCGACTTGTTGCTTTGGTAATTTAGGAGGGCATTTGGTGGAATTGATTAATGACGGAAGAAACGAAGAAAAGTGCGTTCATCGACACAGCACGACATGGCGGAGGCCAACATATCCACACTCTTTTAAAGTCTTGCTCGTCGTCAGATATGCTATACTGTGGTCTGATGACGTCATCATCACGTGGGAAAGAACTTTATGTCACACGCCATTATTTTGTCATCAGGGAAGCTTAAGAGGAAGGTGGTGAAAGCACGGCAAATTATCTCACTTTTCTTGGTCAAAAGGTGGGCGTCATTCCCATATCGTACGCATAAGAAAGCCTACGTGAGCATTTGGCACTGTTGATTTGTCCTACACGTGTCCTATACCTAAACGTTGCGAGACCTGTACGACGAACCAAGTCTGGCCGTCACTGCAAAAGCGGTCTGCCGTACCTGCCATGTCAGTAGGACAAGACTCATTCGTTAAAAATGTGCGTGTTGAAACGCACCCCCAGCTTACCGAGAGTAGGGCTCCCAGGAGATCTGTAGTGACGGCGTCTGTGTGCTTCTTTCGCTCGCGCTCAACCTCAGGTGAGAAAAGGTTGATGGAGTCAGTAGTCTGGAGGATGTCGAGCACCTGCAATGACGGTAAATGAGAGAGAAATTTTCTACAAACGCAGCCTGGGAAGCTTACTTTGTCCAGAGCCTGAGCGATGTACTGCGGAGAGTTCTCCTGAGCCGCCAGAATGATGTTGATCACCTTGGTGATGGGTGCCTCCACGGAGAGCGAGTGGATCTTGGCTGCGGACTGGCGCCGCATTCCAAGGTGATGAATATTGTGGCCTAACATCATATGGTTGGCATCGGTTGATCAATGCGGAGTGTTGATTCGCTCTTACCTTCGTTCATCATTGCGCTGACGTCGCACGAGGCGTTCCTGAAAGACTTGAGGCTCTTCCTGTTAGCCATGGCCAGCGAATTTGAATGTGAGCCGACGCCGCTGTCAAAGGTGACATTGGCGTTGGACTTGCCGTCTCTGAGCAGCAGGGGCGGCTGCTTGATGTAGACCACGTGTTCGCTAGAACTAAAGGAACTTTATTGACCAGCAACCCGATCACTTCATCACACCCCTCTTATACATTTTGAACGGCAATTCGAGGGGCACCATTAATACGTCTGGTGTGATGTTTATTCCTGACATGTGTCCGTCCGTACGTATAGCATGTGCACATACGTTACGGTATGTGTACGTACTAGGGGTGACACGGGCCTGGGTTTTTCGGGCTTCGGACGGGACCGGACCAGCCTTGGAATTTTCGGGCAACCTCGGGCTTGGTACCTTTGGGCTCGGATGGGCTTTCGGGCTTTTTCCTAAAAAGCGTACTACTGAACAACACCAGCATAAAGTATCAAACTAATGAATATTTGGGACTGAGATTTGAAGATCATTGGGGAGGACATATCAGATACTTCTCAATGACTGTTCCTGCTGCGCGCTAGAGATGCGAAGCCCGAAGTTTTTGTTCAAACTGACTCGGGTTTGTAGAAAAGGTGTTCGGGCTCGGGCTTTCGGGCTTGGCGCCGTGTAATCCCTAGTACGTATTGTGCGCCATCAACGCGAACTACGTGTTACTACTCTAACAAAACATACTGTGCGTAGGGTACAGACAGAATGCATTGATGCATGCAGAGGTGTCCAGGAAATGTACGTTTTGGCAACCATACGAAACTGTATGGAGTGCCTTTTAGAGTGCTGGCCGGACGTATGTGGCCAAAAAAGTCCCATAGTGTTTGAGGTCCGCAGAAGGAGCTAATCATTTTTTTTTCTCATCATGACTAAATGAACGCACGTTTGGAGGGGAATATGACTTTGTCACCTAATTCTGGCAGCTGGTATAGGAATGACTCTGGTGTCCAGCGGCACGTAGTCCCCGGTCTTGCGCCGGCAGTTGAGTGGGCCTTCCCAGGACTTGCCGTGCTCTAAGCGCTGGCGCAAAATCGCATGACCAGTCACCACAGGAGTCTGCAACAAAGTAGACATACGGAACATAACATTAGTGGGTGGTGAGAAAGAAGTGTGAGTTCTGGTGCGCGCTCATACGTACAGTGGAGTCGCTGATTGTAACTCATTTCACAAGCAAGTCAACCATACTTCCATGACAGTGAAGACTCCTGCTCTTGGAGTGTCCTCTTTTAAGCCTACATCTTCATCTTGCCATAGCCTGGAGCTCTTCCTGGATCGTTGCCCTTCATTTGCTTAGTAGCACCAAAAGGAGATGAGGTTCGAAATTACGCGACTGAGATCAAGATTGCGTCCTACCGTCAGGGCCGTGACACATACAGTCTTACTCAGAAGTATTCGTAACACCTCGAGATTCGCAGTTTGCCAACCATAACTTGTAGCCCGCACACTTTTCGAAAAAGTTGCAGTAAAAACGATTGCAGTTCTGCTACTCTGCTACGTAGTGCTCTATCACTGGGAACATTTGAAATTCATCTATAATATTCATGCCCTGTGTCAGAGACTTGAAGATGCAAAAAGATCGTACTGTATTCAAAGGTTTTCATGAATATTCGTAAGAGCTTGCTGACAACGGGTCATCACTGATCACTCGTGTAAAGCGAAAGAAATTTCTGACTTAGCACTTAACTTCCCCGAAAGCGTGTATCAATCTTAAGTTTTGAAATAGATCTTATAAAGAACACTCACAGCTGTCCAATGCTATGTTGCAAGCTGAATTTGAGGCAGGCTGTGTGGAGTTATGGATGGCGAAGAATCATTCATGTTTATGGCGGATACTCTCAACAATTCCATTGGTGATGCTTCCAAAACAAAAACGACGGCTTTTCACCATCAATAGCTCCTCCAAGAGACGTCATATTAGACTTGCAATCCAGCATTGGAAAGCTATGAGTGGCCCTTGAAAGGCCGACTTTGTGAAAAGTTCCCTAAAATTAACTCTCATAAATGAGTAGCTGAAGCTATACGGGGCTTTGCTCGAAAGAAATCTTTAAAGCCCTTTTTCTGTCTGCGTTATGCCTCGTCCACAGACTTCGCGCTGTCCATGCATTCCGTGTTGTCCTCGCCATCCGCACCCCAGTCCGTTTCATTGTTACTTCGAAGCTGGCTGATCAGGACACACCTCTTCCTCCTCCTTTCCCTCACGCCATTTCCTCTCCAGGGTTGCCAAGTTGCACTATTTTTTGAAAGTATTGTGGTCATTTTTGTAGTGAAGTTGCAAGTGTGAGGTGTCTCCTGGTCAGAGCGTGTCAACTCCTTCTCTCTTCTCTCTCTCCTGCTCTCAAAAGATTGCTACTGATAAATCGGTACTGCCCAGCTAGTTCCCAATAGGCTGAAGTGCCCATAACGTGACAGACACACTCACAGGCAGACAAAGTACATACAGACCAAGTCCCCTTTAATACTCAGATATTAGGGGCGTTGGGTGCTAAATCAGAAGTTTCTTCCATCGTATGACTGATTCGTGATCAGTCTCTCACGAATCGTCTGTTGCAGGTCATTTTACTGTGTTCATTCATCTTTCTAAAAAAGTGCCCAGTTCAGAAAAATATCGAAAGGTCTCGACGTGTTACGAGTACGATTGTTGCTTGAAAGTACGAGCGTTTAACGAGAAGTGAGGTTTTCTATTTCTCGAGAAATCGAGGGAGAGAAGTAGACATTTCTTGAGTACTTTGATACTTCTCGTACTAAATAAGGACCTATTAGGAGGCAAGTCAATAGGACATAAAAGGTTGAACTAGCATTGAATGAGAGTCTCAAAAGAGACTTCTCGAGCAACTGGGATGCGAACAGTTTTTTTTTGTTTTTTAGGTTCAAAAATTCCTACGTCAAGTGAGAACATAAATGAGCTGATTCACAGCCTTTTCCTCTGCCTTGTCACAAACACTTCCTTATGTTGTTTGCAGTATACTGTTCAGGCATGCTTTCACTGTATGGAAGTACTGTATGGTTACGACGACGAGAAGTCTTCGAGAGTAGGGATGCTCCAAATGGTCGGGAATTTTGGCTTCCCAAGATCGGGAATTCCCACTCGTTAAACGCTACCCAAGTACCTGCGAAGTATCTGACAGTTACAGGCTCCTGCGCAGGAGAGTAGTGAAAGTACCGCTCCTGTAGAGGAGAAATTAAGGACAAACTTGGCGTAGTCGAGACGCAGCTTAAGCTCATCTGCTTTTTTTTGTTCGTCACTCGCAGTGAATGCGACATTAATCCAGGCGCTAAGTGCTGTTCGGGACTTTTTTAAGATAACCTTAATACCGGCGCACACACACGCACACAAACGTAAGCTGCTAACAATCCATTACGTAACTTTGCCGACATATGATATCAATGTCGAGGGTTTATCAGGGCGACAGCAGGAGGCAAAAAAGCGACGCTTTAAGTAAGTCGTGACCGCCACCAATGACATTCGTCTATGCCAGTGTCTCTCCAGTACCTTTCCCTCTTCCGCTAACGACAGCTCCGTGAGTCCTATGGTCGTCTGAAGGTCCCATGTGTTCCGCATGAACAGGTCCTGGCTAGTGAAGCCCAAAACGCGCTCGCATGCTGAATTTCCATACAGGAGGCGATCCTCGCCATCGCTGATCTGCACAATGTCCCTGGGGAAGAGCGCGAGAATGCAAATTTGTCACTGGACCACGCAAGCTGACCAGGGGTGTCTTGGGGGAAATTTACCTGCAGTTGTTGAGAGCTACGAGCAAGGTATCGATGCACTGAATCCTGATGTTGTTCTCCACGTCGGTGGCGAGGATCATGGCCAATTGATTCAACCAGTAACCCCGACTGCTGCTTTCAACCAATACCTATAGAAAATAATGCAGTCCGGGTTCGCGACCAAAGAAGTGTCGACTTTTCTGCCCGTTTCTCACGACCGTAAGGATGGACTCACCCTATTGAAACCGGCGGAGAGGTACGACGCTACAGAAAGGTCATCACGGTCGAGAAAGCTGCAATGACAGAGAGAATCACGACAGTGACGAGATTCTTTGAAATGTTTTTGTCACCTCTTCTTGACAATGCCAACTACAACTGTATGCTCTCCTCCGACGCATTGCCGTATGGACCTGCGAAAAAAGCGGCTGTGTAAATGACACTGTAAATTTAACACTGCCGAAAATGTTCTTCTTCAGAGCAGGTATTTTTTCAGAATACCGAAATTTGGTCAAAAATACAACACCAAAAGAACTGATCTTGTTTGACAGTGAAGTTTGAAGAGCATCAAGCTATCCTTCTATTAGTCACTCATTCTTCTTAACTCAGCGTCTAGAATTCTCCACCAAACACACATATACATGGCAGGAAAGTAAAGAGAGATTTGACCAAAATAAAGGCAAGAATTTGATTGAAAATGCAGAAAAATTATACTTTGTTCTCGTTATATCATTCTAAGTGCTGGCGCAGAATATCAGAGGCCAACAATCACAGCTTATTTAGAAGTACCCCGTTCAAATTTTACTTTTATGAAGCGTTGTAAAGAAAGAAGAGAATCTTGAACCCTCCTCATACCGTGTTGAAAAGTCCACCTTGCAGTACTGCAAAGCATGACCACTGTGTGCGAATTCAGACCTTCCACACTCTTGAAAAGTACCCTAAACCAATTAATCTGTACCTAACCAATGTCGGGAAAAAGCCTTTCATTTTTTTGATGAATCCGATATGATTTTTTGGAAGCACTAACTGTACTGTAATGGATTCTTTACTCTTGTGCGATCAATAAGTGATTCTTCTGCGATCATTGCCACTTACGAGGAAAGTAATGCAGATAGCTTTATCGATGCAAAGAATGCATAGGAAAATGCTTCATCCTACTTCTAGCACTGAGGTGAGCAAAAAGTTCACAGGTGTTTTGCTCTCCTATTAAGTTCTGAAAACACAAGCCTGTAACTAAGTAACTCATTCTAGTGATCATAAAGTGCGAAATTTTGTTTTAGACACATATGTGTAAAGGCAACTGGTAGAAAATAGGACAGGTGTGAAGGCAGAATCATGGCAGAAAGATATGTCTACCATACGTTCTTTTATCCACGCACCGCGCTAGTTCCTCCGCCTGGTGTTGTTTGCCTGCCACAAACACAATATGCGCAGGCCGATCCTTGAAGGCCTCCAACGCCGCCTCAGCAGTCGACAGGAGCGCCGGTTGGGCCGTCTGCAACATCTTGTCCGTCGTCCCGCCTTGCTGCGGCGTCACGTCCACGCCCAGCCGCGCACAAGCCGCGCGCACGGACGCTTCCGCGGCTTTCGAGGACGCTGATTGGTGATGATGGCAAGAAGTTGAGGATGATGGCTGCGGCGGCTGAAGGAAGGCCAGAATAGCACGAGGCCGCAGAGGCCGCCGCAGCCGCAACCCGCCCCGCACTGTGACGTGATCGGGACGCCGCCAGCACAGCGGAAGATCTGCAGAGGCGGACTGCAAAAGTAATGGCAGAGGAGTTACTCTATGAGCACCATCACGGGACACAGCGTAAAAGTGCCACTTGCCAAGGATTACTCCCATGTCTCTGTCTGGCCTGCGTCCTACACACCCTCTGCTGAAATGCATGCCCACTCACTCACATGCACTTCTAAGGTGATGTCCCCCTCACACGCTAACTGTGATGTCTCCAGCTATCCAGTACGGCAGCGCCCCATGTGCTTCAGGTCAATGTCGCGGTACAAATCTGTCACAGTCTGTGGTACTGACACATCTGAACGGTCAGCGTCTCCTCCAAGACCGCTAGCCCGATCGCAGCCAAACTTGGCGTGGCCCATGAGGATTGTTATAGGTGGTAACACCCAGTCTCTACTTCTATGAAAAATTTGCGGGGGGTCCAAAAAATTAAGTAAACCTCATATAGAAACACAACTTGCTCTTTGAGTTACGTGGTTCACCCTGTCTCCCCCCAGCGGACTGGAGGAAGTCCCTGTTTGGTGTCGCAGATTGCTCTTTGGGCCCCTAGAAGGGGGCGTAGATCCCCCTCCCGAGACCCGCCTCCAACCGTGGCGTGGAGATGAAGGTTGATTCGGCAAGTGTGACTAATAAGAGGGCTTAAAATAATCCATGCCTGAGTGGGTTCGCCAGTAGAGATTTAAATAAATTGGTGGCTGCAACGACCTTGTTAGTACGGGATATTTTTCTCTTAACACAGTACAACCATAAGGTGACCTCACATAAAAGGCCTTTCACCCCAACCACTAGCACCCCTCGTCCTCCCGTCCTCGGACAATATGAGGCCTCAGATACAAGTCAACAGATAGTCTCAGATACTTCCCAAGTCAAACTTGGGAAGCTCCCTTGATGACTAGTGGACTCAAATCATGACTTACTGATCTGACTGCCTCTCCACAGGATCGCAACATGTTTCGGCGGGAAATTTTAAATATACGTTTCACCACCCAAAAATAAGCTCAGAAAGCCATTGAAATTTGCTGCACATCTACGTGCAAACCGGGCGCACCTGAATACAGCGTTAGAACACAACATCAATGGCGCAGAGCTGTGGAGACTGGCGCTGACGGATAGAACACCATGTATTGTTATTGGGATAAGAGCCCACCTCACAGCCATGCACCATATAGTTATTACTGCAGAATTTTCTGATGCACAAGAAGACAAAGCCTGCTGTGCTGTATCTCTTAAACAATTCCAATAGTCGTTCCTTGCAATTTTGAACTAGAGCCTTCGGCGTAAGACTCGTATTTGCACAAAGGAACTGCTTCATTGTACCATGTCACCAAAGCGTTCTATTTTTACAGCCTGCCCGCCATGACTCGTCCTTACTGTGTAGTAATAAAATAGACACGTAGGGCCACGCAAGAGCTTGCGTGGCCCTGCAGATTATTTCGATTCCAGGATTTAATAAAATTTTATTAAATCCAGGAAGAAGAGGAAGTAATTCCGCCACGAGTAACTTAAGACCTCGGATTTTTTACTTCTTTAAGAAACTGTAATCCTGTTGTGTTTGTTTCTGCCGGAGTAAAAGGCTTCAGAAGCTCGAGGAACCTTGCTGATTTTTTTACATTTTCCAATACCGAAACATGCAAAGACCTGGGTGATGCTGATGAGGCTGCGTGCTCAAAGCACGCGTGCGTCCGAGTGAGTGAGTGAGAAAAATAGTGGAAAACACAAGTAGCTCATACGAGCTCTGTACCGGGTGCGCCCCCATATCTAGCCTGAATCTTGGTTCATGCCTTACAGGGCTTCTCACATCAATGCAACAAGTTCAGTTTCATCAAGAACAATGTGAACAGCAAGTAGAGGCTCTTTGCTGAACGCGTATGGTGCTTTGCTGGCAAAAACATGTTTAGATGCTGTACTAAAGTAGGTAGAAGTGTAATGTCTGAGGCTGATCTGGAACCGGGAAGGTCGCTCATTTTACTTAAAGGTATGACAACCAGATTGAGATTCATAACTCTTGTGAATGTTCCTCCGTGATTTACCTAAGAAAATCATTTAAAAAATGTAAGTGCAAATATTGCATTTCGGGGGTGCGCAGATCTTATTTGAGGACTGATCAGTACATAAGTTTGCCAAGAGCAATCGATTTATCGTCTCATCTTGCAACCTTTCTAAGATAGCGGCGAGGACACTTGAACCTTGATGCACGTTTTTGCTATTTGCAGAAAACTGACAAATATGTTGTGAATACGTCGTTGGGAGCTGCATTCACCACTGAACTCTGATCAATTGGTGCTAAATCCATGCATGAACTTTTGACGTCGGGAACTCTGACTATTCGAACTGAATGTAGCGCACCCGGTACATTTCTATTCTGCAAGTACATAGGTACATAATGTACCACGCACAAAAGTATTTATAACGTCTACAGTGTACGTACGTACGTTCTTCGCCTTGTAACTTTAGTTTGTAGCCATAACTCTGGCTGACGAAAAGCTCAGTTGAAATTTGCCATAAAAACCACCTGGCCAAGGAGGTAAAGCACTCTCTCCAATATTTGTATCCCAGGTTCTCAGGAAAGCTCTCCTGATATTTTGCATTAGTTGGATGGATTTTCTTTGTACTACGTAGGTACATAGTTGGTGTACCTGGAGTAAGCCGGTTCTCTGAGGACCCGCGTTAGTCGCTTGTCGATGCGTATATAATCAGCATGTGTGTGTAGTCGGACCGTATGTACGTACGGTCTGTACATACATGCGTACCACACAGTATTTTCCGTGATGACTCCATGGGGTTTACGCTGCAATCACTGCGGCGTTTGTATGGAATGTAACGCGACCGTCGAGCAGTTGAGGGCTCCCTGAACGCATCAGTGTCATATCAGGAGCACAACATAGTAGTCCTCGCGGTACTCATCTAGTACGCATACGTTGGACAAGGTCAAAATTTGGCATTTCATGTGGACATGTAAAAGTTGTTGCCAAGGGAATATCAAGACTTCGTGGTCAAATTGAGAATGAAGAATTAGGGCAAGCTTGCCCTACAGGATTTAGAGGTTTGTCTTAGTAGTACATAAGGATGAAAAAATCAACAATGTAAAAGGTGGCGTGCATATGCCAAGTGAAGTTGTAAGTGCTGTAATATTAAAGCGCGGCATTCCGATGAATTTGGAAAAATGTGGTTTTAATGCTTGCCCTGAAGCCTTGAAGCTGATTATGAATTTGCCTTGTGTAGTAAAAGCTCATGGGCTGGGGTTAAAAGTGACTTTTTTGAAAAGGGCTTTGACTACATTGGGTAACAACACCAAGTGCATTCAGTCAAATTCCCAGAATGACTGTCCTCTTTTCGACCCAGTCTAACATCGATAGTAGGCTACGTCAAAAATTGAAAGTTTTGAGATTCAACTAAGTGCATCTTAGGTTTGTTACCTAATACCAAACGGTGAAGATGCAGTCAAATGGTTTTCCAAAAAAGGAAAAAATTCTGACCCCTCTCCATGGCAATAAGGTAATAGATATTACATAAGTTCAGTACTTAACAAGGTGCTCAGATTTTGACAGTCCTGTGACAAAGCTGAAAACACTTTATTTTTAGTTTCATGTCACTACAGTGCTTCAGTTTTGCATCTAGAAAGTAACTGAGCTGGTCTACATCAAATTTTTAATATTGACTTAACATCCCTATGTACTGTGGCCAAAAAACTTTGATGGCACAGGGAGGGACCTAAAGTCATTATTTTTCCATTCAAATGGAATAACTAGAAGGTCTTCAAGTGAAGCTACAAATCTAGGACTCCGCAAGAGCTTAAAAAATGACCTATCCTAATAGATAGGAATATATAGTATCACCTAGTTCAAGGTAACATTCAGTCTCGACCCAACAGTTTTCCTCCTGTCCTGTCCTATTTGACTAGGTAAAAGTCAGCGTTTCGCAGTACGTAACGATGACATTGGCGTGGACTAAACCATACTACAGTATTTCCGAGCCTCCGCTGTTCTAAGGACATCTACGGACTTGTCCTGAGATGCAGGTGAACAGGCGAGCACGATAAGATGGTAGGTACACCTCCCCCCCCCCCCCTACCGGGCGTCAAAGAAGTATTTTCCCAGGTTGGTCTGCCTTTATCACCCTATCCACTTGCCTCTGTCAGCCTAACAGCAGTAACTTAATACTGTACTATGCAATAGCAATGTCATGCAAGAGACGAGGTAGAAAATCTTTTATTTACTTGACATCAGCTTCCATGATGCCTTTCGGTGACCCCCTCGTGATTTGTTATCACCATAAGTTGAGTTGTTACACCGTAGCCCCACTTGGACCCGACCCCTGGCACACGTACTTACACACGCTGTCCACGTACACAGGCTTGTTGGGTGCACCGCCCGCCACTAAGCGGGAAGACCTAGCTTACCTTCTTGGTCTTCTTCTCTTTACTGGATGGGGGCGCTGGCGGCAGAGCTGAATGGCTGTTACGGGGGTGGTCCCCGCGGCCCCCATCTTCTCTCTCTTCTTCCCCTCCCTGCCCGTGCAGAGACCCCGAGGATCTGGAGGAAAACCTGGACCGATTAGTGGAGAGAAGATTTCCCCGTGCGCCACCGGGACTAGAGCGATTGGAGGACGGCTCTCCTGAAAACAAGCATCAGCGTGACTCTCAAAATTGCCACCGGCGACGAATGGTCCGACCGCAAGATTCACCAGCGTGGCTGCACTGCACTCGTGCCAAGCATCATCTCCTGCACTTTACATCTCCGAGCGCGTGTGAATTTTAGACATACATTGTCATCGCTTAACTTTCATCTACTAGAGCGAGACAATTCGTGAAGTTGAGGGGAGTAATATTCTATCTCGGGGTAGTACATACAGTAGGCTCAAGCAAATTAGCTGGAGCTTTTCTTTCTCACATCGATTCATACACACGTGCTCTCTCTTTTTCACGCTCTGGAAGCTTGCCAGGCTGCAAGAACGAAGTAGTGGGGCCTACTGCTGTACTGCCGCTACTATGCTACTTTATGTGAGAAGTATGTATGAAGGGTAACGCTACTACCCAAGTCGCAGTAGTACCTGTGCGTGTAGCGACATTAATGTCGTCGTCGTCGGGGTAGGAGGAGGATATTTCATGGAGGCAGAAATCACCTTAGAGAAAGGGGAGTTGCCAACAACAAAGCAAAGGATAGATTTTCTGTTGGAAGAGGATGGAAATTCAATTAGGCCTATGGAAAGTTGACCACAATTTTCTGTCTGTCTGCTTTTTACGTAATTCAAGCGGTTTCTGGCGTCGGCGCCCCAGCTCAAAGTCACTCAGCTGTCGCGTCCCTTTCATTAAGGCTGTAACTTTCGGCTTCGGATGTCTGATAGGAAGTTGAGAAAAAGATTTTGAACTCTTAGAAGTGCTCAGGCTTAATGCTCACATCCATTATGCCACTCTGCGACAGCTGCGAGCGTATAATTTCCTCATCACCATTATTGTACCATGAGTTAAAAAACTTGACTTAAGAGCGGAGGCCAAGGTTAGCCCTTAATGTACATGTCTCTTAGGTCTGAAGTCGGTGACGCCTTCTCCAGGCCATGTAAACTGTCAATTGTGCACAGACCAAGTCGAGGCGTTTATGTACGTGAGGACGAACCAACTGTCCTCACCTCCATATGGTCAGGGGTGGGGGGGACTGACTGAGTGAGTGCAAAACATTGGACATGACTTGAACTTGTCTGGCGGAGACAGCCTTACCTCCACAGGGCATGGAGTTGCCCATTTTCTCGGTCTTTTTCTTCTCTTTTGCCCCACACAAACACTCGCATATGCAGGCCCAGAAGTGGACGACGAGGAGGTCACTTATCCACTTATCGTCACACACTCGGACCAAACTAGTTTTCCGCTGCTTCTATTTTCATTTCCAGAGCGATGTCAGACAACAGAAAATGATCATGTGCGTGAGTGTCTGCGTGTGTGTCCGATCAGACAGATTCTCCACCAAGCAGCACCATCGTCCTTCTCAGTCCTCACCCTGCGCCGTCACGGCTGTGACGTCTTGACGCAGAAATGGCCTGACGAGACCTTTCAAAAGTCATTGTTGTGTGTTTCACAAAATTTTATACAATGCGATCTCTTCTCCTTTTTCTCCGATGTCAAAGCTGCTTCTCACTTGCTCGATGCTGCAGCTACTTCTTTTTTTTTCTCACTCTCAGGCACGCGCGCACTGGAGTGTGCACGCGCGCACACTCACATACCCCAAAAGCGGTTTCCTGCTGCCTGCGTGCGAAGCAGGGAAGGAAAAAACCGGATTCACGACGAGTTTTCCTTGCCAACGTGTTTGCTGCTTGCTCACTTTTTTCCTATGTTACCCTGACACTAACCAGTTCCAGCAGTATCAGCTTCAGTAGGCCTTCCAGCAGGACGATAAACTGATCGAGTCTGAGCTGACGAGTTTTCCTCGATCATTGAACAGTGATCAGTGTCCTGCCAGATCTTGCTTACGATCAGTCGACTGTGCGCAAGTGCAAAGTATGTCCGATGACTCCTGCCGACCGCCCGTCTGCTGCCACCACTCCCCGTTGCCCTGCGTCGTGCCCACGCTGCTCACCTGATTGACCCTTGAGGTGTTGTCGTTGCTGCTGCATCGGACATTTTTTGCCACTTCGGACAACGGAATGACCGAATGACTTCTTACATTCTCCACTTTCTCACCCGTGTGCATACACATGCATGAGCAAAGTCGTCTTCTTCTCCCTCAGCTGCACCGATTTGCAATGCTCGAGGAAGGGGGGGGGGTCAGAGTGACCATTCAGCAATTACTTCTCCTATGCATTATTGATCAGGAGAGTCTCATATCACATAGGTATAGACAGAGATCCCGCTAATTATGCCCTCTGCTCTGCTGTCACTTTCCCTCTTCTTCCTCCGTCCTTGATATGTGTCGACGTGCTCGTGCGTGCGTGTGTGCGAGCGAGCGAGCGAGTGTGCGTGAGTGGGTGAGTGCGTGCACTATTGGCACTGCCTCCCTAGAGCAGCTACCTGCTGTTTCCTGTACTCCGCACTGCGGAGGAAGAAAGAAAGAAAGAATCTTTATCCGAGAGATGCAAAATTTGACGACCTTCTTACCTCCCATATTTGCTAGTCCAAAGAATCGTTAGAGAGATTTCAGGCGGACACGCGCGCGGAAGCAGCACCAGAGAGCGGCTGACACATTTTTGCCCCTTTTTTTGAGTGATCTCAAAATCTGTCAGTGCCTTCTTTGTGCGTGGCGCTCCCAAGGCTTCGGATGAAACGTCTTCTCTGCTACACGTCTTCTTCAAACTTGTCTGGCAGAGTTCCGTTTTTCTCTTTTTGCCGAAGTTGACGTGATAAATCCGAATTCCGGGGCTGAGAAGGAGGATTAATTTGAGAATCTTGTGAGTGTCGTGAGTGGGAAACAAACTCGAACACAGTCTAAGATTCTCCCTCAGAATAAAACTTTTCGTTTTCCTTTTTTTGTGATCAAGAAAGCCTCAGATTCTTCTTAAAACAAACTGTTTTCTAAGTCTTTGTGATGTCACTTCACTTTGACCTGGTTAGTTTTACACGACTGGACAATTTGTTTGCGCCGTCCTAATTGCTTATCACATCTGCTTCTATGAAAATTTACGTAATTGGCGTCTTTTATTAGTGCCGCCAAACGTACTAGTGCAATTAAGCACACAAGGGGTGTTTTATTTTTTTCTGCTGCTACTCTTCTGCTTCGACTCAGCGGCCTCACTGTCTTCTCACTCTCACCCAGGACGCACGCACTGAGGCCGTCCACACGTCCTCGGGCGTATGCCTTTCTCGCTCTCTCTCTCTCTCTTAGAAAGTGGCCAAGAAATGCAACCAAGAATTAACCAAACACCTGGTCACACACCTGGTCACCGCGCAACACAGCTGCTATGATAACTCAATACTGCCACTAGGCGCCCTTAAGCGTGGCTTTTCTTCTCCTCCCTTCTTTGCCCCTCCTCTCTCTCTCGCTCTCGCTCTCGCTCTGCGTGCCAGTGCGTGCGTGCACACGCAGTAGCGGCTCTAGCCTCGGCCGCTTTTAAGGCCTCCTCGCGCGTAGCATAACCTTAGCCTCGCTTTCTCCCTCACCCCAGCCTGCCTCGGCCTCGAGGAGAGAGACACGATTAGAGATAGCGCCGGCGAGTGAGCACAAGAGCGCTGATGACGGCGCTAGCGCACGCGCTCACGCAGAGCTCTTACGTGCAGGCATCGCTCAAGAGGTAAGGACTTTTGCCAGAGGTAGGGGAGGAGGACAAGCACTCACTCCTGCAACAACAGATGTACGTACGTTGGCTAGTACGGTACGTACGTAATCCGGAACGTGCCCCTGCGGAACGGACGAAGTAGACACCTACCGCTAAGTACACGCTTTATACATGATCACGCATGATAGCAGAGGGCGAAGTAAGAAATGCTGAGGGCTGTGTAACAATGGTACGCGTACCTTTGCTATGGCAAGGCAGAGGAAAGGGAATCGTACAAAGTGTGAAATCCGCCCTCCCCCCCCCCCCTCTGCGTGAGCGTATGGCTACAACAGCGCACCAGCAGAGTGTGTGATAAGTACAAGTCAGCGCACACACTCGAATGCACAGCATTGTGAATGCACACGGAGGAAACCGCGCTTGTTGCTCTAAGTGAACCATTGTTCGTTCGATCTGCTGCTCTCCACTTGCGTCTGTCCACGTAGACAGTTCTAGCAAGATAACTGCAGGGCAAGTTATCTTGCTAGTTTTTACTAAACAAACTCAGCTTGTGCGCCCGTTTTTTACAGCATGGAGCGGGGTCACACTCCTTTGCCAATACCTGAAGGGGGGGGACACAAAGAATAGGCCTCTTCGGGGTCAACCGCTTCCACCTGCCCCGCGCCGGTGTCCCCAGCAAGCGGAGGGAAGACCCTCGCAGCACGAAACGCCACTTTTATTCCATAAGTCTTACTAGGTAAATGAGATTCTTCTGGTCATTGCCCATTTTCCACGGCCGAAGTGTCGCTACCCCCCTCCATGACGTTGCCCAGACACCTCTGCCATCATGACATCAACTCTTTCTACACCTGTTTGAGAAACTGATGCGATTTCTGGTCTCTGTCTCTTCTTCAGATATAGGATATAGATGGACTTGACCTTCTTGTGACATTCATGGAGAAAAAAAGACTTCACCTCCGCGCCAGATTTTGGTCTCGACCGGCCGAATCACAATTACTTTTACTGCTGGAGTTTCACTGAATGGGTTAAGTCATCGTTGGCCACGTCCGTTGTTCCATGGCGTGGGCGAGGACACTCCAGGAGTATCCCATCCCGTCCTTTCCTGTGTTGCACCCGTCCAATTCGGTCGGGCGTTCTTCTCGTTCTCGTAGGAGATGCGGCTCCAACACACAGACAGACACACACGGGCAATTCTTTATTTATAAGATACTGTATTGTCGTGCATGTGTGCAATATCTGTTGTTGCTACTACCCGGGCAAGTGCATGCTCTCAACCCTGTTGCAACATGGTGTGAGTGTGTACTTCGTGCGTGTACATTTTGCTAAAAGGCAACTTATAGGTTATTGTTGTGTGTACAATAGTAGTGGGTGAGGAGAGAAATGCCTGCAGCACCCACATGAGGACATGCCACGAACAGTTTGTGAGATGTGGTGTGAAGCTTAGAGAAAAATGTGTACTTCTAAGGCATAGTTTCCATAACTGAGGACTCTTTACACGTGACGTAGTGTCAAAATGAGCAGGACAAGGCAAAGCAGGTCTATTGCAAAGATTCTTAGTTTAACGAAGGACTATCATTTGTTATGCCGAGGAACCTAAGTAGTGGGAAAACAAAGGCAGGACACTGAAAGAGTAGCAAGTGGGTAAACATATGTGAAAAAACACAGACAATGCGGGTCTTCTGAAGCTAAAGGGTTGTTCCTCTTTCTCATGAGGAATTCACCTTTCTGTTGCCCTTTACAGCCGTACTGCACGAAAGGCTGTTGTATCCATACGAATATGTTACAGGTACTGCTCATTCCTGTCTCACCGCCCTAGTGCTCACGTATGAAAATAATGCATTGCAAACAAATAAGGACCAGATTCGGCGCCGCCAGATCACATATCCAGATCACAAATAACAACTTTAAGTGCCTCTCTCGTTCAAAACAGTTAGATCTATCCCAGCTTAGTCATCTATTCGTTGTGCGTATAAGCGTAGACGTACCGTACGCGCCGTGCTGTATGTACAATCAAGACACAGGCGGGTCACACTACAGAGAGCCGGATATTTAGGTGAAAACAGCGATTTGGCCTGACCAGTGCAGTCGGGGAAACTTCCAGTGCACGTACTAAGAACTGACTTTCAAATGGAACCTGACGCATTGATCAAGATGGGGCTACTGCCAGACGGAACATTTTGGAAACAAAAATCCATCGTTGTAAAATGATATTGCTTGAAGTTATTGTTTACTTTTGTTTGGAAGAGCTCTGTATTTCAATGAATCTCCATTTTCAGATTTGAACCATGACCTGGGGGGGGGACTATTTTTGTCTGTGGAGGGAATATTAATCGAAGAAGCACGGTTCTGTGGTGTCTAACCTCAACATTTTCAGTAGGAAGTGAGGAAACAAAACCCAAAACATATAAATGCGGCTTCTTGAGAGAAGGAAGAAGACGTAACAAAGAATCAGCTTGATGAAAAATTGCGTCTAACAATGGTAGGGACTTTTCTTAAAAAAACCACACACACACACAGACGGACTTTTACTCATATGAGCTCAGACACCGTGAAGAAGAACAGCAGCAAAACGACAACAAAATACATTATGAAGAGCGTGTTCATATTGACAGCAAATCGTCAACACTTATGCCTAGATTTACCGCAGCCCGATGACCATTGACCTGACGTCAGCGTCCCCCTTGACCGCGCGCATAGTCAACACTTTTTGTGCCATTCTAACGGCTCCTTAAATGAAGGAGAGAATTAAGAAGAAAAAAGAAGACCCGCTACTATTGCGGAGAAGAAAGGGCAATCAGGAAAACCCTTTTCCAGGCTTCGCCATACCGACACGCGCGCAAGAGAGAGAGAGAGAGAAAGAAAGAAGGAAGGAAGAAAGAAAGAAAGAAAGAAGGAAAGAAAGAAAGAGGTCCTTTTTAACAACTCTATATACTCGACGAGAGAGAGAGAGAAAGAGAGCCGCTGACGTCACCGAACAGCGCGTGTGCTCAGGTAACGTAAAGGCCACTTCTACAAAAGGGAGAAGCTCCAGACCTGAGCAAGTTGTGCGCGTACTCGTGCTTGTGCGTGGGTTTCGAATGGGCAGGCAAGAAAGCACCATGTGCGATGTACGGAGTAATTCAAAACCCTGCACTGGAGACCGAGGCGATTTTTCAATTGAAAGATTAAAAAAAAACATTCACCCAAAGTTTCAGAGTGCGAGAGAAGCTGTCAGTCATACAAAGGCACGTCCAAGACCACGCTCAGAGCTTCAAGATACTTATGATTCAGTATGGCGTAGAAAAACCTTTTCTCCACATTCATGCTCCAAACAAAGAAATGGGCGGAATGCACTTGGTGGCTCTCGACTTTATTCTTGCTGCCTGACGACGGCTTATAGCTCAGCACTCCCCACCCACACTTTTTGGGTGTGGCATGCATGCCCTTGCATGCATACGTGAAAATGTCGTTGTCATACTAATTTTCTGCTTTCTATGAACCCCCCTTCTCTCCACAGGGAGATAAATAGGCTCCCAAATCATGTGTGAAATCTTTAGACAAATTGTGTGCTAAAAATGCCAGTTAGGCTGAAAAAAGGAGAGGCTATGATAAAAAAGGCATAAATGATAGACGCGTGAGGCTTCCATAAACGAATTCTTGTCGCTTGGTGTCGGTTCGGTTTTCAGCTTATGCTATGTAGTCTTTTCTTAGTTTCGGTCCGGTGACGGTTTTTTGGCAGCCGGAAAAAGGGACATATTTGTTTGCTCATACTTCAAATCTCGTCCAACTGAGTCAGTCATGTTTTCCCACGTAGCAAGATCACTGGACAGGGACACGTTGTCACCGTTGAGACTGATACCACAATTCCTGCTTCACCATTCGTAAGTTCCAAATTCCCATTTATTAACTATTTTCTCTTCCTCACTCTTTGGCAACAATGAAACAAAACAAGCAGGGAGGTATAAAAGTAGTTTATGCCATGTCGGTGTTTCTCAAAATAGTCGATGTCGGTAAACTGCGCACACCTCATATGTGACTTTTAGAATGCAAGGTATATTTGCCTCTGCCTCGTGAAGAGCTCTCCATATGTCTGAACATACTGATTTTCTGCACGCGGTGCTGGTGTGTTCAATCTCGGGTGCTGATAAAAACAAACCTATCGAGGTTTGACGTTGACGTTGTCGGCCATGTTCTTGTCCCACCAGCTTCACTCCCTGCGCTGTCTCCTACCTTTTGTCGGTTCGTCCATTGCTGGATCCCCATGACCACTTTCTTTCGCCATGGCCAATTTCTGCCGTTGCCCATTCCCCACAATGACCAAGGATCACGCATCGACAGACATGAGGGTCAGGATCAACCATGAAGATCGAGAATCAGCATGTACATACTGTGAAATCACGGGGAGGGGGGGGGGGAGAAAAAATGTGCAGAAGAAATGATTTCACTAGAATATTAGTTTTGTTCAGAAGGCTTTGGTGTATTTCTTTGGCTGAAGTCAGTTATTTACGATGAGTACCCGTGACATTATTAAGTTCACAAGAGGTGTTCCAGTACTTTCTGTACATACACGCACTACATACCAAGTTCACTTGACTAGCTTCCATCGGAAAATGCACTTTATTCGGATATTCATTTGTAAAAGGTGAGCAATTTCGGTAACAGTCGATGTAGCATCTTCCGTAATTAATGCCTATTGCACTGTCTTCCTCCATTTGCATGCGTTTACTTAAAAGTGCAACGAAGTTGCGATCTCTCTTTCTCTGTTCTGTTGCTATGTGCTGCAAAACTCAGCTGTGCACTACAGCACAGTTCAGTGCAAATCAGAGAAGAACAGCTAAAGTTCGAGATAGGTAGAGGCAGATGATCATGCCTCAACTGTCACAGATCGCCCTCTAATAGAGAAACTGATTCACTTTTCAGCACATCAGACCGCTCAAGCATATCTAAAGGTATCACATCTACCTATAAAATGAGAATGTACTCGCCAAAATGCCATTGCCTGGAGCCACTGCAAAAATGACCATGGCAAAAACTGTGCAGGCGAAAAACACTGGTGTGAACTGCCACATGGCGAATCATCAGGCAACGAGTCCTGTTTCCTATCTACATTGAAGCTCAGCTGTGCACTACGTCACAGAACAGTGCTTGTTGAAAACAAATGGACAGAAAGCGTGAACTTACCCTAAATGTTCTGAAACTGCTGTAGGTACGGGTACATTTGGCACCGACAGCTGCCTTAATTGTCGTAATTGAGCAGACCCAAATCACAAAGTCTTCAAATATCTAAAAATACTTCATCCACCCGCCTGCCAAAAACGAACGCACTGCATGGACATAAATTGTAAACGCATTGTATTCTCCCATATACCGCGCTTGCCGTAAATAATGTCGCTTGGAACATATTGCTGCCAGATGCATTCAGGAGATGTTTCCGAGTGAAATTTGAACCTGTAATTGATTGTTCAGACACTGGAACAAACTTTTAGTACACAAAGAAACTGTTTTGAATGTTTGTTAAGGCACAAGAGGACTTTGAGTGTTATGAGTTGTGAAGAGCACCGTGCTGGTTGCTGCTGAAAATCAATGTTTCTGACCAGCAAATGAAAGTGAAAGTAGCTGAAAAATTCTGGGGGGCTCCCCCCCAGCCTCCCCCCTTTTGGGGGGCTTCACCCCCCACTCTACCCCCTCCACCATTGTGTTAGGCCCCCAGAACACTACATAGCACTACGTAAGAGATGCTGGGCTGTCTATCCTGAAAAGGCCGACGCAGTAAGGAACAGTAGGGCACATTCTCTGGAGTAAAGAGGCCATCATGTCTTGTCCTTGTCTTTGAATAAACTGCTCTGTGCACTTGTCGCCCGGCCGGCCAGAGGGGGTGGGATGGGCTGTAAAGCCCCCTGAAAGGGGGGAGCTGGGGGGGAGCCCCCCAGAAAATTTCAGCTACTTTCACTTTCACTTACTAGTCAAAGACATTAACGATTGGCAGCGACTGGCACAGTGCTGTTGTTAGCTCACCACACTTAAAGTGCTCTACATGACAATGAGTACCAAAAACTTGACAAAACTGCAGAATCTCACATCCAACACTCTCCATCACACATTCCAACCTCAAATGCAACTTCCCAATTATCCCACGAGGCATAGCACAATGATTTGTACCAAGTGACATTATTTACGGCAAGCACTGCATAATAGCAGTCTTTGGTAAAAAAAAGTAGTGTGTAAGCATTAATGCATGTATATTCCTATGAAACTCCGTTATTGATATGCTTGATGAGTGGAGTGCATCAGTTCTACTATCATGCATGTAACTGCCAAAGAGAATAAGAAAGTTTACTAACCTGAGAAAGTCACCCATGACCCCAGTGATGGGTCAGTGCTGATTTGTCATCAACAAAATTCCAACATTCTCTTTAAACATTATGTAAAAGAAACAGACTGGCCACAATGTGGGACTTTTGTGCAACAATGTGAACATTGTTGCAGCCTTGCACACTTCAGACAGGAGTGAAATTCAATTAGGTGGGTGACATGTCTACTGTCTATGAGCTACCCATTCTTGGGTTGTGTGTGACTGGGCCTAGGGAGCTACTGTTGCTTTTAATGCTTTCTCAATTTGATTTGTTACTCGAGAAGTACAATCATCGGCTTTTGCATTTGTTTGTTCTGTCCATATGAAGGAAAAAGACCTTTTACTGTGAAGTGGTCACTATGGTGCATGACACTGTTGCTAAAACACAGTTTGTAACCAACTTGGTCTTGCTTTCCCAGTTCAGTGTGTGGCAAAATGGCATTCTGGACTCGAGTTCTACCAGTGTTCTCCACCTTGGTTTTTGCAGGTTTGTTCTGTGTGACATGCAGTACAGGTCACAGCTTACCAATCCATGATAGCACATGAGCGATTTGTCTGTGTACAACAAAATTGACATATCTACATGTTGCATACGACCTTATACTCATAGGTTATTTTACAGCACATTTACTGGAAGCTTCTGGGACAGAGGTAAGCAAATATAGTTTGCATCACCCAGTCAGCAGGATGTTGCTTATTCCATAGTTTCTTGTTAGCTGTGTTGGGCTAGTGATACACAGATGCATGAAGCAAGGATGCACAGCAGGCCATGACTTCAGTCCAAAGAAACTTGCAGTAGTGGCACAGGTAGATGAGCAGCCAGAACAATGGCCCTGTGACCAGGAACATGATGCTCCAAACATCATATGCAATTAATTCAGGCCTGGAAACAGAAGAAAAAAATCATCCAACATAGATGCATACAGGTGTCTTCCAAGAAAATGACACCTTGATATTTGGTAGGAACCACTGCATCAAAAGCTTTTTGTCTTTTATGCAGTTCTTTGTCAAATGAATCCCTTTTGGAAGTTCATACAAATGAAGTTTTGTGTCTCTACTTTGCATTCCATTTTTGTCTGTCCTGCCTAGAGCTGGCTGTACTTGCTGAAAAAGGACCCAGGCAAACCCCCTTGTTAATGCACATATGGATCTCATGGATTGACAGACAGACACATGAACAGATGTACATACTGCTTTGGCACTTTATAACAGAAACTTGAAGCATAATTGAAAAGCATTAAATCTAAAGCGAAAACTGAATCTAAAACTCTGTAATGAGCTGCTTTGATGTCATGAGCAAAAACTGCTCCAGTTGGAATCTAGCTCATGGCACAAGCAGAACCTCAGGTTTGCCTGTTGCCAGCTGCAAAGATAGAATGATAGAGACACACGTGAATTCTTGACCTTGTAGTCTGTATTCTGAGCTCAAATTTGAAGCCAGTCTTGGTCCTGTTCTCACCCTAAATTTGAGCTCAATCAAGCATACTTATGATACCAAGCATTTTAGGAGTCACAAATTCAGTACAGTCACTACAGTCGAATGCACAGTACAGAAGTGGTGTCTGCATGTGTGACTTCAAAAATGCCATGCAGTAAATGTCCCACAGAGCTCACATTTTAAGTTGCAGCAAAGTTACATGAGGCCAGACTGACCCATTTGAGCTTGAAATTCGAACTTCAAGCGCCATCTATAGTCCTGACATTTCAGCAACACAGAGCAGTAGACTACACTGCTGCACAGTAGACCGAGCTGCATATGATGAATTAAATCAAAATCCAGGGTGTCCATTTCTTTTTTTGTGCAGTGTTTATGTGCATCGACATTGCATGTAGTGCATGCATAGTCCTCAACTAACCGTTATTGTCGGCTGTGCAGAGGTTTCTGAAGATGAGGATGCCGTTGAGCATAATGGTGAGGTCTGTGGTGAGGATAACAGTGATGCAGGGGCAACATCTGCCAAAGGGTCCTCTGTACCTCTTCGTCCTCCCCCTCCCCCTCATAGTAGTAGGCTTCAACGTTGTTGCTGGCAGACATCTTGACCTTCAGGGCAGCCACTCCAGCATGGAGGGACAGGGACTGGGGCACTGCCTTTGAATAAATCCTTATAGTGCATAGGGATCTGGCAACTCCCATTGGTGTGCACTGTGCAGCCAAAGCGCATGTGCCTGTGCAGACAATCTGTTCAGCATTGGACAACCAGGGTGAGAGAGATGTTCCTTCACTGGTCCATGTGCAGCTTGATGACGAAGATGAGGATGAAGCCATGAAGTGTGTGGGTGCACCACCCACCCACCTGCTCCTCAGCATGGCAAGGGGGCGCGTGCCCTTTGTGGGTTGCTGGTTAGCCACCACATGCCAACAAGGGCAATGTTGCAAACACCCATGTGGATGGAGGAAGATAAGATGCCCTTTTGAAGGGCAGAATACATACTTTTGGTTATCCTTAATGATGAGGTCCAAGAAATCAATTCCTTCTTAATAGAAAAAAATGCTGTGCCATGTGTTCAAAAATAAATGAGGATAACCTGACCAATTTGGTACAACATGAATATGACCCTTAAATGTTTTGGTCTTGATCCCATCTATGTTGCAAACCAGAGAAAAAGGAGCTTCCTTGAGTTTCTGGATGTTGCAATGAAACGACACTCAAAATAATGGCATTTTAAAATTTTCTGATTGGCTTGCACTGGCATTCTATGCGCACATGCACTTAAAGATTCTCCTACTATCCCTCAACAGTGCCCAAAACAGCTCATGTTCCTTGAAATTGCAGAAAATGAGTACTAAGCAGATGTTTTGGGAAAGTTGTTGAGAGCTATTGACATAGCTGCTAATTCATCTGTAAAGTTGTGATTTTGTAGCTGTACACTACACTGTAGGTCTTGGCGCACAATTTGTAGCTGTCGACAATGTAGGATGGATGATGACTTCGTTTCTTCTCTGCTACTGTAGTTAAGGTTGAAAATGAAATCTTATGGCATCATAGTGAACCCTGGCTTGAGATTGAAGTGCTTTCCTCGGTCAATGAGTGTTAAATAATGTCTCCCAGAGAAGCATCATAGATGCAGTAGGCTTAAATCATCACTATGATCAGCATTTGGAGACCACTGTGCAGTATGCTATATGTAATAGGTACAATGGGTGTGGTAACCATATAAATGGGCAGACTGTCAACATTTCTCTCTTCTATTAGGTTTCCTTCAGTTCTGAGGAGATCAAGAGACAAAAGAGGTCTGAGATGCCCTTTGATGATCCTCTAGAAGAGTTGCGGCGATTCCGCAATGAGCATGAACTCACTGAAGATGAAGTTGGGCAGCTGAAAAATCTTGGCCAAGGTTTGGACCAATATCTCAAGGTGACAATATAAATCGGGGGGTGTAATAAGCCTCTCCTTATGTGTGCCAGAGCACCTACTGCTGATGCGACTGCGCACATCCTCCTTTGACTCCTTGGCACCAAATGTAACTTCAGAAGGCACTGTTGAGTATAATGAAATGGTGAATGACTTGAAGGATGGCCTCAAGGGAGCCATCCAGAATTATGAGAATCTGGTGTCGGATTTCATCATATCCAAGATCATCAAGGAGCCAACACTTGATTTGAACAACAAAACGCAGCACAAATTATCAGTCATCCTGAAGGCTAAAGGTGGGTGACAAGATGCAGTGACATCATAATATGCACGTTCATATTGCCAATGATTCCTCAGAGAATGCCAGAGACATTGAGGCAGCATTCACAAAGGACTTCACCTTGTATGGAAAAATGAATGATGATGTGACTACCAGCTACACGTATACCAAAGGTGGCTTCAAGTGCTTTATGCAAAAACTTACCTGAATGTGTATGTCTTCAGCTTATGCTCGTGTCCCAAAAAGGACTGTGTACCAGGTCGTGTTGCGACTGACAAACCTTCGATTCATGCCACAGTATGAGGACCTGGAGAATGCAGCTACACTCAAAGTGACCAACGACCTTCTCCTCACGGTGATGCAGTACACAATACACTCCTTGGCGTAAAGATTAGCCATGTGCATGACTACACCTCATGCGCTACACTGGGACATTTTGAGATGGAATTTTGATGTGGAACATGTTGCTATGATACTCAGACACAATGTTGAGTACAGAGCTTCATTGTCGGGGCTGCCCAGTGACTACTCAGCAAGTAAACAAGTCACCCTCTCACACCCTTTTGCACTTTGTTTCCCCCCTCACAGAACCTAGCAACCTTTGGCCCAGACGATAGTGTTTTGCATGGTAGCACATAGTACCAGAGAACCTGGAGAGTGAAGCCTGGTGGAAATGATGGGCCAGGGGGGCAGGATTGTTCTGTGAAAGTTTCAGTCCATTTCATCAACATTTGCCCCCTGAAAAAGCCAAATTTTCAGCCTGTTTGGCGTGCCTCCCTCTCTAGGTGGTCTCCTTTTGTGCAGTGTGACATCAAAATGGGCAGCCCCGACAATGAAGCTCTGTACTCAACATTGTGCCTGAGTATCATTGCAACATGTTCCGCATCAAAATTCCACGTCAAAATGTCCGAGTGTAGCACATGAGGTGTGGTCATGCACATAGCTAATCTTTACACCAAGGACTGTACACATACAGTTGTGCATGCATTGTACCTACTGTGCTATGTACATGACAGCATGCATGCATGTACATTTTTGTCAGTATCCCGCAGACCCGGCCATTGATGCGCAACTGCTTTGGCGAGTTCTTCTTCCGCTCTGTGGTTCTAGAGTACCTACAAGGTGACATCTTGAAGGATACCATCGTGACCATGGCCTTCTTGTTGGAGCCCAGTGAATACAACATTGTGGATGTTGACACTGTTTGGAGGAGACAGGCAGTGGGGCAGAAAGTCATCGGAAACTATCCTCTCTCT
>JAAUXU010127084.1_pt1 | contig 30624 bp, 36 predicted proteins | sample 7278151 | NCBI WGS metagenome assembly JAAUXU01 (sample SAMN14350113, study PRJNA611818) | marine sediment metagenome | isolation source: surface marine sediment (1.8m) | place: French Polynesia: Moorea | collected 2018-08 | reverse complement strand
TATGTCCTTCTTGCTGACCCAAAGGTCTTGCATGCCAAAAATGAGCCAGATCCATGAAGAACTGAGAGTGCCAGAGGGGCACAAACATACATACACACATACCCAAACAGCTTCATATAGAGAGATGAGTACATATCTACTTCATGAGTGGGTGTCAGCACTGTACACCAGGCCGTAGAGGAGGTATGCACATTTCTAGGGTCATTCAGAGCAGCATCAAGTTCTGCTAGATATATGTACTGACAGGGAATTGTTTGCTGGATTCTTTGCCCTATGGATACATAATGTCTTTTACATAGCAGCACTTTTTCAGGACAAAATATTTAAAAAATATTTTTTGAATATTTTTGTAATATTCATATTTACTCAATATGCTTTGCTGAATATTCATATTCACTCGAATCCAAAAATAGTCGGATTCATAACAGCCCTACCGGGCTTGCCTCCTCATCTAGTACAGAGCACGAGAGCTGCTGTTCGGTAAGATCATCCGGCTATTCCTCTTGTTGTCCGTCAGTCATAGAAATATGCAAAAGATGCGTCAACTTATAAGAGCATATGAAGTAAACATTACGGGATGCTGAATGGGGACGAACCAGTAGCCGTCCGTACTGCTAAAGCCGTTCGATTTCTGGATGCCCATGCATCCAATATGCTAAGTACAAAGAGATTATTGGTACTGATCGAACTGGTGCATTCAACAGGTGGACACGCGTGTTGAATATGGCGCCCATTTTTACCTCCTACTGGAGCGCCAGGACATTAGAACGCGCGCCCATCAGTTGGCTGGCCGGGAGCCACTGTACTACTGTCACTCCAGATCAGCTGTTCTCCGGGATTTTCTGTTAAAGAGAAGGACCGGACCGGAGTGGAGGTGGAGGTGGAGGTGAAGGGGCGAAGGGAGAGAGGCTGGAGCAGTGACAAAGGCAAAAGCAGAAGCCGACGCAGAGGTAGGGGCAGACGCAGAAGCAGAAGCACAAGCAGGAGCTGAGGCAGAGGCAGAGGCAAGCAGGCCGAGCGAGCGAGCGCAAGCGCAACAGAGTTGAGGGAGCATTCGCCGTCCCACTCCGTCCGTCCCTCGTTCAAGCTCATTTTTGGTAGGCTCCTCAGTCGCCCTTCTTCACGTCCACCGTCAGGACACGTCGCTTCCTCAACAAGAGAATCGACGGTCATGTCTCTGCTGTGCGAGGAGCGGTGCCCACCCGAAACCGAGGAACGGAGAACAGATGACCTGGACCTGGACGGCGGCGTCCGGAGCATCGAGGATCCGAACCTGCTGCGAGACCGTCGGGTGCTGGGTAACGTGTTAGAGGCGCCCGTCCGCGGGGGAGGTGTCGTCGACTACTTCGCCCGAGGATTACAGCCAGAGCTCAAGCCACACATGCGCAAAATCGTGGCCGACTGGATGCTGGAGGTGTGCGAAGAGCAGGGTTGCCAGCCCGAAGTTTTCGGCCTCGCCGTGGATTACCTCGATCGCACCCTAGCCAGACTGCCCGTGAGCAAGGGACAGTTCCAGCTCTTAGCCTGCGTGTGCATCTTCCTGGCCTCCAAATTCAAGGAGACGTCGCCTCTATGTGCCGACAAACTGGTCGTGTACACCGACTTCAGCATCACTACACAGGAGATCACGGTAAGCATGATCGACGCCAACTTTCACTCGCAACGGAGGAGACTGACTTTGACCTTGATATTCTTCTAGCAATGGGAGCTCGTGGTACTACAAGCACTGCACTGGGACCTCAGCTCGGTCACGTCATTCTGCATACTGGACCAGTTGCTCTGTCGACTTGACCTCTCGTCTGTGGGTTTCTCGCCGTCGCAGATCCGTAGTCACGCGGAGACCTTTGCCGCTCTGGCCGCCACGGAGCACTCTCTGAACTGGCCCTCCGCACCTGGTCTCACCGCCGTCGCCTGTCTGCTCGCAGCTTGCAACGGCATGCAGTGCAACCCCACGCAGGCCAAAGAAGTGAGGCGAATGCTCACCGAGCTGTCCGCCTTAGCCGGCGTCTCCGAGGACGCTGTGGTGACCTTCATGGAAGGAATTGAGGCCGCTGTGCGCGAGCGGACACCCTCTCCTCCGACCGTTCCCACGCAGCCGCAGCCGGAGGCTGCGGCCAAGCAGCCATCTGCTAATCCGTCTGCTGCCACATTCTGCGAGAAGAATAATCCGTCGTCGCCGCCATCCCCTTCAGCCTCTCCCACGGACCTTATGGACATTGCGTGCGTCTATTGACCGAGTTTATAGTCAGAAAGATTTCTTCCTCCTCCTGCCCCTTTCCTGATGCCAGGCGGGAGGCCGAATTCCAAAGAGCATTCGTTCAGTTTTTCCCCCGTTGACACACGCACAATAGAGTCTCGCTCTCCTACGTACGACGACTACGAGATACTAATCCTACGTTGTTTCTCGCATCACTATTCTAGGCCATTTGCGGCTCTCATTTATATGAAGTACCTGATATTTAACCCAAGAAGCCGTTTAATAATACCCCGTGCGTGTTTCTTACACCTATTGCCCTCCCCCTATCGTCTTTTGAAAAATGTCCCAACAGTACTTTTTGCAAACATAGAAGAAAATAAAGTTGTTATATGTCTTTACATCGGTGCCCGTTTTCTCTCTCGCATTGTGCTCCGCCAGCTCTCGTTTCGCCCTTTGGGAGTCAAGGCAGCAGATGGTTTAAAGTCCTATCTACGTGTCTACCACGTACGAGGACTGCACGTCTGCCACGGTCTCGCCGCTCCAAAAGAAGCCGTATTTTCTAACCCTCCCTTCTCTCATGCTCGCCCTGTAGTTATTTCATGCATGCAACAGCACAAGAGCGAGCCGCCAAGTGCTGTACTGCAGTGCAGACGACGTAACCAGTACGGGGGAGGCGCTTGGCTGGGCTTATTCATTCGCAAAAGCCGCTAAAGGGAACGGTTTTCCTCGATCCCGAGGAGACCTTAACGTCTGAATGAGAGCGCACGCATCTGCTGTGCGTGGCCACGTACGCTCTGTACGTCGCATGTACGTATGTCAGCTATGGAGTAAGTGCTGGTTGGTACACATTCACCATGAGTCCCATCCAGAGCTCACTCGTGTCCTCTTGAGTGAAGGCGTTTCTTCTGCGACCCCGAGGCTTCCGTTCGAGCACGCGCCGCCCGCGCAACAGCCGCCGTCATCGTCGACGACAAAACTGCTCGTTCTGATTCAAAAAAGATCAGATGTCACATCCTGTCGAACATAGGAAAGGGTATATTTTTTGTTCGACTCATACGTCCCCCGTTCTTCCAGACACCAAGGACGTGTTGCTTTCCGTTCGTCTACGTAGCCCATTCTCATTTGGCGACACCCAGTAGGAGGAGGAGGAGGAGGAGGGGGGGATTCTCACGACCTCTGCGAAAAACGATGGCTGAATGGCAACAATTAGAGGGAGCATAATACAAAACCGTGTTTGTGCAAATTCGACGGATTTCGTCCCCACCAAAGAGCGTGGAGAATGACGTGAATCAGGCGACGACGGTTGAAGTATTCGTTGTAGGAGTAGTGGGAGCAGTAATCGATCTTTTCTCCTGTGTAATACTACGCGTTGGCAGTACACGGCAACGTTAAATGGAGATTTCTGGTGGCGTCCAACAAATCTTACGGAGAAGCAGTTTCCACTTGCTGGCGGCGACGACTCATACTTTTCCCGCACCTCGGGAAGTGGAGTCAAAGAAAGCCAGAGAAAACGCACCTCCCATTCTCATTGTCTGCTCCGTACAAACCTCCACGTCAAAGCCGCTGGCACAGCCTGCACCGCTCACCCATCTATAGGTTTTGTACTTCGGATGTACACATGCATTGACGCTACTTCTGGTGTGTGTGTGGTAGGCTGTACACATACAGTATGTGCCACAGTGGAGCGCGCCTAATTGTGCTCGCTGGCGCTGGGAAAAGGTTCACAATTAAGCATGGTGATTTTGCTCCATACCTTTGGGACTGGGACTTTTGTCATGTCGAACGCATTGGCGAGTAGCGCATAGTCGAGTTGCATGCATAAATGCAGCGATTCTGCTTCACATTTCTGGGACTGGGTCTTTGGCGAAACTGCACACCAATCGAGTTGCACATACAAGCGAGTTGCACCATCAGGCGTGTTCCGGTGTACAGTCAAGACTGGAAGTTTCGTCAGCAGCTGGGTCCGCTGCAAATATATCATAGGTTCGAGATATGAACATTAGCAAGAATTATAAAGCTTGGTCACCAACAAAATTATCTTTGAGATCTTTTCATAAAATTTTAAATTCATAACCATCAGATTTGAGTGCACTGAAGTTGAGCTGGAGGATAATACACCTTGAAGGCATTGGAAGTCATTCGATTTTATTTGTAATCTCCCCCCCCCCTCGCAGTCCCATTCATTCTTCAGATGCTTGAACGAACATCTACATATACTTTGTGCAGCATATCAACATATCAGGTATTTTTTTCTCGTCGTCAAGTGTACTTAGGGACTACTTGCTAAGTCTTGCTGGCGTCAGAACTATTTGCCTCCTCATTGACTTGTTGCATTCTAGGTCGCAGTCTTAGGTGTTTAATCTTTTTTCAGCCTCTTGACAATTTCGAGTATCCCAGGGGCCACAGCTGATTCTTTGTTCACTTATCACTTAGCAAAGAGCATTGAAAAAAATAGGCATAACTTGCAAACAATGGAGTTTCTTGCGGCATCAGCGCGGCTGCCCGCTTACAGAATGTCCGTACTTAGGGTGGGTCTAGGGTGTGTACTGTACATACACATGTATGTACACCAAAGTGCAAGACACGTCGGCCATTCATTCGCTCGCTAAGGTGTGTGTGTACATTAAGTTGTGTACGTAGGTACGTAATTGTCTCCGGGCAAAAGAAACTATGAGCAGCACTGCATATTTTGGCCAAGCTGAACCGTTGTGAGGTAGAAATAGCTAATGGATTCGTCCGCCGATAGCCCTCTCGCTCATCCAGCTTGTTGGAGAGGGTCGGGTCGCTCATTCTTTTCTCTGCCAATAATTGAATCCGATTCTGATGGATGTTGGGCAATTTCAGTTGCTTGTTCGCTTCCCCTCCCCCTATTGAATACAGGACCGAAGCCGCGGCAGCAATGGCTTTTTGGGTTGCTGCCCAAAAGTCAGTGCTCCACGTACACATGCCTGAAGGAATAATGGGCGAGCGAGCCTTGCTTTGATGACTGAAATATGCGCCGGAAACGCCAACGATACATTTAGTGTGTGTCTTACTGTTTTCCCCTCTCTCCGTTGGAGGAGAAGGGCATTGACCAGGACAATGAGAGGGAGGAGGAGGAGGGGACATAGGCAGAGACGTTGTTACAAACTGCCTGAACCCCAAGGACTGAACTGACTGACTGACCATCCACCACTACATAGAGAGAGGAGTAATTGAGGGAGTCAAGGAAGATGAAACGGCAACCGTCCCTGTCTTTCTGTCGCTAAGAATTCCGTCACCAGCTCTCATACGCTCTCATACAGCAATAGATTTTCTCCGCCAAAACTCTTTGTCCCCCGCCCACTTCGGAGCACATTCATCCATCTATGGTTAATCACGGCGCCAATTAGGCTGCGGCCGGTCATATCGGCACTATGCAAAGCTCTCCCTTCGTTGACCACTGACAGCCGAAGAATATATCGTGTTGACTCTCCTCGCTTGTCTCCAGGGGCCCCCTAATGCTTCGGCCCTTTATTGTCGAGCGACAGACATTCTTTTTCTTCTCTCATTGCGCCCGATCAGTAATTTTCGCCTATATTTTGACACGGACAGCAAGAGCGGTGCCACGACTGCGGCGGCTGCGGCGACTGCGGCGGCTGCGGCGACTCAGGACACAGAGAGAGGCAGTGGCTGGCCGCACTCATTCATTTTCATTTTTGCGGCAGTCACTGCGTCGCCAGCGCCAGCGACGCCGTCGTCGCCGTCATCACCGCCACCGCCACCTCCTCCGCTGCTGCTGCTGAATCGAATTCCTAGGAAATGTCCCCACTCCCAGTTTAAAAAAAAAAAGTGCCCCGGGACAAAGAGCTCATTCAGACGGTGGTGGTGCCAATACTCTTTCCTTATAACTAACTGGCTGACCCTTTGGTTGAGTGTAGTAAACGCGGCATAGTCGAATACTGAGTATATGCTTGGAAGGCCGAAATTAGGCGCAGTCTGCTTAACAGCCTCGACGTACAGGACCTCCCGTCCGTCCCGCCCTCCCTCCCTCCCTCCCCTCCCCCGCCCACCTTTTTCTCTCGTTGCCAAAAGCCATCTATCGGGGTTTATGAGACGTCGGCAAACGACGGTCAAGAAGGAAATGCCATCAGTATCTCAGCGGGACAATTAGTAAATGATACACTTTGCTCTTTTCTGTCACTTCTTGCGCCTCTTATCTCTGAGTAGGCACGACGTCCGCGTAGCCGCTGGGCTCAGACGACGACGATTGAAATGCCACCGATGGACGCCTACAGTAGTTGCTCAGTGGACTCGCTCATCCCCACCCCCGCGGTAAGCCTTTCATAGCTGGACATTACCACATAATTTCAGCCGAGAGGGACGAACAAATAGGTGCTGTTTACCTGGCTTTCTCGGAAAAAGGGGAGCGTGAAATACCACATTTCTGCCCGTCCACACAGCAGAATGGCCAGAGACAAAAGGGATTAGCTGCTGATTGATCCCTTGCTTACTTTTAGAATCATGGGAGCCAAAGCGATGTTGTTATGTCAGGAGAGTTGGCCAGAAAAAAGTCTCTTATCTTTATGCTCTCTCTCTCTCTTTCTACAGCCAGGTTTATAAGGCGTAATCTCATTCGATGGACACAAAAAGTGTTCTTCGTCATCTTCCTCCCTCTGTCTTCTTTTTTTTTTTGTCTCTGCGAATGAATTATTGGCGAAACACTTTGGTGGAGACGATGAGGGTGGCTGTTGTGGTACTGGCTGGCGAGGCCGTTGGAGAACAGAACGGAACAAAACACAGACTCATATTTCACGTAATCCTAATTCTCCCGCTCACATTGGAGGGGAGAGCATGAAATCGCGCGTTCTCTGCTAAAAGTGACGACAGAGACGGATGGTAGAGTGAGATAAGTAGCACCATTGCGGATCGTCAAAGGCTCTCTCAGCAGGTGATCCAATTCTTGGTACTCTGTAATTAGACGACGCCAGAAAGTCGGAGTGGGGGTGGACAGAGTGGACCGTGCACTACGCGTACGTATGCAGCGTGAAGGTCATCCCCCCGGTCAATCGTGCAGGACAGAGAGCGCTGTTCCATCAATACGTCTTTCGTTCCAGCCAGCCAAGTCTGGTCGACCTACGCACGAAGGAGCCGGAGATACAGGGGTAAAAATGAAAGCTGTAACAATTGACCTGAAGAATCTCGGTGTGTGTGTTTCTTTTTGCAGTGCATTGCAGCACGAATGGAAGCAGAAATACAAAATGCAGGCAAATTTTGCACGTCATGTGCGCTATGTAGTGGCAATTTTTGAAAGGAAGCCACAGCAGCGACGGTTTGAAAGCCCTTCGCGTCAAAGCGTGAGGCAGTTGGCAGCATTCATAACAATGGTTAGGAGCATTGGAGCAACAACTACAGTCGACGACCAACGCAGATAGCAATTAAGGTCTTGTTCCGTGTGAAATATTGACGTCTGGCTCACTCTCCTCCCCCTAAAGGGGACAATTTAAGACAATTACCAGGGTCAAGTGCCCAACAAAAATGTTCGCGAGTTTTTTTTGGCGTGGAAAAATCGTCAGTTTTTTCTTGGGTGGCGACGAGAGCCGTTGGGCCCTCGCGGGGACAGTGCCAAGTCTGGGGTGGAGTTTACTGCCGTGAGAATGTTTGCTCGAGAAACTTTTTTTGCTATGGGAAATGTACAACAAGATCCGTCGGCGCTGGCTGCAGTCCAGGTATCAGGATGGCTGACCAAGGCCAAGGTCATTGCACTGGACTGCCTCAAACGCCAGCACTGAGGAGATGAAAGTGCAAGACAAAAGGAGACAGAATAGGTGCAGGTGAACCTGTTCCGCACGACGAATTTGCCATCGTGAAAAGCTCGAGTCCTGGAATGTTCGTTTTCCTCCCTGAAAAAGAGACATAGACGAGTGATGGAAAGGAAGAAGAAAAGGGGAAGGGAGACAGACAGGTCGAAGAAGAACAATTTGTTCACTGCCGCAATCTGTCACTGCCAAATGGAGAGATCTCAAGTTCAATTGCTTCACTTTGCGTGAAGATTTGCAGCTCTTGCTTTGACACCTGCAAGGATGAGCAGGACAATGCAGTTCTTTTCTTCCTCGCAGGACCAAGAGGAGCCAGTCAAAGAGGAGAGAATTATGCTCGAGTTAGGGGTGGCTTATGGGCACGAGTTGCGGCTTAACAATGGCTTTGCGGCACTGAGTCTTAACCGTCTGGACACTTTGACTTATCCTCATCTTAACCGATTCCTCTACCTCCCAGGTTTGCTGCCCTTGAAAAAGGGATCGGGGCGTGTTATTTGCGTGGAACAATGCGTGGCTGCACGGGAGCAAAAAGCCCTCTCAAAATTCCATCAAAAGTGAAATTTTGTGACGCGTAACAAATCGGAGTCGGTTGGTACCGCCGCAGACCCCCTGCACCTGACAAGGGCTTCTTACAATGCATAAAAACGGGTGACGGCGGCCCCCGGGGGGCGCACCCGGGCAGATCTGAGACGAGCGGGCTGTGGGAGGTCGGAATTTTTCACCAACTCATCACGTCTCCGTTGTCGCACTAATTTCGACCCTGTTTTGCCTTATTGATGCCAAAACGATGAGAAGCGGAGAGAGAGTGAGAGAGAAGAAAAAAAGCGCCCCTGACATGAAGACGTATTTAGTGGTACACGAGACAGTGGAGAGGTGTTGCAGCCTGGCGTACGTGGCAGCTCGACGCAGTACAGCACGCTTGCTCGAGGACATTGGGGAGGACCGTTGAGTCAGACGACGTCGGTCCTCGTTAATGTAAGGAGTACTGTCAATTAAGAAGCAAAGATTCCTCTGCATGGAGCGATAGGGGGACCATCTATTTTTATGCCTCACGCTCTTATTCAGCGGCCTCCCGCATTTGTTGAGAGGACCAGGAATCCGGGGGGTTCTTGGATGAGAGGGACCTGAGAGAGGGAGAGACCACCTTGTGCGAAACAGGGCAAGAGGAGAAAAAATAGGGATGGCGGCGGGCTCTGACGGGACAATTCGGGGTCTGTGTCCAACTTGGCCGTTGCTGATAATGATGATTCTCTTCTTCTTCTTCTCTTTCCGATCTCCAATGGAAGGAGGGAGGGAGGGGAGCATCGCTGATGATCCCAAAGAATGGGCGACTGACACCAACGATTTTTTTAGGCGACACATTTCATTTGGCGGACGTTGCCTCAGGGTCGCTGCTGTGGCTTCGTCAAGATCAAGGTCAGGAACGAGGGCAGACAAGATTTCGCTCCAGGGTCAAGCCGATGCGAGGAAGAAGAAATTATTATAGTAAGAGCGTTGCCGCGAGGGGGAAGTTATGCAAAACTGCTTCCTCCGGGCTCTCTCCTCGCTCTCATATCTGTCTATCCTGCCTCGTTCTCTCCTATATCTCTCTGCTTCATTGATGCCCTCGGGGCGATTATAAGGGCGTGAGAAACAATAAGCCTGGAATGCTGTACTGTGAATGAGCAGCGCATTCAAGAAGTCGGAGGAAGGAAGGATGTCATGCTACGATGACGAAGAGAGGTCGTGATACAATTAATCTGCTAAGGACAATGAATGGCGCAGGCAAAAGCTGGCAGGCAGATATGCTGGGAGGGGATGGTTAGGCCAAAAAACGGGGAAGCGTTGAAAATTGATGGCCACTTTATCGCGATAAAATATTTGCCCTTTCCACGCAAGTTTCCTCGGCTGCAAAGGGAGCGTTGACAAGGACACTTTTCTTCGGGCGCATAGAGCACGCCAGACTGACCTGGCACACGTAGCGTGTGCACTGCGTCCTCGGCCACTCCATGCGTGTGACGCCGTGCCAGTGGAGAGAAATTCGCCAGTGTAAACTCTCCCTAAGGGAAGAGGTGAGCTTTTTTGCCATCATAGCGCACCAGAAATTTTTCAGCCGGAGCTTAAGGCTTCCCCCCTCCTCTCGGACTCTCCAGGCTCACTGTCAAGGGCAGCAGCAACATCAACGGGTGTCCGGTCTTCCTCCAGAGCAGGCCGACACCGAGCCTTAAATACCATGATTACGACTCTGTGCAGGACGGGCATGAGGGAGCCACGCAAAAGTGTCCGTCCTGATTACAGCCATTACTCGTACGTTGTATTGCACGTGATGGTTGGCAGTATCAGTTAGATAGGAGGGAGCAACAGATCGCTTCATTACGACGTTTCTTGGAGATCAAGAATTTGAACAAAACACGACAAGGTTCCTGCGGCCCATTAAGAAATTGTTTGAGACACAAAGTGTAGCATGTCAGGATGTTTGCTTCCCCCCGTGGAGCGTCGCTTTTTGCCACGTTTGATGTCTTGACGAAAGAGAGGAAGGCTCATCCAAATTCCCAACGGCCAAAGTCGACAGCAGCCAGCAGGTCGCAAAGAGAGCAATTCCAACATTGTTCAGATTAGCAAATGTCCGCCCTTGCTCTCCGGGTCGTCCGGCGCCTTCCATCTCCTCTTCTACTACCACTACTACTATAAAGTAGACCACTTTGTGCTCTTTCTCTCCCCCAGTTTATTGGTCTCCTTTTCTGGACTTGAATGAGGATTCTCCTCTGGCCGGCGGCGACCATCATGCGCCGGTTTCAATAACGAGTAAAGATCGTCGTCGTGGCTCCTCTCCTGCCCAAGGGGGTCGCATTCTTGGGGCGCAATAATTGCCCTCGAAGAAATCACCCACAAAAGAACAAGGTTGGTATTGTGCGTACAAACGTATTTATTTCGTTGCATTTCAAATGTGGTAGAGAAAGAAAAAGAGAATGTGACTACGTAGCATGCATTATCGAGGACTCTTGGCCAGCGGTGAGATCTTGGTCGTCCTGAGCAGTCGGTCTAATTCAGCGAGCTCCTCTGACCTGACAGATTTGGGCGATGCAGACGAGGCTCCTGAGTCAGGAGAGGAGTTCTTGGAAGATGTGGTGGTGGTGGTGGAGGGACTCCTCTCAGCCGTTACGTTCATCAACCCGATCGCGCTGTCGTTGTTTTCCTTGTCGTTTGTCTCGTCCTCCTGCTCATTTATGGACAGTTTGAGCGCCCTCTTCGACCTGCCCAGGTTGTCGGTCGATCCGGATTTTTCCCTCAGAGGCTCTCTCGTGGACTTGGGCGTGGAGGATGAGAGCACCTTAAACGGCGAGGAAGGCTGACTTGAAGGTGTCCTGGTTGGCGAGGGGGGAGACAAGTGATGCCACAGGAGTGCCTCCATCTGGGAAAGACAGTCCTCGACGTCTGTCCGAGTCAGTTGCAGAGACTCCAGGACTTGCTGGAAGACGTCACTGCTGAATATCATCCTTGATTGACAGGGGAAGGCGGTAAGGATAAGGGCGCACACAGCTCTGCAGCAGAGTAAATGGCTGCGGGAAAAGCTGACTGTGCGGAGGCTGAGACAGGCGGCCAATTGGCAATTTGAGATCACTGCTTGTCTGGCATCATCTTCTTTTATCAGCAGACCCAAAAGTGACTCCAGATAATCACAGATGGTCACAGTTGTCAGGTTCCAGTCGAGCTTGGAAAGCACCAGCATCTCCCAAGCCTGTGAGCAGAAAAGGAAGAAAATGTTGTTTTTAAACGGTGTAAATGGACGCGCTCAATGGGCATGATCATTGTCAGTGGCCAAGGGTGTGCTGTCAAATCTCTCTCTTTTAAACTGGCACTCAAGTAGCACACGTCTTCTAACAAGGAATGGCGAAACAGTCAATCAAGATAGCAATCTTACGACTTAAGCTTGATCTCTCGCTCTCGCACGAGGGCAAACAGACACACTTACCCTGACCTCCTTTGGCAGCACCGCCTGGTCTGTATAGGCCAGCAATGTTTCCTCTGAGATGGGGCAGTTCAGCTTGGCCGAGGCCAACCTGAGGCACACCACGGCCAACAGTTGCAGCTGATTCTTCTTCACCCCGTGGCAGTTGGCCAAGAAAGTGTCGGCGAGGGAGACTGCGGTGGCGAAGGCTTCGACGGGCCAGCACTGCTCCAGGCAAACCTCGTGCAGCCATCTCAGAGCCTCCTCGCGGTCTGCATCAGTCACCTCGGTCCGGGCCCTGATGTTCTTGCTTCTGTGGGCGGCCTCCAAATGCAGCAAAGTCTTTAGCTCTTGCAAATGTCTCTCCTGGTCCTCTCCCATGACTTTTTCCCTTTCAGCTCGTTTGTGGGTCACCAGATCAAGCTTTTGGCCACACTTCGATGCACTTTTAGGTGCCGCTTTCGTCGACCATTATTCTCCCCTGTGCACTTTGCTACTAAATGGGACCATTCCCGATACGTTACTGCGTTTCCCGCAACTTTTGCCTCATCCGTCCGTTGAGTCGCCTGCCTGAGTGCCTCCTGTCTCGTACGCAGCACCAGGAGAGCGGCAAGAGCAGCCTGTTGCTCTCTCCCCTCCCCGTCGTTGCTTCGTTGCTTCGTTGCTTCGTTGCCTCGTTGCCTCGTTGCCTCTGCGAGGCGCCGAAACGTCGGAAACTGCGGCCATCCGCATTCTGCGCCGCGAAACGCCGTTGGATCCACGAACGGAAGAGGAGGATGAGCGCGAGAGAGTGCAAAGCCCGGCAGGAGCGGACGGACGGACGGTTTGCGGTGTCCTGTGTCTGCATAGCTCACATTTCGTTTTTCTTCAGGCGCTAACTCGGCTTCCCCCCCCCCCCAATGAATGATTTTGGCCGCCCCGCCACCCCTCACTTCTTGCGCCCATTTTGCGCTAACGAACCTTCTTCGAGCTTCCTCGGAAGTGCTGCTCTCTCCGCTACAGCTCTCATAATGCCTTGTCGACCCAGCCCTACCATTAATTATAAGCCTAATACGGGGAGGACGTTGAAAGCTACTTTCCTTAATTCATGTTCCAGCCAAAGTTATGATTCCCGAACGACGCTCGAGACTCTCCCAATTAAGGGGGCACTTCTTGCGGGTACGTATGAGCTGCAACCAGCACGTACGCCGGCCACATCCGTAGGGACGCGTTGCAGCTCCTTGGCCCAGTGTCATGTGTCGGCTCAAAGTTGCATACCCATTGTCAGAAATGAGCACTTGAGAGCGCCGAAAATGGTGCGACTGCGGCTTTTTTGAGGGGCTTCCACTGGCCGCTCCAACCGCTCGTCGGACAGTCATATGCTAATCAGGCCCTCGCTGAAAAAGTGAATCGCGGAGATTTTGCTCGATGCATTCGAGAAATCACAAAAGAGGCAAACCGTCACTGTCTGTCCTCCCCCCCCCTTTTTTCAATACGGTTTTCAATCGCACACAGACGAGCGAGCAGACATGCATCGACTACCCAGAAATGAAAAACTTTTGTTGTCAGTCAACATGTCTACTTTTTTAGCCATTTTTACAACATGCGACAAAAGCGCCTGCGTGCGCGGCAGAAGCCCCTGAAATAGATTTATATCTCTTTGCACGCTCAATGCAGATACCCAAATCCGGACGAGGACCAAAGCCTTTTTATCCGTCTCTGTTCGATTCGTTATGTAGCAAATCCCTGAACGCTCGCATACTTGTTGCAAACGGCAATTTACCTCCTGTGGCGTCATCTAATGTAGCTGTTGAATTTTTATAGCTCTTCTTCTCTTTCTTTTTCATTGCTGCTCAATGACACTGACCGGGGAAAAAGAAAAGAATCCGAAAGCAGCGAGAAAGATCCTCCCTCTAATTTTCCCCGGCCTGAAGAAAGAAGCATTGTTTTGACCTTGAATATTGGCACTTTTAGGGCCGCGCTGTGAGAGAAGTCGTTGGCTTTTATAGGGGGAAGCAGGCAGCTCTCACACACACATACATACGTCGTCGTCGTAGTTGTTCCACTAGTTCCACTACACCCCCGTGGTGAACTTGTGAAATTGGGCAAGGAGAATGAGGAGAAGACAGTTGGTGAATCTTCCTCTTGTTCTCTGCCCCTAAGTGTTGGTTTCAGCGCTAAAGAAGAACAAAAAAAAAGTACAGTGGAAGCCCCTCTTTACGCATTCCACTGTGTTTTTCTTGATCTCTCTCTGACACGAAGATCTGCATAGCGTGAAGAAAATGGGGCTTCAAGAAGAGACGCAAATTAAGACGTTTTACTAAGAGAGACTGACGATTTGTGGCCTCCGCGGTGGCGGCACGAAGAAAAGGATGGATGCACTGAGAGCAGAAGTCCTGTACGTACGTGCGGTACGGACGTAAGTAGAGAGACAGCTTGATAAATTGTTTAACAGACGAGACCCAGTCCATTTTCAGGCGATTACGTCTTAATTGAGCACCAACACTTCTACGAATATGGGGAGGGCGGGCAAGAAGGAATCTCCATTGGGATTGGTCAGGAAACAGACCGATTATTCTGTCTTTTTCCCCCCCTCCCAGAAAAAAAGCTGGAGGCGAGAAGACATGTACGGTAGTGAGGTTTCAACGATCTTTTTTTTTCCCCCGGTGTGATGATTCCTCTCCTCCCCAATCCCCTCCCCAAACTAGAGCTGCTGTCCTGGCATCTCCTTACCCGCCCCCCATTTCCAAGCACTGCTTCCCTCGGTCACTTATCCCATTGTGGCCATGCGATTCCCAACAACAACTTGGTGTCACCTCCTCATCTTCTCCTGTTTCCAGCCTCTCTTTTTTACTGTGGCTTTTTTCGTTTCCACCCCGAAAATGCCCCGGACGACGGACCAACAGGAAATTGTCGGGGATTTTTCAAAGGCGTTTCTCAACAGACCCTTGAGGCCATCACAACACGGGTAAACGACGAAAAGTTTTTTTTTTTTCCTCGAGTCTGTTGCAATGTCAAGGATAATCCCACGGCGACACTTAGTGCCACCTCAGAGAGCATTAGCGTCCAACGAAGATCTTCAATTTACTCCGCCACCAACTCCAGCCCTGGTCTCTTAGGCATGGTTTCCACTCACCAGATTGGTGGCCGCATTGATGGACCAAACAGACATGTTCTTCCGCCCGCCAACGTGAACCATACTGGACTCCTGACCTGAAGACTACCCCAACTGACGTTTCTTCCATGATAACAGCAACAGGTCATGCTGATGTCTTTATAGCTTCATTAGCCACGTTCTATGACTTTTTGATAACTCTCTCGCTGTGAGTTTAAGAAGCTTCCTCCCTTTGTCGGTAGTTCGCTAGTAAGTGATGCGATTGGCGCTCGGAAGTGGTACTTTATGATATTGCTTGTACGAAGAGGAATTTTTAGATCGCAGCGTCGATCTGATATTAAATCAAGCAGCAGCTGTGCAGCGAGATGAAGATGATGGCGATCACGCACACGCTTTCAATGAGGAGAGAGCTCAAGGTCAACGGTAGATTTCTGAAAAAAATGCGTTTTTTGGTTACTCACCGTCGCCGACTAAGGACAAAACCACACATAAATCTGTGACAGAAAAGCAACACATTGTGTGAGGAAGAGAGAAAAGTCTTGTTCCGTCGCATGCCGAGTTATGATAACCAGACTCTGGCTGGGGCTGCCCAGAAATTGCACCGAGATGACTTTGCTCATTAGTCCGAACGAAAAACTTATCTCAACCGTCGTCGTCGTCGCCGCCGTCGCCGCTGTGGTCGCGGGGTCACAGTTGGCGAGCGACGAGATGTTAAGCACGCGAGCAAAAGAGCTCAGTCCAACCAGGAGCAATTTCCTAAGGACATTAAGCATCTCTGTCATGTAGGCTGAAAGAGAAGGGAGCGTAGCAGAATGATGGAAATTAGCGCGGCCCAAAGAGACCGAATTAAGGTGCCTTCAGGCTTCCCCCCAGTACAGCGGAGCCACTCTCTCCTCTCTCCCCCTCTCTCTCTTCACCAAGAACCTAGAAGAAAACTTGGATGACGATTTCAAGGTTGTGCATTCCAAAGTCTGGCGGAGTCATAAAGGATATTGCTCTCCGCTAGTAGCGAAAAAAGCGCCCACGAGGAAAACAGACCACCTGTGGACTATACAAAAGTAGGACTGAGGGGGGGGGGGATGGACAGCGGCTTCTATTCGTCTTTCACGCACACACATACGTAGTGATTTGACCTATATGGAGCAGCAGCAGCAGCAGAGAGCTTTGGTTGTTCAGAATCTGCCATCATTTTAAAAGGAAATGTGGCTTAAGCCGGTGGAGTTGCATAATTGTGAGAACGGGGTCCATGGAGCCATAAGTCACCCCTCTCCTTACGATGTCCGGAGCAAGAACGGTTACTGCTGCTTACTCATGAACGTCCGTCCGTACATATATGACTTATGGGTGAAATTCGATTTCTAGGTCACGCCTACACAGACTTCCGTTTGCCGCAAAATGCGGGCGAAAGATGAGTCTAATTCATGTGTTGGTGTCGAACCCCCTTCTCTCTGCCACTTTCGCACGACCCAGCAGTAGTAAAATTAGCCTCCTCCTAAGTCAAAGTAAACTTGAGATAAGATGGGTTAAAGTCACGTTGCCCCCACGTTGTCCCAACCCACGCATCTCTCAGCCCAGCATCAGCTCCGGCCGCGTGGACACATGTCGTATACTGCACGGTCAGTGTATTGCATGCATGCTAGTAGGGCACAAACACCGGTGCGTAAGATACGAGTAGCAGATATGCTCGTCAACTTATATTGCCCTTGCCCCCGTTTCTTTGATTCAGCAGGGGCTTGCTATTATGTACCAGCAACGAGCAGCTCACAACACGCCATTGAGTTTCTTGCGCTGGCTCGGCTCTGAACGAGATCTCGGTCACTGGTGAGATTTAAACAGGTGGACCCTGGCATGTGTGACACACAATTTGTGCTTCTCTCCCTCCCTCGCTTGCTCGTTCGTTCGTTCGTTCGTTCGTTCGTTCGTCCGCTCTCTCGCTCGCTCGCTCGCACTGTGTGGCGTGAAGAAATCTCTACTGTTGAAGGAGCACTTTAATAGAACCAAGGTGATCGCTATCTTTTCTTTCCTTCTCGGCCAGCCTAAAAGAGAAGTTCCGAAGGCTAGAATCAATTTAACGCGTGTCCCATCCAAATTCTCCGCTTCCTTTCCTTTAAGCCTCCTGTCGGAATGCATCCAACAGAGAAAAATCGACCTTGAAATGGCGCATTGTTTCCCCCGGAGAGAGAGTGGAGAGAGAGACAAGAGGAGAAGGCCAGCACCGGCGTGCATGCACACACCAATTGACCTTTGCATCCGGTCGGCCCAACGATCTTTTCTTCTTCTCGCCCATAGAACACATGACGCCCTGAAAACCCTTCTTTTTTCTCTTTCTCAATGCTAAGCGGTGCTGCCATGAATGAGCCGGCAAGTAAACTGTGTTATAGAAAGGGCTTGACAGTATTTCCACTCTGGGGTGCCGTCACAACGTGAGGACAGAAGGCATTCGTCTTGTGCTGCCACCTGTTTCCCCTTGGGGTCCTCGGGGTGTGCGTCTTTCACCAAAGAATCCCGGTGTTTCTCTCTATGGCTGTCAAAGGATTTTGTGGAATTCCCTTTCGTAGTTTTGTCTTCTTCTCTTCACCACATCCGCGGAAGTCTCTTCCGATGGAAAGTCCACCCCTGTGCCAACCCCCTCAGCAGAGGTTTCCTCTCTCAGTTCTTTTTCTGACAACCTCAACTCATTCAGTTAATTGCTGCTCCAGTTCTCAAACTCAGTGTTCGTGACAGATTATGGATGTTTCCGATGCTTGAGAGAGAACTGATGTCAAGTATTCGGGGTAACGGTCGGTGTTATTGCTAAGGTCGAATACGCGAGTGTTTTGTCGTGAAAACGGCGATGAGGGACGTGAGTGCACCCGGGAGACACTTTGAACACTGCATGAGAAAAGTGCGATTTATGGCGCGACTCCTTGCCAGCAGTTTGACGACACTGACGGACTTAGTCAAGGAAAATTGTCTTTTATATTCGCTCATGCCCATTCCACTTTTTTGGAAATCACGTCTCAATCGCGCAAATGTTCATCGTGGATAAGTTCCAGTCACAGCATAAGAGTCAGTTCATTCTTGATACGGTGTTTCAGGCCAAAAGAGCAATATCATACAGACCAGACTGGGGACAAGAGCCAGTGATAGCCCAATGATTAGCAGCTCACTGATCCACGTTCTGAAACAAAATGAGAGCAGATACCTGTTAACAATGGGTACGAGGTTAGAAGTGTGGGTTGACTTGCGTCGGTCTCACCCATGATGGATATTTTCCCAACTCGTGTGTGTGTGGGTGTATGTGTGTGCATAGGATTCAAACTGAATTACTGTACTGAAGACCAAACAAGCCGACGATTTACCCATTCGTCGACATGCGCGTGTACATATGCGTGCTCCACTAAGCACATGCATATTTACACAAGTTATTGCAATACGTGACTTGCTGGGGTTTCAGGAAGTAAAAGGTGGCCATGAATCTTTCTCCAGATTAACCTTCTTGCTGAAAGATCGATGCGTTGCAGTGAGTGCCATAAGAAACTAGACTAAAACTAGACTGATTTGCTAAAAATGACATGTGTACCTGACTGGGAAGACCTGAGATGTCTTCTCGGCCTCAACGATGTCCTGCAGCCTCTTTATGACCTCCTGGTGGAACTTCTCAGCGTTCTCTCGATCTTTCATGTCGTCCTTGGCTCGCAAGTACTTGTTGTGAAGCTGCAAAGACCGATCAAGGTAATCAATGCATACTCACATTTGTTATCCATTCGACAGTTATCCCACCTGCTTGTCGAAATGATCTGGAAACGGCGGCAACTCGTACATGCATTTGCTGATCTCGTAACGGCGTTTCTTCTTGCGCTCCCGGTTGGCGCGGGTCATCTGCGCGATGATGGCGGCCATCTTGGAGGGAGAAGAGTTGTCGTCTGGATGTTATGAATTGTCTGACAGAATAAAAAGAGTCGGACTCTTCAGCTGAGCAAGGTTTAACCGATAGAGGAGCTTTCTAACTAAGTCACTTCTTTTTTTTGCTCTCTCCCCTCAGATCTTGATGTACGGCTGCACGTAAGAGAAGCAGCAAGAAGGTCATGCAAAATTCAACGATTTGACTTTCTATCCTCCAGTACTACATCTCGTCATTATTGACGCAGTGCTGAATTCCGTACGTACAGTCTGTACTGTACCAAAAGTATGTAGGGCAAAGCCTGCGTCGGTTCCGACTGCATGCAGATACCTGAATCTCTTCTGTTGGCTCGAGTTGTAAAACAAAACACAAGAGCGCTTCGTTTATCAGGGCAAACACGTGTACCTGCGCGGAACCAGATGAAAACGCTCAACAACATAGCATAACTTCAACTAAACTAACATAAGGGAGACGTTTTCCACAGTAAGTGTAATTTTTTCACGCATTGAAGTGTCACATCTCTTTTGCTTCTTTTTCATTTCAGGGCAGCTCCTGAGGTGGAAGTAACGACAAGCCAGACGAAAAATTTGCACCTTACGAATCAGAGCATTCTGCAGAGCGTCATGTTTGACGCCAAGAAGCAGTATGAGGAGGTGGGCAGCTACAAGAGGCATCACATGGTCAACATCAGGCCATTTAAAGCCAATTCGGCAGTCCACCTGGAAGCACAGTGCCCGTCCCTTTGTAGGATCCTCAGGGATGACACTGTATCCAAGACCATTCTGGTGAGGGAGGCGACGTCCGGTGAACTTACTTGAGGACCCTGGATGATGGTGTTGATCCTGATGCATACCATGAAGGAGAAGAGCCCGACCGAAACGTCCTCAGAGCAGAGCGCAAGGAATTTCGGTCATGGACCATGTTCATAACTGCTGCTGCAGGTAATGACATACTGCTATGTGACCAGGGAACGTCCCAAGGACGTCACTGATGGTGAGATACGTTACGTTTGCTACCAAACATCGCACGGACAAAATGGTTCTGGCAGTCTAGCAGCTTGGTGAAGCAGCAAGCACTACAGTAAATCCCCTTTACCAACGTTAATTTCTCGGCGACCAGGACGGCTGCAGACGCGTGCTTGGTATCGGAAGAATCTCTGATGGGCCATCGCTGCACTGCTTTTACTGCTTTTGCTTCAATGAATTGCTCCACCAATGAAATCTCCTCTGTTGTTGCGTACATGAAGAATGAAGGATGCAAACCACGTGGATGATCCAGACCCTGTGGAGAAGCACACGGTCTCAGGATCATGATGCAGAGGCTGCGAATGACTTAGGACATACTCGACCGAGTTCGCTGACCCATCCACCTGCACAGATGAGAAATATTGAACAAAGATAATGCAACAAAGTTTCCCTTAAATGTTTCCTCGTCTGCGTTCATTTCTATTTTTCTTTCTGTAAAGGCTCTGAATGCATGACATATCGTTCAAGAATGCACGCAGGATCGCGATTTCTCATCCGATTTTCAAAAAACGAGAACGACCAAAAGCTTAAGCCTCTAAGAATTCTTTGGATACCAAGAACGCTTGCAAATGGTGCTGTAGAGGGGTGCTCATTTCTGAAACATACTGCACTTGTCAATCTCCATCCCTGAGGACCTCAGAGTAAGTGCGATTATGTGATAGGGCCTCCTTATCCCTGGGTCAAGGCCAAACGCAGAGATGATAAGTTTATCTTTTAGCAAGACTGTGAACCTGCCGCAAGGTAAAGACCATTATCACCTTGCAGGACGAGAAGCCGGGAAGTTTCTACGGGTCCAATTTCTCGCTTCTACACTTACCCAATTTCACTTAGGATCGACTTATTGAGATTGAGAGAGTTGTATAAGATCAGAGGTGATAAGTATATCAATCACGGCCGTCCCCAAGTTCCTTGTGATCGTGAGGCCTGCGTTCCTGCGAGGGGTGCGCAACTTTGGGTGCTTAGGGCGGCCAGGACTTAGCTTACTGGCCCGTGAAAAGTTGGCCTATAAAAAAATCAGGTCAAATGCTAGGTTGACAACCCAGTATTCATGCATATTTCTCTCACGCATGGTGGGGGATGGTCTTTGGCATGCGGAATTCTCCACCATCTCCAGGTCGGCGTTTATGAGATCAACACCCTCAAAGACATCCTCATCATCGGCAAGTCCAGCAACGCTCACCCCAGCAATCTGTTCCACTCCATCAGCGTCTCACAAATAACCTCGAAAAAAATTGGGGATTTTTTGGGGGTGATTTTCTGCATTCATTCATCCAACGTTTATGACTTTAGGTAAAGTTACGCAAGGGTAAAAGCGCATGGGGACTTTTGCTACATGGGATGTTCTCGTGTTCACCAAGCGAAGGTTCTCCATTTGTTTTTGAGACAGAGCAGAGATCATTGTCATTGGAGAGTGACTCCTTCCGTCTGGAAACTGCGAGCAATCCCACAATGCTCCAGATGACAGTATAGTCTTCAATGCTCTCTGTAATCAAAGTCAAAGCACTGGTCGGTGAATGGCCAAGTATGTTGACGATGTTACCGTCCTCCTTGATGAAGACCGGGCCTTTTTTTCTCTTACACCCCTCTGATGGAGGCCGGTTGGGACAGAAAAGACGAAAAGAGCAGAGAGTCAAAATTTGGGTACAGGAGACTTGACAAGCGAGGCAATGACCTCCTAGACTCTCCAGGATGATTTAATTTATGAGAAATGGGAGATGGCAGCTCTTAAAGTCCAACCTCTCACAGGTAATTTGAGTAACTTGTAACAGATTTTGCAGTTCTTAAAAACCAAAAGTATCGATTCTTTCAACTCCTCTGTCACTCTGGCAGAAACAAACAGCTTCACAGGACATGTCCAAGCTCCTCTTTTGTAAGAGTTGAGTTACCGACACAAACGATGACGATCCCAAAGTGGCCCTCCAAGATTTCCTTCAAACTCCTGTTTTCAAGCTTGTTCCGTGACACGTTCTGGAGAGAAGAGTCCGTCAGAGTTTATCTCCCTGACCCTCTGATGTGGCCTTCTTTGGTTCCTGGACTAAACCTTGCTGCAGAACCTGTGAATGCTGCCATGCCTGCTTCAGTTTTGCATCCTCCTTGTGCTTCTCCCACTTGAGGTGCTGCTGAAGTGCAGCCCTTAGGTGGACAACAAGATGACTCGCAAAACGTCGAAGCACAAAAGTAGTGCCATTGGCCATGAACATGAGCTGATACTCCTACCACTCATTCAGCTCATGCAGCCATCTTATTCTTATCCCGCTTTGCTGACATTCCTGCACCTTTTCATCTCCCTATTCGGTGCTTAACGTTATCCTCTCGAACAGGGTAGGCACTCGAGTACAAGAAGCTTTAGCTAAAAAGTACAAGAATGTTGGCTGAAAAAAATCTTTCAGAAGGTGAAAATTAGAAATTCATACTTTTGTCCTAATCTGGCCATGAGAGTAGTCACTTATCAGAGATTTTTTTCCTCTCTCCCAATGTTGCTCTTAGCAAGCAAGAGTCAACTGTACCTCAATCTGCTGCCAGGCACACGTTCCTCGCTTAGGTATATTGTGCCCAGCATATGTAGCGGCCCTATAAAATACGTAGCATACAATGGAGATAATCTCAGGATGTCCGCGCGTGCATCAAACAGTGTGCGCGCGTCCGTGTTGCCGTGTTTGCATATCAGACGTACTAGACACAGCTTAAGCTTCTCCGTCCACACGGTATGATATCTTTACAGCAGTGTTCGTGGGAAGCAAGCAAAAATCGAGCTAGAGAATTTTCGTTAGTTGTCAACTGAGTGCTTTACTGCTTTTCTTGTGGCGACCGCGAATAGATGGAATGGGGCAATTTCCTTGCTGTCTTCGCCTCGAATTTCGACCCCGCTGGATTCTCCTCCTCTGACTGACTCTAATTAGATCGTCTTGACTTTTTAAATTAGCCTCATTCAAGAGGAGCTTGATCCTCAGCGTTTGAGGACAACAATTCTCGTCCGGATTATAACAGGCATGCAGGTAGTGTTCGTACACGTGTACTTACTCATGATTAGCATACTGCTGTTTTTATCGTAGGTGACCTCAAGTGGTTTAATCTCGGTAAGGTTGGGATGAGGTTCTGTGAGAATGTCATCAATATTCCCACCCAAGCTGAAAGTCGTTATCCAGCATCATAAAGATTGAGGCAAACTGGAACTCTCCCATGGCCCTATACAAACATAGAGCATCGCGCCAAGGCCTTGAAAGACTATAAAAAGGCTCTCAGTTCGTCACAATACTTGGTAGGCCCATTGACGTCCAGGGAACAGAGCCGAAGCAGTGCTTTCCGCCTTTCTGGCTTCCCACTTCTAATTCTTGTTGAAGTAGGACCTCGAATTGCCAGGTGGTACTTGCTTCGCACTGTCCACCAACGACGAGGTCAGTACTTAGCGAATCAAGGTCGTCTTGGCCCTGGCTCTCAACTCGGACTCCACCGTCATGTCCTGAATAGGGACTGTCCCTCCCAGACGATGGCATCTGACGGATTTGGCGAACCTTGATGCTGACGCTCTGGCTGAGAATCTAGGTGAAGATGATTACAGACTTTCGCTATCAGTCTCAAATTTTCTAAAAGAGAGAGAGAGAGAGAGAGCCCATTACAGCTACGTTCGGTGACCTCGAATCTCTTCTATACGCATTGAATTATTTCCATTCATTGTTTAGTTTTCTCCGTAACAGGATCTACTCTGTGCATATGACTTCCGAGTACCCGTACACGTACGCACTGTGTAGTGTAGCATACCACGTGCTCAAGCAGCCTGATGTAGTACGAACGCTACTGAAGTGTCGCATGACGGGAACTAACGATTTTTCATCACGCAACTTCTCGCCCTGCATTGCACTAGCGCAGGTGCAGGAGGTCTAGATTTGGCATTTTCTTCTAGCAACTTTAGTCTGTACATTCGCGCAGAACTCTAGTAGCTCATACACCTACCTACATTGACATACCACTGTTGTCTTTCTTTTTATGGAGAAAAAAAAGGGACGAGTCTTTAACAGTTTGAGGCGCCATCGAATCCTTCCCCAGGCGTGCGAGGAGCGTGTTGGTGGTGGTTTTTGTATACAGTACGTATAAACGCAAGAAGAGCAAATTAGGAGAAGCAGCAGCTTCCATGCGAATGACAGAAAAACCAGATTGCTCCTCTGCCCCGGGTCAAACTTGGAGCAAAAAGCTAAAGGAGCAAAGAAATTGCAAAAAAGGAGACCGCAGATTGGCTCGCAAAAATACCTGCGCCTTATGGAGGGAAATATGAGACGGACGTGTATTATTCGCCACGCGAAATTCCCGCAGGGCGGAGCTGTGTAACAACTTTTGAGAAATAACCCGAGAAGAAAATTGCATCGGCACAAAAAAAGAATTCTTTCCGGCAAAATTGCCATTCCCTCCTCTCTTGCTGAACCCTGAGGGCTGCTCAATCTGTGGAAGAGCTCTGGACAATGATCCCCAAATGCGTCTAATATATTCAATTGATAAGAGACATCCAACCGGAGGCGCCGCCTGCCACGCCAGATTATGAGAATTTAATTGATTGTTTTCTTCAGAGCCGGACTATGGATTTGGCTTGACTCCCAGCAGGCTCCCGCTGCTGTCTGGCGGGGGCCCCTGTGCATCGACGTCTAGGCCCTGTCTGCCTCCGTCGCCTCATTTGGGTCTGGAAGGTCGGCAAAAATCACTCTGGCAAAAGACTCTTAAACGGTGGCTCAGCAGACCATGTCTGGTTCGTCGGCATCATGTGTAGAGAGGATAAAGGCGGCGTGGGATACGACCGTAGATAATCAGTTGCATCTTTTTGGGGCCGCGTTGTCCTCTCCTCGTCTTTATGGATCCGCCGTAATGATGCAAGAGGATCAATGTCTGGAGGCCTGTCTGACTTGGGGTCCTCAGGGGCACGCACGCGAAACTAATCCTGTGATCGCGATTTTAATCAGCTGATCGATGATCGTTTTTTGATGCACCGTGCGTGAAAGAAGCCAAAATGCCTCAAATTTCCATCTATTCGACCCTCTGCTATATTGGCTTCTTGGCCGTAACAACAATGCATTCAAACAAGCCCCCGGTTAAAGGGACCGCCGCTCTTTTTGCAGACTTGTGACACCGCTCCAACCCATAAGTCTCTCCGGAGGTTTACGGGTTCAAGTCGGGGACGAGCGAGGAAATCTTGTTTAGCAAACGCACCTTGGCCCCCGAGGCGCCGATCGCTCTTTGTTCTTACCCCCAAAATTAGAATAAAGTAGTCGGGCAAAAAACGGCGACCGGGGAGGTCTCAGCTGATTGATTTGCGGGTTCACCTATAAAGCAGAGGCTCCCGACTGATGGACGCACGCTAATTTTCGGCTTTTTTTCCGCCGCTCTCCTTTCCTTTTTGCGGTTTTGCGCGCACGCGTCCAACTTGACGTTGCTGTAACTGCCTCGAGTACCAGCGATCAGAGGACTTTGAACTTTGTGGGCTTCGCGTCGGTCTCATGGTGGGATACGCGTAAATAATGCAAGAGACCTATGTTCAAGCCAAGCAGCTGCGGCTGCTCTATTTTATGTGCAAGTGAAAGAAGCAGCAGATGGGCAGAAGAAGGTAAGGTCGGTGCGGTGGTGATTTTTTGCCACGTCAGGTCTTTGTCCTGGCGCTCGCGCGTGGCCAATTTCGGTGTCGTTTTTGTTGACAGGTTAAAATGCGGAGAGCAAAAAGTCAACTTGTGTCTCTCCCCGGTCCAATAATTTGCTTTGTTCGGTCCAAAAACGGTTTTCCAAAGGGACTCGTTTTCTCGTCAACATCCTTACTTGAGCAATCGGTAGCAAACTGCACTAATTAACGCCTTCATCATCATTATCATCATCATGGCCAGCACTTGTTCCGCATCACCCACATTGGTCGCCCAATCCGGGATCGTCCGTATTGGGCAGAGTTTCGTATTCGACCGCAATTCTCAGCTCCTCGCAGAGATGGCGCCACCGCCGGGTGTGCCTTTTCTCCCGTGATCCCCTCATGCGGACCAGGTCAGTGAGACCAGTGCCCTCTGGATCCAGTCTTGGCTTCAACCCAAACTCTCGCCTCACCCGGCCTCCCTCTGGCCTGCCTGTCCAAAGAGAGAGCGACCGAGCGCGCGCGCGCGAGCCCTTATTCGCGCTACGACTGCTTGCATTTACTGCCTGCTTTACCACGTAGTACACATATCCTCCTCTCCTCCCACTCCACACTCTCACACATGTATATGGCCGGGCTTGCTTGCAGTGCAGACATGAAAAAAGACCTTGAGACTGCATTCGAGAGACGTCTCATCGCCGCCGCTGTTCTCGGCCCCAGTCGCTGCCGAGAGTTAAGGGTGTGAACACGTGCGATAGGCCTGCTTTTATTGACTTGGGCCTCAGGACCAATTGGCGCTGAAGTAACGACCACTTGTCCTACTTTATAGGGCTCGTTAATTTCAGACGAATTCCACCACCCAACTTTTTCCCAGACCACAAGGAGAAGAGTCCCTAAGTTTGCCAGCCAGCACCACAAAGAGAAGAGCAGACTGGCAATTTTGCAACACCGTGGTCGTTGTCGTTGTGCTGCTACAGACTGTGGCCAGACAACGCACCAGACGTATCTCGTGAGAGAACAACGACGAAAAAGGCTCCGGGGCAAGTTGCTAATGTCGAGACACACACATAGCTCGCTGGAGGGGGGCCTCTTTCAAGGCATGCCTAGACAACAACAAGACCTCATCACCGCCGGCATTGTTGTGGCAAGAAAAATCCTCCTCGCTTCGCAAATGGCACGTAGAGCATCGATGGAGTGATGCAGCAGGGGCGTCGGCAGCAGCAGCACAAAAAATAGGCGATCCGAATCAGCATTGAGACGACAGAATGCAGGGAGACTAGCAAGCGTCTACTAGTGGTGCACAGGATTTGCTGAGGCCTGAAGTAGCAGCCGCTAAACGTCTATTCTACCCGAGGATAAAGCCTTGATTACAATCTGCGAAGACGGCCAAGGAGCGGTGCGATCTGAGAAGAAAAGGGACCTGAAGAGTCTAGACTCTATTCGACGTGCATGTTACAAGAGGCCTCCTCAGTCGCAAGATGGTAGACGCCTCGCTCAGATGTGAGGAGACTTTTAGCTCTCCGGCCATCAATAGTCCAGTCGAACGAAGGGCGTATCAGGAACTGCTGCCCCAGTTCTGTCACGCCTACCAGGACAGGGCCCTGGTGGAGGACAGCAGGATCATCGTCAACATGCTGCAGCTGGAGGAGCACTACGTGCCCAGCAAGAACTTCTACACAGTAAGAACTTTGAGGGGAGGGGGTGGGTTGTAATGACGCAAATCATACATTTCTCTTGTTTGTCCGCAGTCTCAAGGCGAAATCAAGCTTCACATGCGCAAGATCGTGGCCGAGTGGATGCTGGATGTTTGCGTGGACCAGCGGTGTCATGTTGATGTGTTCCTGTTGGCGGTGAACATCATGGACCGCTTCCTCTCCACCATCAGGCTCAAGAAGAACCAGTTTCAGCTACTGGGAGCCGCCGCCATCTTCCTGGCCTCCAAGCTGGTGGAGTGCTCGCCCATTTCTGCCCTCACACTCGTCAGATACACGGCGGATACGTACGACCGCGAGGAGTTGCTGGTGAGTACGCACACATAAAGTAGCCGAAGCGCTGCTTGTAAAATAAGAGATTACAAGCAATTTGAGAGGTCCTAAAGCAAGTTAACTTAAAAATGACGCAATCGGGATTATTTCCTACTTCTTTGAGTGTCATTCGAGAGCGTCTCTTTTGAGTACTTTGGTGGCGATTGATCATCGTGTTGCGAAACGTTCGCTTTTCACCATAGGAGCGTTTTCTCCTTAGTAACAGGATATCTTCTCACTTCTCTGTCTGTAAAAGAGAGAGCGCACAGGTAGTGCTGGAGCAGTAGGCAGGTAGAAGCGACGGGCTCGTCCATGTGGTTGGTTGGGTGGATGTGCCCCATTTTACAAAGGACACGAGTGAAATTTTTGAAAAATGATGACTCTGTTGTGCGTTCTCGTGCAAATTCAAAGTTCGTCGTCCTCCCCTTGGGGTGTTGACGACAAGTCCTCGACTCTCTCCGGTTTCGCTCTCGACATTCATTTCTGTGCCCACCCAAGAAATGCATCTTGCTCCGGTCGGGTAACATTTTCCCATCAGTGACTGAAAAAAACTGCTATATCCCCCCCCCCCCCAATCCACACACACACACGCATACATACAGTGTCATAATCTCTAACCTGCTGCTGTTGCTGCCGTCTGCTCTTCTCTTATGTATTGCATGCTGTATTCCCTGCCACATATGCAAATATGAGGACGACGTCTCGTCTTTCTCATTCTGCACATGTGTGTGATGTGAAGCCTATGACTGCAAACGACGGACTCCGTCTAGACTGCTTTGGACTGATCCATCCTCTGTGGCTCTCGTATTCTTCCCATCTATTCTTGGATAGCAAAAGAGCGAGGGGAAGCATAGAAAAAGAAAGAGTAATCTCACACATTGAACAGCGCGGACTTCGTTACTCCTCTTTTCAATGCAGTGAGACGATACACCTCAATGCAGAGAAGCCCTAAGAGATTCTCTATAGTGTAGCAACTAGACCGTGTCGGTTATCCATCCTTTTTGCCCCCACAGACGTTTCATGCCTTTTTGTGTGGCGTTGCTGCTTTGGCCATTCTCCGTCCCTTTTCCCATCTCCGCTCTCCATTTATGGGAGGCCTTTATGTACACGTATGGGTGCTATGCAGAACCCCCCCTAGCCCTCCCTCATCAGTCTGGGATTTAAAGGGATCGATGCAGCGCGTGGGAAAAGACATTGTGTTCGTATGCGTGCGCTAACTTATTCTTTTTTCCATTCTATTCTAGTCCATGGAGCTGCTGATTCTGTCCAAGCTGAAGTGGGACCTGACGGCCATCACAGCCTACGACTACCTGGACCACTTGTTGGACGCCGTCACTAAGCGAACAGAGGCCGACGACTGCACCTCGCGACAGCTGAAGTCACTCAGACGCCAGACGGAACGACTCGTCACGTTGTGCGCCACAGACCCACACTTTCTGTCCCTGCCTCCGAGCATGGTGGCGTCTGCATCCCTCGCCTCGGCGGTTCAGCTGGACTTCGAGTCGCAGCCGACCGCCAACCTCAACCACATATTCGAGAAACTGCGGACTGTCGCCAGGATTGAGATGGTGAGTTCACGACACTGTTGCACGCGGGTCAAGCCTGCTTGCTTGTTTGCCCAGTGTACTTACTTACCCACTGTGTTCTACTGTAGGACTGCCTCCGTCAGTGCATTGAGCAGATCGAAGAACTATTTATCTCAGACGCTGCTGCTCCTTCCACTTCCTTACATCAAGATCCTCCAGCGACACCGCCTCCTCCTCCATCTACCTCAGGAGATCCAAGATCCTCACCTTCTGAGGGGTTCTTCAGTTCTCCGGATCAGCGCTCAGCAGAAACTGCAGAGAAGGGGCGTGAGAGCGACAATGCCACTCCCACTGAGGTTTTTAACGTCTCTGCCTACTGTGTTACGTGATGCTGAGTAGCTGGCCTCTCTTCCTCAGATATCAATCGTCAAAGCTTGACAAATATCCTGAAGCAAGGTGTATACTTGCAGGAGGGAGGTCAGCGCAATTTAGTCACGTATTCATCCTGTTGTGGCGCGTCTACTGCCAAATTCTGTAAAAGTGATGACCCAAGATACGTAAATACTTTATTTTTCATGAATGAATAAGACCGGTTCATTTGGTTTTGTTTACCCATAAATATCAAATATAATGAGCACTGACTTTGTGATACCCAGACTCATGCATTCGTTCAGGCTCCCAAAGTAAACTTGTGCATTGCTGCTACGTACACGTATTCATGCAAGGCTAGGACTGCGACAACGAGAAGCAAAGACAACAAGACAACAATCGAACATCCGCGCGCGCTCAGACACACAAGCTCTCATTAATGCAGCATAATGGGAGTCAGCAGGCCTGTGTCTGTAGAGAAGAAGATTATATCACGTCAGACATGTCTCCTGAAGCAATCTGAGCGTGTGTGTGAGGGCAGGGGGAACTACAGTATGATACCCACTCCTGTGCTAGAGTTACCTGCATGCTTTGCTGAGTTGTAATGTGGAAGAAAAGTCGAAACCTACCCTACGAGGTTTTCTTCCATTATCTGGCTAAAAGATAAATTAATGGACACGATCTGTTGTGTAATTTCAGAACCCCATATCGCCTTTCCCCGTTTGTGTGTTAGGTGAATGTACGTACCACTTTAGTGTTGTTAGTACGACTCAACCACTCGGACTGAGTCCCTATAATTGATAGCCCCATAGCAGCGTTGATCACTGCATGGCTGCAGAGCAGGGGAATTTCTGGTCGATAAGGCCCATCCTGGGCTCGGCCCGGTTGCTGGCGGTAACACAAGCAGCGCATCAGCTAAAACATACGTGGAACTTCGTGGCAGAAGCCATTAAAGAGTGAAACAGGCCCTTAAACCTTTTTCCTTATCTCTCGACGGCCATTCCAATTCATCGTTGAGCTCGCGCCGAGAAACATTCTTGGGCACTCCACTCTAATCGTACGTAGCGCTATTAGCAGCGTTACTAGATACTACGGATCCCCCCGCCGCCCCCCCCGCATGAGGCGCTGATTTGGAGCGGGGGGTGGTGTGGGGGGTTTTTTGGGAGTGTGGGGTTGGGGGGGTGGTGGGGGATTGGCCGTCTCTA
>JAAUXU010138193.1_pt1 | contig 30663 bp, 33 predicted proteins | sample 7278151 | NCBI WGS metagenome assembly JAAUXU01 (sample SAMN14350113, study PRJNA611818) | marine sediment metagenome | isolation source: surface marine sediment (1.8m) | place: French Polynesia: Moorea | collected 2018-08 | reverse complement strand
TGTTTTTTTTTGGGGGGGTGTTTTTGGGGGCCGAAATTACCGCCCGCGCACTTTGTGGTTTCCCTCTGCCTTCTTTTGGCTGGGGGGGTCCCCCTCCCCCCCCCCCCCCCCCCCCCCAAAAAAAAGAAAAAAAAGATTTATTGGCATTAAAACAGGGAGGGTTCCTTAGCCTGGTCTCTCTACTGAAGTGCCTTGCCCAGCCCGAGTTGACCTGCCGGAGTAGTTTTAAGTGGATGTAATTTAATGGAGTGTAAGTGCTCGTTTACTAGACTTAACTTAAACAGCAGTCATTTAGAGCCTTGAGCTAGCTAATGGCGAAAAAGTAAGCACGTATATGTGAGAGTGACTCCTCAACGCAGTATGATAAATGAGGAATAAATGAGAGCCTTTACTCTTCCAAATGGTGGCTGAATTCATTCCCTTCTCTTAATCCCAGAGCCTCGCTGCCAAAGCCCGAATAAGGTTGGGTCATAAACGCCCATGTTTGGGTAGACGGTGCCAAAAAAAGGAGAGAAAAGCAGACACAGGCAAGATTCATTCATACCTGTGTTGCCACAATTGGCAACAGGAATTGTTGCTGCACAGCAACTCTTTCTCTCTCGCCTTCATTACGTTGGCTTCCTTCAAGTCTCTCATAAATCGCTTCCTCTATGCTCCAGGGTCAATCCAACAGTTCGTGATTTGATCGTCGACTAACTTGAAGGAGGCACTACGATGAATACTTATGATATATTTATACCAAATTCTTCATCAGTGGCAGATCCAGCGTGAAGTGATCCACCGCTGGACACTTCAATGACGTCACTGTTGCACGTAGCAAGAGCAATGAAGAGGACTTTTTTTGCCTTCTCTGGGTTATGCGTTAGCTCTCACATGCAAAAACAATCATAAATGAACTGACCGGTGTAGACAGAAAAAAAGTAAAGTGGAGGGACTCAGCGCATGCATGCGAGCCAACAAAATAGTGTCTTCAGAGTCCTCGCTTCTTGAGCTCGTTGGCCACCTGGCAGGTGGAGAAGGCGCCGCAAAAGCAGTACCCGGATAGGATCGTGTCTGACACGATGTCGCTCTGGCAGGAAAGAGTACACAGTTACGTACTGTACTGTTCAAGCAATACTCTTCAGTTCACTCATGCTGCTCAATCACCTGGATGCCAAATCGCTCTCTCGTCTTGAATCTCAGAGGCACCATCATTGGACAGAAGAAGCCACCCAGACAGTAGAGCAGAGGATTCTCTCCCAACTTCTCAGCGCTCTGCCACATCAGCAAGCAGGGACAACAGCAGCCCAACACGCCTGAAGAAGGTGTAACATAGCAACCACAGCTTTCTGAGCTACAAATACGTATAGCACACATGAAGACGTACACGTACCACACGAGGCCAGCTAGGGCAGTCGGATAGCAGGGGGGAAACAGTGCCATAAGGACAGAGTGGGTAAGGCACGTACGTCATGTTCTGCAACTCACAAACGACTGGATCGGTGAGGCAGTCGGTCATCTTGACCTGCCAGTTGCCCTGGATGAGGTGGTCAATGTCGATGTTTGGCACCTCCACAGTCACCTTCTTGGTCGGCTGCGCCGTCACGGTTGCGCCCTCCGCCATCGTGGATTTCTACTTGTTGCAAGAGACCTGAGTGCTACCGGGGGTGACTTAGGACTCGTGTACCTGCACTGCTGCTATCTCCTCAGCTTGAGTGTACTCCTACGTAGGGACGAACGTCAGATAAGAAGCGTAGGAAATGTTACACTAGCCTTCTTCCTCCGCTCTACAGAGTAATCCAGGTACGAACAGAGAAATAGCTCCCCACAAGTCAAACAACAGTAGAAAAATGTGTCACTAGCTGCGCAGATTTGCTAGTGCGTACCTTAGAAAAATGCTACATTTTAGGGAAAACAAGGAATTCTTTATGTACACCGCTGCGTGTGTATAGGCTTCAATCGTCAGTTGCATTGTTGTATTGACTTACCTAAACAGCGACTCGAATATAGATTCTCTGATCACGACTTAGAACTCATCGCGGATTTATGGAAGGGAAGTTTGACTCGAGTTGGCAAGGATAGATGAGGCAAATGACTCAGCTTGCCTAAAACAAGGCAAACTTTTTTTAGGACTTTTTCAGGGTTAATTGCATCACTGTGCAGACACAACATGAAACAGTCAATTTATTCGAGGGTGCCGAATCAGTTGAGCCCGCCAATTTTTCAACAGCTTTTGACCACAATGCCACACTGGGCACTAACTCAGACAAGAACCATGTATTTGAATCGTTATCCGAGTGACTACTGAATGACCCAAAACCCTGACTTGAGTGGGCCCTGATCCTGACTCAGGCTGAGTCAATGACAACTCTGGTCACTAGCAGAAGCCAAGTCTTGCCACTTTGAATGAGGCCCAGCAGTGACTCAACGTGTCAGGTGACGAAACAACATGGAGAGAAAGAAGGTAGAGACTCTGTGCTGGATTCATCACATGAATTTTTGATTTCAACAGACAAGATGGTGGAGTGCGGGAAAGCTCGTGAAAACACATGCTGAAGCTGAGTTGGCACTCAAACGAACACTCGTTTCACTGCAAATACGCGCCTCCAAGCCTACACCAAACAAAATGAGGCTGGAGGAAAGCTTAACTCATTTCAACTTTTTTGTCATACTTTCGGTAACTACGGTCAAAACTGTTTTTAAAGGGTTTCTGCCTTTTTTTCACACAACTTTCCATAAAACTGTTGAGAAAAGGAGGGAAGGAGGAAGCATAGGAGAGCAGGGTTCCCAGCGAAGAAGGAAGCTTTGAACATGTGATTGCGCCCCGCAAAGACTTGTAGTGATGCCAAAGATGTGAGGATGTCACCTTAACTATTTTTTTTTCAAAAAAGCGCCCTTTAAAGAACTAAGGATTGAACTCATCTTTTTGGTGCATACAGCATCCACGTGCATAACCTATGTTTATGCTAGTCGTGATCTATAAGCGTACACAACTCTGACTAACAAACGTATTCATTAACTTCTGAACTGAGAAAGTAAAAAAAAAGAGTTTTCATCCCAATCCGACTCAACTATACGAAATGCTTTGACACCTTGTACTTGCACTTTGTACTTTGGAAGTTCTTAACACTGATCAAATTGAAGTATTCAAGGAGGAAATCCTCAGAAACCTAACATGACCGGGACTTTGCTAAGCGTTAGTATTCGTATGCATTAGGATTCTCATGCATTAGTATTCGCGAGGAAAAAGTTCAACTTGCAAAATTTTAGTTATACGAATACTAATGCTTTATACGGAAATGGATCCTGACTGGCATGCAAATAAATGCGCGGTACTGCAATTCTCCCTCCTCGTGGGCTGCCTCGTAACGAATGCTGACTTTTGTTTTTTCTCCACCGTCATGAGCAATAACTTCTCTGCCACTTCTGAACCACAGACTTGGACTGGCACAAAATGTCCGTTTTATTGGCCTTAATCTTCATGCACGAACAGTAGAGCTGAGTCGATTTCTTTTAAAGCTTATTCGAGACGACCCTGGACGACTCTACAGTTCCAATACGATATTCGACATACATTACTAGGGCGCATGCGCAAGTATGGGGCTGCAGCGATAAATTGTCGCGATTTTTGACAAAGAAAAATCACGTCCTTGCGAAAAGTAGTAGAGATTGTTTATTTGTTTTTGGTGCAATGTCAGTGGCCAATTACTTCTCCACATAACCCCTGTTGTTCTTTAAGATTGCGTAGAAAAGTTTATTCTGACGTCCCCAAACATTGAGTAAGATTGTCGGCAGAGGACACAACAATTTATCGCTAAGCCCCTTGCATGAACGTTTGTAAGTAGGTGAGATAGGTTTGCTATTGGCAAACAACAAAATTGTGACATTTCATTAAGCGTATCATGAATGAATGCGTGTCACATATCGTTCTACGTGAGTATTTACGGTACGTGTTATCGGTACCTTGAGAATCACAGCCTTTATCGGTCTTGAATGAGTAAAAATTCGCCCGTACGGTCTTTATAGCTGTCCATGCACCAGGTGGGCCAGGTGCTGCGCGCTCTTCTTGCAGCACTTCTTGCACTGTGAACAGGTGTGTTACCGTAACAGGATCAACTTCAGCAGCAGGCCGAGAGACCTTCATGCTCATGCTGCAATATATTTCTATTCAAAAAGTCAAGATAATGAGGGCCTTGTTCTGAATGCTTTTAATAATGCTGACTGAAGCTGAGCTCGTTCTCTCTCACCGCTTGTTTCAGGCCCAGGAAATTGCATCTGAGTTTTGCAAAATAAAAAAACTTCTCTCCAAAACGCACGTCTGCTTATCTTGTGTCTCTTATTTCTTGAATTTCACTGGGAAACACCGAGCCAACGACTGCTGTATAGATTTATCTATATGTACATCCCATTGACTGGGAGCGATTCCACAGTCGCCGCCAAATTTCCCTCATCCCCGGCACTGGTGCAGATTCCCCGGGGAAAGAATCGCCTCAGGATTGCCAAGACCAAGGTTGGGTGTTGTGCATCTTGGCATCAGCTGCCAATTTGATGCAATGCTCCCACTGTGGATTCCTCACTGTTCATTTCAGAGCCAAGAAGTGAGACGAATTAGACTCTCAAAGCACTGAGGCTCTGCAGAAGTGTCACAAGCACTCGGCGGACCCCAGATGGTACGTGGTAGAGATACAGAGGGGGAGGGAGGGAGGGAATACGTATTTTCTGCAGAAAGGCAAAGCATTCACCGGAGGAAAATACGATCTACCTGTGCAAATATTTTCTCCGAGCCTCTGGGAAGAGCGAGATGATTGGGGTTCAGGTCTCTCTTGGACATCAGAGAGCTCAGCAAATATTGTCCGATCCTCAGAAATTGCCTCACACCTAACAATGCCCTTGAAACGTCCTCAAAGGGTTACGTGAAGAAAGTCTACGCCCATGGTATGACTGTGTGTAAAATGTAACTGAAATTGGGCCTCTTTTGCACAGGTGACGAAGGCTTTTGCAAGGGGGGCTCACACCTGGAAAGCCCAAAGAATCCAACGAGAGGAGGGAATATTCCATTTGTTATGGAAAAAAGCGAACAGAGTTGTTCTCTCCGCTGCTCATCATTTATTCATTTAGCATCGCCGCCGTGCGCTCAGTTCTCTCTCTCTCTCTCTCTCTGGAAACGGAAGTTTCTACAAAGGATAGAGGAGGAGGAAGCCGCCTTGTCTTGTACCGGGTGTCACATAAGTTCGAGGACACTTGACGCCTATGACTTCAACGAGATGTAGTTCTGGAGCAGCGGTTCCTGGGCGGAATGGTAGTTTTTCGAAACTTGTCCATATCTCACTAGATGGTCCTTTTAACCAAAACAGATCCTTAGGCGGCAACGCAGCACTCGATGCGGCCGCAAGAGGCAGCACAGGTATCCCTTCACCCTCACCATTGGACCGTATAGCGTTTCGTGTGATGGCAGCCACTGACTTTCTCCACCAGACATTTAGTAATCAGAGGTAACTTGTAAGAAAAACATCATTTTGAGACTCCATGTCAAGGCAGCTGACGCCAGAATGTTAAACATGTCCGGTTGACTGATCATCAACAATCCCGGGGCCTGGAGTATCATTTGTAAATATCCCTAAAGCCACTGAAGATTGTCTGTAGCTGACCCTGAATGACTGATACTCCTGCAGGATCCAGCCACCAATACCTTAGCGCTGGTCGAGCAAAGGAATAGCGTTGTCGGCCAACACCCATGTTGGCCGCCAAGGCTATTGGTTTGTCTCCAGAGCGACGATTTTTCTACGCACCCTATCCATTTCGCTGTGGCGTGGCCGTTTGTTGTTCAATTTCTGATTTTTGGCAGCAAACGGCAGCTTCAGATTACACGAAAGCTGTTAACTAAACAAAAAGTGTCTATATTACGGCCCAAAAGTGCCCCAAATCCATTTTGTCCTCGAACTGACGCGACACCCGGTAGATGTGATTGTGCAAGTACATGATGCTTTTGTTTCCGCTGCTTCTATGAGTACTGGCGGAAGAACAGATACTTGGCAAGCATGGTCGTTCTGTACGTGCACACTGCGTATGTATGCATGTGTGTCTGTCTGCCTGCTTTATTGGGCATCTCGGTGTATGTAGCTGGAGAAAGCGCAGCAATCTTTTTGTTGTTGGCATAATTCGCCCTAAGGCTCGTGTGTCTCCGGAAGTTTCTTGTTCTCCTGCGTGGACAACACAAATGCCCTTTTGGTTTTTGAAGAGTTCAATCTTGTCCTGAAACATCTCAGCGTCGTCACAGCCTCGCACACAAACTTTGAGGCATGAGATGCCTTCTGGCTCTCTCATTCTTTGGAGAATCACTTGAAATCCATTTCATTTAGACACCGAATGTGAATGTCCTGAGGCCACACTCAGAAGTTCAATTTCCGGGAGCCTGAAATTCTGCACCTGCACACTGAGAAAGCAGGTAGAGGATCGTTGTGCCAAGAAATGGAGCGGAAAAAGCAGGAGTCGTTGCCCGGGGAACTTTCTTTTTTGTTGTTAATACTGCGTACATGTTTGGCATATATGATTTATACGTATGTAATTTAGACGGTGCCAGGCAGGCTTCGCACGTACTCTCAGAGAATGACTTATGACATGCGTAGGCATCATCGTCACGTCTCTCTCCAAGGCGGCTACGCACGCAGTGCCCGGCACCTCGTGCGCAGCGCCGAGGTCCGTCGTCAATTTTCGCCTGTGTAAGCGCGGCCCCCAAAGTCAGCCAGACTTCGTTCGGCCCCATCGTTCGAGTTCATTCAATTGAGCCCTCGGTGTTGTTCACCTCTCTTCGTCTTCGCCAAATGGTGCCTCTTAATGGTGTTGGCTCTCCAGACGCATTTTCTTCCTGGATCCCTACCACCACCACGAGATCCAGGTTCTCCAAGAAGAGCACGGCCACCAGTAGGATTAGTGGAGCAACAAAAAAGTCATTCTCCTTTTGTTGGTGTTCCCCCTCTTACAGCGGGTGTTTCGTGAATCAAGAGAATTGAGTGTCCTAGTGCCAATTTGGCGAGCATTTGATCCCAGGAAGACTTCAACAGTGCCTGCTTGGAACTCATAGCTTAAGCTTAATGGAGGGGAAAAACGCCTGAGACGCCGTATAACGTTGGCCTTAATTGCGCGTAGTAATATACTATCGGAGGTACCGTGAGGAGGAGTGAGCGTCTCAGTATGTTTAAAAAGTCTTGCTACATTCTTGTCTAAGACGATGCTTCCCCGCTTCTCTACTGAATGTCTCCATGGAACATTCTTTACATGTATGTACATTCTTTACCTAATGTGGTACGGGTGATCATGTCTCGTCGAGTTTCCAACCATATTGACTTCTTAATGGAACTGGTATCAGCTTTAGAAAGCTTTGAAGGCGGCACAGAAAAGGGACCCTTGGTTGGGTTAAATGCATCCGTTCTTGCCAATCTTCTACGACTTTTTCTTATTGTGTAGGTGAGAATGGTTTCCTCCAATAGACCGATCAGCAGCATTTGCTCGTCCTACATCAGCGGTGCTGACGGAAAGCTATCATAACAATGCCCGGCTCAATACTATGTTTGTTGGCGGCCGAACCAGTGCGCAGATCCCCAAGAGTCATGCTGAAGGGTTTCTTTTTGAATCAGTCATGTCCCCGTGCAGATTTCCTAATGCACTTACGATTCTGGGATGAATGTTAACATTTGCAGTTGACAATTTGATCTTCTTTTTCTGCACTAGTCGAATGAATGCTCAAAGGTCTTTTCTTCTCTTTCAGACATCCAATTCTCCCTCTCGCAATCATGCCGATCCTCAGGTGGCCATGATCTGCCCCGAAAAGGCCTTCCAAGGGCAGCCAAAAATGTTCCACAACCAGTTCGTGGACCAGAAGACGGGCAAATGGGTCACCGATTTCGACCATAAGGCCACTTGCAGGACCGACAAAGTCGAGATACTCGAGTACTGCAAGAAGGTGAGGGTCCAGCAACAAACGCTGTGCAGAGAAGGATTCGCTGGAAAGATTTTTGGCGAAGAAACAACAGCAAGTCAGAGTTGTTCGTCCAGGAAAAATGACATAAGTTCCATCAGAAAGTTATATAATTCATTTCCACAAAATTATAAAAGTAGATCCCCAGAGGGCAGATGGCTGAGGTGTCGCTTCATATAAAGTGAGTGACAGCATTACTGGGATGGTCATAGACAAGTCATACGAGTCAGCGTGGTCCGGACAGTTCAGTACGTACAAGAACGAAGTAATTTTGTCACAGCCACTTGTTGCTGCGTTAATTTTTTAATACCCATGACACCAAGTTTTGCATATGAAATATTGCACAGATATTCTCGAAGGAAAAGGACAGATTTCTTCTAATACTTTTCGTTCACTTCAATGCACACACTAACTTATGTGTAAGCAGCGTTTTTCTCTGTCCGTTCGAATGATTCTGCCACTCACTGTACGTGGGTAAAGATTTAAGAGGAGTTGGCCAACTCTGATTTCGAAAAAGGCCTTTGGGCCGTCTGAATCTGACACATAGAACTTTTATAGCAACCAAGCATTACTGGTGCATCTCACTCTTACCCCCTTAAAACGTTGTGACTTCTTACGAGCGGTCGTGCAGATCACTCACGTGTGACATTACCTTCCAATTTCCCAATTAGCTTGAGTAGGAGGCACTGTACAAACGCGCTGCACGTGCTATATGGCAAATTTCACGCAGGTATACCCTGACCTGGACATCAACAACATAGTGGAGTCCAACCACTACACCAGAATCGGCAATTGGTGCAAGGTGGGGAAGAAGAAGTGCAAGGGTCCGACCAGGATGGTCAAGCCATTCCGCTGTCTAGGTAAGAGCACACGTTTCATACAAGCAGTTAACGGTGCAGGCTTCTTCACTGGTAACGGTCTGAGATCCTTCTAACTCCTCCATTCCAATGTACGACTTATGCATTCCTTCTGTATGCATACGAGTACATCGATGCGTAGATGCTGCACTAACGTGTACTAACGTTGCTTCCTCGTTAGCTGGCGCGTTCCAGAGCGACGCGCTGCTGGTGCCTGAGCACTGCTTGTTCGACCATGTTCACAATCAGTCACGCTGCTGGGACTTTGACGCCTGGAATCGCACTGCTGCGGCCGCATGCGCCGAGCGCGGAATGCGCGTCAAGAGCTTCGCGATGCTTCTCCCCTGCGGCATCGACGTCTTCTCCGGCGTCGAGTTCGTGTGCTGCCCGAGGAAGAAGGGAGCCAGCAAGACAGGTACAGGGGTGGCTTTTATAATGGATCACCAGAGAACAACAAGACTCGTTGGCGCATGACGCACGACTGCGCCAGGTGGTCGGGGTTTTTTTTGAAAAGCTTTTTTGCGAAAGTCAGAAGCTACATAGAAATCAAGAATTTCATATTTATGCATGAACAAGAACGAAGACGTGAAAAAGCTACGCAATTCGGCCGTCCTCGGCCTCAACTACAGCTTCGAGCTGCAAGCGTGGTATTTGGCTGCACTGATCGATTTCTACAGTCAGCATTGTAGACAGGGGCTGCGTCTGGTGACGTTTTTCTTTGGTAGCTGCTTTCCCTTGGCGGATTGAGGTGACGGATATATCTGACACATGCCCACCTTTCATGTGGTGAGGAGAATAACGCTATTTTGTATGATAGCTGGGGCTCTTATGCAAAATTTTCGCATTTGCCAGTGGTCACAGACTGCTCATACGACTGCAATTCAGCTCAATTGACTTGAGTCAGTGTGGTCACTACATTGGTGTCAGCAATGTGTGACAAAATCACTTGGTAATCTCAGCCTTAGTCGTATAATTCAAATCAGTGCATCAGTTAGTTGCCTCTTGTGCTATTATCCTTGGCGTCCCAACCCTGAACTTCTTCATTCCCATGGGAAATGTCGTTGGCTGATGCCACATTGCTCCACTCTGAGCGAATTGAATCTGAATTTTCTCCTTGAGGAAGTCCAATCTCCGTTCAATGCACTGACTTTAGCAATATGATAAAAGCGAAACCAAGTTGCTATATTCACCTCGCCATTGTGACCGTCAAGAGAGATTATGAAATTTTATGCTGGCCAGGAAGCATGATAACATTTTAAATCGATTAAAGATCCTTCGGTTTCTTCCTCACGAATTTTCATATTCTAACAGCATTCTTAAGCTCCCTGAAGCCACTTGCATGTACAGTGCCAACAACACACATTTGAGATCGCCTTCCTAGAGAAATAGATCCACAGTAACTACTGGAGGGTCCACATCGAATTGTCCACTGTTATGTTACTTTCGGTCCACATCGCACGGTCGAGGCTTTGGATGGCTTTAAATGTTACAATTGACGTTTAGTATCTTTAACTATCAATTGACACCACTTTGTCTGATTTCTGTACCGATACCTGCTCTGAGTGCACAATTTGACTCGGACCCCTTAGTATGTGCTCATGCTCACTGGCAGCTTCGCGCACAGATGTACACACGTACCCTGAAGCAGAACGTTGATTACTAATCTTGATCCTCTCTACTCCTTCTACAGAGAAACCCATTTCCTCCTCCGCCTGGCCGGACGAGCTGATGCTGGAGAAGATCGAAAAGGACTCCATGAAGGACTTGAAGGACGACGATGCGGACTACTACGACGACGACGAGGACTACTGGGACGATGACGATTACGAGGATGAGGAAGAAGACTGGCTTGACGACGACGAGGAGGACGAGTATGACGACGAGTACTACGACGACGAAGAGGTGCGTACACGCGTATGTTGTGCATCCTCAACGAGCACGTGTGGGTCTTGGTCGCAGCGTCTTTTCCGGCGATGGATGTTGAACAGCATGATCAGGGAGGAATTTCATCACGACAGACGAAACAATCAACCTTTTGAACTCGAACTTGACGCCAATTTGTTCCTGGAGGCTGGTCGAGTAGGACATTGAAAATTTAAAATGAGCTACTGACTTTAAGTGAATCATTCCGTTCGCTGACGTCCAGAAGTGCTCACTGCTTGACAACTCCATAGGGTTTAGCTGCTGGCCCAAGCCGAGTTATGATTCAAGTCACCTTATCAGTCGATGTGCACATTGCAAGTAGCTGACTACAGTGCTCCTTTATGTCGGGTCCATGCCCAAAATGTCTGACAAGAATCCAAGTTCGACTGTTCCCGTTCCAAGAGCAATTCAAATTCTAAGGCGACATTTTTCCAAAGAAAAAAGAGTTAGTTTGCAATTTGCAATTTGGGATGTTCGAGTTCTCAGATTTGACTACCTCATCTATTAATGGTGATGAATATTAAATTGCATCCTGGAGGCAGTCGAAAATTTCACCTCGAAGACTTTCCTTACATAAAAACTCGCTGAAGAATGACTGAAAATGCCTCAAAAATGAATTTTCGTCCTAGATTGCTGCAGGCGTGGCGACAAATGGGTCTTCCAGCACTCGCAATATGGGCCATGTTAAGATTTCGCCGTTTGCCTGGAGTCACAAAGCAAAAAAAACTGTTATACGTCAGGGGCCTTCCCCATAAAATAATTTTTCATTTAGCTATCTCGAAAGCAAAAAAAAGGACCCCAGTTTAGGGCCTGCGAGCCCAAAATTGCGACGCCCAAAACGGGCCAACAATTGTTTTCACGTTTCTGGCCACAACATCGCATCCACATTTCCTAAGACGAGGAAAATTGCCAGACGTAAACACCGCCTAGGCGGAAAACTATCAGGATCTTTCAAAGAGCATCCGTAATTCATAAGTCGGTGGGGTCGCAGCATACGTACCAGTAGTACGTATACAACTTGCCCAATGTACCATATGCACTGACATTGCCCGCCTGTATGAAGCAGTATGGGTTTTTTTCGAGTATTGACTGAGGTGATCTGACCTGTACGAGGCCTTAGCTTGTCAAGGACAACACAAGGCCGAGGCAAAGTTCTCGTAGAAAGTAGTTGGTGCAGTCGTCCTGTCCTTTAGGACACTACGGGGAAAGCCTAGTATAAACAAGGCAACCGCGAAATTCACACCAGAGGGGAAGACCTTATATGTGCTAATAGTTGTTGGTTGCTAGTACAAAGTCAGATTCGATGACTTGCACTGTGGCCCTGGAGGCAGAGAGCACCAAGATGGAGTTGGTGGCAACAGCCTTTTCTCCTCCTCAACCTTGGCTCTCTGACGTCAGGGATTTGGACCTAGTTTCCCGAACGCACTTTCCCTTACAAACAGAGCTAGGACAATACAGTGTGAATGAAGCATAATGCGCCAGTGTGAAACAAAAACAATGCAAACTAACTCTTGTTTTGCTTTTCCTCCTCTTTTTTGTTTGCAAATTACTTTATAAAGGGGAAGTCTGGTGGAGACATTCAAGTGGCCGTGCACTTTCCGCAGGAGGAGACAACGACAACGACGACCACGACCACGACCACGACGACCACAACCACGACCACCACTACTACAAGCAGGCCTCCAACAGCCGATCCCTACTTCACCCACTACGACCCCAAGAAAGAGCACGACGCATACAGGGAGGCGGAACATAGGTTTGAGGAGAAGCACAGGGCCAAGGTATCTCAGGTGAGTTTTGACACAGAATACCTTTTTTTAAGTATTTAGTACTGTACGCGTCCTGTGCCTCCAAGAAGGCAGCTGAAGTGCATTTCCACCTTCTACGAGTCGATCCCTAAAGACCCTTCATCAGCTTCTTGAAGGCTAATGAAGGCAGAGCAGAGAAGTCGTCACACTCTGTGACTCGTTCTTTGTCGCATACACAAGAAGACAGGATGAGTTATGATTCTGGAAAATATGGCGAAAAAGTAACAATTTGGCAGAAAAATTACTTAATGCTGTAGGAACGTACTTATATGACGACTGGATGAAGGAGTGTGTTGGAATGGAGTTGCCAGGAGGCGATAGAAAAATCCTGTTATGTACACAAGTTCACATGTAGAGGTCCATTAACCGTAAAAGAAAGACTTCCTTCTTTAATGCTTCTCTCCACTTGAGCCATTTCTGTTTGAAGGTTTCAAGTCCTTTATCGTGAAAGAAAAATTGATGCTGTCGCTGTTCGAGTTACGAAAGAAATGGGCGAAAAGCCCAGATAGAGCGAGTGAGAGAGCTTTATTCAATTCTACTGTAGAAAAGGGTTAAGACGTATATAACCAACCAAGTTTTTTGTTCTCGCTTATATCAGCCGTTTTACAGGGCGCTGTCAAACTCTTGCCAACTTTTTTTTTCATGCCTATATGGAAAGAGGGAAAATTGTGTTCGTCTGCTAGCTGGTGTAAAGGTGATTGCATAAAATTAGATACTTTGACTGCGACGGGGCTCGTCCGGAGCCCCTGGAACCCCTCTATTTGCTCCGCAGTCACCTTGGATTGAGCTGCTAAATCTTGACTTTACTCGAGAATTGAAAGACATTCCAAAAGTACCATTAAAAGCTCTAAAAGAAGTGCTTCCAGACCACTCCGAACATTGAAGTTGCAGAGCAGAAGGACCCAAGGTGTCCTCGGAGATGCCCCACAGCTTGGCGATGTCAGCTGCATCTCCTCCTACGCCTTCACCTGGCCCGCATCGTGGTTCTTGATGCTATCAGATAGAACCCTGGCCACGACGGTGCAGTAGGGATTGACCTTGGGAGCGTCTACGACGCCGTGATCGAAATGTTCATAAGAGCTTTAACAAATCCCCTTAGCGGACCTGCGGCAGTTGGACATGTTAAACGCACTTTTATCAAGCGCTTTGGCACGCTGCAGAAGGGCAAAAACGGGTGTGACCTCGGCCTCCGTGATGATGACTGTTGCAACTTTTGCTGTTTTAGCGCTGTTTGGCGAGAGATTGAAACTACCTCATGCAACTGATTGAGTGAAGCTGATGAAACCGCACGAACATGCGGACGTCTGTATACTATACATACATATATACAGCACGCAAACCAAAGCGTAGCAGCCAGTAATTCATGAAAATGGCCCGCTGAGGACAAAAAGAAAAGAAATTTGAACACCTCAGGACCAAAATCCTTGTACAGTAGAGCTACACATAGTCGAATCCGATCGTATCTATCTTGAATTATGCTGCGTCACGAACTTTAATTTGTGGGACGAATCCCACAAAATGGTATTCTTATGGTTGCATAACTGAAATGTTCATATCTTTGCCTTCCAGGCATTAGAAAGACAAAGAGAGGGGAAGCCTCTTTACCCGCCATTGCAGCACTTTCACAAATTGAAAAATGTCTCTCTGCCGAAATAACGTTAGAAAAGTTTATGCAGAGGTGGTTCAGGCCAAAGTTTCAGGCTCTTCCGGAGTGCTAGAGCTTAAACCATAATTTTTCGTATGTATGGTGTGTGCTACCCTCAACCCACTAGAAGTGAGGAGTAGTTTTCCCCACTCCGTTAGAAAAATGTTCTATGTAGGTACAGTCAGGATCAAAAGTATTCATAGCACCTCGAGATTTGAGCTATTTCAGCATTTACTGCTGAACTTCACACTCTGAGAGAAAGGTCTGGTAGGCAGGACTGCCGTGCATCAAGTATTCTATTGTGATGTGTACTTGAAATTTGTGTACGGTGTGGAGCATAAATTTTGTTATCCTCTTTTAAAAATTGATTTAAAATCACACACTTGACGAGTTTTTTTAAAAAATTGGGCTCAAATGAGACTAGGGAACCTTCCTCCATACGAGGCAATTTCGAGGCGTTATGAATAAGTCGAGTTCTTAAGCTCGACTGCGCTGTGCACATGCACAGTAAAGTCTCTATTTCTCGTATTATTTGTCAGCAGCAAAAATATGATAAAATCTTTTGATAAAATGGAGGTCTGAAAAGTTTTTTCGACAGGCAAGGTATGATAAAGTCGAAACTTTGCTTCATATAAGTTATATCAACAGTGCAGAGGCTGAGTCACTTTCTTGCTGTTGCCGTTCTAGGTTATGAAGGACTGGTCGGACTTGGAGGAGAAGTACCAGGAGATGCTTGCCCGCGACACTTCGACCGCCGAGTCCTTCAAGAAGCAAATGACGGAGCGATTCCAGAAGACCGTTCAAGCTCTGGAGGAGGAGTCGCAGGCTGAGAGGAGGCAGCTACAGGTGGATCTGATTAATATACTTTAAGTTTTCTTCACCAAAACACATCCTACCCCTTTCTAGGCCATGCACCAACAGCGTGTGATTTCCCAGATCAACCAAAAGAAGAAGCTGAGCATGACTTGCTTCACTAACGCGCTTAACGCGTCCCCCACGCCGAACTCCCACAGGGTGCAGAAGTGCTTGCAGAAGCTGCTGAGGGCGCTTCACAAGGACAGACATCACACCATACAGCACTTCCGACATCTGCTGGAGACCAGCTTCGAGCAGGTTAGCATGAATTTATTCTAAATTCGCTGTACCGTTACATTCACTTTATATAGTTGATGGTTATACATTGTTCTGAACGCACATACGTTCAGAGGTGCATACTGCCTAGGCAATTTGTAAATGGAGAAGAAACATCTTCGCAACTCTCCAGTACAGCACGCAGCGTACCTCTTATTTATTTATAGATCTCCCTCTATATAAGGCTGTGTGTGAGTCCATGGGTGTTTGCGAGTGTGTGTGTATCTGTGTCGGTCCATCTATCGCCAGGTTGGCGCTCCTACCACAAGATCGATCGTCCCTGAACTTAGTCAGCAGACACTTCTCGTCGCTCGCAGTGGAAGGGGGGAGGGATTGAGGGTGCATTTCGAGGCCGTTTCGAGGCCGAAATCGAGGTCCAACGTTTATCTTCTACTGAGCGTTGGCCAGCACAGCAGCAGTGGCAGAGGAGGGGGTTCCCGAGGGAAGAGGAGGAGAAAGTGACGAAGTCCTGACTCATCCAACTTCAAAATTAAAGAAAAAGAAAAAACCCAACCTCTGCGAGGACTTTGACATGACAAAAAATGGGGGCGCGGAGTGCGTGGACGGCAGCGCCGACGACTCCATGGAAAGCAGTGCGTGCTGCACACACATCGACTTATATACGGGCACACACATAGAAAAAGAATAGATTTTTGTTTGGTCTTTAAATAACTATATAATATATATAACTTTTTTGTGATGCAGGCTGAGCGTGAGCGCCAAATCACTGTTGACCATCTGACCGATATCGACCGCCTCGTCAACGAGTCCTTAGAGATGCTCTCGCGCTTCCCTGACCTCAGCGCAAAGATCCTGCCTCTCATGGAGGATTACCTCGTGGCCCTGAGGTCCAGGGACAACACACCTGCGGACCTCCTCAGGATGGACAGGGAGCACGAGCAGAGATTGATCAACGACTACGCCGAGGAAGTCAAGGAAAAAATCAGGGGTGAGGAAAGCGAAACGGCAGAAGTTTATGTACATATGCATCAACGGGAACATCTTCCACCAGAACGAGAGCGCGAGCGCCAAGAGGAGAAGCAGCAGCGCCTGGAAGAGCGCAAGCAGGCTGAGGCTACCACGGAGGCCACCACTAAGGAGGAGGAGGAGCAGGAGGAGCAGGAGGAGCAGGAGGAGGAGCAGGAGAAGACCAAGTTTGAGAGCTCCCAGATGAACCAGATCCACGAGGATGACGACGAGCAGAAGACCCTCAAGATCGAAGTGCATGCGACGGCCACACACCACCACGAGCAACTTCGGCCCGTCGTGGCGCATGCGCAGAGCCACGAGTTCTCGCATGATATGGCGGTGAGTCAGCTATAAATCTCCAAAAGAAGCTTTTTCTCCCCCAAAGACACATTTCTTCTGGCCAAACAAAGATGTACGCTGGTTATGAGAGTCATTACCTTTGGTTATGAAAAAAAATAAGTCAGTGTTAGTATCAGCATAGATAAGTATTTGCAGTACTTAGGGCACTATTTTTGTCTGATTGCACAAATTGTTATTCCATCGCACAGGACCCAGTTAACCTTTTCATTCGAGACACGCTTGGGTTGACGGTAAGACCTTATCGTCTATGTCTTCCTCGCTCTCTTACCGGATGCCCCATATTTAGCGTCTCTTTGACCCTGGCTACATAAAGTGATGCTTGTAGCAAGACAAAGGATACTCAATGAACGACAGCAACGCACAGAGAGTAGATGGAGGCTTTAGACTTACTTTAATATAAAAGCCTTATGCAAAGCCTTACGGTCTTTCTGAACACTTAAAAAAACACCATTTGAGGCTGGTAACGCAGCTTTTTTCAGTCAGTGTAAACCAAAAACAGTGTTGTATTTTGTAACATTTCTGGTGCACCTGAGGGTTGGTACCTAATGCCAAAGAGCGTAGATGTCGCCAAGTGGTTGTTGAGCGAGCAATCTTGTTGACCCCCTTCTCTCAGCACCTTTCTATGTTCTCCATAACTGCATTGGTTAGGATGAGCTTTAGTAGACAATACAACAGGACCCAAAAAACTGATCATTGCTTCATTGTATTTGACTACAATGGATTCAAGTGGAGTCTGGCAATAAATAAAGGACGCAGAATGGGCCCAGCCTGAACATATCACATTCACTTTTATTTGTGGTTGGCCTCATTATCACAAGGTAGAATTTCGCAGTAAACTTTTCATGAGTCATTTCCTAAAAAATTCATTGTTTGAGTGTTACGTTAAAACGTTAGTTCTGACGGCTGCTCCATATTTTGCTCACAACCTCTTTTATGCTACGTGACTTGCTCGCCTCCTTGCCTTGCCTCCATTTCACTTGGAACGTTGACTTCATCCCCTTTTCACTTCTTGTCACGACCGAGGGTAATTTCACTCAAAGGTTCTCTCATTACCTTGATAGCGAACAAGATCTGCTTTCCACTGACGCATAAATATCGCTTCACATGATATTGGAGTGATAGAGCTACATAGAAACGACATCTTCGCCAAATGTGGGCACATCCGGTACTCATAACGTCCATACTATGACAGTCTAACCTATGACAGAAACGTCGTCCGCGCCAGTTAGCTCCAGATTTAGGGCAACGGTTGAGGATCACCATTGCATACCGTGTTTCCTACTTCATATAAGACCTAGCTGAAGTGTGAGACCAAGTACATTTTGGGGAGTGCTGCACAGTATAACACCTCGATCAGTCAACTTGCACTGCTGCTCTCATTGCTACTGCTTGCATTGTTGGATCAATCTGAAGAAAACGACGTCTGACTCATACATCTATAACAATGAAAGTGGGTGCGACGAGAAAGAGAGCAATTTTGGCGGCGTCAAAATGAGTAGAAGACTTGTCTTATACTGTAGGAAACACGGAATATCTTCTGTCTAATACAGCAAAATGTTTTGTCACCCATCCTTTGTTCTGTGATTTCTTTCTGTCGTAAGCTGTTTTCGCTGCTTATCTGGATCATTGGATAACTGAATCAGCCACTTACTGAGATGAAAATCTGAAGAACCAAAACCAATGGCTGTTCTACAGCAAAAAAACAACGGTCTTACAACCTGTGACTTTGCAAAGAGGCAAAAAAAAGGCACTCTTTATTGGCGATACCAGCGAAATTCTTTTTGAATTGCCTCCAACTAAAGAGGAAAGTATTTTTTTTTAGCAAAAAAAACCCCTGCTGCCAACTTTGTCACCTTGAACTCGATCGAGAACAAGAGAAGCTTCCAACTTTATCGTTTTGGCTCGTTTTTTCGAGGCGAAATACCAAGTGATGGTGCTTTTTGCATTTTTGCGACATTGTTGCTGATAGCTGTAAATGGATAACTGAATCAGGCAGAGGTGAATCAGAAGTCGCTTCAATGTTAAAAATTGATGGGCAAAATGCTTGTTTACCGATTGCTTTGCGGGAATTGAAGAAAAAACCCACTTGTTTTGGTCAACATTTTCTTCTCTGTTGCCAAAATGGCTTTCAGGAAGTACCTTCCTAGTCCTTGGCAAAGAAAAAGGATCTTTGGACCAAGTACAGTCCCACAATATTAGGACACGACGTCAAAGTTCAGCTCTTTGGGGAGTGGGGAATGTTACAAAATGTCACAATCTTAAAAGCCCATCTGCACAAGAAGTTGCCACAGTTGTGGGCGTCGCCGATGTCACCCCGCGGAAATTACTTACGGCAAGGACCATGTATGAAGACGAATCTGGACTGCAGCAGAAAGCCTTGATCTCCTCAATACTGATTCCAGCCCTTAAGCGTATAAAGCTGTGATAGACGTGCACGTATTGTAGTGTTTTTTTTTGGGAAGACTTGGCAACTCTGATTTGCTTCGGGTATGAGAGTCCATTGGCGCTTCGTACGGCTGACTCGATGTTGGTCGACGTCGTGTACTCTGCATAATGTCATCTTCTTGTTGCTTACTATTATGTATAGAACGTCCTGCTTGGTGTTACCTTCTGCAGAGACTTCAGCTAAGTCACGACAGTTTCCCTCGTCCAAAGCGTCCTTTATGTACATATACGTATGTACCTGTGTACGTACAGTGTTGGTTTTCTTCCCCGTTTTTGCTAGCCTGTCCTCAGACTCGATTACAGACTCTTTTCTCCCCCGTTTAGAGCTACTCCGTGCGCCGCGTTGAGATGAGGGGCGGGAACTCCGTGTACATGACCCTGGCGTTCGCCGGCGTCGCCCTCATGGCCGCGGTCGTCGCCGGGATCGTTGTGCTCAGGAAGAGAAGCTTCAGACAACCGCACCACCAGGTAAGCGATTAGTGGACGTCAATGCCATAGGCAGACGACACAAATAAAGTACTGTAGCTACGTCACCGCCAACGCTGCTGCAGTAATTATTTTTATTTGGTTGATTTCTCACAATTTCCCCGTTAGAAATTGACAGCAGTAGCATCAGACTGTTATAAGAGCACGAGTGTGTGTGCGTAGACTTTCCCGAGGTGTCCTGCCTCAGTAACAGCAAGAGAAAGTAGTAGCCTACTGTCATTGATGTCATTTCCCCAACTAACCTGTTCCAGTTGGTGTCTGTCCAGACCACCAGAACCCATGGGTTCAACAGAAAGGTGGGTGGTAGCGATTAAAAAGGACAAAGAGACTTCCTGTTTGACTGTAAAAGCTGCTTCATTGACCTTTCCTAGGAAAATTGCATCGTCTACGTATTTTTAGCCAAACAAACGTATCGACTTTTATTTGTGTGCGTTGTAGTTCCCGATTTCGTTGGTCTTTTTAAAACAAGTCTTCATTTCCGCTGCTTCAATGTTTCAGTAGTCGTAGTTGTTGCGTCCTTGCCAGTAATATGATTAGTAAATGTCACTCATGTTGTACTGTCATGAGCGGCCAATGAAAGAGCCTATGCCACATATTGATTTGCGGTGTCACCCGCTTGCACGCTTAAAATATGCTTAATTCCTCCTTTAACAAGTTTTCGAGGTTTCATCATCGATAATCCTTTTCAAAAGGTCTCCTGTCTCATCCAAGACAAAAAACAAATTACACAGTCAACGTTCAGACGTCAGAGGGTGAGCTAATTCTTCTCATTCTCTAGGGCTTCGTGGAGGTTGACCAAAGCGCCAGCCCCGAGGAGAGGCACGTGGCGAACATGCAGATGAACGGCTACGAGAACCCCACCTACAAGTACTTCGAGGCCTCCACCGCTTAGAAGAGCACGAGACAACATTGCAAAAAGGCACTTCAAAATAACATCGCGAATGCTCATGATTTTACCGTCCGCCAAATAACTGACCTATGAAGTGCATCATCTAGGTTTTACATCCAGCAGGGTGAATTCAAGCACACCCTGTAACACCCTTCCCCAACAGAACACTTCTTAACAACTCTGTGGAACACTGTTGATCCATTGATTTACCCTTCACTGAATGAACAACAACAAAAGAATGGTTTGAGTGAGTGAAAGGTTGAATGACCGGTTCTATTTTTGCTGTGAAGTATGAAAATCTCACCTCACACCAATGCAAGCTAAGTTTTTCAGACAGCCATCAAGATTCTTATGTCAGCTAGCTGAACACCAGTATCGACGGCGATTTCTAGTCGTGGGGTCACCTCCTCCATTAATTGCTCGCTATTACGAATAAGACCCTGAAAAAAAAGAAGCATGCAAAGAATTCGAGCAAAAAATAATCAGCAAAAGCCTCCGGCAATTGTTTCTCCAGCCAGGCAGCCCAATGCGACGAGTACAACAGATGCATCATGTACGCGTAGCTGATCATAGACTTCCCGTGCGGGTTCCACGCGCGTGCGCAGTGCGTGTTCGGGGTGGAGGACAGATTGTACCTCCACCAGCCCGGTTTGGAGCGCGCCGACTCTTACCCATCGATCGATCTGTCTGGTGGAGCTGCAACAGGTGCACCGCTTGGCATCCAGTACGACACATAAGATCTTATTCAATACGTCCCTTGAGAGTACGGTCGCATGCATGCAGTCGTCGTAGGAGTCCTGCTGCGTGTGTCGCTTTACTATCCAGACAGCGGAAGATCTGCAGCGATTGCACGAGTGCAACTGTGCCTGTTAATTAGGCTTTGTTCCATCAATTTATTGTAATACTATTGATGCTGCAGACAAAGGATTCAGCCCCCTCAACCCCTCCCCTCCCCAGACCTCAGAAATCACTCACTCATATTTTGTCAAGCTGTATCGTCGTCTTCAGTTAACGTTCCACTTATTGTATGATCTCCAAACCCAATTCGCTTTGGCATCTTTATTTTCCCGAGAGCAGAGCTGTATGAAACACGTTTGTGTCACAGCTAACAATCTTTAAAAGGAGTGACCGCATTGGCAAAATTATTCTTCTTTCACTACAAGAAAAGTCAAAAACTCGATCCCCTAAGGTACGTAATAGCAGCTCTCGGGGTCCATTGTTATAGGTAGTCTGTGTAATATACAATACTAATTAATGTTTGTAAGCTGTAATTATAGCTACTGCAATGAAGTACAATTTAATCTCTCCCGTGGCAGAAAAACACATTAATGGGCTTTTTTTTGCTTGAAAGAAACTTTGCAAAAATTCGGCCACCGTTGCCAAGATAAGACGCGTAAGTATTGGAATTAACCTAAGGTCTTGTCAAAAAAAATCACTTAGTGGATTGTACTAAGCAGTTTCTTCTGTGTACCTAGACCATTTTGAAATAAAACATCCAAAAACAAACCAAGCTCTTTTATATTTACATATAGATTATTGCACCTACTTAATGCACTTGTATATAAGCCTTCTTTTAGGCAATCAAAGCAGACTAATCATGAAATTAGCATTTTGAAATCATTTCCTGCTTATAGATTGGAATGTAGAGTATGGAATGGCTTGCCATCAATAAACATTTCTTTGGCTTTAAATCCAGATCATCTTACTCCTGTTTGATGTCAGGGTCACCCTTTGACCCGACGCTGTTTGTCTTCCTCCGCTTGGGTTTCTGCTCATCGATCTCTTTGTCGTCGCGATTCTTGATCCCATTGGCAATCTGAAGCACTGGCGTGGAGAGATCAAGCTCCTCCTTGGGGATCTTGGTGCGTCGGCGGTAGAATCCATGAACGGTGCGCATGTGCTTCCATAGGTCGGACAGAACCTGAGGTACAAGGATAGTGAGACGAACGTCCGGCACACGGGGGTGAGCCCGGCAACCACCCAGGGCATAAAAAAAACAGAGCTTGCCTTTCCGCACTCTGGACAGGCCTTCCTGACTCCCTTGTGCACCATCTCGATGTGGGGCTCCAGCGAGGACTTGGTGCTGAAGACCTTGCCGCAGTAGGGACATGGACGCGAAGACTCCTTCATTCCCAAATGAATGGTGCGCACGTGGCGGTCTAGATGTCCTTTCTTGGAAAACACTTTTCCACATTCCTCGCACGTGGCAGGACGGTGAATCTGAAGGTTCAGGTGTACCTAAGCATAACAAGAGTAAACAGACACATACAGTACAAACTCAATGTGTGTCAGGTGGTGCTGCACGTCGTGGTCGATGGCTGAGTCATTCATGAAAGTACAGACACTCACCTGTTCAATGTGCCTGTTGAGCGTACACGTCTTGGAGAGGATCTTTCCGCAGTGCGGACACACAACGCCGTCCACGTCGTGCTCCTTGCGCACGTGCGCCGTCAGGTCCTCGGCCTCAACGCCGCACACGGGGCAAGCAACGTGACGCGTGAGGCGGCGCGAGATGTGGCGGCGCAAGGAGTGTACGTTCAGAGCCGCGGCGTCAGCGAAGGCCGCGGCGCACTCGGTGCAACGGCGCACCTCGGACGGCGGCGTCAAACGGGCACATAGCAGTCCGTTCTCTTCGGCAGAGTCAGAGGCGAAGGACTCACGAGATACCTGCGTGCGTGCAAAAAGACGAGAGTGAGCGTAACTTGAGATCTTCAAGTCAAACAATATCGCTCATATGAAGAGTCCTGGCTGGCACCTTTGTCTCACACTGTATAAAGCCTGTAGCATTAAGACCACTGAGCCCAAAGGCTGATGCCCACTAAGATGACAGACAAATGGTGGGAAAAACAACCCACTCTTACGCACCTTATGCGTCCTCAGCAGGTGCTGTTTCAGTTGTTCGGCATCCGGCGTAGCTGCACCGCAACTGGCGCAAGCCCAATAACATGCGCTGGCGTGAGAACTTCTTAAATGACGCCGAAGGCTGGCCTTGGACAGGAAGATGCTTTTCGTATCCTCCTCCTTCTCCGAGCAGATGGAACAGGTATACTTTCTGGGCTCTTCCTGCTCGGCCTCCTCACCCTCATCCATCTCGTCGTCAAGATCTTCCTCGTCTGTCAAGAATCCGTCTGAGAGGGAATTCCTGCGGATCTCATCCTCTCCCTCTTCCTCCTCTTCCACTTCTTCCTTCATCTCGTCCTCCAGGTCCAGAAGCTCTTCCTCCTCGGGGTCGAGGCTGACCGGAGAAGCCAACTTGGAAGAGTCCATCGCAGTGAACTCGACCACGGACGAAAGCATCTGCAGGTGGAAGAAAGAGCAATTATTGGAGCAGCTTTGACAAAACCGCAAGTTTTGTTGTTGTCCCCTTCCCCCGTCGTGCCTCATGCCCAGGCAGGTGATCTCTTCAGGTCCTGCCCCAACAACTAACGTGGAGTGGATCACGTTGGACGTCTTAAGGCCGTCGGTGTTGTTCAATGCAGCATCTTTCCACTCTGCTCACCGATTTCTACGCTGAGAAGTGCGCAGAGTACGCACAAAGAGGACAGATTCGATGCAGCTTCAAGCGCCAACGGACGGCGATTCGACGTCCAACACAGCCCGGAGAAAACGAAGCATTCGTAACAATTCCTTAGTCCTCACCTCTTGCTCCTGATGCTCCTCACGTACTTTATGCAGCACCGCAACTTAGATTCAGCCACCTGTTTCCTGCGAGTCTCAACAATGATGCGCCATCTTAGCTCCCCACGGCGGCCTAATTCCTTCTCCCCCTTCGTGCATGGATGAACAACAGCGGCAGCAGCAAATTCAGCTCCCTACGGGTCTTTTCTACCTTTCTTCTTCACCTGTGGGAGCGCGCTCAGACTCCCCCCCCTCCTCAGACCAGGCGCACGCCCATGAGCGATCCATACACGAAGACAGTGAGAACCCCCAAAAATCCAGCACACTGGGTCCCAGTGATGGGGCTCATACGATGTTATCCCTGGACGCTTGTAGCCGAGAGCTGCGCTGGCGAGTGCAGAGACGTCAAGAACTGCGTGGACGCAAATTCCTTCGTAGCACGTGCACATATATGGCAGCGACCCATTGTGCTGCAAATATGCACATATTGTTGATATCTGATCCCCAGCATATGACTTTGTTTCGCCGCGCGCACTCTCTCTCTCTCTCTTTCTGTAGGCACGTAGTGTGACTGCGAGGGCTCCTTCTTCCTCCCCTGTGATAAGTTGACGGTGGGCTACGCCGCAGCCACCGGTGGCGTTGCTGGCGTCGCGGGCGTCGCACAGGTGCCAGCTGCCGCTGCCGTTGGTGCTGGCGCAGAAAAAAAGCTGCTGCTTCTCGGGCAGGTAGTTCAAAAACAACGGGAGCGATAACAGAGGTGAGGGGAGCGGAGGAGGAGGAGGAGGAGGAGGAGAGGGCTGCTTTGTTGCTGCTCAAATGATAACCTGTTGTTCAAGAACTCTCCTCTCTCCCTTCGGAACTTGCTGAAGATCCAACAAGGGCAAAACTGCAGCGATGTACGGATGAAGGCAGACCAGCTTGTTCAGACACCTTTATTACACATAAAACTTTATACTTATTAAAGCACAACGCATGCGCGCACATACATACATAACAGGTCATTCAGACACAACGATACTTTAAAACACCACAGTTGTTTTGAAGGTAACTAACAGAGAAGAGTGGAAATTGAATTTTATTTTCTAACAAAGAGGTTGAGAGGCAAGAAAGGTGTTTGGGACGCAAAGATAACTTATGAAATAACCAAAATTCTAAGAATTTATGTACATGAAGCTAGAAATTTGCCTGAGGAGAGGGAAATTATAAAAGATTTGCGAGGGCAGAAAGCGAAATGTAGCAGTAGCAGCAAACTTAAATAGTGGCCATAAAAAGGTTGCTCGAGGTTTCGTGATCGTTCCTCCATTCTTTCCTTACTCATCGTCCTTCTTTCTCGCCGGGTGTAGGGTATGACGCCACTTGGATGATGTGGTTTTCCCCATGACTTGAGCACATACAGACATGAATCATGGTAGACTAGTACAGTACAACAAACGAATGAATGAAGAGAAAAAATGACTTGACCTCTTCACTTCTCCTGCACTCATGCATTTACTCTCACGCGCGTGCTCTCAGATGCTCCGGGGTGTCTTCAGTAGAGATTGTCCACTTCATAATCACTCCCATTGGCTGGAATAGATTGAGATGGTCGCATAAATGGAGCCAGTGTCCGTCATCACAACTGTACAGGGTGAAGTGCCCCAAAATGAAAGCTGTCCTTATCTCCTACGTGTAGCACCAACACCCCAACGCGTGACCTCTGGAGAAAACATGCATGTCACGCGCGTTGAAAATCGTTAGAGCGAAAAAATATGAGTATTTTATCGGCCATTTTACCTCAGGAATAGCGGCTTAGCGGGGAATTTTCGCACGCCCGACCTAGTTGGGATTGGCAGACGGCCATAAATGTGGGAGTAGTCGGAGTCAGAGGAATCTGGAATGGGGCAGGGGGATTTTTTCTTCAGGGATACTGGGAGCTTGGTGTGATCATGGACTAAGTGCATGGGTGAGAGTTCTTAAAAGCGAGCGTCGTTTTCGTTGCCTTTAGGCAAGGAGGACTTAGAGTATGGCCTGTTTACGGCTTTGCACGCGTACACAAGCTTCAGTGGAAGCCCCACAACCCTTCCGAAAGGTTAGAGCCTGTCAATAGTTAGATTTAAGCGGATATGTACATACACGAATGATTAGTGTACTAAATCTGCGTTAGCACGGGTGCGTCAGATAGGAACTTTTTCTGGGCTAAGGTATCGCTTCCAGCACACACACCCACACCCACACACCCCACACACACACACACCGTGCAAACGCATGTTAATCCCTTTGACCTAGGATTTATTTGTCACTAAACCTGTGATGTATGGCACATAGTTTGTGGGGTTCCTCTGCTTGTAGTGATGCGAGAGCCCGCTCGAGTTCGTGGTAGACGGAGCCTGATCACTAGAGCCAAGACCTGCACAGACGAGGATGGAGTGTCCGTTGTCACCGGCACACCTTGAAACTAATTCTAAACTGTAATACTTACTCATCTGTCCTGCGTCGCCTCCGCTGTAGAGTCTTGAATGCCACCAGAATGGATGAGAGGGAATCTGCGGAGGCAGGGACATCGGACCCCCGGAGGGAACGCGAGCCCGGCCGGGTCCACCGTCCTTGTTCTTCTTCCTCGTGCCGACGTTGTTGTTGTTGCTGTTGCCTCCGCGAGCCTTCACGAAGTTTGGGATGCGCGCGCGCAACCCACAATAATAAGGATCATCTGGAACAGGTAGAAAAGTCCAGATGATTGAGCAATCCAGACTTTTGTTCAGGTATGATACAGTCATATGGGCATCCTGCGGGTATCGCTAGCCACACGATTGCGTCAGGAGCGGACAAAGACTGGAAGCCCCGAGATAAATGGCCAACTTCATCTGTACGTAGTCGCTAAATAAGAGTAATAAAGAAGATACATCAGCTCACCTCCTCCGCCATTCTTGGCCGAGCTTCTGTTCTTGTTGTTCTTCCTGCTGTTCGCATCGTCGGGCTTCGCCCAGATGCTGCTCGTGCCGTAGAGGGCTGTGTCACGAGGTGGCAGCATGGGCGGTTTGTCGCGAGATCTGCAGGGTTGAGAGGTTGACGTTAGCAATCGTGGGCAATACAAGTTATCAACACTAACAGACGTAACAAACGTTAAAAATCAAAAGTTGTTCTTCCGAAAATTGGTCCATTTGTGGGGGTAACTGAGGCGTGATGCTGTCATCTCTCCGGAGGAGAGGACATGGCAATCTCATCTCAATATAAATACAGCTTGATGAAGCTAAAATCTATAGATTTTTGTATGTGGTCCGAGCGCGTTCACACAACAGCGAGTGCGCGAATCACTGTAGAGAGACCACAACTTAAAAATGCGTTGCATTCCACAGTGATGGGCTAAAATTTATAAACTGGGCCGGGCTGGGCGGGTATGTAATACCAGCGGAGGTATCAGACGTTGCCCACGTTGAAGAGTATACTAAAATATGAAATATGAATCCATGCACATCATGCTGTCGACGTCCCCTCGCTCTGCACCGAGAGTATTGGTGTGGACAGCAGGTTGTTGTGACTTTGTATCACAATTTTAAGTTAGTTTCATAGACCTTGGCCACGTCTTTCGTCTCCAGACCAGGGGACATAGGACATAGAGCAGGGAGCGTCAGCTAAACTGCGTCAAGAGCACCTGGATCAAGAGGAAGGTGGGCAGCACTGCTGTCAACACCTTCCGGAAGCTGAAAGTCGTGCCAAGGGAGGCTAAAAAGAAGGAATTATTCTTGGAAATAAATCTTGTTCAGGTAGCCATTGAACTAACTATGTGTGATGTTTCCCTATGGAAGCTGTTTTCGACGTGACACAAATTAGTAGACAGACCCAGCGCATGAGTCAGGACTCAGTATCTTACAGTCTTCAACGTTAGATGAGGAACTTCTAAGTGACATCTAAGAATGCATTTCAGTACGTAATGGCCAAATAGGCACATCTTCCCGCAGAAAGTTGCGTTACGTGACTTTCCTGGCACGAAGCACGAAAGTAAGATTTGGATTGCGGAAGTTCCTTTTTTTTAAAAAAAAAAAAAAGTAACAACATGACTTAGATTTGAAAGATATCTTGAAAAATCTTCCGTTGCCCCACTAAGTACCACACAAAATCTGCAATCGTGATCAGTAACTGTACATGTGTATACAAGCGTACGTACCGTGTACATACACAGGCATGTAAGGTATGTGCACAGGATGTGTGGTCACCTTTTATGTGGTAACTGATGCATGACGCACTGGTCAACCATTCAAACTAGGGTAGTGGGATTGCAGTTTAGTAGTGGTTGCATTGCGGCGTATTGTTTCGCAACTGTCCAATCCTACCCTTTTTATCATTCTTGGAGATTTTAACTAGAAATGCTTGTTAAATATTTTGGCCATCTTCGGCCAGGTAATATTTTTATATAGTTTGTCACATTTTTGACAGTTCGTGCAGGAAATCACTAGCAAAAGGCCGAGACAATGGAAAATTTGTCAAAAAAAACCAATTTAGGATGACACCTGAAAAGAAAATATTTCTCCTCCGGTAAAAACCGGCGCCGCAGAAAACCTTTTGCTGACTAAACTAACATCAAGATTACCTAAAAAAATACATGTCCCGAAGTTCTCACCGAAGACAAACCTTAGGTGCCACCCACGCCATAAAAAAACATATTTGACATAAATTAAAAACATTTTGGCCCCATTTGATCACAAAGAAAAAGTTACTTTGGCCAAAACTGGCACTGAAGATCCCGCCCTCCAGACATTGCAAGAGGTGGCTAGAAAAATATTCTACTTCTCTACTACGTTGCAAGCCTTTTACATCGGAAAAGATTGGTCGTTACTGCGAGCGTTGTGAAGGCGAGACTCGACTGTTTCATTGCTCATTTTCCCTTGTTATAACTGAACGACTTAAAACAATAGAAAAAGCTCATGAAAAGTCGTCCTGAGACTTCGATGAATGCGAGCCAACCGAGTCAACTTACATAAATGTTATACCGAGTTCACGTTGCCTGTGCAAGCCCCAATGAGGATTGGGACACCCTGTAGGGACACGGAAGGGGACGACTTGCGTAAGATGCTTTTTCTGCCTCAATGCCTACGGTAAGTACAGTTTTTTTGCCGAAAATGACGGGCGTCTGTCTCCATGTTGCGACTATGGCTGCGTCTCCATGCAAATTTGAGGCATGATTGAAGCTGCTTACTGCATTCATACCTACGTTCCAAGCACTGACGCCGGTACAATAACGTCACACTGACCTTGACCTGTTTCCGTTTCCACTGGATCCGCTGGATCCGCTCCCCGCGACGCTGTACGGGTCCTCGTCGCTCGACCCCGAGGCGAAGGGCCTGACCGCAGCGGCCGCTGCCGATTGGCCGCCGCCGCCACTGGTGCTGCCGCCTCCCACGCCGCCGCCGCCACTGCCGGTGGACGTGGACAGACTCATGAGGCTGCGAGGCTCCATGGAGCGCGGCCGAGTACGCGAAGCCACTGAGAAAACGACAAAAAGAAATGATAAAAAACCCCTTGTTTTGGTGGGAAGTCGTCGGTTCTCACGCACACGCGCACACACGCAGACATTGGCTCTTCTGCCCGAACTCTTTAAAGACTTGTTTCTTCTTCCTCTTCCTGCTACGTCCGCAAAAATAGTGCGTCTTTTGTTCCAGAGCGGCTGTTGTGAGTGCGTATTTGCTTACTTCTTTCTCGGCACATTCGCACGCGCCCACACTTCTATTATCATACACCGGGGAATTAGGGATGGTCCATGCTAATGTAGTAGAACGTTTCAGCCAAATGCTAACAGAACCACAGGCAAAAATGCCAGTGTTCTGTGCAGACGCGCCTATTTTGGGATCATCTGTTTCTCCTGCAAAATGTGCACATGCACTGTGTGCGTCAAAGGGATTTAATGCCATTTCTTGATGAATTGTGGACGCAATTTGAACTTTGCACCAATTCACCACTGCTGTAGGTGCTTGGAAGCTACTGAATAGGTTTGAACCTTTCTGGCAGCTGCGTTGTTGATACAGGCAACGAAATGTCAAGCTGCAGCAGAAGCCACCCTATATTGAATGACGTAGTCAGCTCCTGCGAAAATAGTGGTCCAATCTAAGTGAAACTTTTGGGCACTGCATTCGGGGGCGTCAAGTTGACACCAAAGAGGATCAAAAAAGGTCTTTGGAGGAAAAATTTGGTTAAAATAAGTAATCGTTAAGCAAACGCACACAAATGATCATTCAGAGAGGAGAATCTGAGGTTTTCATGCGAGGGCGAACAACACTGGCGAAAGTCAATCTAGTTAAAGGTTATTAATCGAATGAATGACATCAGCTGAGTGTCTCCTTTCAAGCTACGTCAGGATGCAACCTCTATAGCTCAGGCATTATGATTGTAATCAAGGTTGTAATTTTAAGTTCAACCTACAGTCTTGACCCCGCAAGATGAGATCTGATGAGCCCATGAAAATATTTGCACTGCAGCACCATCTGGTGATGATTTTTGAGGTAGTACCTTGGTGAATTTGAAAAAAAACTGTGTAGTAGCATAAGCGGGGGGGGGGGGGGGGGGGAAACACAAAAATTTAGGATTTTTTTTTTTATTAGTTCCGCATA
>JAAUXU010077764.1_pt1 | contig 30688 bp, 23 predicted proteins | sample 7278151 | NCBI WGS metagenome assembly JAAUXU01 (sample SAMN14350113, study PRJNA611818) | marine sediment metagenome | isolation source: surface marine sediment (1.8m) | place: French Polynesia: Moorea | collected 2018-08 | reverse complement strand
GGTACTTTTTCCGTTTACTGATGGCTCTGGTAGACCGAGACCGGGTGGGCAAAAAGCATTCCCCTCACTGGTGTTGCATACTTCTCTCAAGAGCATTAAAAAACGTGCGATATTAAAAATTGAATGGCATTTAAGCTTATACGTCTGATTTGTGCCCTGATGTCACTGCATAAAATAATGTGTGCAGGCCGACAATTCGGGAAGTGGGAAACAAAAAAGGTGATGTCAAACTACAAATGTAAATCTGGACCATCTGGGCAAGGCCGTTACACCCACTTTTAAATTTGACAGCTCTTGGGCCAAAGCGACCCTCAAGCCCCTGCCCCCATCCTAGGGTTGGCAAGGCCCATGAGCTGCAAAATCTAAAATTGGACTTATAGCGCTACTTGCCAAGACGTATGAATATAGTTACTCACTGCTTCATCAAATTAGTCTTCGGACAGGCATTGTTCATTTTGATGTTGTTGGTAATCTTCCTCAAGCCTTGCTTCCATGACTGCAGGAAGAACGTGTTGAGGTGAAGGCAGTGGATTCTCATTGTGGGAAAGTTAAACCGATGATGAGGTCAAAATCCTCAGGTTCCAATTCAAAATACGTTTTTCACCATCGAAATATTCATGTCATAAAGTTCTACTCCTCTTCCGTCTCGATCTACGGCAAGCGTGTAAAACTTTCTAAGTTTTCGTGTTGAAAAAAATCTTGTATCCCGATGTTATGTCTTTTGCCCCCCCCCCATGTGTGCACTCCGGGGGGGGGGAATAAAGTATCAGTTTACGTCCCTTAGCACTTTATTTTCCTGAAACAACGACGACAACAGCCCAAGCACAAGGACCACGTTATCTGCAACAATGATCTTGTCATCAATGTTGTGGTCATTGTGATCATTATGACTGTGGTTGTCATTGTGATGGTTGTGATCATTGTTCTGGTTGGGCGGATCGTTGTCTGTGACCTCGGGAGACATCGACAACGTTCACGACATCTGCCTCTCGGGCCTCTGTCCCCTCCTCGAGGATATAAAACCACACCGTGAATGTATAGTTCTTTCCTTCCACAATGAAAAAGCAACCAAAAAGAAGAGGCTGTGAGAACATTGCGGACTCTATATGCACTGCGCTGCGTACAATGTTGACTTCAGTGGAAACAGTCACTTTGAGAGTGACGTAGAAGAAGCTTTGAAGAGCAACCTTAAGCAGTCAACTCAGGATATATTCGTTGGGACTTATTATAACGTCCTAATAAATGCCATCTTGAGCTCTAAGGGTGAGTCAGCTGTTGTACAGCTGACTTCAGGACTCGCTACTGCATAGCCCATCTAGGTTTAGTCTGTCTATTTATGACTCTAACCCCAAAAACTGAACATCTCCCCATTGCGATGCTAACGAGTATCATGGCTGTGGGTGACTACACAGAATGAGAATAGCATCATCCAGAGTGAATGTAATTACATAGTAATCTAGATAAATCTGGACCAACATCACGCTTACATCTGCTGTCTCCTTGTCTTTTGCAATGACATTGCACAGGTTAATGTTGACCATGTCAAGACCGCTGCAAATGACGAACGACTTTTCTGCAATGTCCTCCCCATGCTTTTTCTTTAGGGTCTGCGTCAGTTTCGAGTCCTGAAACTCCAAGTCTTGGGGTGATTAATGAGTTTATGATCAATTTCCTCTATCTTACGTTCGGCATGACTCCAGGTCTGATGTCATTGACTTGAGACAGTTCTAAGGCATCGCCTTCCTGAAAAGGATCGTTCAGAATATATATTTGAATGCAGAATGTCTGCTAATTTGACTTTAGCGTGCACCATATGATGCGCTAGTGCTCCAAATCGACTATTTACTTTTACATCAATCAGTCGCTTGTGTTCCAAATCAAGATCTTGTTCTCTTCTTGAAAGTTGAAGTGAGACCAGCACAGCATTTGAGCAAATAGACCAGCCTTGGCACTCAGCAGCATAGACCCATTGATGAATGGTTAGGATAGATCAGGTTGGGCTTAGTGGAGTACAAAAATCAAAATTGGAGCCCAGTTGGGGTAGAGGAAGCTGATGTAAAGCAAGATTGGTAGAGCAAAACCAGTCAAATTAATGCATCAGTACTTGATTTGAGCGCAAGTGCCTGAATTGTTACACAATTAGCTGATTTGAAGCACGTGATATTTTTGCACCCCTTTTTTACCCTTGAATCACTTTTCCACGAGATAAAGAAGCCACAGTCATCGACGACAAACGTGCAGTCCGGCTCGTAGTCCACTGTCTCCTTTTCCTGCAAAGACGAGAAAACCTTGTCAACCCGAATCTCTGACGAACCTGGGGTTAAAAATACTACCTCAGTCCATCGGTCGCATATGGCTCCGTCCTGCAGTGGCTGTGGCACCGGGATCTTCCACGCTAGCTCGAAGTACTTGGTCATGGTCGGATATTCCCTCAAAGGAGTCACCAAGAAGACTGTTTCATTTCTTGGACTTGGCCCTCATCACCAACTTTCCCTTGCACCTGTGGGGCTTCTTTTAACAGTTCTCTGTCATTCTCCAGGGGAAAGCGAAGAGGTAGCGGACAAAAGAGGCCTGGTAGATCAGATCATTTTCAGGCTTTCCACTGCCGGATGACAAGTCAAATTGCGTAATGCATCGGGCATTTTCATCCAGGTTTGAAAGGGTGCAAGAACATTATCCAGTTGCTCTGAAAAATAAGATTATGAAATAGAGGTGATTAGGAACAAAAGTGAACTAACCTAAGCTGACTTACAGAACTGAAAAGTAACGTCAATGAGCCAGACTTGAGCTTGGTTAGCGATGCTGTCAGGGCAGGCGAGAAGGGTGTCTTCTGCATGGGCATTTGGCGCATGGGCACCAAATGGCGAGTTGGTGCAGCTCGCCCGGGGAGGGTCTGGGTTGCTCCTCAGAAGGTTTCAGCAAATTTTGCCCAGAAAAGGGGTCAAAAATGGCCCAAAACCGCACCATTTCAACGCCAACCTTCCATGCGGCACCACAGTGTGGCTGCTCAAGCTCAAAATGAGCAGTTGCAATCTTGTCATGTCTATGACGTTACAGCTGAGAGTCTCACTGACTACTTTCACACCAAGAATCCGTTTCAGTGCGAAATTCGCACTTTTTTTTCTGACTTCACAGCTTTGAGACAAACATTGACTTATTCCTTGCACACCATCCACAGGTTTGAGCTGATCAACCTGCAGCGCATCTCGGTCGCTAACTGTGGCCTCAGCCAGATCGACACTCACGCCCTCTACGGACTCACGAACTTGGTCGAGTTGGACCTGTCGGACAATCTCCTGAACGAAGTAATTCATGCTCTTCTTTTTCTCTTAACGTTCCTTGTACAAAAAATGGATCTCAGGTGCCCTCTTCGACACTTAATGACGATGTGCCTTCCCTGATGTCCCTCAGTCTTCGCGACAACGTGATCCCCATCGTGAGAGCCAAAGCCTTCCATAGGTTGGCTCACCTGCAGAAGCTTGATCTGTCGGGCTGCCAAATCCTCGAGATAAAGAGCGGAGCCTTCCAAGGCCTGGACGCTCTGCAGAGGATCTACCTGCACTCGAACAAGCTGACGACCTTGGACTCCAGGGAGCTCCCGCCGTCGTTGCACGGGATCACGGTGCACGACAACAGGTCTGGTGTCGCATAGAGTAGTGCAGTAACGGAGACATGTTCACGTTGCACATACGTCCTCCAGGTGGGAGTGTGATTGCCGCCTCCGAGGATTCCGTTTGTGGCTCACCGAGAGCAACGTGCCCAGAATCGTGGAGCCGATCTGCAAGGGGCCAAGGAGACTCACGGGAATAAGGGTGAGAATATAATCGACTTCACAGCACCGTTGTACGTAGTTAATGATTCTTTAAGCCACAGTTTCTGCTCCCCGCGGTTCCTAGGGGAGCCTTCATCCTGTGCATAATTCTGCTTCGCCTGTCTGTTTCGCCTTGACAAGTGACGTCAATTATGCAAATGCCGAGAGTTTCTTTGAATCTGCATAAGGACACCAAGTGTGCAAACTTCTACCCTTCTCAGCTCCAAAATATTTCCGAGCGAAGCATGATGAATTCTATAGATCCCGCCTAACTGGGCAACATCTGAAAGTTCTATCGTGCATTTTTCTAACCGTCTCCTACTTTCAGGTCCCCTCTCTTAGTCTGGCCGAGTTTGCTTGCGCTCCTCAGCTTTCTCCAACGTCGATGTATCTGACTGTTCCTCGGGGTAAGAATGTGTCCATCGTCTGTAGGGTTTCATCGGATCCAATTAGCAGCGTGGCGTGGTTCTTCAATGGGAAGAGAATTGCTGAGGAAGAGGAAGACGACACAAAGCAACAGCCACATCAGCTCCTGCAGCACCAGCACCAGGTCCAGCAGGTAGGGCGTGTGTGTCCGTGTGTGTGCAGTGTGGGAGTAGAAGCACTTACACAAAGTACGAGAGCGGAGCAGTTGAAGCTGCCAACACCAGTAAAGTAATGAGTACATCTTGGCGCCGTGGTCTGAGCATGGGTTGGCTCGGGCCTTATGCAGGCACAATGGGAAAGATTTATGACTGGCGTGGTAACCTTTCAAAGTATGAGATATGGGTTCGTACACATATGAGTATTTTTCGTGCATTATAGTCGTTATCGTCCATATTGTAGTGGACTGGACTGTAAGCACTACACGGACTGAATGTGCTGTGGCAGCCTCAGCGTCCTAAGCCCAACTGTTTACGTAGTTAGACTACCGACCCTGCCAAAGAGAAATTATTCTCTTCACCGATCTTTGGAGAATGCTTTCTTTGTTCCTTTCGACCCCACCAAACTTTTATCGCCGGAGGTGCTCGTGATGCGTAAGGAAGAGAAGAGCCAAAACTTCTTTTTTTGGCGGCCTTTTAAAGTCCTTCTTTGTCAGAAATACGCCTAAGTGCGTAGTAAAATGCGCCAAAGTTTTTTGAACGACTTTCTCTAGATGGTCCCACACCTATCTGCTTTTTTCTGGGAAATCCGTTTTCTCTTTATCAGATCACAGAAGTTATATCTCCCTCTTTCTTCTTTACAGTCCGTATTTGCTAAGGCAATAGAGCAGACAAATGGTAGCAAGGTCGCACGGCCCAGCCCACACTACATACATAACCCTCGATTCTATAGAAGCTGCTATAGAAGCAGGAAAAGCACCCACCCACAAGATGCTTTCTTTAATGATGCAACCTAAGTCCAGTTATGTCCCGAGGAGAAAGAAAGAGTAAAAGGAGAGAATGCAAGAGGTTATAAATCAGGAAGAAGCTCCTGGGCCTCACTCTGGAGACTCCCTATGAGGGGCCCGTGGCTCTATAAGCCTTTCTTTCCGGTATAAGTGGAGAGGTGGAGGAGAACGTTTAAGTGCTTGCTGGAATGCAGAAACACTGGTCGTAATCGGCTTGGCAGAGGAGAAAATGCATTAGATTCAATTTAAAAGTCTCTGCAACTCCGCGGCTTTTTGTATCATGCTGTTCGCAACTTGGCTGGTCATTGTTGCCCGAACAACTTTGCACCAGGGTTTCATCCCTTGGCTAATCCGAAACTTTTCCCTGCAGGAATTCTCTTGGCCTCCCTATGACCAAGGCTCCTCTCTGGCATCGGCGCCCATCATTTTAAATACCAACCAAGGACGTCGACCAGGGCAGAGGAGGCGTCTCAGAGTGATCAGACACGATGAGATCAACCATGGAGAGACAAGGTGATCAGCCTCAAGTTAGAGTAGCCTGCGAAAAGCCCGAGAAAAACAGGCCCTTTCTGTGCTGTCATAGGAGTGAACTGGTGATCCAGAACACCAGCTTGGAGGACAATGGAACTTATCACTGCCAGGCAGAGAACAAAGCAGCCAGGAGCGTCTCAAACTTCACTTTACACGTCACAAGTCACACGAACGAACCCAAAATTCTTCAGGTAGAAAGCAAAAAGCGTACTCGAACCGTGTAGTTGGAGTCCCACGACTAAAAGACGCTGTGTTCTGTTTCAGCTGAGGTTAGAATATTTCGTCGCCGTGGCCGTGGCCGTGATCATAACCTTGGTCTTGGCCGCCGTGATCCTCGTCCTGCTGCTCGTCAGGCTCTGTCGCAAAAGGGTCGTCAGTCACAGAGCAGCAGTCAAGAAAATGGCGTCCGAGAAGGACAGTAGCAGCCATCACCACTACTCGAACGGAAAGATCGCGCCAGCCGCTCAGGCCAAGATGCCCAAACACATCCAGATGGGCACCGGATTCAAAGTCCAACATCCCGATAGACCCGACTTGCTGACGGATCACGGCGGATCATCGGGTCTGGCGAGCAACGGGACCCTCGGTACCGACACCGGAACCGTCTCCTCGGCCGACAGCAGCAAGGGCGGCAGCAGCGTGGCGCACGGATCATACAGGATGGCTATGGAGAACATCATAGATGACTACAGGTACTTGGAGAAGGAGATGGAGACGGAGGCGGGCGAAGCCTTTCTCGACATGTACGCACGTACATCCTCGAGCACGCTTGAATCGTCCCCTCTTCTCCTAAAAGCGCGGCTTTCTCGGTCCTATAACTTTTCTGTGGCTTGTTTCAAAACAACCTAGCGCAACGTAGTAAAGCGAGAAAAGGAGAGGAAGTGGGTAAACATCCCAGAAGACGCTGCTGAATGAGTGGACGGGTGAAATAATACAGAAGAATTGGGGTAAAGAAAGAGAGAGAGAAGCATCATCAGTTCCCCTCCGCAGAGCATGCAGTGGACTGAAAATAAGCTCCAGTTGGTACCACTGCATAATATTTTTGGATTAAACGTCTCTCTTTCTCTTTGTGGCAACTGTTTTTCTGTACCTACCTCTGCGAGCACCCTCAAGTGACAAGACGTAATAAGTTGCAGCAGAAAATTAATTCTTCTCTCTCGCGGTCCCCACGAGCTCTCCAACAATACATTTCTCTTCCATTTTTTCTCCCCACGTTGGGGTACATAATACAGAAGGCTGAGACTATGCCCGTAAAATGGCAAGAAGCCACATGAAGGAAGTTTCGCTAAGTGATGCACTTTCTTCCGTCCTAGAGGAGGCAAGAGGCTCCCGCATAAGTACGCACAGTACAGAACGGCACCTTACATTCCGCGATGTTGCGGCGGTCCGAGGAAAAGAAAAAGCGCGTAACATTAGTCATTAGGCTAATGGAAACGCCAAAAGCATGAGGGTGGTTGAGCAACCCAGCTACGAGGCATTGCTTTTGGCGAGAGGTTGTGTGTTCAAGCCTTGTGTGTTCAAGCCGGCATCGCCATGCTGATACTGCTGTACTGCATAGGTCATTCACGCACGTCTTCTTTTCCAGGCGCTCAGAGTCCGGTGCTACTCCGCTGATCGGTCGCCCCACTGCCAACAACGACCTCGCCGGGTGCTTAGGCAAAGGTCGAGGTTGGGCCTCCGCGAGGACCTCGCATCCTGCGCTCACCCTCTCTTGTCTCAGCTATGAGAAAGAGCGGCCGAAAAGTGACGTCCAGCAGCAACAGCCGCAGCAGCTGCAGCAGCCACGACAACAACAACAACAACAACAGCCTGTACAGCATCCATCGACGTATCAAGAATTCGTCTTCAGTGGGTACCCCAGTGACTTTGGGCTTCCTCTCAGGCCTCAGCAGCATTTCCGATCTAGTCAGCATCACTCAATGGTGGTGGAATCGTCCTCCCCCTATGGAAGACTCTATTCCTCTCCGTCATACGTCCACACTTTGCCACATATGCACAGCGGCGGCCTTAAGTATTACCAAGAAGTCTCGCCCCAAGGAGTCCACCACTTACACAACCTGGACCCTTCCCAGCTGGTCCTGCAACAGCAACAATACTTCCTCCCAGTGCAATACCAGCAGCAAGTGCGACCGCATCATCATACTGCTACCATGCTGGAACCTGACGAGAAGTATCCGACGACGAGTTTCCCCAATCAGCCTCACAGCAGTAAAGGCCTACAATCAACGAGAGGAACCCACTCGGAGGTCAGACCCTCTTCGCGCATCCCAGCGGCAGAGAATACTTCATCAGAAGCTTGTGTCGTCTTGCCGGAAAGAGACGACTTGATTGCTCTCAGTCACAGTGAACAAGCGCAGCAGCCAAAGGCGAGAACAGATGATAATGCTATTTGTCAAGATGACCCCATGACACACATCCCAGCAGCAGAGACTTCTTCGTCCTCCCCTCCCCCTGGCACCAGTGCAGACAATGCTGAGAAGGAGGAGGCGGTGACGACGAGGACGACGGGTGGCATTGATCTAGTGGCTCCCTTGGCAGAAGGGGAGGACTCGCACAGCAGCTTCACCTCGTGCACGTCGTCTGTAGCAAAAAAAGATAGCGGCAACTCGACAAATCAGCAACTGGACGCTAACTCGATCGAGTTGGACGCGCTCAAAGGCCAAGACAAAGAAGAAAACGTCTCGCTGCAGTCAGGAGCCTTTGAAGAGGATGACAGCAGCTCGCTGGTATTGACGACCACGGCCAGCAGCACCGAGTTGCAGTTGACTGAAAGACTGAAGAGTGACGAGGACGAGTTATTGGAAGTGGAGGCCGGTGAACGGGCGATGCAGATCTTTCAGGAGCTGGACGAGGCCTTCACGTCGCTGGACAAAGAGGAGTGATCATTCATTGTATTCGCATTTACTATACGTATGGAAGTCTGAGGAAAATATCAAAATGTACTTCTCAATAAATGAGAGGATACCTTCTTTCAAAGGATGGCAGCACAATATTGACAAATGAAATATGGCCAGTAGTTGTACGATACCCCAGACCTCGGGTCACCGACGCACGTTGGTCCGCGCTTCCTACTACGTCGTGCGCAGGGCAACGCGGAACAAAATGTGGCGGAATAACGAAACCTCCTTTTCTTAACTTGCATTCTTGTACTCTACAGCATCATACCAGCGCTTGGTGCAATCGAGTTCCATAGACGGCACCTTCGTGTACCTAAATAAATTCGACCTTTTGGCGACCGACGGCAGCGGCAGCGACAGCAGCAACAGCAGCATATGGCAACAACATGCCGCAGGCAAAGAGAACTTTGAAATTAGCAAAGTTGCCTAATTAATGTATGCAGAATTAATTGCTTATTAATAAAAAGCTTTGAGAGGTTAAAGCTGCTACCACTCCTCTGCGAGATGGTCTGTAGCTGCTGCAGCAGCAAAATTGACTTGCATCTGAGGAGGATGTTGCAAATTTAAGCGCAGTGGAAGTTTTGGGGACAAAAAAAAGTAAGCGTGCTAGTTAGTTAACCCCTCTGGTGGTGTTACCCAACTTTTGTGGCATAATGCGGACTTGCGATAAGGATGGGGGAGAAAAAAAGGAGGACACTAGCTAGTGCTTGAAATAATCAATTTGCTGTCAGTAGAAGTGAGACAGCGCAACAGTCTGAGTATGGGCAAAAAGAAAAAAGTTCAGGCGCTGAATAATAACACGGTTGCGATGAAGACGTCCTCTTCCGTCAGATTGCCAACGCTTCTCAAGGCCAAGGAGAGAGGAAAGTCTATTGAAGGGTCCGCCCAGGAGGGCGACTTGTAAGTGAATGCTGGCAGGTGAAGGTTGCCGCGATTGAACCTGATCTTTCCTTCATCTTGGCAGATTGGAGCCTCCTCCATCATCGTCGTCATGCCAGCTGTCTAAGACCAAGCGGAAGGAGAAGCTCCGCACCGAGGAGTTCTGCCGCGCGTTCGGACGCCTGCGGGCGGCCATCCCGATTCACCCGAAGGATCCGTGTGCGCTGAAGCTCAGCCGCCTGGAGATCCTCCGACGGACGTGCAAGTACATCACTTTCCTCCGGCGACTTCTGGCATTCCTGGACCAAGAAGCTTCAGACACTCGCCCTCGTCGTCGGAGATGAAGCAGACAGTAACCCGAGCCCGTCTGAGCGCGTGGGTGAGCGCGAACGTCAGATGCACGCACGTCCACTGCGCGCGGATGTCAGCACTGGAACGTGTCTGCACCGCGGTCAGCCAGCGCTGCACGCACCGCACACACCTCAGTTTATTAGAAAAGTGTCTGGAAAACGCCATCCTTGCTCTCCATTTAGCGACAATAGCCACTCAAGACCTAATCGTGCAACTCTCTATTCTGAGCCCTCTCTCTTTCGCCTCTCTTCTCCCTCTTTCTGGAGCGATACTTCAAAAACCAATTTCACATTAATGGAAAAACTTTTCAATATCCCAATGTAGCAGCAGCAGCCCCTCTTTTCCCACGTCAAGTCCCGTTAGCGGAGGCCGCTTCTTTCTCCTCTTTTTTTCTCTGCAGCTTTAATAATATCTTTTCTCCCTCGGCCTCTTCAACGAGGGAGGCCCAAACCCCCACCCTCTCCTCTCTCTCCTTTGTCTGTCCCCCCGCAAAAAGTGTCAAAGAAACAGTTCGATTAAAAATACCAGTGCTTGCTTTATTGCCTCTCAGAGAAGTGCTTGCGTCTCTTTTCTTCCGAACTCAGCTCGCCCGAGAAGAAAGAGAGGGATATTGCTAAACCAATATCGCTGAGGAGAGTGGAGAAGAGGCGCACAAATGCTTGTAAGGGCCGGAGATTGTTGATGCCGTGTTGCTATTACTGTTCTTGAGTGACAGCTGAGAAATTCTTGACAAAAGGGTGGAGGAACAGAGTGTACAGTACGGCTTATTAATGCACTCGATCTGTCGATTGCTGAGCCTGCCACACTTGGCTGGGCTTTGGAGGCTGCGAGGTCATTTGGACACGTCGAAGGAGGAGGAGAAGACTTTCCCGCTGGGCCCGGGGGACCCTTTCTTTGGGAATGTAGCGATTCCAATGCCTCACGATGAATTCGGGTAATGCTGCTTAAACGCACCTTACTTTGGTTTACTCAATCAGCTCAGTTTTTTTCAACTTAGTCTGTTCAACAACTTCTAGATTTCAGGGTATTGAAGCAAACGCAGGGACATATTGGCGCAAGTGGAATATATATTTCAGCCGAAGATTGATTTCTTTACGTCCTTCAGAAGTTGTATAAATTGTGCAACTCCTGCTTTATGCGTCATGATCCAAAAAGTGTATCAGGTAACAGATTCCGTCTGGTCTCGCATTTGTTCCTATACAGTAGCTTTCATCTAACGTAGCTTCTATTAACGTTTCAGAGTCGAATCCGCGTATGTGAGCACGCATGCAAAAGCGCGATGTACAGAGAATGAGAGAGTGGATTCAGGCAGTCAGCTGGATTACGAGACCATGCACACTCTAACCTACCTCCACATACGCCAGTGTCATATTCATCGTTCTTACTACGTGAAGTAGCATGGCGTACAGGCAGCATAACATGCTTAGTAACATGCTGTACCGTAGTCCATAAGATATCTGATGGCGATATAATAAAAAATAAGAGAGGAAGAGATGGGGCAATGGGGTTCGCAGAAGGGGTGCACAAAGGGGAGGCGGTTGTCAGGGCAATGAGGGTGGGCGGGTGAGTACTAAAAGTGTCATGGGGAGGTTGGATGAGTCTGAAGAAAGCTACCTTGAAGCGGTGAAAGAGTTGTCAGTAGTGAGTAAGAAAGAAGCACATTTTTGCAATGACACGTTGATGTGTTCTCAACAAGTGTGCAGCACTCGTAGCACAGATTCACTCCAGGGCCCTGAGAACTTGGCTGGCCGTTTAGCTTCATCCTCCCACAGACATGTGTACATTTGTATGCATGTGCGTAGACTCAAGTGCAAGAGTGAACTCCCCCGGGCAAATTAGCAGAAATCAAGAGTAAGAAGTAAGGAATTAGAAGAAGACTTCAATCATGTATGTATGTACTGCATATGGATAAACTTTAGTAATGGCTTACTTAAATGTGAAGTTTTAGGAAATGTAACTTTCTTGATAGGAACGAACCCTCTCCACACAAAGTTTGAGTAATTTAGGTTGTTTCCTTCACTTTTTCATGTTTAGGGCGGCGCCGACCATCGAAAAATGAAGATTACTGCGCATCCTCAACCTCCTGCTATTGAGCTGGGGGGGGGGGTTCAGTTCTGCACCTGTCCCCATGTACGTAAATACAATATGGATGTAACAATGCTGTGCGCAAGTAGCTCGACACGTGGTGCAGTGCGTACGTTTATTATGGGAAAAGCAAAAATGTGGCTGCTCTTCAATTTACTGCAGCATTCACGTTTCAAATTATCAAGGCCAGACGATTCAGAGCAAATGCAGTCCAGAGACTCGGCTACATGTTTTATTAGTAACATTTTTCTGTGTTTCTTGATGTTCAAGCCTCAAGGTAGAGAAGGACCCCTATTTTTTCCTCATGCCCAGCAGTACTGAAGTCAGGCAAAATATGCTTATAACCTGAGGTAAGAAGGCCAGTGAGTGGCCGACCTTGTGGCCTTTATTGGAGGCTTGCAAATCTCTTTTATGCAGGCATACTTCTGGCCAAGGTCACAGCAACTGGATAGGTGAATTTGGACAACCGCAAGCACACCTTCAGGGAGTTGGGGGCTGGGTACAGGGAGGACAACAACAGCAGGAAGATGTGCGATAGGATGTTTTCTCGAGTATGTCTGTCGGATGTATTTTCTCGAGTGCAACTTTGTATTGGTAGCACATCCGCCAGGGGGTGAGGCTAGGCCCAGGGAGTTCACATGTAAGGATGGATTTGATCATACTCCCAAACATTGATGCGCTCAGCCTTCTCAAAGATGGCTGTGTTGCAAAGGTGCACCGTCTCTACTGCAGCGTCCTGAGAAGCTTATGATTGTATGGTGATTTGTGGAAGAATGCTTGGTAAACATTTTTCCAGGACATAGGAATTGTGCTTCATTACGCAAGTTTTGGACTTTGTGCCATTATGGTGTGATTTTAGTAGTGAGGACACAACTGTAAGCTGCTCGGGACACTTGTGGCAGACATGGTGGCAACATGGTCATCGTTGAGAAGGCTGTTTGGGACCACAGTCAAATGCTTTTGCATGTGAACTCCCAAGCACAGCCACAACCACTTGCGGATGTGCCACCCAATGCAAAGTTGAACCCTGAACAAAAAAAAACTCACCCTGGTGTGCATAAGGTTGACCTCTCGGCGCTTGGTAACTGAGAAGGCTGCCAACAACAGACATTTTATGGGAAATTGAAGGTTGGAGGCAATTAACTAGATGAGATAGTGAAAAGTTTGAGCTGTGTCTGCTATTGCAGTGCAACATGAACTTGAAATAAGGCCTCACTGTCGGAAGTTTGCTCGCCTTCACCATCATGTCCAACGCTGAGGACCCAGAATGTTTCGCTATGGCCTGAACCAGTGAGACATGATCTTCGTAGACCTGCGCGTTCGACGTCGTTGAGTCCATTCGACAGTGCCGTGGAGGGCATGACGCCAGCGGCTTAGACTGGCACCACCATCGGCAAGCACTCGTTCGAACTCAACGCCCGTGGGGGAAGGGGGTCGGTCACGGACACCATCGCCACTCATTCCATTTTTAGCGGAAACATCTGTGATTGCGCAGTCTTCGTGAAGTCCCCAGGGGGACGCAACCAGACGAGAGCGAAGCCGCAACAGCAGCAGGGTTGCCACCACCTACGCACGCGATAACCATGATCTCCTTTGAAAGGCCGCCCAACAAGCTTGGGGCTGCCCGCATGCCACGCGCCAAATCGATCTTACAGAGAGCGAGTGAGTAAGGGAGGGGGAGGATGTAGACGTTGAGTAGACTCTGTCACGTGTCCACCCCACGGGCCGTGGAGGCCTGCGGGGGGAGAGGTTACTTGCTCATAGCCCACACTGATAGTGATGTTAACAGTGAAGCGCGCAGCTTACGAGTATCCGTGCTGTAGTTCAGCCTGTGCAAGCACAGGCTGAACAACAGCATGTGTGCAGTCCGCATGTAGATCCTTGACGAATTGATGAGGGCACGTACGAGAATTAGCCGAGTCCTCGTAGATGAGGCCACATGAGAAAAGAGAGAAAGGAAAGAGAGGCGAGCTGAGGAAAAAGTGAGTGAGATCAGTTTGGATAGAGGAGCCGAAGGAACGGGAGCGCTTGTTGCTTTCTCCTCCGTCAAAACTATTGTCGCAGTGAATAGACTTAGTCGATCTCACACCCTGACACGCAGCAATCGCAGTGTGTGACTGCAATTGGCCTTACCCCCCCCCCTTCCTCCCCCCCCCTTCACATAAACTTAAGTGACTGACCCGTAAAATTGAGGGAAAAAAAAGTGGGTGAAAGTAACGAGGTTAGGGGAAAATTTCTCGCCTCGTCAGCGGTTTAACGAACGCAGGGAGCTGTCAATTATTCGCTGACACCAGTGCTGCTGCAGCTTTGCCTCCTTCTGCTGCTGTGACGACGACGACGACGGATATTGGACTTTTCCAATAAAGAACGCGAGCAATTTCGCTCGACCCTTGTGTCTCATCATCCCCTTCTCTGGCTCTCTCTCCGTGTGCGCGCGCACATGTGTGGAGAACTTTCTCCTCTCTGGTAGCACCAGCCACGGCAGCGACGGCAGCGACGGCAGCAGGGACGCTTCGTTTGTTGAGAGGTGAGTCTCTTCTCTTTTTTATTGGTTTTCTCCGCTCACGGGGAAGGCTTTCTGCTTGCGCAATGCGTCCACAATCAGCTGATCACTATTTTGCGGTGGTGCAATAGCTACCAAGGCCGGCGCGGAAGGCCTCGACCGGCTCCTCCAGTCATGAGTTGGAGTCTGTACGCAATGGTGACACTGAGTGGGAACCCTTCTTTTGGACTAGCCTCCTCGTCGTGTTATTGATAATCCCCTCCCCCCTGCTTCACTTCGATCACTGGCGGATTTCATTTGGTTTCCCCCTCCCCTGCTAATAGTGTGAAGGAATGGAAACATTGACAAAGTACAAGCAGGGTGGGCTGCAGAAAAGAAGACTGATGCGAGAAGACTGGAAAAGTGCTGACGCAACGAAGATCATGCCGTACCGTATGGACCTTGAAAATTTGCACCGTCTTTCTGCGCTTTGGTCTTGGTGTCAACATTTCTACACTGTCTGTACTCTTTACTGATTGCGTTCGTGCTGGAATGAATGTGCGAAAAAGTGTCCTGAGTCTCTAATCCTCCATCTCTGCTTGTCAAGGTTTGTTTATTGCTTGGGGTCGGAAAGTTTTGAAAGTGCCCTTTCTACACATCTTATCAAAAAAAGTGTTTTTCTTGGATCTCCAACTAGTAGCTTTGCAGTGTTTCTGACTTACTTCTAATTAACTTTCCTCTCAGAGGAGGCCATCAACAACAATTCCAGAAAACTGGTATCCCAAAGTTTTAAATTAGCGCACTGCTCCTCCAACTTGTCTCGAGAAGATGGTACAAGGAGCTGAAGTGTAATAAGAGAAAATGGCACATGCGTTGACGCGCCGCTGCAACTCGCTTGCAAATATGGAGAATGTACAAGTGTTCACGCGCATACTCACGCGCTACAATAACTCTGGTAGTCTGATCCGTGGCGTCTGGCACTGCACAATATGCACGCCTGCACCCCGCGCATGCGCCCGGCCTGAAGTGAGAGCGAAGACGTCAAGACCGTGGCTGCTAGACAGACAGACAGACAGACAGACAGACAGACGCACACACAGACAGGCCAAGTGCCCAGACAGAGACCCCCTTTTTAGGCTGTTGTCTACAATACACATACGCATCCAATCGCCCGGAAATAGTTCTGTATATGGTGAATTGAGCTAAGAAGGAGTAGGAGGAAGGCAAGGGCTCATCACCTAGAGTGGTTTCAATTGGTAAATGGAAAAAGGAGTCTCTCCTTTCCCGTGCACACTTTTTCCCTCCCCAAATGGCAAGCAGACAAGCAAGCAATATGGATGAAAGGCTCTCAGCTACATGAAATGGATATAAGAAGAGAGCAACTTTCTTCTGGAGCGTCCGAACGAGCAGCTATCAGAGGACTCGACCATTTCACCTGATTGCTTTCCTAGTTTTCCTAGGCAGAGCCAAAGTGACTGCAGAGAAAATTCATTGTGACTGCGACGAGCGAGCGAAGGGGTGACCCTCGTTGACCACGATAAAAAAAAGAGGAGTAGGGGAGTAATTGAGCGATTAAGCTCTCCATCCATGAGCTCCCCAAGATGTGAACTAACTCAGGAGATGATTGTTTCTCCCCATGCGTGCTCCAGCCGCTGGTTCTCGACTCGCGTGCGTCGTTCTATTAATGCGAGTCCGCCATTAGTAATTGTGTATCGATTGTTCGATCGTCCGGTCATGGACCGACCTTAATTAGTCTCATCATGAAGTACAGTTGAAGAGAGTACGAGAAATGGGGAAGCCGCCAACCATTTCGCCTCTTCGATAATTGCGTCATTAAATATTTAACAATGATCTAGTCACGTTGTCATTGTTCCTTGATCAGCTGCCAGTCCCTCTCAGCCACGGGATAAGAGATTGAAAGTTTTCCGTCTTGTCAAGCATCGATTTCAAAAATTTATCTGCACATTCCGGCTACTTTTTGACTCTTCGGGGGTGACTTTGACTACTTTTCCTCGTTCTTCTTGGCCTAATCGCTTTATCGGGATGATAAAATTTCGAAATCCGATACTGTCGAGCGCAAAACTGTTTATCGATGACTCTTTCAGATGTTGCATCTTGTTGGGTCGAGGGACGCCGCGGGCAAGCGCCCAAAAATCGCATCCCCCTCAATTTTTGTCCTCAAAGAATTTTGTTGCCAGAGCTTTTGCCAACAATGTTTTATTGAACGTTTTCTCACGCACGAGCCAGAGAGAGGGGTAGGAGAGAGCACGCGCTGCTCCTCTCTTATCAGCACGACGAAATGATATACGAGCTCATGATATCTAAAAGCCACAGAGCCGCGACCGGGAGGGAAAGGATGAGGGAATTAGATTGGTGGAGGATAATTTTCACAAGGTGCTGGCGGGTCCAAACATCCGACGCTGGCTGCGCATATCCCAGCTCCTCTCTGACAGTGCAGTGTGATTGAAAACTCTTATACTGCACACACGACTGGAGCTGGTCTGGAGCAAATCCGCGGGCACCCGCTGCTCTGTCGACAGTGAAAAGAGCCAATGATCTGATATGAATCCGCGCGCGTGTCGCCCAAATAAATTGCGGTGTTTGTCATCAGCGCGACCAATATTAGCGGCGGGACGCTTTTGTCCGACTTTTTTAGTCTAGGGACGCAGATTGTTCAACTCTCAGTTGTGTTGGGAGGGACAGGATAAAAATACGTATACGAAGCGTAAACATATTTTTTTTACCTTTCTATACATAGTTGTTATGAGCATCCGAAGGGGGGTGGGGAGAACAGCGAACGACATCGGAAATCTCATTGACAATCCCAGCGCTACCGAGCTTTCCCTCGAACATCGCTGGAAAAGTCAGCGAACCACAGAAGTCATCTCGTCAATGGCGGTGTCATCGTGTGTGATGTGTGGCGCCAATCGATATTGATCACTGAGGGAGAATCGCACGCGCACACACTCATTGTATTCAGACAGGCGCGTCGATACCAAAAGCTACCGGAGAGAAGAGAGAGTGAGAGAGAAGCTGGGAATATGCAAATTGATTCCCAGACAACGCTCGAAATGAAATCGTCAGAGCGAAAATTGCTTCGTTGTAGCGTCTTGTGATGGGACGACAACGCTGAGCAGATCTGCGCGTGCGTGTGCACGTTACCTTCCAAGTTCGGACGGTCCAACTGAGGGGCTGCGCGGAGATAAGTTCTGCCGTAGCTCGACCATCCGAAAGGAATTGATTAAATATGATATGCAGTTAAGTCAATATGACGGTTCGGAGACAGTGGAGTAGAAACCAAATTGGTGATGTCGTATCAGCTTTTACTAGGACGGAACCAGCACGACAGAGTTCATTCCGCTCCAGTTAGATGGCTTAGGGCTGGTTTAGGTCAGCTTAAGTTAGGTTAAGCTAGATTAGGTCGGGTCGAGTTAGGCTGGGCTAGATTAGGTCAGGTCGAGGAGAAGGCCTGGCTGAGTTTAGTTGGGCTAACGCCGGAGAGGCTATCTATCTCTATATATCTATCCTGACCCAAAGCCGTTGGAGATGAGCAGAGCAGCGAGCAGCGCTGGTCGCGTCGTAGCCAAATGTTACTGTTATTTTCGTCCATCCTTCAACTGCATTGTTTGCGTCTACATACGTCCACCCAACCGCAGGCAATCTACAGCCAACTGTCCTTCATACAAAGGTTTGGCATTCGATCTCCTGGTGATCTGAAAATCTCTCTATCGCTCTCTCAGTACTACTCGGTACCGCCAAGAAGAGGCTGGCCCTGAGGGCGGGACCGTTTGATTAGTCTGCTGTGGCGAAGAGAAAATTGGCCTGGGAGAAGAGTCCATTCCTCCCAACCTCCCTCATCAGAGCAAGTGAGAATGAAAAAACGCAATCTCTGGGAATGGGAGGAAAGGACTGTGCTGTCAATCTAATCAAAGATGGGTGAGAGAGAAAGGAGGAGAAAAGAAGAAAGAGGGGGAGAAACTCAATCACTTGGTCAATCACTTTCACCAGGAGAGAACCCCTCGATCTCATTCTGCATTAATGCCACTAACCGTACACCTACTACTACTGATGTTGCAGTGCAGTGGCAGCGCTGCCCACGGACTGCAGTCGTGGCTGGGTCAGCCAGGTAGGCGCTTCAGCACTCACCAGACTCATGCATTCATACACGCACCATGTACACGCAGCACATTATCGCTCAAGTCCGCTGGTGGTAAAAAGAAAGGAGCTTCTGCCGGGTAGTTTTCCGTGGATTGCTCAACGATTGATGTTCGTTGTCCAATTTCTTCCATTTGTCAAAAGCTTTTTTGCCGATCATCGCTACTTGGGTCAATTCCATTTGCTCCCTGCTCTGTCATAGCTCTACCCAGCGATCCATTTTACACTGCTGGACAATGCCTGATTACTTTTCATTATAAAGGAAAAATCCCATCGCTTGAGGGGAGCTGCTACATACTCTATCTCCTCTTCTTCTTCCCAGGAAATTGGACTGGAGGTCGCGTAAAGATTTCCTATAATTCCCCCCCCCCTCTAGAGTACATAGGATTGTTGCTAGTTACTCTCTTCTCTTTGTGAAAGAATCCAGAGGAGAGGGAGAGAAACGGGACAGGACCGAAAGGGGATCCGAGAATTAACCTGGCAGTTGAGTTAGCGGGCCAGAAAATTAGTCTTTCTAAACCTCGGTAGTCTGGAGGTTTCATCGCCAGCTGAGATTGACGATCTCAGTGGTTATGAGTACTCGGGCTCGCCTTGGCGTGCGCTACACGTTACGGGTACACGCACGTGTGCAGGACGAGGGAGTCGTCCATGGACGTGGTCGTCGTCAACGTACGTACTGCAGGTGTCGTCATGCACTCCAAATCTCGATTTGACTATGGCTGTGCTGCAGCTCACGGATTTTTGTACTTCCCCTCAGTGGATTCAAGTCCAGTTTTGCCTCTGGCGGGTGATGTCATTTAATATCGAAACTTGTCTGTGAGTGCTGGATTGACTGGTGTGAGTTGACGCTGGACGTGAGCGCCACTGACGGTGTCACGTTTTTTTGCGCCAGTTAGACTATCGGCGCTTTACTCAGTAGGAGGGACAGAGGCTGACAAACAGGTGCCACTGAGAAACACTGTACAGAAGTACGGAAAGTAGTGGACAACAGCCAATGTTTCCAGATGCAAACTTCATGGAATTTGTTGTGTCCAAGGCCCCTTTAACTTGAATGTGCGACGTGCTTGGTTAGGCTGAGCTCCTTCCACAGCTACGCAGTAGAATTACGCCTGACTCCACTACATGGAGCAAAGATGTACCTAACAAGTGAGACACCTGTAACTTTGCCTGGGCTTAACTTAATGAGACAGAGCTCCATTAACGGCTACACAGGAGAGTCTCTTATGAATTCTGGCCAGTTACGTGGTGTCATGCCTGCTTACATCAACTCCTTTGGGTTCGTCCTGCCAGTCATAACGTGTTGCGTATAGAAGAGCATGTACTTCAAATACCGGTATGTTTTCTTTGCTGTCATGCATACATGATTCGGTTTGTCGAAGTGCCCCCCTTGATGTAGGCTTCAGAATATGAGACAATAAAGGAAAAAGAAAGAACACTAAGCACTGATTAGGACTCAGAACGTCCAACAGATGGTTTTGAGCCACTTCAAGTCACAAAACATGGTCCAGTGGATTCCTCCCTCCTCTCACCCAGAGCTATTTCCAGTATGTCCTTTTCTCAGCCTCTGCTCAGCACCTGCCTACACCATAGACCCATCAAGACTACACCCACCCCTGCCTATGATGCCTGGGGTCAATAGGGACCCCAGGCTGTCAATAAGGGGGGTCACACACACACACACCATGAAGACCCAAAAGTGTTGTTGCAGTAAAACTCATGTAGCAAAATTGTTCCTTGGGCTATAAGGGGTCCCCCTGAAGGGGTTGGCCCCCCGTGAAGGGTGCCCACAGCAGATAGGTCGATTGACCCGTGCAACAAATGGATGGCTGAGGCAAGCCTGCCTGAATCTGGCTGTTAACTTCAAAGTGGCGTGTGCAATTGTGGCACATCCGTCACTTAAGTCAAGTACTTAGTGCTTGGGCTCCACCGGCGTTGGCGGCGCGTGGCTGGGCCAGAACTGTACGTAATTGCTGCCGTCATAAATTATTATTTCCCCCTGCTTATTTGGAAAGATTGATGGGCTTTCTTCTTCTCTGGCTCGCTCGTTCTCCCAAGCTCCTTCGTTAGCCATGATTAACCCTTGTGGCACCAGTAGCAACATAATTGGTCAACAACCGGGGAAAGCAATTGTCTTGATCCCCTCAGCTGACACGGCCGCAATGTTCTTTGTGGAGAAAGTTTTAAAAGGGGGGAGAAGAATGATGACTTCATGGCTGCTCGATATCACGTCCAGCTGCTGGTCGGCCTCCGTTGTCCAGTAACTAAGGAGCTGGACCGCATTGTCAAAGTTTGTGTACGACTGGCGAAAGAAAAACATCCTCAATGTCATGTGTGGCTCTTCGTCAACATCTCTGGCCTTTTCATGCAGGCTTCTCTCTCTGCCTCCACCTCCGCCCAGCTAATGAAGCACTGCGACCTCATGCGTCAGCAAACAACTCGTTTTCTTGCCGCCCAGAAGAAAACCAAATTGGCTTGTCTGCTGCTGCTGCTGTCATCAAGTTGCAGGGGAGGAGGCAAAACTCTTTGCCTCCATTAACTTTGGGAGTTTTTGCTGTTACTTCATTTCCTGCAGGCTCTGCTCAGTTTGCTTTGGAAGGCAATATCGCGCTGCTGCTCCTATGGCTGATGAAAAAAAGGAAAAGAAAGGTGGTGCGTGTGTGGGCAGCAGAGAGCATTTTCATCAGTTTTCCTTTACCCAGTCAAGAAAAACTTTTGGGCAGAAAAAACAGTGCAACATTTTAGATTAAAACCACCGGTGTTTCGGCAGTTTCCATCTGCACAAGTCAAACAAGCTTCAATTCACTCCAGTATACGAATATTTACGCATCCATCTGACGTCCCTTTTCTTTGTGCGGTCGTCGTCCATCCCCCCCCCCTCCCCCATCCTCCCCGTCCCCATATCCACAGGTCAGTGCTCATCTTTCAAACTGCTAAAAGCCTCCTCTCTCTCTCTCTCCGCCATTTGGTGTTTGCTGCCGCTGTCGTCGTCGTCGCATTGACATGAAATGATCCTCATTGTAACTGATAATGGGATCCGAGTGGACGCGCACTCAATGGCTAAAAGGAGGCTGATGCAACCGATCATGGTATCGCTTTACCACTGAGGCACTCACCATGATGATGATGCCAATGGCGGACGTGACAATTGCGGTCGCTTTCTTGCCTGTGTTCTAAGGCCATGGGGGGGAGAGAGCCTACCTGTTCTGCCCGCGCATTTGTGTACACTTGTTGAATCTCGAGGCCTCCCCCCCCCGAAAAAAAGCTACATTTACGGCTCATACAATCTTCCAAAGTGCCCTCAGGACGTCCTTAAAAGCTCCCTGCGTCAATTTTTCACTCGCCTTCTCTTCCTCTGCTAGTCTTTTAGTAGCATCATCGCAAAACGCTGACTATCATCGTTGCTGCCGCAACAGCGACAGTGTGTAGCAGTGCATATAGCCTTTCTATGCTCATAATTCGTCTTTGCTCGCCCTTTTTTTTGCTGCACGCACTGAAAAAGGGAGCTGCCGCGCGGTTTTCCTTTTCTGTGCGTGCCATTAAGCGGTGTTTTCTACTTTTTTTGCGCCAGTTCTCTTCTTTCCTTGCCATAGCAGGCGACATCCATTTGGATGTTGGTGGCGCAAAGACCCCCACTCTCCTCAAAGTTAATGCATCCTCCATTGAGCGAATCAAACAAGAGACTGATAGATGCCCCGCTCTTTGCGAGTTTTTGTGCCTAACCCTTGGTGGTGGAGAGAGTTCGTCTACAGTTACTACCTGTGTACTACACCGGAATGCTTTACGTACAGCCTGTCTATCTATCTACTTTCTCTTTTCGGTCAAGAATAGCAGTTATCCCCCCCCCTTCCTCACTCTGCAGTTGCTGCTGCACTCTTTCCCGTCCATTCTTCTTCCACTCTGGATACTTTTCCAAGTCCATTTTCAGCCCAGCGGAGAAGAAGAAAGAGAAGAAGAGAAGTGTACGGCAGAAGTACTTAATGGAAAAGCCATCTTGTTTGTGCTTTCAAAAACACAGTTTTGCTTTTGTTAGTTCCAACACATCCCGCGCGACGAGAGAGAAGAGGGGAAAGGTCTGCTGCCAGGAGCTTTTTAGCTACTAGAGAACCTTCTTTTCCTCCCCATCGTAAGCTATTACCGTACACACTCTCTCCATCCCCAAGATTCTAACTATTCTTGAGTGCAACATTGAGTAGTGCGTGTGTGCGTGCGTGCGTGCGTGAGTGAGTGAGTGCGCCCTCCCCCTCAGCAGACCTGGCCCGGTCGGTATTCGTGCGAGAAGAGGCATATTGCTCACTCGCACATGTGCACTCCGTATGTAGCGTCGTACATATGTGCTGTGTACCAAAGGTATACAAAGCATCGTGCGTGCGTGCGTCTGCCAGCGTCTGCTTGTCCCGACTCTAAAAGCCCTAACACGGACTCTCCATTTGGCTCAAAAGTCGCTCTGGCGGCTGCTGCCGTTGTTGCTGCTACTGTGTTCGAGAGAGGTAAAAAGGGGGGGGGGGGGAGGTTGAGTCAGTTAGGTTAATACGAATGACAGACTGAATACCTTCAAACAAAGGTAATTTTTACATACGTCACCCTGGCGCGCGCGCGCGTTGTTCTTCCCGGTGACTACGCGAGTCTGCAGTCACGAATGTGTCCTTAGCAGACATCGTCATTGTGCCGCTCTTATACGTGTTTGGTATGCTAACAACATCAATCTTTCTCTTATAACAGCACTGAAACGTGATTCCGTCTCAAATTGGTATTGCTATTGCCGTTGCCGGTACTCAGAAAGTGGCCGAGCGAGCAGACCTTGATTGTGGCTCTGTTGCTTCCTGCTATGCCGAGAAATGCCGTGCAGTCGGCAAGCTCGCAGCTGATTTATTAACATGTTCCATACGTACGGACCCTGTGTGTTCGTTTCTCCCGAAGCAATAAGAGCTATTGCATCCTTCTCATCCCCTTTCCTAATTGCCAATATACGCTGCACCTCTGCTTGATGAAGAAGACACGCGCTGTCTGTCGGCATATTTGGACGCCAGCATTCGAGAATATGCCACCATTTTCCTGGCTGACGGCTCCAGCACTGCGTGGTAGGCGACTCGAGAGCAGAGCAAATCTTATTAGTTTGAGATATGCGTGCGCACCGCCTGCGTGGAGACGGGAGGAGACAGAGAAGAAGTCCCAATTCTTTCCGTTGCATTCCTCAAGCCAAAGGTATGCGAATCCACCATTGCACACCAGTGGCAGCACTGGGAGGGTTTGGTAGTGATGGAAAAGTTCTTCTTCCCCCTTGTTGCATATAATTAGCTTGAGTGGGTCGAAATGGCGCTTTTGGCTTTGCGGATTAGCCCCTTCCATTCCAGAAAGAGGGGGGAGGAAGGACTCTATCCTCTTTTGCTCTTAAACAGTGGAAAAAGCTGCCAGAAAGCGCTGCTTCTGGCAACAAACAAAAACAACAGTGGATGAAGTAGCAGCAACAAAATTGAGAAAGATTGTCTGGTTTTAGACTTGATGGGGAGAAGAGTTGAGCCTAAAGGCAGACTTCAAAAAGGCCAGAGAGGCCCCCCGTGGTGGTGGGGGGCCCGATGGATGACGCAGCCGCCCAAGGGCCCGCCACCCAAGGGCCTGCAGCCTGCCACGCGTTGACGCCTCGACACCGCTGCAATCACAGTGACGTGTGGGCGTCAGCACAATGCTCCTTCTTCAAGATGTCCCGCTTTAGCCCCATTGATTCCCCTTTTTCACTCGGAGAAAAAGCTTTTAAGCAAATCTACTCTTCCTTTCTCGTATGTAGCATTTTCTCTCTCTCTCACTCTCCTGTCTGAGAGAGTTTTTACGCGAACGCGGGAGCGCCTTTTTCTCAGAGGAGGAAGAAAATCGCGACGCGCACACACGCACACATTCAATTACTTGGAGTGGCATCAAACGAAAAGGCCTCCCCAATGCAGAGAGGACACAGGCCGGCCGGCCTATTGCTGTCACTAGGAGAGAAAATGGGAAAAGCTTGCAGAAAATCCTCTCGCTCTGCCCGGAGGGAGGTAAACCGACCACTGGCCTACCTGACCCTCCTGTCTGCTGCTCAATTTGCATCCCAATAAGGAAGTCCACTTCTGGCGGAGGAGCTGTCCAAGTACTTAGGAGTGGTGGGAAATCTAACTATTCCCATGGCCCAGTTTAGCGCTGGCAAACATGACCATTGAGGCGAGGAGTGAAGAGTACCCAACAATTCAACGAGGACTGCGTAAATAAATTTGCTAGGTACAGTACAAAGAACCGAAAGAAGAAATGGGCAGTATTGCGACAGTAGCAGCAGTAGAGAATGGCAAGTGGCTTTCCCATCACCTTTGAAACTGACTCCTTTTCCTTCCTCCCCTCGTAAACAGGACTGCCGACAAAATTGCTTTCCTAAAAAGTTTTCTCTCCCATCCAGTAGTAGTGAGGGAAATGCGAAACTCCACTGCGCGTGCGTACTACATACAGTGCTATGCGTATGAGCCGTTGGACCAGACGCTCCCCCGCACACACGAGGAGGAGAGTACGAAAATTCACCTTAAATTTCTCGGTCAAATCGCTGCTGCCTTCTGAGGCAATCAAACCGTCTGGCGGCGGCGGCGGCGGCCGCGGCCGCGGCGGCCGCGGCGCCAGCTGCCGACAAATTCTCTCAGATATTGCGCCCCTCGTCCTCTCTACTTTGTAACAATACGTTTTCTCCACTTAATATATCTCTACGTACGTCGAAAATGCGTCGGCGGCGTCGGCGGGCTGTCCGCGGTGGCGGCTGCGGCCGCTGGGCGGGACGACGTCGGCGGCGGCTTTTTTCTCTTTCCTGCTCTCTCTGTTTTCTCTTTTCTTTCCTCAGCACACAACCAAATTACAAAGAAGAAAAGCAATATCATGACGCTCTAGTCTCTCTGAGGCGCCTCTGTGTGCGTGCGTGCGTGTGTGTGTGTGTGAAGCACACAGGACAGGAGAGGAAAAGTGTAATAAAGCTTTATTAGATGCAGAACAATATTGCAAAGTTGCAGGGCGAGGGGAGGAAGAAAGGAAGGAGGGACTGGATATATTGAAAGTTGCTTCGTCTCTTTCTTTTTTCCTTCATGGATCAGTTTCCTGAGGGGGAAACAAAACACGCGTTGTGGACTCTCCGCTCTTTTACATGGTCAAAAGTTGGAGATAAATGGAGCTTGAGTAGCATACGATCGAGATATTGGGCGAGTGGGATGCGTATTTAACACTTCTGGCCGCCTTCTCATGAAGAGCTTAGGTCACGAGAGCGTACGAACACTTCCTCCTGTATTAGTATGTGTACTTGGTAGCGCACTACCTCAATAAACGAACTCTTTTGTGCGTGGCGAGATTTTCAATCTAGATTTCAGTTCCCCTCCTACTCCTTCCTATACGTAACAAGCACGCACGCGCGCACGTCCCGCTGCAGGCCGTCAGTACGCACGCGCGCACCAGACGTAATACAACCTCCGGGAATGTGTGTGTGCGTGTGTGTGTGTGTGCACCCCTATATAGCTGTGTAGCCACTGCTTTTTCTTTATTTGAAAAAAATCTGCCTCTAAGGAGCGTCGACTAAAAACTGAAGCAGGCCAGAGAATTAAATGATCTGCCATGAATGTGTCCTGGCCAAGTCTTTTTTTGTCATGCCTGCGCTGACTTTGACAGTCGACAGTGACTTAAGGGCGAACGAGCGAGCGAGCATTATTAACCCGGGACTAAGCCTTAATTGCGATTTTGTTGAGAGCAAAAAGAGAGACCGAGAGCTACTAAATTGGTTTTTCTTTTCTTGGCATGCTCGCGTTGGCGCGGCTGAATGCGCGCACACAAAGAAAACCAACCCCAGTTGTACGAGGTGTACCATGCTGACGCGCACAAGCGGCAGGCGGCTGCCGGGGCAGTCGCTGTCCCGATCGTTCGCCGCCTCGATCGAGCCGCTGCCCACTGCCTTCAGGCAGTGGATTCGACATATATTAATAAGAAGACGACTGACACTTTCGGTGGGAGCAGGTCAGTGCACACCAAGGGGACTGCACAGCACTCCAGCCCAGGAGCTCTGCGCGATTGCACCCATGTCTTTATCACATTATTATTTTGCGATAAAGGCACTGTGCCAACGTGTATTAAATGCCATGAATCATTCTCTTTCTCAGTCATCTGGGCGTGTCACTGCCAGAGACCCACGTAATTTCATCCCCCATTTAATTTAGCCTCCAGCCTCTGCTGCTACTCCCTGGCTTTCTCTGCAGCAGATCTTCAATCATACTCTCCCCCCCCTAAGCCAGCTGCAGCAGCCTACTTATCTAGGAGATGGGTTTAATTAGTTGGAGAAATTAATGAATAGAATCGCATGCTGCCAGGCAGAGGGCGGCAGGAGCCTCTGGAGCAGCTATGAGGTTGATACTAACTTCAGGAGAAGCGAGAAAGGAAGAGAGGCTTCTTACTGTGGCAGCAACATTACTCAGGGAGAGGGAGGAGAGGGGCCATTACGAGTTGGGCAGAAGTTTTTAATTAAAACGATATATTGTTTGATGGACTTTGGCTCTTCAGAGAGGAACTTTGTCGGGCGCGGGCAGGAAAGCATTTCCACGGCCAGTACTACAATGCCCTCCAGCCCGCGCTTATGAGGGGGAACAACAAACAGAGGGAAATAAAAAAAAAATTAACAAGCTCACGGTGCAGTCGTATAATCGGCAGAAGCCGCCGCAGCCGCCGCAGCCGCCGCAGCCGCCGCTCCTACGCTTTGGCCCAAGGTGGCCCAAGAAGGCGGTGCATAAAGGCAGCAGAGGGATATGCGTGTGGGTCGTCGTATTAGCGTCGTAATTAAATGTGTCTCTGAATCAACAAAAGTTTCGTGTTATTAGTTTGCTTTTCACTGCTGCTCTCGGAATTAATATTGCTGTGGCTGCTGTGGCTGTGGCTGCCGGTGCTGCTGCGTCGCGCGTCAGCGTTAATAACGACGACTTCTCAGCTTGATGTACACAAGAGCAGCGGTTTATTAGGTCTGTGGTGCCGTGTAAAAGAATCTCTCCCATTCCCGTCTCGTGCTTTCCACGCGAATATTGAACGGAACGACGCAACTTCTCCTTCCCCATATGAAAGTTTTGTGTACAGCCCTGCCGAGGAGTAATTTTTCACCTAATCCTCGAGTTAAAGAGCCCGAGGCTCTCTTGGTTGCCCTCTAACTCATTTGCTGGTCTAATCACGGCAAGATTAGAGCAAATTTGGCGGAAATTGCACAGCTGGCACAAGAAAAGAGCGGCCTTTAAGGATTGGACCTGCCTAAGTTGGTCGGTCTCAGCCGCATTGGCTCTCTCTCCCTTCATAATTAGTTGAGCCCCTACTTCTTCCTGCGTGGCCAGTGAAGGGAACTGCTACTGCTATACACACTACTTCATTCTGAAGAGGTTGAACTTTAATTAAGGATCCTCCCCCGTACGAGGAGGAGGAAGAGGAGGAGCACGAGGGAGACGAGGAGCACGCGGAAGCCGTCTCTCTCTTCGGCCTCTCCTTGGTCAGCGCAGCGGGAAAGAATCGACGGAGAGCAATGTATACTGTGCAGTAAGTTCATATGCCCGGACATGCTCGGATCGTAAATACAGTGCCAGGTGTTCCCTCCTGGTCAATGGCTTTGTCCCCCCCCCCCTCCTCCTCCTCCTCCTCCCCAGGCACACCCCACACCGCGTCGTCACCGTCACCGCCACCACACCAGGAAAAACTTTTTCGCACTTTTTTTTTGCGCAGCTACTTGTGGTGTTCTTCTATTGTTTCTAATAAAGGTTCCACTTGGATGATCCTCTCACCTTCTAACAAAATTGCTCCTCTTCCTCTTTCTCCTTCTCATCTGGCGGAATTGCGTTAATTAGCTCACGGACAGAGATCAAGCGGTGGTAGCGAAAGGCCGAAAGCAAAAGGGCCAATCTTCACTCTTACGTCCTGGCCTCGGCGGCCTCGACGGCCTCAGGAACGCACATAGGCGCGCCGGAAGAAAGAAGGAGGCAGAGCTGTAGAAGGAGCAGCCAGGCTTAATGCAAGATTGCAATAACAACACGTTCTTAATTAAGGGGAGAAGGAGGGGGAAGGAACACGCAGTATATACAGTGCAGCATGTGTGTGCTGCTATACAGAGCAGTTCTTGCTATTCTGGGGAAAAGAGATGAAATGAAGTTGCTGCCGGCTGCAGCAGCAGCTCTCATTTTGATGAAAGTCGCCGTTTAATTAAGTCCGCGGAACAATTGGTCGGGGAGAGAGAGAGAGAGAGAGGATGAGGAGAGGCAGCTTTCTTGCCTGCCGCCACCGCTTCTTCTTCCACTTCTTCTACCACCACCACGACGACGACGACGACTTCTTCTTCTTCCTCCTGCTCGTCCTCTTCCCTTGGCTCCCGATCTCTATTAATTTGGTGATGCGTCTTCGTGTGCTTGGGAGAAGAGCAGTTTGTCTGGGAATCAATTGTCTTTCCCTTCCGGTCGCATGCGAAGATGACGAGCAGGGCTCACTTTATACTTGTTTGACTTGAGGAGACTTATGAGGCCACCAAACTCCGGCGCTGAATGGGCGAAGTAAGAACTCAATCTTGTGACCTCCCCCGCTTTCCCCCCCCCCCCCTCTTTCTCATCCGAGCATTCTAGACAAATGCCTACGAATTAAGGAAAGGAGAGGAAAGTAAGGCAATCAGCCCAGCAGCAGCTACTTTCCTGCTCCACCTCACCAAGAGGCAATCTTGGAGCTCCGCACGCAATCCTGGACCAACTACTAATTAACCGAGATTCATCGTTTCGCCTTTAACCACTCTCCTTCTCCTTTCTCTTGCTCATTGTCTTGAGTGCTCAGTCCCCCGTGACCAACCCTCTTTGGCCCCGTTGCTGCAGCTGCTGGTGCTGCTGCCGGTGCTGCCCAGGGCCTCGGACGACGACTCAGGGCAAAAAGGGATAATTTCGTTTGAGCTGATAATGAGAGCGTGAGAATCTGGAGGGAGAAGAGAGATGGCGGTCACGAAAGTTTGCCTTCAGTTGTGTGTGGAGAGAGAGCGAGAGAAGATGGGAAAATAAAGACAAGAGAAAGCGAATGGGAGAAAGGACAGTCGAAAGCTTTTGACATGCGCATTCCTCAGCAGATTTGGCAGCGCTGCACTGCTCGACCAGACTGGGCTGAAGCGCAAACTGCACTTCTCGCCAGTCCCGCCTCTGGAGCGCGGCCGTCGTCACCGAGCTGTGTGTATAACGCAAAACCTAATAAACGTGTACCTAATCCACTGCGTACATATGAGAACAGGAGCGGGAGCCAAAAGGCAGCTGCAGAAGCAGCCAACAAATGAAAAGGGGGCACACAGACGGACGAAATTAATTTGGCCGCTTTAATTAAGCTCCTCTCTCCTGTTCCTCCTCTTTCTTCCTTGATCTTCCTTTGCCAGTACGTTCTGGAGAGTACGAAAGACTCAGAACCAATTATGGGTCTGGAGATCGGTCCAGCAAAGAGAAAGAAGAGAGCTGGCGACACCGAAAGAGAGAGAGAAAGAGAGAGGAGTCTTATTTATTAGCTTGCTTTTTCCTTGGCTCAGGTCAATCAACTGCGCTCTTGTTTTTCACTGATTGAAGATGAGATTGATGGTGGAGAGGAAGCGCCAGGAGAGGCGCCAATGAATAGCCTCCAAGTAACTTGGATGATTGGAAGTGAGCGCGTAAGAAAACGTGATCTTGTGAGGGAGACCACGCACGCTCACTTCTCTGTGTGTGAGTGGACATGACTGAAATCGGCTTGATGACGGCCCCGCACTCATGCGCGCGTCATCACTGTCGAGCTGTCCAAGCTGTACGTGAACCGAGCGTCTTTATTTTTCGGTGGACGCACGTCCGGGAAGTACAACTCATTGGGGAGAGAGACTCTTAAAAATTTCCCGCAGTTCTTTCTACTTTTTTTCCTATTCAACCGTTGCTAATTAAGGCCATGTAGGAAGTATGTCTCTCCCTCTTCCACTGGCGCGCATCCGTGCATGCGGGTACTCTCTCCTCTTTCTTTCCCCCCCTCTTTCTTTCACTCTCTCCTCTTTCTTTCCCCCCTCTCTCTTTCACTCTCTCCTCTTTCTTTCCCTCTCTCCTCTTTCTTTCCCTCTCTCCTCTTTCTTTCCCTCTCTCCTC
>JAAUXU010177496.1_pt1 | contig 30706 bp, 27 predicted proteins | sample 7278151 | NCBI WGS metagenome assembly JAAUXU01 (sample SAMN14350113, study PRJNA611818) | marine sediment metagenome | isolation source: surface marine sediment (1.8m) | place: French Polynesia: Moorea | collected 2018-08 | reverse complement strand
TTGTCTCTGAGTTATCCCTCTGAGGGAAGGGGGCGCTGTAACTCGCTGAAGGGAAGGAGGGGAAGGGCCACTCTAGGTATAGTTACTCTGTGACACCACTCTATAAATGCCAATGTTAAAAATCAGCTGACGTGAATTAAATGAAAGTTGTTTGGAAAGATGTACAAATAAATCACATGCCTTACAACGAAGAGCAGCCCCGCTTTAGCTTGAAGGCACCTCCTAAGACGTATCAGGTGCCTCGCCAAGGTAGATGACCATTAAACAAAGTTCTCGCAATGTACAGAAACATATGTACGGTTATCACTTTTAATAAGGAATTAATTTGAATGCTCATGGCTATGAAACTATGAAGCAGAGGCTGCTGAAACTTTACCCTGAGAATCATAGAATGTGAACACACACGAACATGGGTTCGATAAACAGAGTCAAAGCAGAGTCAAAGATATGTTGACAGAAAAGATGACAAAGCCATGCGTCCTCAGAGGCCGGAGTATCAGTACAGTGGCAAGGAGTTCTTCGGCTTTTCTGAGAGCGAGCGCTGTTTCAGTGATGTCACATCTAAGAAGGCTGAACTGATGATTTGTTTCGGTTTGGCAGAAAATAATCCTTGTTGGTGCCCGATGCTAACATCGAGTAATCCTTGTATCCCTATTTACGGTGCATAATAATATGGATGCTCTGGTTTTACAGTCTTATTAAACTCGATGAATTTGTGCTGCTTTATATAGTTTTCCCACCCGTTGGAACTTCATGAGTAAAAGGACGTGTGACCCACACGGAACAGTTCTTACGCGAGAACCAATTTTTGGTCTTAGTGAAACCATATTTGCGACTGGCGTGACTCAAGCAGCGCGGGTTACATAGTTTCACTCTACTTTTTTTTTGACAGATATTGAATAGTTGGACCCCGAACTCACGTTCAATGACTGTATCAGCTAGATGGAATCTTTTTTACAGTGGCGGAAGAGAAAAGAGTCATCTTTTTGCCCCGAAGTCCACGTACTTCTTCATAGAGACTCCTAAGGTCAAACCTGCACGCACTAGTGTTTCTGAACCAGCCAGTGGGCAAAAAGGCTTGGAGAAGTGACTTTCGCATGTCCATTGGCCAGCCTGGGCAGGTCCACTCAGGAGAATTTCCAAAGTTGATAAAAAAAATTTGTACACTCGTCTTCTCCAGGGACCCGCGTTGTACATAACAAACACATGCACATTCATGAAACTGAATAACTGGCTCCCTTGAACTTTCGTGCTGCGATCTTGATAGTTTTTCGTCAATGGGACAATATCTAATTATTCATTATGTAATTAAAGTCGTCTTGACAAATGGAGTGGAGGAGAAAGCCCTGAAGTTGATGTTGCTCTGAAGTAAGAGCAATAGCATCGACTGTTATGAAAAGTGACATCAGGACAGACATTGAACGTTACTTTGAGCAAAAAGACGTGGCCAATGTGTGGTCTCACACATTGCAAGAACAACTTGAGGCCCAATGTTTGTGTGCAGTGCATCTCATTTAGCGCGAGTTCTTTTTCCCACCGGGGTTTTTTTCCGGCTGCACGCATGGACCAGCTAACTTTTCGTGCCTTTATCTCCGTCACTTGACGTCATTTTCGATAGAAGCTACCAACTTTGGTATAGTGATGTCGAGTAAGATACCGTATTTGCTCTAATTTTCCAATCTGGTACATGATGTTTTGACAACGACAATAGAGGCCCCTAAAAAGAACTTGAAGTGTTGAACTTTGTGTGGACCACTTAAGCTAGAGAAGTAGTTCACCTTCTACGGGGCGATGGGTTATTCAGGTGTGCTAACTATTAGAGTTAGTACTGTACATTGTGCACAAGCATTTCAGCCACGCCGTAAAATGGATATAGGGATCACTTTGAAACTTCTGAAATTGATCTTTATAAGACTCTGACACCTGAACCCGCCAATGGTGGAGAACATACAGCATACCTACATAAAGGGCGCAATGTGTCCTTCAGGCAGAGTAGGTCTGCAAAGGGACTCATAATTCTTCAACTTGCCTTTTTTTTTTAGCTTTGTGAACCTACTCATTCTCTCGCGAGGAAGTTTTAACGTAAGCTTGTTCAACATTTTTGTCAAAAGTAGCTCCGCTTCCATCTCAGGCTCATTGTACAGTGCCGGATAAGAAAAGCTTCTTGTTAAAAGCCCTCCTCTAAAATGTCAGTTTCTCTGGCGCAAGACGAAATGTTCAGGGTTGCCACAATCTCACCAGTTTCAGCTTCCCCCTCCTCCACGTCATATTTGATCCTTACAGCTGTCATGCTTGATCCATATCAGAGAGCCCTCTTATATAGTAAGTTGGTTAGTTTCTATTGCTTCTCCAGAAAATGATCCTTGTAGGCGTCTGATCCCCTTATCCAGTCATCATTGCATCCTTTTAACCGCGTGATGATGTTCCACCAACATAACAGAAAGATTGTGCGTATCAACTTCTATTAGTCACCTGTTTAGCCCGGTTGCCACCTGCCTATCACACCCTGAGAGAGAGAGCAACTTGTGCGAACACTTTTATGGACACGGTTACCCAAATAGGTCTGCGGCGATAATGTAATGGGCGAGATGATCTGCTGGCCCTCCGAGGCTCCCCACCACCACCTTTGTCTCTCTCTCTTTCTCAGCTGTTGCCACTGAAAATGGCCGTAAATGTTATTTATTTGCCCTCTCTTGCCGTTTTCTCCTGTTGGAAATACTGAAGCGGCTGCGCACTGATGCTGCGGAAAGCGAGCTCGGATACACAATGTTTCACCACCTTATGAACATTGCTGCGGAAAGTGATTCAGGGAAGCACTATGAGAAAATTACTCCGGGTGTAACAGCCCACGTGAGTACAGGGTGCGTCAGCATCAGTCGGGCCAAAGGTGCTTGGCGGACGCTCAAATGTTTCAGCCAGGTGGATACGGTAGAATCCAGGCTGATTGCGGCTAGAATGCGAATGCAGCGACAAGTAATTTATGCGGCCCAAATTGCACTGGGCAATGCTGCAGCGGTCAGCAGGTGAGAAGAAGAGGGAGTCGTGTGCCTGGCAGAATTGGCCAAGGCGCTGAATCTGTATCTTCAGGTAAAATAATAGAACACAAGGACCCAAAAATTATGGGTGATAATAATCCTGAGACACAACATTTCATACGAACGTGGCTAACGCAACCTCTGGTACCACGGCAATTGACAGTAAACGATACAGGCATTCCCGGGACTCTAATACTGACGCAGCCTGTACTTTGATTATTACCTTTAAAAGATATCGTAATACTTTTACCAATGGGATGAATGTTGAAGTACCGGTATATGCGGATAACAAAGATGTTCTTTCCTGCTTTTCATGTATATATAGTTACATGTATTTACGTACACATATGCATGTATGTATATGAGGACTTCTTTTTTAGTTTAACTTCGTTGGCAAACTTCTGGGTCCCAAAGGCAACTCGATGAAGCGCCTGCAGGAGGAAACTCTCACCAAAATGGCCGTGCTCGGCAGGGGGTCCATGCGAAACAAACAACAGGTGTTGCATTTGCCGGGTGCGCAAAGTCATCTTGTGATTTTCGACGCTTTTTGCCAGTGCTGAGGATGTGGTTCCGGGTCAAGTTACACCTACTGATGCTTTGTTTCTAGGTGATCCCCCCTCCCCCCCCCCCCCATAAAAATGAGTTCAGCAAGCCCACATACACAGCTTCCACAGATTTGTCAAAGCCAAAGGTCCTATTCAACGTGGACCTGAACAAAAACTACTCTAACTCGACACCCAGTTAATAAAATTGCTATATCTACAAGTTATTTTATTATGAGGATTCAGCATCATTCGTGCTCATTTTTTTAAAATGACGTTATGAGTACGAGATCAACAAGATAAATAATGGTATTTTATGTCCTCTGTTTCGGGAGAAATGAGCGGAGGTCCTTTGTAATGGAGACTTGGACTTCATAGAGCCCAAGGGCTTGCCCTAGCACCGGGGCTTTGCCCGAAATGGACTTCATAGAGTCCGAGGGCTTCACAAAGTCCACGTCCTCGTTACCAGGGACCTCCATCTACTTCTCGCGAAACAGAGTACGTACGATATTTTCTTTGCCATTGGTGAGTCCATCAAAATGTAGGAGCATCAAATCTAATGCACTTTGGTGTTTCTGTCACCTCTGCTTTGCTGATGTGAGCTTGACGAAACAAAACGATCACGAACTGAGATGGACTGACAAACGAGAAGCACCAAGGCTAATGGCAAGTCTAGGGCCTGAAATTATGTAATGGAAGTAAGACTTCTGTCTTCCTAATTTTTTTAAATGCAAACAATATTCGTCATGTGCATTATGAAACAAGAAGATTTCATCCCTAGGGAAAGAAGAAGGATTTTTGTGTCCTTTCGGAATATGAAATCCTTCTTTTCCCTAGTGTTGGTGTCGAAATACACTGGCTCAGTTTTATGCTCCTGCTTGCGCTCAACAACGGTAAAGAGCAGCAAAAAAGAAGAAAATGGCAAGGTATCCTCCCCCGACACCGCTTGGTGAAGCCTCTTGGCTCCTCGTGCATCTTCTTGACATTGAACGTGCACTCAACATGCACGCAATGCTCAATCTCCACTTTCGCACCGGCTGTGATTCGTGCAATGATGAGCTTCCTCAGCTCGTCCATGGCGGACCTCGTGGGCTTGCTTTTTTGTTGTACGAAGCCGTGAGAGGGCTCAAATGAGGACTAAAGACCTTCGAAATGCCAAAAATCCTACCAAAATTGGATACAAATGTCAGAAATGGCCCCTGAAAGTCGACTCACAGGATGTCCTTGCGCACTCGGCTTAAGCTTGCGGTTGGTCATGATGCAGCTCAGTTTGTGATGAGTTGATGACCTGTTGCACCATGCAAAGTGGCCTTAAGTAAGTCTTGTTGAAATCCTGAAGAGTAGTGCTGATTCGAGCCTCGAGCCTCGAGCCCGGGCTCGCGAGTTAGTAAGAGGGCAAAGCGCCCTTAGAGCAGGGCATGTTGATTTCTATCAACGCCACAGATTTTCGTGAAACGTTACGAGTGGAAGTGGCGCACATGTAAATGTTCAGCCCGGCGTTGAAGCTGCTGGTCAAATTGCTGAGGATGGTGACGGTCAGCAGACGCAGGCTCAATGGGTCAACCACTCAGTGATTCCAGGGTGTCGGGTTGTGACAGTACAGCGGGACTGGGCCGGTAACCTCAGGCCTCAGGCTCGTGGAAGCTCTGCTCATGTTCATTGGTCAAAGAGGCTCAGGGCTCGTGAGTCCAGCTGATTGGAGCTAGCATTGTGTCTACAAATGACGGCGGTAGAAATTTCAGCAGCGCTTGCGTATTTCCAGGAAGAGGAGTTTCGCAATTCCAACGACCCTAAGTTCGCCCATCTCAACGACGACTTGCACGTGGAGATCACGGCTTTCGCGCCGCCGTCGGAGGCGCATGCAAGGATCGCGTATGCGCTGACAGAAGTTAGGAAATACCTCATACCAGGTAAAAAGAAATTTGCTGTTCGCTGAAGTGGTTTTTTTTCTGAACTCACTCCTGACTCTTGTGCTGCCCTCAGACTCCAATGATGAGATCCGTCAAGAGCAAATGCGTGAGATGGAGATGATCAACAGCAGCCTGAACAAGAAGAATAGCAGCAATGAAGGTGGAGGGGCCGCCGACGGAGGAGAGGTTCCTAGGAGCTCGTCACCAGGACCTCAGGTGAATTTGTACCTGTAATTTACCCCGTCAGGATGGGCAAAAGCTACCAGATTTTTGCCTTTCAGCACTCCTCATCTCCTGGCGGAGATGCATCTTCTTCTCCTTCGTCCTCCTCCTCTCATCACGCCCCCTCCCCGCCCACAGTTTCCCCTAATGCATACGCAACAAAAACCAGCCAACAGAGGCAACACCAGGTGGAGGAAAATTCTTGCGTCAACATCAACAACGCGCGCAGTAATCGCTTGGTCGGTGGTCTTACTTCCAACAAGGGAAAGGTGCTCAGCATCCTGGAGAAGATCCGGAGTCCTCAACAGCAGCTTCAGCAGTTCAGGTTTCAGCAGCCGCAATTTCTTCAACAGCAGCATTCATCAGAGCACCAGCAAAGATCGCTCTTCGACGCAGCTGTCAGTCTAGTCAGGAACTCCGGGTAATCATGTCAGAGAAAAAGTCATGCTATGGTTACTGACCAGGTGCTATCCTGGCAAGTCAGTTGTGTTTCATGCGCACATGTCCATAGTTTCAGCTATGACGATCTGGAAGCTAGTGGAATTAACGACGGATTTGCCAAAGGTACGTATGGCATCATCATCCATGAGGATGCTACGGATTCGCTTTGCCGCAGAACAAGGTGGAACAGAATCCGTGAGATTCTTTGCTAAATACGAGTCCAATGCACGACCTCATAGGTCGGGCAGATTTGGTCTTGCACTTTTCTTCTGCGTGGATCATGGTGCCGTTTGCAGAGGATTTTGCTGACTCTGTCCCACCCTGTTGTACATTTCCAAAGGTAAAAAATGCATTTCTTTCGAACTCACGAACAGGTTTGAAAGCTCAGAGCACCTCCTCCAGGGAGAAGTATCGCCTGCAGTTGGCGCCCTATCTGTCGAAGCGCAATTAGAAGAGAGCCACCGTCGTCGTGCATTACGTATTGATACGTACTACTTACGCTATACTTCATAATGATTTATCTACTATGTACTTCCATGTAGCATCTTGATGGAGATCGATAACACCACTGTGTGGACAACCTACGACACATAAGATTTGATAGTAATTCATCGTATAAGGACCCACTTTCGTAGAGATGAACGTATGTACTGAAGTGGACGAGAAATTTTGAGCTCCTGGTTAAATTCCACGAGAAAGGCAAGGTCGAAACATTGTATTAATCAGTCCTACTAAAGAATTACTGAATAACTCAACGCGCTGAAATTGTCGCGTGCTTAGAGAATGCACCTAATAAAGCTACTACTGTAGAGTTCATTCTCAGACTGCCCAAGCGGAAAACCAAGACAGCCACTACTAAACGAACAGGGTGGACCAAGGAGATTTGCGACTCACTTTGAAGGTGGAAGAAGGCATGAGCTAGTAACAAATCTCCTCTGTCCACCCAGCAGGGTGCAAACATGTATCGTTAGAGTCGAATAAAGGAAATAGACGCTCATATCAGACCCTACACCAAGCAGTATTGACGAAGACGTTTAGAACAAACTTATTGCCTCGCCCAATGTTTTTAGTGTGGGCACCCGGTACATTTGGCTGCCCGCCCTCATCGTGTTGCATGAGACTGACGATCCCACTAGCCAGGCCAATCTTGTTGTCTTTGATGTTACACACAGATACCGTAGGTCGGTCATAGCCCCGGGTCACTTGGCTCGCCCGGAGCTATGATGCTTAGCCTGATCTCATGTCCACTTTCAGCGTCGTGAATTTGACGTCTGAACCTCTTCTTAGGCCTGTTGAAGTTGGACAAGGTCACGCCGTTCAACGTCGCTTCCAATTCCACCACGTCGTCCTTCACATTTGTGCGGTCCAGTTCAGAGGTTGGTGAGGCCTAGGAGAAAAAGGTCAAGCTCATACACATTTTTCCATTGACAGCAGCGATCGACAAGTGAAGTCAAGTCGTGCTAAGTCACTTTGGCGGGAGTAACTCAAGAATTTCGACAGTCTCACATTTTCATCCATTTCCATTGGCTTCTTCTCCCTCTCGATCATCCGCAATCTCACAATCGGCGTCAACGTGATGTTCGCCAGCTCCCCTAATTCGTCAGTGTACGTCCACGTCGAAGTTGCTGCCGTCAATCCTCTTGTCCAAGTCTAAGTTCCCAAACTATTTCTATATAACGATTGATCTGCCGTCTGTCACACTCGAAGACCTAGCAGAGTTACCACTAGTGATGCCAGCGAGTCGGCTTGACTCGCGTACACTAAGACTCGGCTCAAGAGCCGACTCACTTAGTGATTTGAATGTAACGACTGAATTTCTGCCGGAACAGCGCAGCATAGCGTACATGCTGCCTGGTTGTAGCCAATTTTGCTCTTATTCACTAGGTGCTTGGATAAAGTTTGTGTAGCGTAGGTTAAGTTGAGCAGGCGTTGACTCAGTTCTGACTCAGTATCAGCGTGGAATGCCCCAGCTCGTTATCGGCTCGGATTGCTCGTTGTTGACTTGGAATGCCCAGGCTCGGTACCGACTCGGACCCAAGGTCCTCGTGGCTCGGCTCGGCTCGCAAAAAATCCGGCTCGTGGGCATCACGAGCTACCACGTGTGGGACACCCTATTGAATCCCTCGATCAATGATGGACGCGCTGTTTCCGCCGAACCTGGAAGATCTCGACGACTGAATTCAGGTCACACCGTAAGGGGAGGGTTAAAGACTCCTGGTAGCGATAAGGATTCTTGCTCGTCTTATATGACCATAACTAGAAAAGCAACGGCATCTCCTGCACTGTCATGATACGTGCCACAGGGTGGGCCAGGTGGATTTGCCACTCATTATGGAGGTGGAAGCCGTGTGGTTACTTCAACGGATCCACGAAGAAAATCGTTGTTTACAGTTTGCGAGAACGCATGAGTGCATGTTATGCATATCATATGTATACGCTTCTTATTGCGTGATATGCTACTCTGTAACCCCTTTGGTTCTGCAAAATCCTTTGATTTGAGTGAGCGCACGGGCCGGACAATGACCAGAAGAGTTGGTGTCACAACAATCGTTGTTCGTCTTTTATTAGAAGTGATAAGAAGGTGCAGTGTCTGTGCTAGGACTTGGACTTGGCGAAGCTCTTTGGCCTTTTGCATCGTGTCATCACCACGCATCGCGTCGCATCCAATTCAACAAGGGTAAGAGAATCTGAGCCTGTTTTTGACACAGTACAGTCGCAGCAAAATTTCCAGCTCTTGGTCACGATCTGGTCACGTCACGAACGCATTACGTTGATAATACTGTTTGTGATACCGATCGTGCTAATCAGTCGATCTTTTGGGAGTCAAACACTGTGAACACATGCTAGAAGTATCACCTAAGATTGTCTTTGTGGCCTTCATTCAAACAAACTGTAACTGCACATTTTGGAGCTAGTGAGACCCTCGTGCCCAGCGTTTCAATCCGCACTCCTTGACTTAAAGCTTTTAGAGCAAAGATGCACATTTTGCTGTTGTACACTTTGACTGGGATCTGGTATTGCTATTGGAGAAGTAGAAACAGTATCGCGAATGCCGTTCTCACTGCCTCCCCCTAACAGACGCTGTTAGTCTGCGCTATTTCCGGTGTTAGTATACCATACATTGAATACCTCTTCATTATTCTTTCTCGCGGAGAGACTTAAACGACCTAAGAATGCTGGATGCTAGAATACATTTCAGTCAAAACATTTCAGTTACGCCTGTAAATGGACCAGGAGATGTGACAAGTCGGTGGTTGGGGAAATGCAGCTACCTGCGAGGAGAAAAATGTTGTTGATTTTGTTGCCGTCATCCGACGTTTATCACTGACGAGATCTCTGCGGCTCAATTCACGGGTTCCACCCACCTCACTTTTTTGACTGTAAATGGACTTGTTCGATAACGTGAAAGAGCGGGATTGTGGGTCTTCCGAAGGACAAGACCATGGCCTCCGTTGACAAGGTCATGGGGACCATCGAGATGACCAAGAACCTTGACCCCTGAAGGCACTGGCAGGGATCAGGCCAGCAACAGACATGGAGGCGATGCGAACATGATAAGGTAGAACTTCACGTCGGCCGTGTCTTTGCAAGTCCTAGAGCTACTACTAGGTCGATTTCAGCTCACGCACTCTGCTGTATTGTCAGTACCTGTTAGATACTGCAGTGTAATCACTTAAGTTGACCTCTGAAGTTCCCACATTTTAACGAGTTGGTACCATGGACATCGCCCAATCAGTCAATAACGTTGACAACACCATCCAACAGAGATTTCGGAGCAACAACAACAACCACGACAGCTGTCACTGGCGAGGATGAAAATATCGTGGCTGCATTAGCGAGGGAGTCCACGGATGCGCGACAAGAAGCTATGAAAACCAAGTCCTTTGATCCCAATATCAGCCACAATCAAGAGACCTCAACGAGCAGGTCCGGGGTGCTCCAAAGGGTGATCTGACTGTTGTGAAAAGTGTTTCTAGAGTTGTCAGACTTGCAACGTACATACGAAATATAGAAAAGATTTTTTTTTTCGTGAGGCTGAAGCATAAAAATTGTGTCTCTTTAAAACAACTCACTACTCAAAGTTCAAATTTTGACCAAAGATGAAGAAAAGTTATTTTCCATTCTTTTGTTCGAAAGGTTCCCTTTGGGGAAAGGTCCCCTCGGGCCCAATTAAACATCCTCCAAAATAAAACTACTAATTTTCCCCTGTGCAGCTTTCTTGTCCTTAATATTTCTTGAGATTGGCCCCAAAAATTTACTTTGCAACCGAAATTGACCCAACTTCACTTAATACTGAGCCAAAACCAAATTACCCTCCGAAATTTGAATTGTTTTGTTCTGACAATGTTTTGCCAACCTATTTCTTGCTTGACCAATCAGAAATGTTCCGTCTGTCACGTGATTAATGTGAGCCAATCAGCAGGCGAGACTTTAGTCGTTTAGTCTGCTAAAGTAAAAGATTGCTGTCTTTTTAGCAAGTCACTGGTCCAGTCAGCAAGAATGCGGGATAACAAAAATTCATGGCCGGTACGATACCATTTGAAGGCCAAAAATCAGGATCGGCGTTCGGTACTCCAGAAGATCTCGGTAATTGTCGGTTTTCCTCGCGTACTCAAACTCCGTTAGATGACGACTGTTACCGCAACGTCAATGTGTCGCTGCCTTTGGTCCTGATAAACTCCTTGCTGCAGTGGGAACACTTATTTTTTCCATCTTCAGCAGAGAAATGATCCCAAATGCGCGACTCTCCGATCGTACTCATAGCTGCAGTTTGTTTTCGACTTGCATCAGAAACAAACCAGTAGATTGTACGTAAACCCACTACCGAGCACGACGATGATGTGCCGAGTTGACGATAATACCGAGGGTGCGATATTACCGAATACCGTTTTAGTTCTGAATTTCGAAATTGCATCAATTATCTGGACACTGAGACATAACTTTGAGTGCAAAAGATCACACGTTTGGGTTCTTTTTGTGACACTTTAAGTGTGCTAAGGTGGGGATTGCCCTTCTCCTTGGTAGAAATCGCTGAAACTTTCGGGGTACGTGGCCACACATCCTCCAGGGCCTCATGCCGAAGATGGCATCCTTCAGGCCAACTTTGGACCTGACAAAATTCAACCCTATATATTATACGTAAGAAGATAATGGCTCTTTCCCCCAAGCGACATTTCATACGGCGCAGACCGTATGCACAAGCCATGGGAGAAGTAAGTATTCTGTGTATGATTTCTTGGGGAATGACTATGTGCAAGATCGACGAAGCCATTACCCGCCAACGCCGTCATCTTCCCGACCCCCGGCGACAATGCCCTAACATGGGAATGAACTTCGTGTGCCAGAGAAGCCACGTGACTTTTGGATCACTTCTAACATGAGCATGCTCACGTCTCGATGGGTCGAGATCAGACGCTCGACCAACTTCTGCCGGTTCTCCCTCTGGGAGCTCGTTTGCCTCTGTTGCGGTCACAGCTTCGTGGAGGAAATCACGGAAACCGTCCGTGAAGAACTTGCGAGGAATCGAGCTGTAAAATCCCGAACGAACTGACAGAGAGGTGAAACTTGATGGAGGTGGAGAGCTCCGTCGTCGGGAGTGCGGAAGGCCGGATGCTTCTTCCACGACCGGCAGCGAGGACACAGATGGCAGACCCGGCGGAAGCGAGACTTGTCGGTAAGAGAAATTCAAAAGACTCGTCGTCCGAGACAGCGGCTTGATTTCCTCGTCCGGTTCACTTGCAACATCTGCGCAATTTGCCAAGAAGAATTCAGGATCGATCAGCCCAACCATTTGCAGTCACCACTTCCATCAACATTGTCTTCAAGAGTGGCATTTGCAGAAGTGCTTTGTGAATTATATGCATGCGACTGCATCGCATATCTAAACTGTTCTCTTTTTCTCCTCACAAGATCTTTAAAGATACTGCAGGAACCATAATAAGTTACTATTTTTCATTGAGCCAACGTACTAGGGTTAGCATCTAAAAGTTTCCCAGATTAGATAAAAAATGTAGTTCCATGAACATTTGGCTCCACTTTAGCGTGAGACCTACATATGAAAGCGAAGAAATTCGCCAATAATTACCTGGATATATTTCACACGTGTTAGGTAACAACTCTGCGTACAAAAGACTACAAAGGTATTGTTGAAAAAAGTGCATCCTATGGGACGGCTCTTCTCCTTTCGGTACCAGACTCTGATGTGCCCAACATGCCCTCCATGCCTACCGCTCTAACATCACACGAAGATGCCTTTGACGACGTTATGTCAGATGGCGCACAGGTCGGGCAGCGATCTGCTGCACTTGCACTGCCACGCGCCGCCGGGTCGACTAAGCATCTTGTGGCACGCACTGCAGTTTGAGAGATGCGTCGTCGAGTCCATGCTGAGGTCGCAGATGGCCGACAGATTATAATTTATAAGTAAGTGAAACTTTTATGACTACATATCAAGTAGATTTTTCCCTGTGCCTGGTGGAACACTTTTCAGAGATCACCTTCATGAAAGCAACTTGTACAGTACAAGCTGGTTATAAGAACACCATCCGTACTAGGCCCAAGCGTTCCTATCAAGCGGCCTTACGTTATTTATAAGAATTAACATAAAGAAAACAATAGGTTTAACTCCAACGATCCAGGGTGTCATCCAGCGGTTCCAATGGCCAGGCACTCATTGCAAGGTGGTCTGGACGCCTCATAAGTTATCTCCTTGGGTTGCCAGGAACCTGGTAAAAGAAACGTGGAACAACCCCCTCAGATGACCCTCAGGGAGACATAGCAGTCACTTGAAGAAGTGGGAATTACAGTTTCGAAGAATACAGTGTCATTGGCAATCCGTGCTGCTGGACTCCGAGCACGGCGGCGGCCAATGCGCACACGTCCTCAGAAGTCGAGGCATGTCAAGGCCAGGTCGGAGGACGAATGCCAAAATATATGTGGACAAAGACCGCAGCTTCTGGGAGTCGACGCTGGGGTCAGGCGAGACAGAGACTGAACTGTTTGACATTGAAACTGTTTGGCGTAGTCCTGGAGAAACACTGTCCCCATGGTCAAGCATGGTGGTGACTCAATCATGCTGTGGGACTGATTTAGGGCCAAAGGCCCTGGCTACATCATCCGAGTGAAGGGAATCATGAGGAAGGAGGACTACTACAAAATTCTTCAAGAGAGTTTGCTGGAGTTGGCTGAGAAGCTTGAGCTGGGGCCAGACTTCTGCTTTCAACGGGACAACGATCCGGGGCATACCAGCTAGGCGGCCAAGACAAGATTAGCAGACAAGGAGATTCAAATTTAGGAATGGCCAGCCTTTAATCCAGACTTGAATCCCGTTCAAAATCCGGCGGGACAACTGCAGTTCAGGATTTGGGAGCGACAGCCCAAATATCCCAACCTTAGCTGGAAGAATTTGCAATTAAGGAGTAAAAAAAATGCCTGCTTCTGTCTGAAAAAATATCGTCAGCAAGTATTAAAAAATCACTGACTGTATAGGAGCCCAAAGGCTGTGCAACAAATTACTAAATCAGCATTACGCAAACTTTTACACCCCACTTTTTGAGCTTTTTGACCACTTCAGAGAAACATTTAATTGCATTCTGATTTTTCTCGCAACGTCATAAGCCTTGATCAGTAGAGACACGTGTTGGCTTGGATCATCCTCATTCAGTGCCTCACTTCAAGACCGCGGTGAAAATAAGGTCGAGTGCTCGATGTCATGCAGACTTTTGCGTTGGAAATCACCTCCTCAACTGTACCTTAATTCCGTTCCTAAAATCTGTCACTAAGTGTTTTCTTAACTTCAGACAAAAAGAACTGAGAGCCATTGAGAAACCTGGTCTAGGAAGTCAGCTGACCTCTATGTAGCCACCCAGTTCTGTAGCGCGGGACATAAATATAGGGGCCGCTACATTGCACTGGCAATGAGCCATCGAACTTTACTGCCCGCTCCAGTCTTCTTTAGTACAGTATAGTGCAAAAAACAGTGATTTTAACTATATATTCCCTCCCTGTAAAGTAGCACTTTATTGACCCGAGATGGACTTGATGGCACGAGGGCAGCCATCTAGCCCATCTGGTTGGCAGTTTGATTTCCCAAATCAAACTGCCAAAGGGCCATCAAGGGGCAATTAAAGCACTTTACGGGGAGGTAAATTGGTAGTTTGACGCAAGATTTTAGTGAATACTCCCCTTTATGTTTCTCCCAATTTTTCTCTAGTAGAAAATAATGTAGTGGTGTTGCCTTTGCACGAATTGGGCTGGCTTGGCTGGCCCGGGCTCCTTGTGCTCACTCTCGCACTCACTCTCACTTTATGTCCCGCTTCTTTGCTCGCCCTTTGACTCGCTGCTACACTCGCTCTCACTTTCAATCCCGCCCTTTTTTACTCACTCTAACTTGCTCTCTATGAGTGTGGCATAAAGTGGTTTGCCAGCACCAGAGTAAGTAAGAGGACAGAACTCACAAAAACCTTGTGTCAAATACAATTCGACAAAGTGAGAGAGGCGTAAGAAAAATAGCGTCGTTCAGTTCAAAATCAAACCCACATCCCCAAAGTTGTCCCCACTGTAATACTCTGGACAAGGGATGTGTCGACCAAAAAGTGATCATTGCATCTGGCGTCCACTGCCCTAGGTCCAACAATTGCTTCAAGACATAGGGAAAGCTCATTTGTCACGTCCGCATCCACATGAAGTGTGACACTTTTTAAGAGCCTTTCCGCACATTATGCAAGCAATATATAAAACCTAAACTTTATATAGGAAATTATGCGAATGGGCGATTACGCAATGTGCCACTTCTGACACTGTCATGTGCTCAAACTGGGTGAGGCAATGAATAGTGATTGGCTGAGGAGCAACTTCAGCCCGATACTAGGTCTCGGTTCAAGCCGAAGTGAGTGAACTGGTGTTTATGATGGGGATCGCACTGTAAGTGAGCATGTACGCAGTCATTAAGTGAGCAAACGCTCTTGGATTGCCAAGTAATAAGTTTTATTGTTAGTCCACTTGTTGCATGCAATGTGAGCTGCAAAAATGTAGTACTTTTTGCTGCTTCTCTGCAATTTAGTCACCAACAATTACGAAATTCCTAAGTCGGGTCATGAAACACTCTTAATTTAGACACTGAATCGCCTAAAAGACTTTAACGATGCCGAAGAACCAGCTAGTTCGTCTCTAGAACTGTCTCTAAGTATTGTTCTGGACAATTGGTCTGTGACGCGTCTGACTCAATAAGACCGTGACCGTCATTTAGGATCTCTTGATCGTCCGGAAATCCCCGTTGACTAGAATCAACAACACAACTGAGGTCACCTCCAGACAGCAGTTACGTATGCAACGCTGCGGTCACTACTTGCGTCAATCACATACTTCAAACGTGGACACGTTTAGCTCACATGAACACACTAAAATTTTTAACTTGTGATGAACGCGATTTTCGGCTAGCAGCATTGTGGGGGAGAGGATTTTTCCTGCATGAAATCTGACGGATAAGCGCAATTTTTCAAATTGCAACTAAAATTGAAAATCCCAGATGGAGTTGGTCAGGTGATCATACTTCCGAGGTTCCACATATTCTTTCCTGGCATTTTGCTACTCATGAGTTGCAATCACTGTAAAAGACACAAATTCAGTAAATATGGACGCACACACTCTGCTTCCTTGGAGCCAATTTAAACATGAATGTTGTGAGAATGCTGTCAAAGACCAATGTTGACTAGTTTCTAGTTACCATCGAAAACCGTCGCTATTCCGTTCTCCCTGGCAATTATGCTTATCTGAAGTGTCGTGTCTGAGTAACTAAACCTCGATTCTCCAATCGAGTCTACCTTAGAGAACATCGAAGGTTCGAGCCACCTTTGAGGCTCTCCAGTCCACCTCAGCTAAAGCGCCAAGCTCTAAGCCATCAAGTCCGAATTGCGATCCACCATGTCAGGTAACTAGTCTAGGGTAACCCGGTCTGCCTGGCAAGTAAAGGCAGCACTGTCTTTTCCCATTTGACGTTGAGTCAGAAAAGTTTCAGAGGAGACTGACACAGCACACCATAAATCCTTTATTTCTTCAAGAGAAGGGAGAGAAAAATAGTGATTAAGTCTGTGCTTGCATGCTGACGCACTATGTAATAATTCGAGATGAAAGAATAAATACGCATAAGATCTGATAACAGTACATATCTTTGTCTTTCTGTCTGACTATGCGGGAGAGGCAAGCAAGGCCTTTTGAGGCTTCCTTCAGTACCAACTTTTAAGTAAACTGTTGTCTAAACTGTCGTAGCCATGGATGCAGCTACTCATGGCAGGGTTATAGGGGACACATTGACAATTGGACATGGGTCACTCACTCTAGACACGAGTTGCCGTTGTCAGGACAATGGAAACTGATTCAAGGGTCACAGTGGAAAATTACCTCGTACATCGGTACTTGACGACACAAGGCAAGGGAAAGGATACCTAAGACCTAAAAGTTTTACTGACTTTCTCCAATGGTCCTCCAACACTTGGAGGACTGACTCCATCTCCTGTTGAAAGGGGCAAAATTTCAAATTGTCGCTAGTGTCCCCATGAGGGCTTCTCTTCCTTGACCCCGCCTATATTCCAAAAATAATCCACCAACCAGTAGTAATTCTCCGCCTCAGAGCGGGTGGTGGTGGTGAAAAATAATCCGCCGTGGCTGTTTAATAGAGTAAATAAATCATTTCGTTGGTAGCTCAAAGTGAGAAAAAGGCCAAGTTTAGTTTTTACCTCTTTGAACCATAAAGCGCTCCTTATAAACGGATCGAACAGTTCAAAACCATTTATTGCTCAGTGTATCCATTGCCTTGCGCCTTTCCAAAATCATTTGAAGCTGGTCAGCGTTGCCATCCAGTGATGGAACTGCTTTTTCACTGGTATTCGACTGTCAAATGAGGGTGACCCTTAAGCCAGACATCATGTTTTCCATCCATCGGGTGATGACTTCATTTGGGACTGAGACTCTTGACCCTCTCATCCGCTCTCTACTGTACTCGTTGTTCCGTAAAGCACTTGCAACATCCTCCATTATACAAATTAGCATTTCCAAATTAGGTACATACGGTAGACGTAGGCAAGAAAGGCATATGAAGAACTCATGCCATATGGAAAACTTGAGGAGGTAACTACTAAAGATGGATAGAGATTCCTGTACTCTTCCGCCAACGCCCCGGGTATCCTGTTTGTTCTCAAGTACAAACTTAGCTTTTTAGAAACAAACAAACAAACAAAAGCCTACTTTCTGTTCAGAAGTCCGTGATTGCTGTTTTGCTACCACTTCTGCTCCGGACGATCCCGGCCGAGGGTTCGTACAGGGAGACTGTGGAGTTTCTCCCGTTTTTCACCTTGCTGCTCAGGGCCGCGGGGTTGAAGGTGACACCGCAAGTAGCGGCGGCGTCTCCAGTGCTGTGGCGTTTTTGCGAGCTGTTTACAATGACATCGCCGTCGGCCACCGGCTGGCTGTGAATGTCCTCGTCGCTGCACACATCGATGGATATCAACGGGGCGCCGCTTTTCCCGCTGTAATGAAAGTAACGTCGCGGGCTATTTTTTCTCGTCCCGCCGCCACCCTGGCCGCCGAAGCCGCCGTCATTGCCACCACTTTTCAACTCCGGCGAACTCGATGTACTTGTCAGGGCGAACGTAGAACTACCGAAGTGCAGTTTCGGCGGGTGGTTCGAGGCGATGGCGTTGGAGTCCTCGCGGACTGGGAGCGGCTTAGGTGGCGAGTTGAGATTAAGGCTTTGCGGCGGTTGCGGCCGCTTGAAGCTTCGCCGGGTGGTTGATGGATCAAACGACTTTGTCGTACAAGAGTCAGCTGCTCCACAGCCCTGTACAAGGGGCAGAGGATTCCACGACGATGAGGTCTGCTTGTCTGGAGGTGAAAATTCGTCCACAGTACCTAGAAACACAGGACGTTGCTAAGTATTCTTAAAGATGTAAAGTTTGGCACAGTAGGAAAAAGCTCATCTCGACCAGACCCAACTTCATTTTGAACTGACGTGAGTGATGTGTTATCCCTCGAGCTGCATTGGCTGGATGTACTGAGTGAAAAAAAAGCGCTCTTCATAGTTTACGACATGATTGACACCTCTTGCGATGCGTCGGACGTTCTCTTTGACTCACACGGCACGCATCATGAGACTTCCTTTTCTCCAATGCCTTATAGACTTTTGTGTCGATATTTTCTAAGGATCTATTTCATCATACAGACGTCCATGTACCTGCTGCCTGAGTCAACCCCAAGAGCTTGAGTATTCGCCGCCGGTTCTTCACCACGTACTCCTCCAGCATGCCCGCCGGGAAGTCCGTCTGCACAGCCTGGTCTTGGTTAGTAGCCCTCCTGACGAGAGTCACGCCGTTGCTCGGACCTAGAACAGGGACACTTGATGCAGGTACACCGGACCCTACGAGCTGCAGGATGCGCCAGAGGGGACGACCGATATCAAATCGTGCTATTGGACTCGTCTTGTTACTCAAGAAGTCCGGTCATTCCGATATGACAAATTTCAGTAAATATAAACCGAGGCCTCTGACATTATTTTCTCACATTTTTATATGGTGAAGGAAAGTTTTTGGCCTCACTGACCAGATGGCAACAGTTCTTATCAGAAAATGGGCCTTATGTCTGAGTCGAAGTAAAAATTGCATTCATTGAGGGGAATTATGAGGTCTGAGTAACGAAAAGTTCGCAACCACCACGTCTTCAACGGAAAGCAAAATCGACATATTTGTCAGTCTAATCTTGCGTCTCCCTTCTGGAAGAGTCTCTTGGAGTTGGGAGAAAACCTCATCAGCGACAGCGTGGTTGACTCGTACTTCACGTTCTTCAACGATCTCGCAGGGTCCGACTCCCGTCTGATCAGGTACATACCGTATGTACAGACATGACTGTTGTGAACTTTTCGTGAATCAGCTCGTCTACACAAAAAGCTACGGAAGTCAATATCAACCCATTTCATGGATGTTATCAATGGCACAGACAAAAGGAGAGCATAACAAAGTAAGGAGTTCTAGTCCAGTTATGCAGTCAATATGGTTGAAGAGAGAAAATATTTTGCCATACATTGTATAGCAAAATATTTTTCTCCCTGCATATGTAGTATACATGCATTTCCATGGCATATATGGTAACTTCCATGCATTGCAATGATGGCGAATAGAAAAGTTTTTACAATTGGAATTGAGCCATTCGATTATTTTTCTTCTTCGGCAGCTCTTGTCTATAGCAATTGAGCATAACCTGGCATATGGGCAGATTTTTGTGCCTAAATTGCTTGAGCAACAACTGTTGGGACAATACATGAACCCAACTTAATGCTAGAACAATTGTTTCTACTGTTTTGATTTACTGGATACACCAGTTATTGTCCGATTGAGATTCGATTGTAGCAGTGCTGAACAGCTTGAACATGGTCTTCCACCATGGCTACTGTTACGAAGTCAGAGTGAATAAGTGCTGCTAATGAGCTAACACTTGCCATCAACTTGGGTTAAAAATAAGTTGGATTATCTCACAGTTGCATAACTTATCGGTGTTATGTACAGTCGATTCTCGATAAAAGATTAACTCCCGATATAAGGAGACTTTCCTCGCTGACCGAGATTTTATGTAGTAATATTACCATTTCTCCATGTAAGAATAGCACCCGATGTGAGAACAGTGTTGGCGCTGATGGAAATTATTATTCTTATAACGGAAATGAGATGTAGTAGAATTGGTAAGGTAGTTATCTACGATTTCTGTGCATTGGTGACAGCTGATCCAACGTGCTGAGAAGACATAAGTTATGATGCCCTGCGAGAGCGTGTAGTTGACCGTCATTAGTTACCTTCGCCACCTGGTGTCAACATTTGGAGCTGGGATAGAGCCTTCCGCAGCTAGAAGAGAAAATGCAGCGTGCATTAGACACTTGGTGTGCGTACATATTGTAAAGTGAGAGCTTTCACATACTCTAATGAAGAAATGGCTCTTCCGGGCGTTCTCTGACACGCCGTCAACGCTCAAAATGAAGGGGTTGCGTCAGCAGGATGTTGCATTCGTATTCTTACCGACCCGGAAGGCCAATAAGTTCTGCTAAAGTGCTAACTGACGAAAACTGTTAACGAAACGTCTGATGTCGACATTTCGCACTCCGTATTGATCACACAAACGCCTGGAAACCGGGTTCCCTCAACAATGTGGTCTATCCATGGCACGCTGCCAAGGCCCATGAAAGGCCCTGCAGGCGTCCCTCATTTGGCGGTCCTGCACTCCGTCACCACGGAGGACTTCACGGCCTCCAAGCTGCAACGCAGATTTGTAGGTGTGACGTGTGTAAAACTGAGCCGCATCGATGCTGAATGCCTTCTTCTCTTAAAAAAGTCTTGCCGAGTGAAATTGGACATGTGACAGCACTAAATGGCCACCACGTACATGTGAAGTGGCATCAGGACATCACACTCCATATTCCTCATGACGATGTTATCTATAGTAATATGTCGCAGAATTACGTGTAAAATAAGCATAGGGTTGCTGAGTTGTGACTTTCCATTGCATAGCTGGCGGCATATTTTTTAAGCTCTACTAACATCAAATAGCCCAAAGCGTACATAGGTCACAAGGCTGTGAGTCGCAGAGTCGAAACGAGGTTAAAAAGAAAGGATTTTTTTTCGCAAGCAAAAGCACTGCGGCTCCAATCAAGGCTTCCCCTTTGGGATTCCGTACCTGTTGCTGTTGCAACCTCTCTCCCCCATGGGGAATTTCCCTCCCCCTCCACACCAAATGAAATGAGACCAAAAAGTCTCTCTTTGTAGTGGTTTCCAATATTGCATAACAAAGGATCTCGCCATGGAAACAGATGTTGCAACACATCCGGGGAGTCGAGATTATAGACTTTTTCTCAACCGAATTTGACGCACAACACGAGCTCGTACTTGTAGTGATCAAAGTTTTTGCCAATCTCGTGGGCTCACTCTTATGACGTAGTATTAGGCTACTTTTGCGCATCGCAGGTAAAGGAGGAAAGTTTTGGGAAATTCCCGCGCTTTTCCCTCGCTCCTGCGTAGTTTTGATGGATTAGTCCTTGTGGTAGGGTCGAGCTTGGCTTCCCAAATACGATCCTGCTTCTTCCAAATATAGGGGCGCCCAAGTCAAATTTGACGCTCCCCAAACTGCAACGACTGGAAGCTGTACCACAATCTGACCAAGGATCGAATCAAGAGTGATTGCGATCCCTCAGCTAAAGGCCTCTACATCAAACAACTTAAAGGCCTCCAAAGACTCCTCAGAATCTCGCAACAGGACTGGAGAGCCACACCTCACAGTGTCAAATTTAGTGTGATAATGCATGTACAGTGGAACGTCGCTTTAGGGAGACCCAAGCATTGGAGTCTTATAAGAAAGTTTCACCGTAGGGGGATCTGTTTTACCCCGGAAAGAAATGAACAACAACATGGTTTCAGCATGAGGTTGTGCTTAGGCGAGGATTCCTATGGAGAGGATTCACTTTGCTGTGTTATCATTGTTAATGTGGCTTAATTTGCAGACCACTTCTTCGTCCTCCTCCTCAAAGTTCGGCGTCGGAGAGGAAGAAAATCTGAGCCTTTTCGATTATTTTAATCCGCCTCAGCCAGTCACAATATTTTGGCAACAAGCTCGATCAATTAGTCTTCCCCTAATGTTTCGTCACGTCGGTTCAGTCCTGAGATATTGTTCTGCTGCACATATTGTTAGAATATAAATAAAAAAATGCTCGGGAAAAAGTTTTGTGCTGAGACCAGTCGAGCCCTTGAAATTCAGGACTCGGCCCTACACTGAGCAATTCCCAACGGGCCAAAACAGGAGTCAAAGTTAAACCTAACAAGAAGAGACTGGAATTAAGAAGAGCAGAAGTAGCATTTTCAGTAGGGATGGAGCGGGCTGACCAAAATGCGGGCTCGGGTTGGGTCCAGGCGATTCGGACGCGAGTCGGGTTGACAAAATGCGGGGACCAGTCTGGATTGTGGGCTGATAGAATAATGCAAGAAAAGTGTCTTGCACTTTTGTAAGAGAGGCAACCACAGACTTTTGTCTTAGACTCCCAGACAGCTAAACACAGAGGGCCGAACCCGCGGGCTGGACATGCGGGTTGGCAATTCAGGGTGCGGGCTTGTGGGCTCGGGCCATGTATAACCCGCTCCACCCCTAATCTTCAGGAGTGCCTCGAGCGAACGCCTTTAGCAAGGATAGAGAAGTGGATTTCGCTAAATCCATTTTCTGTACTTCAGATAATGGTTGCGAGATAAAAGTAGTAGCAGGCAGAGCTACGGCACTGGGTGGCCAAAAAAAATTGCCCACTAAAAGTTCCATCTGGTGCTTTACACAGTTTAACCTTCACTCGGCCACCGGGATGGAGTTAAAAGATTCCAACAGTCTCGTTAATGCTTGTCAGACATGTGAGTAGATTTTTGGGTCTCACTCCATGTGATGCAGTGCATGGGTGTCGTCACTTGAGACTCGTAGAAGAACGAGCAAAATCAGATTGGATGAGTACTAGAGCAAGTCAGTATGCGGCACTGATGCAGAAAACCTATGATTTAGGTAAGTTTTTGGAAAACCGAAAAGTTGCTTGATCAAAGCCTCCGGCTTCGAGATGTTAAGATGTTGTGACCTCTGACTTAGTCATTTTTTCCAAAAGTAACAGCTTGTTAAGAATCATTGCATAAATGCCAACCCTGCATTTTTTGGCAATTTAACCAAAGGAGATTCTCAATAGCAACTGCAGAAAAATGGCGAGCTCCAAAGCAGAAAACTCGGCAGACAAAACAAAGATTTTGGGGAGTCCAACAAGTCCGGATTTACTTAAGTGGAGCTTGCTGAAGCATCCAGTGTTTGGTTGGCAAATTGATCAAGAGCAAGAAAGACCAAGAATAACTTTGACGATGGCTACAAGTTTATCCATTTGGAGCAGTTCCGTGCAATGTCCAGTACGTCTCAGAAAGAACTGATCCTTGACAAACGTCAAGTTTTTGGCAACCAGGGGAGCTACAGAGGCGTGCTTGGTAACGAAAGGGTTGCTGGAGGCTCCAGTTTTTGCTCGTTTCAAAAATTTGATATTATTGAAAGAAAATCGAAAAAGCATTGCAGATGCCAAATGCACCGACGATGCAGATTGCAAATCAAAGCCAAATCCGTGGCAAATGCTAAAATAAAGTAGTGCGGGGACCAATGCCAAAGACAGCCAGAGCAAACAGCACCAATCCAATGAGCCTTCATTAATCTCTTCTTATCTCATTACTCCAAAAGGCTTGGCCACTTGAGGCGTGCAAATACGCACTCCGAGGATCTCTTGGGTGCCAAGAGTACCTTTGCATCCTTCCTGGTGGCTGGGTCTGCCCATTTGGGACACACTGTGCCAGACATTCTCTGATCGAGTCAATTTTTTAACTCACTGGCAAAATCTGGCAGAATTTTACTCCACTACCTGGTAAAGGATGCTTTCCCCTGTCCTACATGGGAACTTTGGGGGGCGAATGCCAACATACCATATCACGTATGGACATACTCGTACATGCATGCATGCATGCACCCTCGTGCGTCCATACTCGGTGGCTCCATGGAGGAGGTTAAAAATTTTCGACTGGAAAGAGAATCAGGGGACAGAATGACGCTAAAAGGACTTGACATCGAAACGTAACTACAGGAGTGTCTTACACGGCTGCAAAGCAGAGACCCAAGAGAACGTGATCCAAAATAGATCCAAAATGTGCACTCTTATGGGCCCGCTACGGCCCATTTTCTGCTGTTCCCCCCTTTTCTTGCATTTTCTTCGAGTGAAACTGGGCAAATGGGACTCACACAGCTTTGCACAAATGGCGTTGTCACACGCACAAGTCTCGTCGGAGGCAGCAACACCAGGGCACTCGCACGTAGCCGAGATGGCTGGAGCCTCTAGTCAAAATTGGCGGTCATGCTCAAGGTGAATCTCTCAATGGTCCGGAAAGGAGTCGAATACAATGCCAGTCGAGTCTCCGTTTCAGTCTTGATGTCACCTTTGTCTTACTTACATTCATGCTGCGATGTTCCATAGGGGGGAAAGTGCAGAAAATGGGCTGCAGCATGCCCAAAGTTCACATATTGGGCATCTTGGAAGTGCTATCTCCTAAATGTCAGGTTTCCAACCACGCATGATTAGGTCAGTTTGCCATGGGGGACAAGTTGGGGTCCTTCTGTGTCACGTACGAGTGTGTACATGTAGTTGCAAAGCAGCGGTCTGAAATGACTGTGCAAAACGCATTTCAGCGTACTTACGAAAGCGACAGGCATTGGACCAACTCCAAAGTGGAAGAATATGCTGTCACGTGGGATGTCCGTATATTTTGCGTGTCACATATTTTCGCAGAATTAACATAAACTTCACATATTTTGCCAAAGTTTGCACAAATTCAAGGGCATATTTTGGCCAAGAATGGCATACTTTTCCGCTGTCTAGAGCATCAGTTTTCTTAAGTCCCCAAACCTTGTAGGAGCAATCTTTAATAGTCATTTCCCGTAATCTGAAAGTAAGAAATGGAAACAAAATGGGAATTCCCAGGGGAACCTCCTGTCACTTACGTTGTAGCAGGGGGCGGGTTAACATTGCCACTACTATCTCCAACTTTTATCCCGGGGTCTTTGGGCAAATCTCCTGAAATTTATCCTGGACTCAAAGGAGAAGAAGTTGTGAACTCACATCGGCGGCCAACACGTTGAGATCCGGTTGCTTTGAGCATACGCCAACCCCGACACCGCCGGCCTGTTGGGTCGATTGGGATTCCTCGCTGAGAGAGCCGGAGCCAGAGCAGGGGTTCTCCTCGGATTCCTGGAGGGAGAGGGGGAACCAACAAATTAAATTCTTCACCGGTGCCGAGGACAAAAAAGATAAAGGAGGAGGGAGAAAAAGAGTTATGCAGCCTTCTCCACGTTAAAAACAGCTGGCAGCGCATTCAAAGAGAGCGAGAAAGAGAAGGTTTATCTTGGCAACGCTAAAATTCTATCCTACGCAAACAGGGTGTTGCAGTAAAATCCGGAATTTTTACTGACCGCAGCCAAAAAGTTCTGCGCTATCGGATAATAATAAAAGTTGTGCTTTAAATCACACGGCGTGAAGTCCATTATTTCCTCTTAGTAAGCATTGAGAAACTCTTGATTTATCTGCAACACCCTGAAGATGGATGGTGTAGAAATAATAAGAGAGAAAAGACAGGATGTAATGACAAATATAAGTTGAGATTTGCTCCTCCTTCAATTTTTGAGGCAAAATCTCGATCAAAGCACGAGTGTTTTCTTACAGAGCGTAGCAGCTTGTGTTAGTAATGTCTGGTTTGGGGTGGCCGGACATAGGTGGGTTGGACTCTCGAATGTTGTAGACACCATTTCTATTTAAGATTCCGAGATCAATGCAGGATGGTGGGTACAGTCATTCGATATAGCCATGTCTAGTGTGGTCACTATTTTTCTGACTATACTTGTGTCTTTATTATACTTGTATCAATGCTTCCCTATGGTCACCATTTTGGGGTTCTACACTGTACTATATCGTGCTCTCACAGACCGCTTGATGGAAAAGAAGAAGAATCTGCCATGGCACCACGAAACGACCTAATCAATTCCATCAACAAGGAAAAAGTATATCTATCGTATAAAAGTATATCTTTTCCATGAAGGAAAAAGTGATTGAATTAGTGCTGAAAATGAGCTCAACAAAAAGTGCGAGAGGGTTGCCGCTCCCTGGGGACCGAAGGCCAGGTCTTCAAAGACTCAGCCAAGTCCAACTTCAACCATGCCAAGCTCCATGGATACTGCTTAATACTGAAAATGTCAGCCAAATGTGATACATCGATGATAGATGTTAATAAATAAGTGATCATTGTAATCCTGATGGTAAGTAACCCTAATTATGACTCTCCAGCCCATTCTTGCAACCTTAGGTTTCCTGACACACGTGTTAATTTGATGCAGCCACAATTGTTGGATGAAGTCACAATTATTCGACATAGTCGCAACTGGGCAACCGCATCATATAACTACTGTACGTATGGAAGGCATATTGTAGTGTACGTATTTCTGTCTGTACGTGTATGTATGTGGCTTCCGCGTAGGATGACAGGATGAGAAACTCACTCGCGAAATCCTACGATATTGCTATGTACGCTTAGCATGAATATCAAAACTTTCGTATAAGCATACGGCAGACACTGAACTTAACTTGCATGCAAGTGATCATACTGGATGAGCAAACAACTTATTTACTGCAGTATCATTAGGAGCAGCGCTGTAGCGAGAGCAGTACTAGACAGGTGTCAGTCACTCCTTGTGTGCAGCAGAGTCTCGAAAAGAAATACCACAATGCTCTATGCAATACGCACATATCAAGTAGACAGTGTGGAGATCCCAATCGATGACACGTTTAGACCAAAACAAGGTCAAGAACTCCGTGAGCACTTATAAGAGAGATGCTTATCCTTGGGCTCAAGTGCGAGGTTGCTGGAGGCCAAGTTCGAGCGTTTGCCGACAACAGGGGGTTGGGCGTGACGTCATCACCGAGGGTACCGCCCGGCTGGCCTTCTGGGGGCTGAATTGGCTGCACTGCGTTCCTCCCGGCGCTGACGTCACGGAAACTTAGCTCAAAATGTCCTACCGTAGTCTCCAGCAATCTTACTCAAAAAATGGGTGCTACAGGACTCACTAACTGAGATCTCAATGGCAGGAGCAGCACGGCGTTGCCACTTGATCAGGAAATAAAATATGAATCAGAGCAAACCCAGTTTCGCCGAGGTGCGGTCTGGTTAGGGGTGCAACATCGTTTTCTAATCAACCAAGGGGCAACCCCTGTCGGTGTGGCTGTGGGCCAACATAGGCCACTCGCTCTACATTCTCAAGCAGGATGTTGCAATGCTTGGGCATCAAGATGGTCACTATTGGCAGTCGACACGGCCCCGGTTGACACTGAGTTTGCTCTGGCCCTTCTCTGGGTGTTCGTAGGAGTGCTTCCTAGTGGAACACCTCTCCTGAACCACGATTACGATGGAAACAGACGTCGAGAAGAACAGGGAGGTGATATCTTTTTGGTTCCATCTCAAAGATGGGGAGGAAAGCAAGTAAGTTTATTAGCAGTTGTGTTTGTCACCCGCAAGAAAAATGTGGTCCTAAAGGTAAAGGTAAAGGTAAGCCCAAATGTGCGCCACCAGAGTCGCATCATCGCTTTGGGTCCACACACTGTGGCAGGTGCAAGCAGTGTTGCACCTCTCCAGCTCGTGAATACATGGCAAGAACGAAGTAGATATCTACAGCAAAAGACCGCATCCACGTGAGGCAAGAAGCAATTTCCCCTGGGTTGTGGCTTTCACCTGTCTCTTTAAGGTTGGCCTATTAGTGCCAACTAAGCCGCTGGAATAAGCTGCAGGAGGACTTCCAGATTTGGTGTTGGTCCTTTCTTTAGTCTCTTCTTCTGCCTTGATGATCTCGTCGTCCTCGTCAAAATTGTACTGTGGAGATGTTAATGTTGGACGGTGTGTATACAGATACGGATAACACAGTACAGGGTGACGTTGAACATGTACACAGATGGCAAAGCTAAGGTGTGTTGGGTATGAATGTTAGTGTAGCTAAATCCCCGCAATCCTCTGTACAGTCTACTTCGGATAAGCGTTACGTTTTGTCAGTCTCCATACTGTCTGACAGTGTTTTAGTCAGTGAGCTGAAGTATAATGTTCCGAATTTCCCGCTTTAGATTAAGCACTGTATTTAAATGCAACCACTGCAGTGGGTCGAAAAGCTAAGCCACTTAACAACATGGTTATGTTGTACGAAGCATCAAGATGTCATCCAAACTGTCTCTCAAGGGCAAAGGGTATCTCTTGAGACATTCAGAAGACAAGATATGAATAGGTTAAGTTTCTTGGGAAATTATATGCTTATCAGTGTAAGATCCAACTGTTTCGGAGACGAAACCAGTATTTTCCATCAGGCCAGTGTTTTAAAATTGCAGACAAACATGAACATTTATTTTTGGGAACGAACTTACCGAGTGCGTCCGAATTAGCCTTTTATCGGCGATCTAGTAGCAATACAATGTGTAACGTCACTGCAAGTTCCAGCATAGCGCTGTCAGACTCTATGCTGAGTTTGTTTTAAATTTTGCTCACACAGTACTAGTTTATAAATATTTTAAAGCCTACTGAAATGACGGTCCGAGGCTGATCTGGGACCACAAACGTTTCTCATTTGCAGCTAGCTTACAGGCAGTTAAAACTATGACATGTTTAATGTTGTTGTCTCGTGTGCTTTTTTGAAATATCTGACAACACAGGTTTACTCCCCAGTGATTCCTGCACGTTGCAGCCAACTAAGTTTGCTTTCAGTTAGAACCAATATTAGTGCATCAATACTACAACATTGGAGCTGTGAGTTCATTTCCAGCTTAGGCTAATTCAGACGTGCTCGGAAGATGAACAGAACAGATGAAAAGCAGTGTTCGTGCACCATTTGTTTTGTCTGTCACCACGATGTCGGATACAGTGGAGGCCTTTGGGGGCACTTAAGGCCACTCCGCGTAAGTGGGATTTTCGCATAAGTATGGCTGAAAGTGAGTTAGTTTGAAACTCTAATTAACCGAAGTAGATTGTACTGGTACTGAAGATGACTGCGGTGATGAATTCACCCTGAGAGAGAAACCTCCCGCCAGGCGGCCATACAACTTTTTGCTGAACTCACATACAAACATTCCACATACACAAGGTCACACTTACGTCGGCCTCCCAGCCCTCTCTGAGGTTGAACGTGAGGTCGTGGAGGATGTCCTCGGCAAACTGATCCCTGAATTCGGGATACAGCCTGACCACTTCGATGAGGCCGGGGATGTAGAGACACTTGAGGTCGCAGTAGGTTAGGGCCCTGACGTCACACGAAGACTTGACCAGTGTGGTGAAGGCCTCGTTGACCCTGACTCCTGCAGACAAGCTGCCGAGGCCGAAGCCACCACCTCCGCCTCCTCCACCGCCGCCGACCCCGACGACGCCGGCAACCATGGCTCCAGGGCGGTCGCGAGCAGCGGCGAGGTGGCGAGAGATGTCGCAGCCGACGAGGTCGCCCTTACCTGGTGAACCACATTCACAGAAAGTCCCAGAGAGGACTAATCCTTGACAAACGTTAATTTCTCGGAGGCCTGAAGTGGGCACAAAAAGTGCCTTTTTGCTTTGTGTCCACGAATCCTCAGAGTCGCAAGCTTTGATGAATGAAGCATGGTGAATTTCGAATATCGAACCAGTTTCAGCCATGCTATAAACGACTTCATGCGCATCTGTCTATGTCTTATTGCAGTGGTGAGAGAACGAAATGAACTCTTTGGCACCCTTTTTTGGCCTTTACAGTGGCCACACATTTGGCGTTAATTTGGCATTAGTGATTGATTTGGCATCAGCATCACATTTTCAAAATTCCCAGACGATCAAGGACTCTAGACTCGAATGACTCTTTTAACGTCAAGCATGCTTAAGTCGCCCTTTTGATTGCCGAGGAACAAAAGTTTGTCAAGGGTCAGTCCTTTGTGGGACATATTGTAAATAGCTGGATCAATCTAGTGCTGAACATGCAGTGGAATGCTCGTAACCATCGACCACTTTCTGCCAGGTGTTTCAGTACTTCTTTGTAGAGCGTGTCCAGGCTACGCGAATTCCTCAGATAGGCCTAAATAGCCTGTGTCACTTTTGCCCACAAAAGTATTCCGGGATTTGTATGCCTCCCTTGTGACAGCAGAGTTGTCCCCGGCAACAGGTTGCGCAGTAAAGAACAATACGTGAGGTACAAACTTCTGATAACCCCGCGGGAAGAAAAATTAACGATTTTCGCGAAATTTGGAGTATCCAGGCATCTGGCATGCCTACTTGCCAAAAGGTAATAGGCCCTGAACATCCCCGGGGAACAAAAATGCTTTCCAGCAGTGAACAACAACAACAACAACAAAATCACTGAATGCGAGTACATTTAAGCGTTTAGTTTGACAGACGATGCTATCAGAAAGGCAATGTAAGTGGGAGAAAAGAGATTATGTTAATGGATGGCATGTTTGGTATTGCGTTCTCTCTCCCTCTCACACACGTCCTGGTGTGTACCAACGAACCGGGGAAAAATTAAAGAAGACGTGGAGGCTTTTAAACTGTTCTGTGCATCGAGTGACACATCAGAAGCGATTAGGCGTAAGAAACAAATTTATACAGACCTTCATGAGGGCGGCAATGAATCTTTTACACACTCAAACACAGACAAAAAGTTACAACAGCTCTCACCTAGTATGGCTACAACCATTCCATTCTGCAACACCTCCATGGATCCATTGTACAGGTAATAGATGTTCTGTAAAGCATCGCCCTTGTGGATGAGGTACTCGTTGGGCGCGCAGAAGTTCGTCTTGATCTTGAGGCTGAGCAACTTCCGGCAGCCCTCGCTAGCAGTCTCAAAGATGGGCAGGTTGAGGATCTCCTTGTGCAAATGCATGGAGACGTCGCCGCGGAGCTCCTCGGGGTAATCCATCAGGATCTGCAGAGTAACGAGAAGA
>JAAUXU010000326.1_pt1 | contig 30725 bp, 25 predicted proteins | sample 7278151 | NCBI WGS metagenome assembly JAAUXU01 (sample SAMN14350113, study PRJNA611818) | marine sediment metagenome | isolation source: surface marine sediment (1.8m) | place: French Polynesia: Moorea | collected 2018-08 | reverse complement strand
CTTCCTCAGTATCTGTAGGTCAGTAATTCGAATGCATAATTTGTGCGAGCATTTCCTTTCCACCTCTTTCACTCCCCCCCCCCCCCCTCCCCCGCCCTCCCCCCCCCCCTTGAGTGAACATCTTTTAATTCTCCCAAGTGCTTAGAGAAAGCAGGGGGAAAAATACTCTCTCGAAACTAATCTATTGGAGCCTACAGTTAGTGAAGTGACATATGCAACATTGGCACTTGAACGGCATGACTGTTCACCTTGGCCTTCTGGCGGTGCGAGGCCGTGGCCAGACGCGTGTGGCTCCTGAGGTCCCGGTGGCGCAGCAGGTGTAGATGCGGCCGGCCTTGGGCATCTGCCCGAGCAAGTTGATGATCGCTTCCCCGGGGCGCGCGTTCGCCACCCCGGAGTTCTCCGGCCTTTCCAATGCACTTCATTTCTGAGAATCGAGCTGTCCTTTTATCTGAAGACCCCCGCGTGCTTGTGTGCGTGAGAGTGTGGCATCATCTTTTGACAGGCAGCGGCGGAGATGAAATATGTTGGAACATTCGCTGATCTTTTCTCTCCCTAGCTTGATAAAGTATCCCGACACCATCATGCATTGTAATTCTCTGGATGGAAGGAAGAAGTAGAAGAGATCGAGCGAGGAAAGGAAACGGAAGAAGAAGAGAAAGTTCCATTTGACGCGATGGCCATCATCTTTCAAATGTGAAAAACATTCTTTGTCCCCGTCTTTCTTCCTCTAACCATATCACACTCTCTCCTCTTGCCGAAAAGCACCCCCCTTTCATCTTTAATCACTGGTCTACACACACACACACGCATACAAATGTAACGTTGCAGAGTATAAGCAAGCCAAGGCACTCCAATGGCTAGTAGGTGCTTTCGCCGTCGTCGTCTTTCTTCTTACAGAAATGCTGCTTGGCTGCTGATAAAGAAATGGTGCGGACGCCACCGCCCACGTAGCAGAGTTTTAGTAGAATACACAAATGGAAGTCCTGGATGTCTGTGCCTGAGCGCGTGTGTGTGTGTCTCCCACTGATGATGGAGACGTGTGAGAAGGAGGGAGCCTAGGGAGACCAGAACCATCATCAAGCAAAGATCTTTTCTTCCTGTCGACTGCCCCAGCAGCGGCGTCGACGGCGAAGAAGACGATGTGTTTGCCTGGAGAAGAAGAAGAAGAAGAAGAAGAGGAAGAAGAAGAAGAAGACGATGGATCTCATGCGTGGAAAGAAAAGGGTTGAGAAAAAGGGAAAGAGGAGGAGCAGAAAGACTCTCTTCTCTTCCTGGCTTTTGCAGAGGCAGACAACACCACTTGATTGATGATCTTATGGACACTGGGAGGCTCCTGAAGAGGAGGATGGGAACGTGATCCCTCCCAAAGCTCTCGCGCACACAACCTCCAGTAGTGAGGAAAACTGGGAAGCAATTTCAGATAAAAAGTATAGCCTGCGCTGCCAAGCTATCCTGTGCAACGTTAGTGAGTGAGCTGACTGACGACTTTCAATTAACCGGGACATCATTTATGCAAGACGTCGACCTCTTCGTCCTCGAAATATATTGCCACCTTGTCAACTTCAGTAATTTCCCCCTCCTCTTTTCCCCCTTCTGCTGCTGGTGCTTTCTCCATCCTGTTCCCTTTTTCAAAAAAAAAAATACGGACGTTCTACAGCAGGAGTATTGCGTATGCAAAGCGGATAGTCAATATCTGGCTCAGACTGCTGGCAGCTGTGACCATTCCCTCTGGCCATTTCCTCCTTCCTTTCTGCGAAATGAGTCGTCCTCCACCAGCCTTTTCTCTCTCTGTTCCAGTTGCTCTCTCTTTCTCATCCTCTTTCCTCCCCCCTTTGGCCTTGCAGACCGTTTTATCTCCTCCAGCGTGTTTGCGACTGGCTGTTGTGGATTCAAAATGCTGTCGGAACCATCAAGAGAGCGCTCCCGGGGACGGGAGCGCCGACGGACTGTCTTGGATGTCGGTGGCCAATGACGACGTGGAGCTGAGGGGTCAGCACCATGAGCGTCCGCACCAGGACGGTGCAGCAACCCAAGGTTCTTCGCCCATCACACTGCAAATGAAAAACAGAGAGCCAAAGAGAAGTTGGGCTCTCTGGCCTGGGGGTTTCTGGGATCTTGCTTGGACACAGCCTGCGGCAATCCTTTCTTTCCCCCTTCCTCCTCCCTCGATCCCTCACAGTTGGGATGGCCAGCTATTCAAATTTATGGCCTGGCCAGGAAAGGACAAAGTCGAAAGTATCTCCCTAAGGACATTTGGCGGCTTTGCAGCAGGATCTCTCTGCCTGCTGCCTCTGGCCTCAGCATTTTGTGTCTCTAGCACACAAAGAAAAGAGGAGCAGCGGCGGACACACATGCACAAGGGGGGGGGAACAAAAATTTAGCGGACTCAGCAGAGATTTTGAATGTCATACTACACCCGTTGATTCTGCTGTCTTTTCTACTTCCATCCACTCGTGTGTAGTCACGTACGTGTCTTGTCGACATGGAAGCTGCACATCAGCAGGGGCAAGTGTGGGTCATGGTGTAAGTCCCTCATTAAGTAACTGCGCGCTGCAGTTTAGAGAGAATTATAAAAACTGCTGGCAAATGTCGCAATCTTCGGAAGTGTATAGCAAAAGTCCTTTTTCCTCTCTCTCTCCTCCCCCCCTCTTTTCTGGTACTCTCATTTTCTGTCCTAAGAGGAAAGTTACGAGCCAACTTAGAATTTAAATTGGACAGGGGATTTGTGAACGTCCCCCCGGGCTATCTGCTTTTTCTCTCCTCCTCCGCCGCCGCCTCGTCCGCCCGCTCTTCCTCGGCGAACGGACAGACAACCCCATCATGGTCAAGGGGAAATTGGAAAGGTCCTTCGTGTGCACTTCACGTAGGCGGAAATTGAAGTTGGGGCTCACTAAGATGGCCGAGAAGAGAAAGACTCGTGTCTGGCAAAGACACTTAAGTGTTCCTCGTCTTCCAGATGTGCGCGGTCTGATAACAACTTTTCACTACCATTTTGATCCTTGTTAGTCTTTTTCTACTAATTTCATCTCACTCACGAGAGTTGCGACTTCTGAGACTCCAACCAGGGTCAGTACATACATTGGCGGTAAAGGCGGCGGCCAGCCACCAGCCAGCTCGCCTTGGTAGCGGGGTGGTCACTACGTTGATGATCGTTACCCGCTCGTTGGTTGGTGCTCTCAGCTTTCCTTTTTGGAGAGAGAAGAGAGTCCCTGGCTAGCACTACTACGACGACTACGTATTCTGTCCACTGAAGCGAGAGTGAAGGAGACAGAGTGGAAAGTTCACTGGTCGTTGGATACATAGCAAGGGGGGGACGCACTGGTGAGGAGGGGATAGCACTACTGTCTGCGCGGTATGTAGTGGCAAGGAGACATCGGGATGCAAACGGAGTAACAACGGAATAGACCACTGAACATTGTTCGGCTGTGCTCTGGATGCTACGGGGATTCAGCGCTGCGTAGTATGAACTATGCATTGCCGTCTACGTAGTGTAACAGGGTAGCAAAGATGGTCTGGACCTCTGGTGCGTAGTATGTGCATGCATGCGTACGCATTGCACTGCTCTACACATGCGGGACGCACACTTGGAGGCAAAGGTGCAGCACAATCGAAGAAGATAGATGTGGTTCGTCGGTTAGTCTCATTTGCAGCAATTATGCAGTACATGCCCTAATATCTAGGTGGACTCCAATGATGCGACAGTTTCTAACAATCACATCGATACATAATCCGACATCACCGCTCAGCTGAAACAGAAAAGAAAAGGCACCGTCACTATGCACTTCTTGTAGACTTAGACTGGGCCTAATAAAGAGGTTCGTGCGTAAAGGCTGAATTGCTGCATCACTTATTGAACTTGGCATTGGTAGGGTGACAATCATTGTACCACTCATTGCACTGCTCCACCTTGTGGTGCTTTTCCGTCCAGCTGCAGAGCTTCCATACCATACTCGAGCTTGGTCATTTTCTTGTACCCGGACCACTCTGGGGCCAAGCGTTTGAGACTTGTGCGTCTGGTTGGTTTCCTTGATCAGTACTGATTCTTAGCGATGCATTTAAGAGTTGGGGCATGAAGTGCTTAATGCATTCATCTGAACCTTTTGCTCAACGTTGCTGCACATGTACACCACGTTCATTCCACAAACGCTTGTGTACTCGTCAGAAGGATTTGTTCATATAGATGTAAATTAATCATGATGTCTGGATCTGGTAATTACCGAAAATACCCATCCCTACTTATTACTTTATCTCTGTTCCATCTGTAGCGGTCTGTATTATTGATCCTACGTAGTACTGCTGTTTGCGCTGTTCTAATTGGTTTAGCTACTTTGCCCATCCCAAAGATTCTTGACCTTCCTCTGTAACAGGATGCTGCCGACTGTTGGTTACACTTAACGTTGTATGCATAATTTATAGCTTCCAAATGCCCGTGTTGTGTGCCCCAGTATACGTACATGGTGCATCTGATTTAGCTTCCTGGTGAGGCTCGCTGCTTCAGCTGCTTCCAGCATGGACAGAACGTGTTCTGCTGCTCGAAGTTCAACTTCAGCGGCAAGGAGGGGCTTGTTATCCTTACACTGTAGTAATCTTTTCTTCAAAACTTGGTCTAATTGCTTTTAGCACTACTAGACGATGCTGAACCGGATGGAACCTTTCTCACCGATTGTTTTATGCACAGCATACGTATTTGAATAGACAAGGAAACTGAGGGAAAAGTGGATAGTCAATACTTCACTCGTGTGAACTTTCTGAAGTTGTTGCCTGAAAATAACAGTTAAAAGTGATTTTTAAAGGACTGGCAATAGCTTTATTTTGGGTGTACCAACCTCTCACTTGAGCTCCACAAAGCTGTAAGTTCATCAGTACATAAGCCTTGTGCAGAGTAACTGATTCACGTTTTCACCTTGCAACCTCCTCTATTCCATTGAAACAGCAGTGACGATGATATTTTTTTTGCCTTCTGAGAGCACTTTTTGAGTCATCTCCATTGGTGGCTGGAAAATTCCCCGCTCATCGATCCTAACATTGCTGCATTTCATAGTGTCGTCACCATTCAGTTTCTATGCTAAGCTAAGTAACACGCACCCGCCAAGTAGAACGATGCCGTCCTGCGGTTCAAATCATTCCTATAGCTTCTGAACATGCACTTACCCAGCACATGTGAGCAGATTGAGTGTGACGAAGCGCGGACGATTCTAACGACGTCCCATTCTACCTGTTATGCGCAGGTATGTTTGGATAAAAGTTATATTCACGGATCAAACGAAGTCGGATGCCAGTGATGCCTTTTGTCTAGGCCAGAGGCAAAACAATAGCGGGCCCTTCGTGATTGCCCCCACTTTTACGGTGCGTGAGTATAGAGGTAGTAGAGTGCATAAGCATCGTCGAACTCCAGTCCTTTCGGAGGGCTGTGTCTGGGGAAGAAATAAATGAAGAGGCAGCTGCGCTGCATGCACTGCACCTAGATACGTCTACGTACAGACACGTATAACACTATCTTGTAAAGAACCCTTTCCCCCCCTTTTTTGTAGGTCTGCACAAGTCATCGCGTAGGTCATTACTACACACGACGACAACTGCCGCCGTTGCCGCCGCCGCCGCCGCCGCCGCCGCCGCCGCCGCCGCCGCCGCGGTGAAGAACCTCAACTCCCCCTGCGGGAGACAGACAGAGGGTTCGTTAAATAATTGGAAGCGGTGTGAAGTCCCCGAGAAAAAGGGTTGCAGCAGGCATTTTCGGACGTCACACTTTAATTCGTGCTTTGTCATCGATTTTTTAAACCATCAAGCACCACTCTCTCGGACAAAGAAGCGGGCGAGAGAGCCGGAGCGACCGCCTACCAAGAGACGTCACCAGCACTCGCCCCAAAAGATTACAACGAGGGAAAAAAATGGAAGAGTGATTTTGTTCCAAAGTTTTTCTGCCTGAATGCTTCGTTGTTGCCAAGCCATTACTTGATATGCAGTAAAAGTTGATAGAGGAGCGGAGCCACCAAGTTTGCTTCTTTAATGTAGTTTAAAAACCACTCTTTAAAAGGTCTTGCGTTAACGTGTACTAATATCAATTTCACCTTTTTCTCCCGGACCGAAGGAAGCCTCTCTTGTCTCCCTTTCTTCCGTAACAAGAGGACCTTTTTGCTAAGCACGTCACGTGCAGACGAAATTTGCAGACGCGCCTCTTTTGGCTCACTGGAGAGTTATCTGAGAGCGTCAAAAAGTACCGACGTGCGCCTGAAATACAGAACAGTCACCACTGCTCTACTACAGTGTACTGTGTGTGATGTACAAGTGTGTACACAGACCAGGGGGTCATTTTCGATCCGACTCTCTTTTTTTTTTGTACCGAGACTCAACAGACTCGGGAGTTTTCACCGCGCTCAACTCTTTTTTTTTCTTTTACCTGCCCACAACCCCTACAGTGTGTGCAGCCGCCGGGTTTTTTGTCCCCCAGTCCTATTTCACTCATATCACTGCCTGCGTCGTCCCGATGGGAAAAAAGTGCTTCCGTGACCCTCATTAAAGCAGCGCTTCCTGATTCACATTTCATGGGCTGCTTGCTGCTCCCTTCGCCGCCATGAGGAAGGGGTGAGTGAGTGAAAAAGAGCAGCAACCATGATGATGCCATGAAGAGATTTTTCGAACGACAAAAACGTTTCTAATGCGCAAGCACCGATTGTAATGGAGGAGGGGACGGACACCACGCTGAACGTGAGAAGCGCTCACTTCGGGTCTAAGCGCATCATCGGCTGCTTCTTCCCCATGAATCCTTTCGATTTCTGTTTTCGTGGACCTGTGTAAGCCCCTTCTTGGGTCTCGGCGTTAAAATCGAGTCCTGGTGCTTTACTTATGGGACGTTGACGCCTTGGAGCAAGATCAAATCGCCACAGGAGTAGGATTTGTCTCTGCAAATGAGGGAGGTATCACTTTCCATTCAAAGAACCAACGACGACGACTCTTCCATAGAATGGAGGAGGTCTTATCAGCACAGGGAATCCGGGCCCTGTTGGGAAATGACGATGGCGGCACCTCCAACGGCTCGACGACGCCGAGAAAAGGCAGACAAATGACTATGACATTGACAAGCTCATCGAAGGCAGTAGTGGGAGCTTTCTTACTACAGTCGTGGGTGTCATTTTCAGATGCATCGGCTCGAAACTCATTGGGCTCGTCTCCTCTTCAATTCTGAATGTACCGTACATCTCAGTTGTATACAGCTTGTGAGCCAACCATGGCTTCTTGGATTGGGTACACATCAGTGCACGACCTGGTCGTGGAGGCGATCTTCTGGTGGTTCCCGTGAGGCGCGGAAAGGAACAGCAACTTTCTTCCTTTCCGTTCACAGTGCAGATGCCACATGTTCACGTACTGGAGGTCCACGTGAAATTGTACACTCAGACCAGGAATCGGCGCAGATGAATTTGTCGCCCAGAGTAACAAACAGCGGTGTCGGTGAAGGGCACCAGTGGCAACTCTTAAAATAGTCCAAAGCTTCCTCACATCCTGGCAATGTGGACCGAAAATACCACTACAGTAGACAATTTGATGTGGACCCCCCAGTATTTCATGGATGATGGTTTTATGGATGATATTTCATAGGTGTGACGTGTTGAAATTTTACTCAGCTAGGTTTTTCTGCGTTAGAAGTGGATCTGCGAGAGCTTCAGACATGATCATCCGCTTCCACCTGCTCACAGCCTTGATGACGGTTTTTGCCATGTTTGTTTTTGACAGGCATGCATTCACTCTGGAGTGCATATGCAACATTGGGTTTCTCTGCACTGTTCCCATGTACTGCAAAGCTCAGCTGTCTAGCACAATACAAATGGAGTAGAAACGGTCAAGGTTGTGAGAAGGATGATATCACGGCTGAAACTCTCGCAGATCCACTTCTAACGCAGAAAAACCTAGCTGAGTAAAATTTCCACACGTCACACCTGTTCAATCATGAAATATCTAAAAATGTCGCATCCTCCTACTAAAAATAACGCACTGCATGCTCGAGGAAGAAAATTCTCCAAAACTTTCCGTTAGTCACGGCAATCTTAAAATTGGAACACGTAGAACGTACATACCGTGACTACGGCGACCCTTCGGCCCTTCTGCCTGCTTAACTTGGTACGCAGTGCACAGCATAGTCAGTGCGTCGTACCAAGCTCCTCTGGGTAGGTACTTTTGTCCGGGGATACCTGGTCCACTACAGCACACGAAGGACGTGAGCCTTGTCGTAGGCAGACACATATTCCATAGCGGGGCAATACATAGCCCTGGCAGGCCAGAAGTCCAAGACTTGTTTTCCCTCCGCCCAGGTAGAGGGCGCTGCGTCGACCTCGCAGGTGGACTCACCGGCTGGACGCAGCGCCCTCTACCGGCAGAAGACTGTTCCCTCCATCCACTGGCACATGTAGTCGTTACGATATTGTACCTGTGGCCGGAGAAAAGAACAACCTACCTACCCATTGTTGCACAGAGGCTTTGTTATCCGTCGCTGTCTCCCTTGGGAAGGTTATGCAAAAGAAGGGAGGGGGAGAGAAGGAAGAAGGGACTCCAATCTCCCCGAGCAGTTTTATTGCTCGCCACCACACAGTGGAAGAGTAGCTTGGTTGCTTGCCTCTCGGACAGAAGTTTCATCAACATAACACACATGATACACGGATGAAATTTGCACAGAAAGGGGGGGGAGGAGGAAAAATAGGGATAGAGCACACCAGCCAGCACCTCCAGAGCACCACCAAGGTCTCTCTCCTCTCTCCATTTTTGGACTCTTACTGAGAAGGAGAGATGCTGGGGCACCGAGGTGAAAATTGCTAAATGCAATTTCGAATAAATATTCAACGAGGCTTTCCTGGCGGACAATTCAGTGAAGAAGAGAAAGAGAGGAGCCTTTTTCAAATTTCCCCCTTTCCAAGCATTTCCCAGAGCAATTTTTGGACCGGGTGTCGTCGTTGCCAGCAAGGCAAATAGCTAGACGAGAGAGAAAAAAGAAAGCATTCTCATGTTCAGGCGAATAATTTGACTTGTCAGCCGCACATTTTATGGCTGTCCAGAGACCTCGAATGCTCTCCTACTCTCTTCTTTTTTTTCTTTTCAGACTAGAGAGAATAGAGGCAAGAAGCAAGAGGAGACTGCTCGGCTCTGGTATCAGCAGAGTACACAAAGATTGATTTTTTTTGGCCTGTGCTTAGTTCGCAACGTTGTCGAAGATTAACTAACTTTTTTTTTAGAGGAGGAGACATTGCCCGGTGGCATCACTGCGTATGCAGAGGAGGGCCTCACTTCCAATATGCTATCTCTAACTATCCCCCACCCAGTTCTGGTGTCCCCCCTCCCAACCAACCATCCGACGCCGCCCATAAAAGCTGTTGGAATGGGTCTCTCTGCTTTCCCTCATTCAGTCGCCAATGTCCGCCCCATTTACTTTTATTCCTGGATCGAAGGGACCAGCAAGAGACAGAAAAAAGAAGGCGGCGGCTGAGAAAGAGAAATAAAATTCACAGTCCATTCTGTCGGACGGACCTGCTGGTGCCGCAGAGAGAAAGAGAGAAAAGGGGGGGGGGATGCGAAAAACACGCGAACATCACGAGCTCCGCTTAGTGCATGTGTGTTGCACATAACTGCCTCTTACACAGATGCAAATGACAGCGAGTTCCAGGTACGTCAGTGTGGTGGAGGCAGCCCAGCATCGACACGAGCTGATAGCTGAAGACTGACTGCGGCGTTGACTGGGGTGGCTCCTTGACCTCTGCCACCTGCTCCCGGCCCGCCCCGAGGGCTGGATGCTGCGGGACGATCCCGGGCAACACAGGAGCTTCGTCCTCGCACTCCACACTGGGCGAATTCAGTGCGTCACTTGTGACAGAAGGCGGAGAAATCGCTTCAGCCGTGCATGCATGCTTTTGCCACACACTCCCGCGTGGTTCGTGACGAAGCCCGGAAAGAAAAACACACCAGCTTCCTCTGTCTAAGAGACCGCAATGGCCCTTCTCTCCACATTGCTGGGTCGAACGTAGATGTGTTTTAGCACTGTGTACAGTACATGGAGCATACCATAAGCTGGCAGCAATAGCATAGGGGCTAGAAATCTGAATTCTACCCACATTGGAATTTATACATTTTGCATTCCTTGTCCAAGATAAGAAAGGGGTAGGGGAGAGCCGTTGGCATCCGAAAAATGAGAATCCATTGTGAAGGGAGAAAAAGAGAGAAAAGGAAGAAAGGAGAAGCACTTTCTCTACGGACAATTTGGCCATATGCAACCTTTCACACAAGCCAAAACGACATCATGTGTGTGCAGTTACTACAGAACAAGTTGGTGTGCTCAGCCAGGACTACGAGGGCTGTGCAGTTTTAACACATGATAGTAAACAAGTTGTGCAGTAAGAAGTACTTTATTAACGTCGACATATGGGACGACGACTCGCCGGGTGCTCCTCCGATGGCAACGTTCTCTCTCCTACAGAATCTCAGAGCTTGACTTATCTGAGCCACAAATCTGTTTGCTTTCTTCCGCGATAGTGTCATGCAAATTCAGGGCACTCGATCAAGTTGTATATGAGTCTAAATCCCCTCTGATTGTTCTTGGCCTCCTGAATAAACTCGAAGTCATCGGAGACAAAGCTGATTTGAAAGGGCCTTCTGCGAGCTGAAACATAAACACAAGACCGTCATTCAGATTTGGTCTGTCGTTCATCGATAAGTTTCAATTATGCATGCGCTTTCGATTTGAGGTCATCTTTCTCCGGAGAGGCTTTACGGATGGCTTTAAGCCACTACATACAGTTGACAGGATCAAAAATGTCTTACTGCAGATCGTCTTTCCCACTCCGACTGTGGTAGTTTTGGGCAGAAGTGTCCCTACTGTCTGGGTGCCTAGAGTGGCGAGGCCTTTAGAGGCGCCACAGAAGCGGTTGGCCTTGATCTGCGCCATCGTAGTTCCGGCGGTGGCGGCACCCGGAATATTGAGGCAGTCGTAACCACGGACGTCGAGGCCGTTGTTGCCGTAGCCGCAGCACAACGACGGGTCCGTGATGGCCATTTGCCCGGGGCCAGAAACCATGAAGTCGAGAGGGTTGGCTGGTGTCCAACAAATTCCGCAAGTCCCGCGCTCTTGTCTACGAGAGGATCGATCCTTTTCATTCCTTTTTTTTTCTCACGTGTACATACAATCAATTGTGCATGCATATTAAAAGTATATTAAAAGCACAGTTTGAGCCAAGTTACCGAACGCAGATATTCTGCTCTTGGTTTGCCAGGTGGGTTCCAGCGTTGAAGTTGAAGGTCTGCACGGTGCCCGTCCTGGAGCCGAAGAACCACTGGGTACATCCACTTGGAGCCAAGTTGGCGGAAGAACAGCGCAACTGACTCACCTTGATCAGCCATTCTGCGTTCGTGGACTGATCGGTCACACTTAGGACATTGCAGCCACTACTGGCATCCACATAGACTACGGTGAAAAGTCTACGGTCGCGTCTGCACATGAGAACATAGACAAATTTGCGTACTGTGCTCCCCTGAGTTCTGCCCGCATATCTCCGGCGGCGCCCGGCCTTGCCGATTGGTGACTTTGAACGAGGCCGTCGTGCATCTGGTGGCAAGGGTGACGGCTGCGGCTCCGACGACAACGCCGTCGACGAGCACACCGTTCACGGTGTTGCCCGCGAAGCTGCTACTGGTAGAAGGTCCTAGCGGGGAGCCGGAAGTTCTAAGCCGCGCTAACACACACACACACACATTTAAAAGCCAGGCCTAACTGACCGGGCAGGTTGAAGGTTAGAAAGTCGAGTCTCAACTGACAAACGTCTCCGTGCGTCCTGCACACCGTGGTCGCGCACACCCGATTGACCGCTGGCGCAGACGCGGAGGAGGAGAAGTAGGTGCAGTTTTCGGAGATGACGGCGTTGCAGCCAACCTCAACTAAGAGTAGAATTCAAGAAACGACGTTCCTACGTGCATTATGAGTAGCAAGCTGAACGCGGTACACGCTGGACTAGGGAGATTTGCCTCTCCTTCTGAACAGGTGGCAAACCACATTGGCGGATTGCGAAGCCCTGTTTGAACGTGCGGGTAAAGGTTGCGTGATTCTCGCGCTCTGCATAGGTAGTAGAACGATATTCTTGATGAGAAGTGGAGTCCTAACGACAACTCACACAAGCAGCACACGCCGAACCCTGCTGCACACCTCCCTGTTGACCGGCCGCCCCGCTCTGCGCACTCAGCGGCGGTGTAGCAGATCCCGGAGAGGTTGGCCACGTCGTTAGTCGTACAAGGGTCGTTTGGAAAGCTGAAATGACACCAGACGCATCACATACCCGCATTTATACGCCTCCTCAACCCAACTGAGCATACTCACTTCGTCTTTGGGATAGGAGAAAAGTCAAACTGCGCCCTACACATTATTTTCCGCTTACCGCACAATGTTGAAGACTGAGACTGAAAGAGATGATAAAATTGTTTGTTACATCTTTTACCCCAGAAGGAATCCTTCTTTCCAGTTCTTACACAATTTCTTCTGTCTCCCAGCTGTAGCACCAGCGACTGCCAGGAAGAGGATCGCGACCACCGAAATGCATCTTTTCATCGTGTACGGCAAAAGTGTCCGCCCCGAAGACCAGATTGCTACTGATTGGGGTAGTGCCAAATTTGCTCTGCTTCCACTCACTTTCTCGAGCTCCCCTCATTACTTGATTTATGGGAACGGAGGACGTCTCCAATGTCATGAAAGTTAGATCGACGGAATCCATTCTGCAGCTCTGGTCTAAGTAGGCTGCCACAGGCCCACGCATGTGCCTGTAGCCAGTAACAAGTGGTAGTAATCCGCGCGTAAATGCATTCAGCCTGCGAGGGAGGATTATTTGGCGCGTGAAATCATCCTCGCTGCCTTTAGCGGGTTTGCGCAAAGTCATAGCGCCCAAATTGGGTTCCTACCGTGCCAACAGTAAACCAATCTCCATAACTCTTGAGACAACGATAACTTTCTCAGAAACTTCGCTCTCCGGCCTACATCTTGCGCAGTCGCAGCCAGGGCAAATACCGCGAAGGTGGCAAAGCCAAAGTTTCTCTCCAATCGCTCCCCGGTCAGTTTAAAAGACGATGACTACCATGAGAAGCTCAGCAGTCTGAAAGATGAGACCTTCGTTCGCGGACCTACTTTTTCTGCACGTGTTCCTCCTCATAACACAGACGGGTCTTTGCAGAAAGCCTAAGTGTACGACCAAATACTTGCCTCGTCAGAAGCTACCAAGCTCAATAATTAATAAGAAACAAGATAATGAATCTTCTTTTATTCATTGCAGTCCTGTCCATCCTCAACATCGTTAGGTTCAACAACGTTGAGTGCCCCGGAGACATCAGAGGAAGGTGATGTACAAGTACAACCGTCGTCTTCATCCGCTTAATATATTCCGTACGTGTGGTCCTCAGGAATGGCACCTGCCTTTCACAGTCGGAATGCTCCCAGGGGGGAGGTGAAGTAGCCGGCAACTGCGCCGCTGGGTAACGTGCTACAATGACGACCATGATCATATATTGTGCTAAATACCGGCGCACATGCATGAAGTGCGCAGGAGAAGTGTGTCCGATGTCCTCCACACTACTTCTGATCCTCGGCCTCCCTCATGTCCCTGACCATCGCTCTGTCCCACTTCCTGTACTCCCCTTCCTCAGGGCCTACAACCACATTTTATGCATAACACTATCTGTAGCTTTGGGGTTTGCTGCATCTTCACTGTGTCGAGTTGTGGCGCTCAAGTGAGTCGTAACTGCTCCTATCTAACCAATCCTGGGTTTCCGGCCACGCACACAGGACCAAGTTTGTGCCAGTACTTTCTCAGAGCGGGAGATGCAGGTGGGTCTGTCTGTCTGTCTGTCCGTCTGTCCGTCTGTCCTAAGTGCTCTCGCTATGGGAGGCACGGCTCGGTCATCATGAAGTGTTCCCTTTCCCCAGATGTGTGCTCCCTCCGCCTGGACTTCGAGACATTCACCATCAGTGGCCCACTGGGCGTCTTAGAAGTGGCCGGAGGCGCCTGCGCCATCGACTCCTTCACAGTGGCAGGAGCCTCCCCCACCCCAGTGATATGTGGCGAGAATTCCGGACAGCACAGTCAGTTCCTTATGTGTACATCACGCTAAGATGGCCCGTTAAGTTAAGAAAGTCAACGTCAGTTATCTCGGTTGCAGTATACGTTGAGGTGACTCCTCAGAGGCCTGCACAGGAGGTCCTAGTGGAGTTCGTCTTGGCTGAAGTCTTGACTCCTTTAAGACGGTGGCAGATCAAGGTCACACAGATTCATTGCTCGGCTATTACGAGGTTGTATAATGACTTGCATTTTAAGTGGCATCAGACTGTTTAACACGTTGCTATTCTATCTAGGCCCCCCGATGGATGCTTGCAGTTTCACCGAGGCCTCACCGGACGTATAATGACATTCAACTTCGAGCCTGAGGGAGGCACAACCCATTTGGCAAATCAACAGTATTCGGTTTGCATCGCCAGGCAAGAAGGTGAGCCACGTTGTTGACACGTATTGACGTTCATGCACTGCTACGTCGCACATGAACAGGAAGCTGGGAAGGTCGCCAGGCTAGCGAGCTCTGTTCAAGTCTAGCTTGTCCCGAGTAAGCGTGTTCGGGAAGTCCCCGGTTCCTCCGTGTAACCGGTGGCGTCCCGGCGGCATCAGTGCACGAGGGGACAACCGAATTCTACCAATGACGCCACCGCGACCAGGATGATCACAGTCGCACACAGAGGAAACAGAGACTTACCGTTAGTTCGAGTAGCTCGCGAGTCAGATAGGGCTAAGATGCAATCGGGTTAAAAAAAGAGAGAAAAAACAAGTCGGGCTCGGGTTATTTGGGGCTCAGGAGAATCCACTTCGGGTCGGGACCGAGCTTAACAACTGGGGAACTCTCCGGGTTCGATCGGGTTAAATTGGATCACAAAACAATCTGAAACATGATAAGGACTGTCAAGTGACAGGTCAAATTCAAAATTCAAAATGTTTTCCCCAGAGAATATGGGTGAGTCGAGGCAGGAAGTCTCTCTTTTCTGTACTTGTAAACACTTGTCACAGTATTCCTACCATGAGTTGGTAAAGATGTGCAATAATCTATACACAGGTTGGTTTGACACTTTGTCAAATTTGGGATTTGAGATCTGGCCCGCGGGCCAGCCCGAAGCCCGCATAGCCCGAAACCAGCAAAATGGCGGCCCAATCCATCCCTAGGTTGTAGCAGAACAAAAAGCCGCTGTGTGACCAAGACTGTGGTAAAGAAGTACCAAAGCGTGAAAAACACTGCTCATGCAGCCCAGGAAAATTTAAAATCAAAGTCTTCGCATGATGGGAACAAAGAAGGCATTGATAAAGCCCTCCACGGACTCCACCTGAGCCAGAGTCCGCGAGCAGCGCTTCGAGCATGAACGATTTTGAGTACTGTGGACTACGGATGCAACGATCCAAAATGTGGAGTCAAAAAGTGACCGTTACATCCGTCGTCGAGTATCCGTCTAGTATTCGAGAGTCTGTAGTAGTACTCTACTTCAGCTCGAATCGAGCTGAAGTAGCGCAGTCCCTACTCCTGACCAGCACTACTTCGAACTGGTTTGAGTTCACAAACTGGCCGCTAGATGGAGTCACTGTGAAACATGTAGTGTTCTTGCGGTGTTGTGGAAGTTAAGCTTCTCCAACACTAAAAAAGTCTAAAAAACCACTGCGCTTTGACAATATTTTTTAAAAATATTGTCATTATTAAACTTTAAAGTAAGTTAATAACCTGCAACGTATTCACAGGCTCAAAAAAGCGACAATGATAAGACTGTGAATTTTATTAAATGCAATCTTCTTCACTTCAATCGGCAGCTTATAATATTATTCTCTTTACATTGTATCAAGAAGGAGCGCTTCGTGTGCTCCAACCAACCATTGAAATATATTATGTCAACTTATAGTAATTGGCAGGGACCTGTAGAACGACCTAGTCGAGCGGCCAGATCAGACATGTTCAGATCAGACCTAAATTCAACAGTCCTCTCCGGGCCACGTTAGTCAGGGTGGGACGGGGTCAGGTTCGGCCTGGACCCAACTGGTCCGGGAGAACTCTAGGGCGGCCGTGTTGGTCAGGTCAGGCTCGCTGTGAAGGTCTCCAAGTGTCCCCCTAAAACGTCAGTACTGAATGAAATTCACTACACATCTATGTCAGTGAGTGGCAGCGAGTGATGTGACCGATGGGCCAGACGGTCAAAGTTGACTGTTTTCGTTGAGCGATTTCTTCACCTTTTCTACATCCTGGAGCCACGAATCGCCCCCGAAATCGGCGGGCTCGCGAGCTTTTTCGGGCCAGAGGTATAAGTATAGGTCATATTGGGCACATTGTGCAAAAATTGCCAACGTCATGATAGCTGTCTGGAAGTACTAGTGAGGGGGTCGCACTATGAAAAGTGAGGTCGGTTTGGCCCTACAAAGAGTTGCTCAGCTCATGAGACAATGAGTACACTGGACTAAGACTCAGCTGATGATAAAGGATCCACATTCATATTGTACAGGGTTTTTTTTTCAATACATCTGACGGTGTCAAGTAAGTGAAGATATAAGGCAAGCCGATGGGGCTGTTGCCCGTAGGTTCTGTCACTAATGTTCTCTAAACTCTTGGGTTGAGTCGAAATTTTGAATGGACTCAAAATTTGAGTCGACTCAATGAAAACGAATTGTTGCGATTTCTTTCTTCTCTGTTTTCCCAAAAGAAATTTCCACGAGAGCCGACTCAATGACTCGAAAAGTCGTCCCTCCTGTAAAATGACTATGTATACCCAAGAAATGGCTGTTATCTCACTGAACAACTAAACTAAGACCCTTTCTGTCGTGGATGTTACCCAAACATTTTGGTCACATCAGTCTGCTTTGCTTGCTTGTGAGCTGCAGTCCATTAGGTGAGCCCAGCCAATGCTCCAGCAGAGCTCTGTTGGTCCGGACTGACGACTTTTCGGCCTTCCAATGAAAGCTTTGGGCTCAGGTCGGGTTTCGGTCCGAACTCTAGAGAACTCCTTGATCTCGTTGGTGCTGCAGTAGCAGTGGTCTGAACCGAGACCCACCCCATCACTAGATAAACAAAGGGTTCAGTGTCACTGACACTGAACCTTGACGTTCTTGATTGCACTCGGGCGCTGCTCGCCTGCCTGCCTCGGTCGGCTTTTGGTTAATGAAATGATCACGCCCCTCACGACATTTTTTTCCAGGATTTTGTTGCGCCTCCTATTCTGTATGCGCGGATGTTCCTGACGCCTTCACCATCCACAACTCCGACATAACGGGCTCCTCTGTGACGGACAACATGTGCTTCGAGGACTACATCGGGATCCAAGGCAAAAACAACCCCCCCAGTGTGCAGGTGCCTTCCTTCTCACTCTTCTCTACCTTCCTCCAGGTGGCTCGAACATTTGCAACGAAGGTCCGGTCTCGAACCAATTTTTTCGCAACAAATTCTGCGGCAGGACGCTCAACGCCTTGGCAGGAAGGGTGGTGGACAGCCCCATCTGCGGTACCGCCAACCTTGGCCCTGACAAATTTACGTACGTTGTCGAGTGGGTGGCAAAAAGGGACTCCATTTTTTCCAGACTGCACCGCGCCTTTCATCGTCGACATCTTTCTCAACAGCGCCAGGGACCTCGCGCCCGCTGTGACGAGGGACAGAGGTTGTTCTGCACGCCGGATGCGACCGAGCCGTGGTTCAAAGTCACGCAAATACTAATTCTCACTCTTTTCTTTTTATAAAAAAAGGTGTCTGTCTGGACTACGTGTTGCTGCCGTGCACTTAGGTCACAGCGTTTCAAAATGCGGTCTCTGGTCGCTAGATGGCGCTTTCCAGGGGAGAAGGAAAGCCTTCATGAGTACTCTGAAGTACAAGAACGACGACCCAACCTGCGAGTGCGGGAGCATCCTTCGCTTCATACACCAGCGGTCTCTCCGTTGACTTCATTCTGACTCTTTCGCCCAATGATAACTGTTATCCTGACCCAAACCATGATTGTGAAGAAAACAAGTGTGCGTCATCTTTTTCTCGATTTATTCCTCAATCTAGATACATATCGGTTTAGTCGTTACATCGAATTTACAAAGAACTTCATTAATAAATACCTCGATGACAAGCATGGCTAGAAGATACATAACGTTCAGAAGGTTTCACAATTAGATATTCTTTGACTGAATCAGTTGACACCGCATACGCAGACTCTCTCTCAGGCGCGCACATCACTCACTCCGGCTTACAAAAAGGTGTCGCTGGCGCAGCAGCAACTCGAATATGCCGTCATACCCTGTAGAATTACGTAGAAAATGAAAGAAGCGGTTGTTAAATGCGAAAAGTATGTACTGAAATTAGGCGTTGGGAGGATATTTTGTTGTTGTATAACGCAACATAAGGAATGCAAAACCTTGCACGATTTGTTTTTTGTTTCTTAAGACAGGAATAAACAATCAGTAACTATCCTTCTACAGTAGTGGTGGTAGATTTACAGCAATACAGCAGTGACTGAAACCGAGGTCACCAGTTTGCCAACATTGTAGGTTGTTTTTTTTTAAGAGACACTCATCCGCTTCTCTGTTGACTCGTAACAAACACTCATCAGGCTCTTGGCAGGCTATTAGGCATAACATAAATGGGCAGGGCACTCCTCACATCCGTTTCTTCCTTTTCTTCTAAAAAGGCTATTTACAATGCTCAGTAATGCACACGCACAATCACACAGTTTTGGCGTGAGTCGGATGCTGGGATCACTCAGTAAGAACAAATTTCTTTCAACAATCGCTACTAAAATTATAAAGGGGCCTCTCAAAGTCCCAACTCTGCTTTTGGTGTACAAGGGGGGTGGGGGGAAGGAGAAGAGTAGCGTAGGTATACTTAACATACTAAAAAACAGTCAACGCAGTGTAGCAATAACAAATCAATATGCGTAACCTGACAAAAAATTGATCGGGATACGTTAGCACTTGGTCGCCTTCCTTGGGCGGGAGAAGCAGCCAGAGCAACAAGTCTTTCCCACTCAAAATATGTTCGTCTTCGTAAAGCTTTCTTACCACAGAGCAATCAGTGATTATTACATGATTGGCCCAGAAAATAGGTACAAGAAGCACCTGGGGAGAGAGAAAGAGAGAAGAGAGAGAGAGAGAGCAGTAATATTTAAGCAACTGATTTCTTTATCATCCTTTGGTATTGCGCTACATGTGGTTGTGCGTGAGCCCCCAGTACCATGATGAGGGAAAGAAATACGTATGGAGTGTCTACGCACAACACGAAAAGTTTTTGGAACTTTACACTATATTTACACACAGAGAAAGAGAAAGAAAGAGAGAGAGAGAGAGGGTTGCAGAGGAAGAAGTGGGGGGGTCATATCACATCAAATCCATCTCGACACTTCCATGTGTGCTGTACACATGTATGTATGTATTCAATATTACTGTACAGTATGTACGCACGTACATGTGTTGTTTAGTACATACGCTAGGAGACATTTGACACACGTAGATCTTAGGCTAGTAAACGATGAGAAACGGAAAGTCGCGCGAGAGAAAGTTCTTCTCAGTCTTTGGAGGAAAGAATTAAAGTGAGAGGATTTCCTGAACATCAAGATTTCAAAAAGGCTATACTGTTGCTATGTGTATACGTCATATAAAGCTACGACACTCACAAACTTTGGTTTCGATTCATTCTGCGGAGTGAGGGAGGACATGCGTACATAGTAAACATAATATGACGATTATGCACCCCCTTGCCGCCTGCTTTGTTTTCTCTTTTTGGTAGGGGAAAATAGTTCGGTTACGATTCTTCAGGAAAGAGTCAAAGTATAGCTGTTAATACTGCTCGCGCGCGTGTAGTACGTAGTCTGTATTATTACTGTAGTAGTAATAGGTATAGGTGCATACGTGCGTCCATCGTAGGTGTGTACGGTATGTGTACTGTTCTCAGTAAATGCCGAAGTTTTCCGCTACGAATCCCGCCGCTTGACTTCCCATGGGCTGCTGCTGTCCTACTGTTGTTGGCGCCACCATTGGCGAAGAGGAAGTGGTGAAAGTCATGGTAGAGGAAAGATAAGGGGGAGGAGGCAGAGACGGTGGCGGCGCCGGAGGGACGTTGGTCAGTCGAGGCGAGGGTGGGGGAAAGCCTTGACCACTGGCGGCTGCGGCTGCCGCGGCTGCGAATCTGGAGGCGGCGGCGGCGCGGAAGAAAGCAGCGGCAGCGTGCAACTGACCACCGGAAGAGGATGGAGGAGGCTGGCCTCCCAGTTGGAGAGGAGGGGGCGGAGGCGGAAATCGCATCAACCGATTGGAGGATGCTGCTGTCGATGTGGGGTAGGGTGGAGGAGGGGGCGGCGGCAAGGAAGGCTTCAGTCATGATGAGTCTTTGGCCCCTGTCAGTTCATTGACCGACGACGATGAGAGCTCTTTGGCGCTGTCCACCGAATTCTCGCTCCCGGAGAGAACGACTGAGGAAGGGCTCTCTGCTCCCGCGGGAGCCGTCAGTCCTGCTGCGGCAGCAGCACCACTGGCTGCCGCCGCAGCCGCCGCCAAGGTCGACATGAACGCGGCAGGGCTGTGCAGTTGGTGGCTGTCGTTAGCCGCAGCGGCAGCAGCAGCTGCAGCCGCGGCCGCGGCTGCTTTCTCTCCACCGCTTCCTCTGTGCTTGTGATTGGCGTTGACGACGCACTTGCGCATGTGCTTCTCAAGGGTAGAGGGCACGCTGAAGGGCATCTCGCAGAACCTGCACTTGTAGATGTCTTTGCCCATGCGTCCATGCGTCTTCATGTGGCGCGTGAGCTTCGAACTCTGCGCACATGCATAGTTGCACAGCTCGCACTTATACGGCTTCTCCCCAGTGTGAGAACGGCGGTGCACCGTTAGATTGGAGCAGTTCTTGAAGACTTTGCCGCAGAACTCGCAGGTATCGTTGCGGTTTCTGCCGGTGATATCTTTCCTGGCGCTTGGGTCGAACAAGGCGTTCAAGCGGCCCTTCTGGGCGATCGCCTTCAATGCGCTTGGTTCCATTGGAGGAAGGGAAACTCCAGGAGGAAGAGGAGGCAGGTCAATGTCACTAATGGAAGATCTTTTGCCGCCGCGGCGTCCGGCTGCGCTGCCACTATTAGCCTTATCTCCTTGAGACTGCTCAGACCGAGAGCCGATGCTTGCCCCGCGTTGTAAGCCCCTGTAGATCGAATGCTGATGTGCTGCTCCAGGCATCCAAAGGCCAGCAAAGAGGTTGCTTTCCCGGTCGAGCTTTAGTCTCTTGGCGGCGTCAAAGGCGTTCCCAGCCGCAGCAGCATAGCCCATGTAAGGGTTGGTGGCCAAGTCGAGTGAGTTGACTCCAGGCACATTCCTGGTGATGTCGTCCCGCAGCCTTAGGGCCGTGGCCTTCTCGCCATTTTCTTGCGGAGTCTTGGAGCGTTCAGAGGTCAAGTTATTGTTAGAACGATCGTGTAATTTGGCTGCGCCAGACTCGGCTAGCGCCTTGCGATACGCCTCCTGATACTCCTGGATATCGTTGAAGCCGAATTTGCTCATCAAATCGCCGATCATAGAGCCAGTTGTAGATGTGGTCGAAGTGGCAGTCGAGGCTGCTGATTGCTTCTCGACAGGCAAAGGCGTAGAGGTGGGCGTCGAGGCAGGCGTGTAGGCAGACTTGGTAGTCAGGTCCTCTGCCTCATCATCGTCCATGGCTTCATCAAAGAGATCCTCGTCTACAGATCCGGAGGAGTGCTTGTCCTCGCCACTGTTGTTGCTGACTTGCTTCTCGCTCGAGTCCGGAGCAACGGCGTCCGTGGAACGAGAGGGACTGCGCTTATTCTCCTTGTCCTCGGACGGTGATGGCTGCAATTGTACCGCAGAGTCTGAAGAGGCCGTAGGAGTAGCCAGAGGACGCGGCGTGCTGGTACTACGTCCACCACTGACGGCTTTCTCCGACGAAGGCTTGGGACTAGTGGATCCAGCTAGCTGCTTCAATCGCTGTGAGTAAAAGTCAAGGCCCTTGGCGGCGTCTAGGCCTGCCGTGGTGCCTGGGCTGCTGTTGCCAGATGAAGCGGCGGCCAGTCCAGCAAAACCCATAACTGAGGGTGAGGAGACTGCGGCGGCGGCTGCCGCAGCCGCAGCAGCTTGCTGATTGAACAGCGGCGATCGGTCAAACGGGTTTGGCAGCCCCAAGTGAGGGTTCATGGATATGAGCTGCTCCACGCGAAAGTCGTGACTAGAAGAAGGCGGCCTTACGAAAGGAGAAGTGCCAGGTGTCATGGGCGAATTGGCGGCGGCTGCAGCCGCTGCTGCGGCGGCGGGGAAGTGATGTCCAGCTCGCTCACCCAGTGGCATTCTCAACAAACCTCCCAAGTTCTGTGGGTCGATTGAGCCGCTGCCTGAAACTGAACTGGGCAACGGCGCAAACGGGGTGGTCGGCGGCGGCGCTCCCGCTCTTACCGCTGCAGCCGCGGCTGCTGCACGATGATGGCCGTTGATGGCAGCCGCAAGTGCCCCGGTGGGATTGGCCAAGTCCACGTAGATGCGGAATCCATGTGCATTCTGCGCATGGTAGACCAGGTGCCAGGCCGAATCATAGCGTTTGTGGCATGTGCAGCATGAGAAGTTAGTGGGTTCTGAAATGAAAAAAAAACACCATGTTGTAGGACTCATACATACATGCCTGGTTATACGTATACTACATCACATCACTGCTGAAAAGTCGTCTTCCATACTCTGAACTTCAGTGCGTCTTCTCAGAATAGCAGAGCGACGTCTCCTCACGCATGAAGTGAACTATTGAATTACCCCCTTTTTTTTAACTGTATAATTAACTTGGCTTCCGATAAGCACAAGTTGGTGCAGTGGCATAAGTAAGCTCGATCTAGACTTTTTTTCCCCGAGGATCTCAATACATAATTCATCAAGGCCATGGAAGTACTGTTGGAGCACGACTCGTCGTTTCTGTCTTTGTCACGAATGTGAGGAATGTCTCAGAGGCTCGAGACGTCTCCCCCCTCGGTGGTCGCCCGAGTGGCCGAACCGAGACGGAGCGACCATCACTCAGTGGATCACGGGCCCACGGACGGTACGTACATTGGTGCGGCACGAAGCTGGCATCAAAGCGTGTGGTCGAACTTTAGAAACGAGGTAAAGTGCGCCAAAAAGTCACGCACTCTGCGTCGGGGCCAACAGAGCCACAGTTATTTCGAACGCACTAAACCTCGGACATTGCTGATCGCACGAACCTTGTTTATGCTAATGGCGTCGGCGTCGTGCTTGATCGGGGGCGACGGCGTCTGCGGCGGCCACGGCCGCGGCGTTTAGGCCGCTCACACACTCACTGCACGCACTCACGCACCTGCCATCGCTGAATGCGATCTGAACAGGTCAGGGGAGCATCATGACCAGAGATCGGAGCCCTGACACGAGCAAGAATCCTATCTGATCAGCCAGAGGGGAGGAGGAAGGAAAGAAAGCGATTCTCCCACAAGTATGATATATTGCTGTGGAGAGGAGAAATGGAGCCAGACAGCAGCAAGAGACTCTTTGGGGAGGGAAGAACAGCCGAGAATTTTTTTTTTTCCCGTGGAGGATCGCAGTTTTTGGCATTTTTGGTCATCGGAATGAAAACACTCGAGAGGCAATTTCTCCTCTCTCCAGCCTCGGAAATATCCCCCTCTCCTCACGAGCCTCTTCTTCCTCCTCTCAAGTGCTTGCGATATGGAAATAACAATCGGTTCTCGAGTGGTTATTTTTGGCCACCGCCACCATGATCGTGTCGTTGACTGGACCCTTCTCGCTCTCTCTCTCGCCTCGCATTAGCTTCCGAACGATTCTGAGAATGACTCCGAAAATGATGGAGGAGGAGAAGAGGATTTGGTGGGGAAAGTACGAGGACGAGTGAGCAAGAGACAGGGGGGCAAAAAAAAGGACTGTAAGCGATCGGATGAAGTTCTTGACCGAAATTCCCACTAATCCTCGTTATCAACTCCTTCTCGTCCGCGTTCTGCTCGGAGTCCCCGCCGCACACAAACATGTTTCCGTTGGCCAAGCACGCGCACTTTCCGACTGCCATCAGTGTTCCATCAGCACACGAAAACAGTGGCTCTCCCCCGGCTCTGTTAATGATGGTTAGCTGCCGTAATCTAGATCGTTCCTTTGTGTTGACGGGGACGAAAGGAATCTTTTCTGTGACCATTCCTCCTCCGACGCAATCGTCTTTTTTTCTCTCTCTTGCAGCACATCCTGCGTGCTTTATGAATGCCTCCCTCTCCTTTGGCCGGGACCAGTCATGTGAAGACTATGATAAGTTGGACTCATTCATCGGCTGCTGCGGAAAAAAGAAGTGGAGGAGAGCAGGGCCAGCAACCATTGAACCAGTCCCACGTGCGCTGCTCTCGCCGCCGTCGTCAGAGCCTCAGCCATTATAGCCAGCTCGGGCTGGAGCACCCCGAGGAGGAGGGGGAAAATGCTCATTTCTTTGACACAAGCGTGGCATTGTGCGCCTAAAGAGGAACAGAAATGCTGGGGAATTCTCTCAGGTCGCTAATTGCAAAGACATACTTGGAATTCGTACGTTCGACGTTTGAGAGTCTCTGCTGCATGTGTGCAGCAGAGACTGCTACTTGACAGGAATGGAGTGGATGGGGAAACGAAAGCAAAACACGAGCGCAGACGACGAATTACGCTACGGAGAACAAAGCGTAAGTGGCTAATTCTACTTTCAAGTCAGTTCAAGGCTTTTGCACTTCATCTTCCAGCAAGCACGACAAACAGTCAAAAAATGCGGCTGATCGGCAGAGAAAGGCAGCCTATTTATAATGCTATTCTATGTACTGCCCCACGTACAGAAGCGATGGGGAGAGTCGAAACGCTCTTTTCTGCCAGGAGATACGACTGACATTAGCCCTAGAAATGTTTGGAAGGCAGCAGCAGGGAATAGCGGAGAAGCAGCAACAGCAGATCACCATGGGAATGAATATCAAGCCTTTGCCTGCTTTATGAATGTTTTGCAGCAGTGAAATTGCCTGGGATTCGCTCCTGCTGCCGCTGCAGCCGCCGCAGGCCTCCAGGACAAAATGTGCGCATGCAATTTGCAAAGGAGGAGGTATAGGATGAGGTGCTCAAAGAAATCCCGGCCGCCTTGGCCGCCGCCCTGGCCGTGGCCGCGGCAGTTACGTGGTCACTGCCTGCTAACGTTGCTGATGGGGCCGTAAATCTTCATCATAACAGGCCCGCCTGACGTCAAGTTAGATGCAAAGTGTCCAGCATTCTTGACCGATTTTTCGTGCCGCTAACTCGCATGTTGAGTGCTGGGAGAGGTCATCAATCACTGGGGGAAAATATGCGCCAGCGAGCGAAGAGCGAGGCAAGACATTTTTCACTCCTTTGACGGATTTGTTAATTAATTATCATGGGACGCTGCTCACTTCGAGGAGGTAGTTGGTGTCCAGTGGGGTCTCCGAGCTCTCCCTGCCTCCCACTGACAGGGGGGCGGTGGGGCCAGGTAGCAGAGGAGTGCCCAAGGACAAGGACTTCTGCCCGACGTGCACGTCGGTTCCTTGTGTCCACGCACTGCACAGCGTTGCACTGTATGTGGGGACGTCTCAATCAGTTCGCCCAGCGAAGAAATCGACTCAGACGGCGGAAAGAAAAAAAAGGAGTAGAGAGAGAGATCTACTCCTCTTCTGCAGCTGTGGCGATGATGAAAAGATGTGCGACCGTGCATAGATGTGCGTGCACCCCTTTTCTTTCGTTCGCTCCCTTCTTTCTGTCCTCATCAACATAAGACTTTTTATGCACGGGACCATTCATAGCACTCCTGCTGCTGTGTGAAATGGACAATGGGGCAAGAATTTTTGGCTCGTGCTCTATTGCCTTTGTTGCAGGTATCTGGCCCCCCTCTCAGTTGGCGCATGTTTCGAGATTGTACGACTCACAATGTCTTTTTGCATCCACGCTCCTCAAAGCGTGAAGTGGTTTCATCGCTGGACGCGTCGTCGTCGTCTTTCTTTCTGCTCCAGAGTCCAGAGGAGAAGGTGATCACTTGTTGGTCACACTACGCTAATCATCTCATCTGGATCGCCGGAACGTTGACGCTTGGCTGCTTCGACGAATGTACCGAGTATCAGGCTGCTCCAGAAAACTTTGCTCACTCCTACAGAGTGGACGAAGAAGAGACACCTACAGCGTTACACGGGGTGTGTTTTTTTCCTCGGACACCCTGTATCTGGGGGCAGATGCGGCGGCGGATAAATTGTTACATTTTCCTCTTCTGGCCGCACACAAGACGACGACGGTGGACGGCCAGTTGCACTTATCGCAGCGAGCGGAAGAAGACGGAGCAGAATTATTTCTCCGTTGGCGTTATCATCCTCCAATCCTCAGCTTGCTCTCCTCAGTCACAGCAGCGATAAGAGAGGTGACAACCCGCATGCAAAATATGCGTACAACATGTGGTGACGCAGAGATGCGTTCAATAACGGCATCTGCTTGCCATGCCCCAAATGTTTGAGCAGAAAAAAAACCCTTCCATCCTCTCGACTATATCGTGTGAGCACATGAATCTTCCAAAATTCTTTGGAGCAAGAATTATGTTCGTGAGACGTACGAATCGCCTGCCCGTCTGTCTGCCAACCTGCCTGCCTGCCTGCCTGCTTGCCTGCCTGGGCTGGCTGATGGACTGACTGGCTGGCTGCCCCTTTTTAGGGGTCGGAGTGAGCTCGTTTTCGTCTCCTTTCTTTTGGTCTTGGACCAAGGAGAGAGGTTCCATCTTTCTGCCACGATTGAACTGTCAATCCATTGTCACCTCTGGCTGGCTATTCGTTCGTTGCTCGCCAAACTTCTCTCTTCACAACTGCTGAACGTACTCCTGGTGGGGCCAGAGTAATAAAGCGAGTCAATAATACTATGCTACCGCTGGAGCACAACACTGACCGTCGCTGTCGTCACGTTGACCCCCCTCCGGCTTTACAACAGCGCGGAAAAGCCTTTGTCCAAGTCGTTATATGGACTGTCACGAGTCGACGCAAAACAATTCGAGCTCCTTTGTGCCTCTACGAGTGTGGTAAGCCGCCTGCTAGTCCTACACAGCAGTACATAGTGCAATTGGCGCTGGCTGCCGCCTCAGGGATTACAACAGATATTCTTCGTCTCATTTCCCCCAATTTCCCCCAGGGTGTGAGTACCAGGGCAAGGGGAAGAGAAAAGATGGAGTGAGCGAGTCCGCGAACCAACGAGTGGGTGGGCGACCGGAGACCAATTCCCCCCCTTCAATTCGCCAATCTGTCACGGAAGTTGTTTTTCCCCATTAGATGCTTGTACCATAAGCGGCTACATGGGTGAAGAAGATCTGCTGTGCACGTAGGTAGTGCGAGTAGAACAAATGCTGCATAATAGGAAACTGCCAACGCAGTCACGTCGACGCTGTTGTTTAAACGCTAGTCGAATGCTACAGCTCGATTGATCCACGTCTTACGCCAGCTCAGCTATCGCTTGCTGCGCTTTTTCCGACTGAATGGACATTATTTAGAAAGGAATGTCCACGAAAAACACATCCTTCTCCAACCAGATGTGTGATCGAAAGCCTTTCAATCAACCGCCACATAATGTCACCCATTGAATCGCCTTGATTAGTCTCATGGCAAGTAACAAACAAGTTAGCTACGTGGCGATCTCATCTGCCACACACGCTAACTGCTCGGAATGCCGACAAAAAAGGAGGGAAGACTCTCTCTTTTCTCTCTATCGCCGCTGGGGGTTTGACCAGAGTGACAAGACAGCAAAGCCTTAAGCCACGTGTGTGTGTGTGGCGCAGCGGGCGAAGCCACCGCCTCCCCCTTCCTCCCCGCCCTCCCCAGGGGGCCTTCGGCCGACATGACGGACTAATGGATAAATCCAGTCCCACATGAGAGAGAAGAAAGAGACAAACACAGTCACGACACCGCCTCGGCTACCACCGCTAAAACGCTGCTCGCTGCCCGGCTTGCCCACTTATCACCTCGGGAGCGTCAGCGGCGTACATACGCACGGCACGCACGGCACGCACGGCGGCGCTGGCGTGGCTCACGTGCGCGTGAGCCACGTCTGCCTGAAATTTGCACCGACTAAGGCGGATAATTTTTGCCATTTTTGCTTTCTTCGTGGTCGACGTCTCCTTCTTTCACTCCGCAACAAACTTCCGGCTAGGCTAGACCGGAAATGGCCTTCTTTCAGGCCAGTCGGAAAGGTTAGCGAGAAGGGTCGGTGGCTGCAGCGCCAAAAAAGCAGTATGAGTACACATGTTCAAACCACGTTTGCCCATTTGCGGTAGACCCCTCTAACGTTACCATTTCATTGGCAACGGCAACAACTTTTCCTCGATATGCAGAGGAGTGTCGGCAGTACCAGCAGAGAGCATAGTGTAGTAGTAGATGCAAGGCTTGCTCGGCATGAAATATGGATCCGTGTCAGGTATATGGTGCAGGGCCGCGTGCGTGCGGCTAAGGGAGCGAATAATGGAGGCAGCGAATGACCATAATCCGCTGGAACGCCTCCTCTGCTCGGCGCTAAACACACGAGAAAGGATCGTTTCTTGCACATTCCTCAGGCTGGAGCTTTAAGGGAGTCCAGTCATGCTAGCACTTGCAGCAGCTTCTAAAAGGTCCAGAGGAAAGAAGGCTAGAAAGCAACTACGAAAGGAGGCTAGTAAAACACTGCTCCTAACTTTCGTAATCATGATGAAGTGGTCGCGCGGACAGTTAAAGTGGGAGGGGAAAAGGGGGGCCGCTGGACGCTTCTTGATGCAAAAATCATTTATCAGGCTTTAGTGCTTACACGCTGCGCGTATGTACACTGTATTGGAGTCCTCAGTGCTACTGAAACGCCTGTCCCTATATAAAGTGTTCCGTTTATACCAAATATATATGCCAAAAATGTCCCCCTGTCCGTATGAACGTGCGTATAAGCAAGAGGAGTTTTATTTATGGCCAGGGAAAGTAGCTCAGACTGAAGAGCAAGGAACGCGCTACATGTGTACGTGGTAACTTTCAGTTTGGAGCAGACGATAGCAGAGCCTGGTCATTTGTTAGCGGAGGCGCTCCGCTGGAAAACATTCAATTATAGCAAGTGACGATGTAAGAAAATCCGAGGACTAACGAGGAGGACGGACGGACGGAAGGAAGGAAGCGACAAAAGCGGCCTCATCCACACCGGAAATGGTCCCCAGCTTCCGGGCCTTTCCAGATCAGAGCAGCAAAAGATATGACGATAACGATGATGATGATGATGGCTCTTTCTTCGTCGCTGTCGTCTTGGTTTTGCGCCGTCTTCTTCTTCTTCTTCTTCTTCTTCTTCTTCTTCTCCTTCTTCTTCTCCTTCTTCTTCTTCTTCTTCTTCTTCTTCTTCTTCTTCTTCGTCGTCGTCGTCGTCGTCGTCGTCGTCGTCGTCGTCGTCGTCGTCGTCGTCGTCCTCGTCCTCGTCCTCGTCCTCGACGACGACGACGACGACGACCAATGATGCAGCCAGCTGACCCAATCTATCATGGCGAAGGAAAGGGCTGTTGGCTCCTCGCTCTCATTAGAGCAGGCCCCGACCGTTCGTTCCTCGTTCTCTTGGCCACTGTCCTTCTTGTTCGCCTTCTTCTCCGCCTCCTCCTCCTCCTCCTCGTCCTTCTTCTTCCTCCACGTGCACACAGAGATGATACATCACCGCCAGAGCTCGTCGCCCACCACCGAGTGTGCCGTTGATAGCAGCACCAAGGAAGAAGAGGGGGGGACACGCAGCCAAAAAGATCCTCTTCCTCCTTTTCGCGCATTAACGCCGGGCCACTGGACCTCTATGGCCGAATGAAGAATCTTTTGCGTGCACTGGCGAAATTAGAGCACGTGCACGCAGCTTTTTTCTTTTCGGAGAAGGTGGAAGATTGCTGCCAAGACGTCCGGATAATTATCCTCGCCTTCCCCTTCGCTCTTCAAAGGAACCGCGCGAATGAGACGCTTTTCAAGTTTGTTGTGAGCTTTTGCATGTTTGCGGCGCATTCGACCCAACCGCTACTACTCATATTGTACATGCACAACGCGCTCGCGTCTGTACTCAATTAGCCCCCGTCTTCAGGGCTTCACAGCAGTGCCTGTAGCTCCGAACAGGGTTTCATAATCGTTATTTTTATTGGCTGCCAATGTCCATTAGCCGGTGCCGATGTGTCTTTTCCCCCTACCCTCTTACGTTCCCCTTTTTTTCGCATAATGGTATCTGAGGGAGACGATGTGGGAACCGGGACGCATGAGAGGAATACCAATTGGCGGATCAGCCAGGCTCAGTCTGGCGGCAGTGGTCAGACGCGGACTATTCATAATTCGTGTGTGTGTGTGTGCGAGCGCACGAGCCACAAAGGCAGATTTAAGAGTTACTACCAACTGGCTGCGCACTCATGCCAAGGGTTTATATGCTCACAGAGAGCCCCATGTTGCCTGCGTCGTTGAAACCAGGCATCAGGGGCAAGAATTAGCAACAAAGACAGCTTCTTGGCCTTTTGCGCTCCGGGTACGCACAGACAAACGCACCAAGGCATGTGAGTTGAGTAGGAGTAGCTGGAAGAAGCTAGGCGTTGTCAGCAATGAATCAAGACATTATGCGGCACGTACGCAAGCCATTTCACTCCCGGGGCCCCGGCGCCCCCCCCCCCCCCCCCGGGGCCCCGGGGTCTCAAAATTTTTGAATAGGGCCCGAAAAAGGACAAAGGGGAAAAAACGAAATATGGGG
>JAAUXU010027162.1_pt1 | contig 30729 bp, 38 predicted proteins | sample 7278151 | NCBI WGS metagenome assembly JAAUXU01 (sample SAMN14350113, study PRJNA611818) | marine sediment metagenome | isolation source: surface marine sediment (1.8m) | place: French Polynesia: Moorea | collected 2018-08 | reverse complement strand
GTGACAATAGCATTGACCCATGTCCTTCAGGAAGGTCCCCTGCCCCAACACCTTGTCAGCCTTGGCGCAACTTTTTGTGTGGACCAATGTCAGTCTGATTGGGTGGGATCCTACTTTCTACATCAGTCGCAAGTCCTGATGAGTGTGCATTTTGAAAAAAAAAAATTCGCCTCAAGGGGCCCACCCTATTGTACGTGCGCCACTGAAGTAGACTTCACTGCAATGAAGAAACCTCAATCTTTGTTATACGATGCAAGAAGCATTGCACGTACACCGGTGTTCGTACACATTGAATTGCGAGCTTCTCCTACCCAAGGTGTAGAGAATGTAAGTCAGCACGTGAAGAAAGCCTCACCTTGCTAAGTGCAGCATCCAGAGCCAATCCCCTCTCATGGGCGCAGTACTGCGCCAACGGCTTCAGCGTAAACGTCCGGTTCAGGGAGGCGCCGGGGCCCAGGGGGCAGCCGTCCTTGGTCTCCAGCCTGGCCACCTTGCAGCTGTACTGCGCTCCCACCATTGTCAACTCGCAGTGCTGATTTATAGCACTCTTTTGGCGAGATGGAGAGAGAGAGAGAGAGAATGATGAGCAACAAAAAATCTCCCTGCAGTAATTTGTTGTTCCTTGTCTTGACGCTTTCTTTGGGTGCGAAGGAGGAACAAACTTTAACTTCCTCCAACAACAAAAAAAAGTTTTGATGTCCGGTACTGCAACTCACCCTAATGCACTTGACGGGCTTCTTGGAGTTGTTGTTGACTGACACGTGAATTGGGATCTCCTGACCGTGATAGAAGATCTCCTTGTCCAAGGTGCATTCGAGGGCGATTTTACCCTTAGAACAAAGAAATCCTTTGTCGGCCGTCGCAGTCGGAGAGCGTTGCTTGGCATCGCTAGGTGGGGCCCATTGGACCTAAAGGAGATGATTTGATGACAGTGTCCGCCTTCAAAGCAGAAGGTGGCAAAGAACGCTCAAGAATTCAGTGTATGGCAAGTAACATGCACAGGAAAACAGGTGGCCCCAATCAGGGATGTCTGTTACAAGTGCAGGACAGGAAGGCACTCACGAACTCTGCACTGGCTGTCACGCACGAGTCCTGCTAGCATCGGTTGCCAGATTGGTCCGGCTTGGAGCCGGGAAAATTCATTTTTCGCTCTTTTGAGAACTTTTGGAGTTATGTTTGGCTGACTTTGAAAATTCTTGTTTGCCATCTTTGATTTTGAATCTGGCCAGTTTGGTCACGGGTTATCTGGCAACACTAATACAGCACCATCGCCTCTCTATCCTTCCGATCCTGTCCTTGGCATAAATATTCCTTTCAAGATTAATCGGCACATGCAAGTTGCTCCGTCAGACTGTTTGTATCACACAGACTATCCGACTTAGTTAGCCTTCATCCGCTGCCCACTTTCACTTGTGAGATAGAGTCTGGTCATAAGTTATGAGTCATAACACAATTGTACCCCGCTCACGGCAAAGAAGCAAAAATTGTTCACTCTAGAGGGAAAGCAATAGTATGAGCGAGTGATATCTTTAAAGCACTACGCACAGTTCGTACTCCAATCTTACAGCTCATTCATGCACAACAACCTTGACTTTTTACCACAAGAGTACCGGTACTTGGTCATCCACACTGGTTTCGCAACTACATCTCAGGAAGCAGAACAAGTGAAGGTAACTCTTCTCCGTCAAGATGACTGCCATATCCATCAAGCAGACCGCACTCGACTCCTATTTCACCTGCGAGTACTCATTTTCACTCTGACGATACTGCACATACGATTAATGATTACAGTCCAGTGCAGTTGACTCTTGCTGTCAAGTTGTAGTGCCGGATGGGTGGCAATATTCTCTGCTGCATAAGCATTCCGAGCATTTTTATGCAGGACTGCACGCACATGTGCGCGGGTCACACACTCATATGCACGGTTAGAAAACTCCAGCGAGTTGTGCATGGTTTAACTCCTTCGGTGAAGCAAGCAGGAAGCACAGTAAGTGCACCTCTCCACGTCTCCTTGTCCTCAAGGCTGGATCTCATCAAGCGACCTCAGATCGATTTTCTTTCCAAATAACAAAAGTTTGCGCCTCTAGCATTTCCAGCACATAACTCTAGAGGCTTTTATCTTGACACTCCCTCGACGAAAGATCCTTGTTTGCTTTCCACGCCTTTTTATTTCCAAGAGGAAACTCATCCCTCCTTTCTCCCGCTCTTCCTCGTTATAGTTAAAGCGAATCTAGAACCAAACCACCAGTTGCTCTGTACTTAGGTAAGAGATATAGAAGCGTGCAATATCTGGGGACAAAGGAGCGAGCTCATGTAGTGAAGCAGTCACTCCGCTTCTACTCTTTGGCACCTGCATCTAGAAGCATCGGGTGCATGCAGAATAGTTGAATGATTACAAAAAGTGGTCGTGCTGTATCATTTGTTCCAAGTTTTGAGCTCTTCTTCGTGGCGGCCAACGCCGGGAACAAGTTCAGCGAGGTAAGGCGAAGGTGGCTTGGAAAGCTCAGTCTTGTGAAATCAATTGTAGTCAAATCAGAAAATGAGATTGATTTTGCAATTAGATAATCCAACCGACTCCAGCAAGTATTGACAGTCATCATTAACGACCAATGACAAGGTGGCAACCACCTTTTAGTGGTACCAACACCTGTCTGCCCGATTCCTCTTCTGTTACCAGTTCAGAAGAGGAGAAAAAAGCCTTTTTTTTCGGTTTCGTGGCTCCTTCCTAAGAGGCTTCACCTAGTGCCACCACTGAGCGCCTGTTAAGTGGCAGTGGCAGCACTGCATCAGCCACCAGAACCCTGCTGGATGCAGAGAATGTGGCACAGCACTGGTGTACCTTCAAGATCCATGCGTCCCTTCAAGACACCGTCAAGATCCTGGTGTCCCTTCAAGACACCGTCAAGATCATCACTAATTTGATGCATGGTAAATGAATCAACTGATTAATTAATATGAAGTGTGGCCCAAATAGCTTTATAAAGCTTTTTCTGGAAGGGTGTTTTTAACAGTTCATTCAGTAACTCAATATACGCTTTGCTCGTATAACTATGTATTGAGAAACATATCGTAGTAGGATGTGCACCCGATTTGGACTTGACTGTACGATGAATACAAAATGACCTGAGTGTTGTCAAGTTCAGGAGGATAAGCATGAGTTCACATTATGCGCTGTAATTTGTAATTTAACGCACGATTTTCGTAATCATGACACCAGTATTTCACCATTTTGACACTACTTGAAAAAGAAGAAATACCAGTTGGGGAAATGCAGCGCAGAAAGTGAGTGACATATTTAGTAATATGACAACAATATTTCACCGTTTCGACACAAATTGAGAGAGGTGAAATACCAATTTGGGAAATGTGTGTGACTTGTCACTCACTTTCTGCATTACAATTCAAATTCGCTCCCACAATGGAGAAAACCCTGACGATGGATGAAATCATGGCTGAGACAGCCTTAGTTTCAGAGCGTCGAATCACAATAGGTGCCTATGGAGAGGGAAATATAGTGCAAGAATATTTCCCTCTGGAGAGGACATAAGCAAGGAATTATTTCGAAAATCGTTCGTTAAACAGTATACTCTTGGGTATACAATAAAGTGAACCTCTCCATTTAGCAAACCGATATTTTAGTGCGTGCTTGCTTGATATAGTGAGCTTTTAAAAAAAATGGCAGCTCCGGGACATAGACAAGAAGCCTCTGTAACAACTGAAGCGACAAAATTGCAAAAATGTTGTTAATTTCCTTTTGAGAATGCCGAAGCCTTTGAAGAAAAGCCTCATGGGCGACCTCTCCTCATGAAGTGCGGGTGTCTGCGTGTGGAACGCAATTTGAACAGTCATTCGACAGCGATCCTACTGTACAAACTGCTTGGGTTGGAGTTTTACTGTCTCTCCAAGTCGATTTCAGACTCAATCTCCCTCCCGAGAGCCTGGATATGCCTCTCCTGGGATAGTGAACTCTTCTTTTCTGACCAGAGGCTTTGCTACTGAGCAGCGAGATTTCACTTCGATGTTTTTCTCTGAAATTTCTTAAAAATACAATATTTTGCATTTCTTGGCGTTTTATACTCAACGGAGATGCCCATATGATTGACAACATTAATCAAACCGCCCTAGAGTGCAAAGGGCAATACAAAATCTTTAAGTGACGACAAAGAAACCAACACTACCTGACTTTGAATTCTTTAAAATCAAGATAAGCTATGTAGCCGAGCATCTAAAAGGTTCAGTACCTGTTGTCAGAAGAAATACGTGGTCTCCTTCTGATACCGGCCGTTCTAAAATGGCTATATATCAGCTCCTTCAGGACCGATTTTGAAAATTCCTTTTGCAGGTTGTAGCGTAATAAATGGTTTTTTTGTGTGATCATTCGACATTTCTTTTCTGACAGCTCATTCTTCACATTTTTTGTGATGCTTTAAGAGTTGTTGGGAATGGCTGCCATCTGCATCTGCAGGTTTGGGTCAGGCGTAGGGAACTAACTCATGTGTCACCCTGATCCTTTACAGTTCGCAGTCAACGCAGCCATATAAATATAAAGTTCCCCCCAACCCGCAAAAAGAAATTTTCAAAATCGGCCCGGTACGAGTGAAGATATAGCCATTTTAAAGTGGCCGGAATCAGTGGGACACCGAGCATTTCACTTTCCCGCCTGTTATTTTCTCCCTACTTGTGCTATATGTACTCTGCACAGTTGATGCCGGATAAATGCTAATGCTCGGGCACCGGACGATTCCCCCGCACCCCATCTCGGAGGCCAACTTAGGCGGAATTCACTGCAGGAACCACATGTGATCCTGTTATGCATCCACTCTAGCTCCTATCTGGCGTAAGTAATGTTTCTCCAACTGAATGTACCACGCGCATCAATCTATATTACGTAAGCTAGGTGTTGTCTAGAAGCTCGGGAAGACGGTGTAATAGCTGCTGCGTGGTAAGAATGACATGCACAGTGGAGTTCGCGTAAGCGGGGTCCGCGTATTTGTGGCGTCAATTTTCCCGTGTACAGAAAATGGTCTCCATAAAAAGATACTGAGGTATAAGAAGTCCGCTTAGGCAGAGATTGGTCTTTTTCTCCACTCAATCTGTTTCAATCTGCTCACGGGTCAGGTGTTGCTAGGAAACATTTTATTGCTGGCAAATGGTCTGACTTTATCGACCAGCAGTTCTATTTAGTGAGCCAATGTGGCAACACTGTTGAGGAGAAGCCTTCTTTTGTATCATAAATTCAAAAATACAGGGTTCTTTTCTTCATGTTTCCATGAAGGTCGTCACGCACAAAACCTACCAGGATGCCACGAAAGTCATACGATCTGCGAAAGAAGATTTAGAGACAGTAATCTTTTGCCACTTTATGTCATTGTCGCGAACAATTTCTAATTAAAGGCCTCCCAATAGCGAAAGAATTTCAGGTCTCTGCCTCGAAAACACTGAATGAAGGCCAAAGCAAAGGAGATAGAAGGGGACTCAAATCTGACGATGACCAATGACAGGAAGAAAAAGAAATCAGGGATGACACTGGTCATGTTCCACAAATTGTGGTTTGATGCAACGAGAATCAAGGAGGTTGGGTCCAAATGGTGGGACCGAATGGTGGGACCGAATGGTGGGACCGAATGGTGGGACCGAATGGTGGGTCCGAATGGTGGGTCCCAGAGCTTCAGGCAAGCGCTTTAATTGTTTATAGACGGAAAAGCAGCGCCAAACCATGTAAGGGGATGGTCTGTATAAGCGGTTGGCTGCTGTGGTTCTTCACGGCAACTGCTTAAGCCAGCACTACAATGTTTCCATGAAAGTTTGCTTGTTTAGCCTAAATAAACCTAATTGATGTCTGTGCGACTTTTTCCCTTCTTGTTGCGTAACTCGACCTGTCTCTGTTGAACAGACATGCGTGAGGTGTGAGGGTTCGATCAATACAGAATATTTTTCCATGTTTTGACGAAGTTGTAGCTAATTTTTTTTTCAATTTTTTAAAGAAGTTTCTAGAGTCCGTCTTTCCTTATTTGTTTAACTGGATGTAACTTACTTTTTGAAAACCGAGAGGGAGGGAAGATGTCCTGAGGTTTCCCCTCGTCTTCTCCATAGTGACGTCACGGTGATGCCCCCTGGGCAGACAGGTCAGCCGGGCTGGCTGGCCTGCCGGCACCCATATCGTGACGTCACTACGCAGAGTCACGACATACGTTGTCGTGACTCCGCTGATATACGACTTTACAACCTGACTGCAACCTCTGTGTGTGTGTGTGTCCATGGTAGGAGGTCAAACGAGGAGTAATCATTAAGTTCAGTGGATGACACTCATTCCAGAGAGCTGAGTTCTGGACCAGTCCTTGAAGCAGATGATAAATTCTACTGCAGCCCGCGCATGTTCGTAGCTTAGTGATAAATGAAAGTGAACAAGTGCTTTAATCCTCACTTTCCACTGTATATGAACCTGTAGTAGCAGTGTACTACAGACCATTGCAGAAGTGACAAAATGCGTCCTGTCACCTCAGAAGCAATACACAGAGAAAGTAGAGACTCTGGTGAATTTACATGAAACATTGGGTTGCAAAAAAGAAGATTTTGGAGCATTTGAAGCAGCACATAAAAAGCACTTCCTAAAGTTGGATTAAAACCCATAAGAAAGTATGACAACAATTCAGAGGGGTCTATTATCCAGAGGTCTGGATGATCATGATCTCCGAAACAAGTTCTTGGAGACAGTTGCCATGAATCTGAATGAAAAGTTGACCCACAGCAACATGAAACATTTGCCAGGAAGCATGAAAAAATGGACTACTTTGCTTCCCAGGGGAATAAGGCTAGGACTTGGTGTTTCCTACTGTCGGTTACGGCAATTTGATTCAGTTCCTGGTCTTCTGTTTCTCATAACTGTCTGTTTCTCAAGTACAATGTTTCTCGTTAGCGTGTTCCACTGTGTATGAACAACATGAAATCTGCCAAAACATACAAAAAAGTGCCACAGATCATCCACCATGCTCCTGCCAGCAATCTCGTAATTGGTGCCACTTGGCGGCGCTGACACTACATTCTGCATTAGACAGTGTACCGGGTGCTCAAGAATTAGCTTCTTTTGCAAAATGTTGTGCAGCTCTACTGTTTGAGCATCATATGAATTGATATCATATGACTTGTGCATGTAAGATACATATATTTTTATATGTTCGATCCATGCGTATATATGTAGATATCATTTGATGTGTGTATCTTACCATAAAGACATCATAAGATACACTTCGCTGTCTGGCCAGCATCATATTGCTACTGACTGAAAGCTAGTTTTTTGCGACCAATGTCTATGACAGGAATATGAGCAGAGAAATGTCTGTTCGTAAGAAAGATACCCGTACACTTGCATAGGTGCAAGAAGTATGAGAGTGGCGAGAGAGAAAAGGAGAATCAGTTGCCGTGCTTTCGTGCTGTTCACCTGTTATGCTTATGCAGCTCTCAAGGGAAAAGCTGACACTGCCAAAATGGACCAGTTTCACTGACGTCTTACAATGTCTTTTTTTCAAGCAATACTTTTTAAGTATATCACTCAAACAACTTCATGTGAGTGTATTTTGGAATCTCAACTTCATGCTGATTCTGCTAGACTTAGCTTTTCATGCCTGCATTGGCAATAATCTGGTAACCCCTAGGCCAGCTTCATCTACTTCTTGTAAAATCAGTCTAAAATAACACATAAGGTTGTGTTTTGTAAGTGAAACTTCCCACGAGTATAAGGTCTCTGCTTGTCGCTCAACGTGATCCTCCTGCGGAAGTGCACATTTGATCAACGCTAGAAGTAGTTGAAGCAACGCACGAAGCTAATTCTGGTGCACCCGGTACACGTGCAGTGCAATGTACGCCAGCCCAAGACAGATGGATGGATGTTGGGCAATCTCAGAGTGAAACTGCTCTGAGTAACGGAACGTAAAGAAAAAAAAACATAGAAGCTTAAGAAAAGTGTAGAGGTGGGCTTTAAGGTCCCGTTTTCACTCGCCGATATTTGTCTCTGGTGAGTTCTGGCCTGGCCCTCTAAGTTGTCACCTGACATGCAAGACTCTGTATTGACTTCCACGACATTGTTTTGATCCGAATCCCTTCCCTGAAGCGAAATCTCATGGGAAACGGTTCAAGTTGCATCCCACAAGAACAGTGTAATATGTATGCTAACCATACATTTTTGACCGGTTCTCAGAGACCGAACGAACCTACAGCGCTCAGCTACTGACATGCAACATGTTGATTCTCAGTAATGTACGTATACCTTCCGTATGCTCATAGTGACTGACGATTTCTTTGATCCTTTGAAGTCTTCTTGATTTTCAGCGACATGCACTCTGACGTCGTAGCTGACGCCCATGTTTGCCGCGTCGCCCTCCTCGCCACGGATCAACACGGAGTTGGGTGCAGTCTTGGGGAAGCTTAAGCAGAAGGGAAAGGCAGAATCTCCAAGTTTCTGACAGAGGCGAACCTGGAAAGACCACAGTCAGCAGAAAAAATGAAGATGGAGTCGTAGTTGAAGAAGAAAACAGGAAAACACCACTTTCTGACCTTCGAGAAAGAAACTTTCCTGTGGGTTTATTGTCGAATCTGCCAAGCCTCTATCACCTTGTTATCAAATTAGAGTCAACAACAGGGGACAGCGCCTTATGTAAAAACATAAATATGTTTTTACTGTTTTCAAGGAAGAAACATACGATGCAAGTTTGGGAAATTTTAGGCCCTATAAAGTGGATCCTCGCAATTACAATAGATCTCGAAATTACAACACAAATCCCTGACAGAAAGTATTGGTATTGCGAGATTTCGCCATACGCATTGAAATCGTTGCGAATTTTGGTCAGCCTATGCAATTGGATGCTCATGACCAGGGTAATTTGGTTCGCATGAGGTAGCTGGACTGAGTAATTACTGCTGACAGCTTGTGACCCAAGTTCACAATGAACAAATGTGCCTAGTTGTGAACTCACTTTTGGGTGATTCAGGGTGAACTGTAGAGGCACAATACAAAAAAGCAAACAATTTGAAGGGATGAGGAAAAGCATGTTTCAAAAGTGACACTCAAATGCACACACAACTACTTTTTCTTCAAGCTGTCAGCCCTCATGTCAGCATCCTCAAAGGTCAAGTGGCAGATTTTCTTGAATGAGAAGAAAGAGTTCACCTTCCAGGGCATCACCAACAGTCCAAACTTAAATGAAGCTTTCTTGAAAAATGAAATTTTGGCATATTCATTGCATGTTCTGGTTCTGGCCTTTTCACTCACTTCTTTTTTATGCACCCTGCTGAAAATATTCATATAACTTTCCGCCCCCCTAGTCATGAGAGAAAGCAGCCATAAATAAAACAATCCCAATATGGACAGAAGGAGAAGCATATGCCATTGGATCTGGATGTGACGAAGACAAAACGATTTTTTTTTCCAGTCACTTGCATCAAGTGCTCACTCTGTTACATGCAATCAGTCTTATTGACACTTGAAATGCACAAATTCAAAATAGAACTTGGGATACTTTCATGTCAGCCCAAAGTAAGTAGTCACCTCCCTTGCCAGTAGAGTTTTTGCAACTAAACAAAATGGCAAACACGCTCTCTCCCTTCCTGTAAACAGGTCAGAATTTCTTGATGCAAGTCAGCCAGACCAGAATAACAGAGGCCCTATCAAAAGAGGCTTTGAAGAGGACCATTGGAAGTAAGCTGAAGCTGTATTAAGCCACAGAAAGCAATCCTGAGGGTCTGAGCAAGATGCACCGGCTTCTGAACACTGTAGAATTCACTAGCATGGAGCGTGAAAGAATCTTCTGAGAAATGTGATTCTTGCTTACTCAGCTTTGTTGCCCTTTGAATAATGCCTCTGTGGATAACTTGTGCCTTCAGATAAAGTCATTTCTCACACATGAAGAGCAGACTAGACGAAAAATTTCAGTCTCTTGCGGAGTGCTATATTTGAGGTAAGATTTCATATGAAGACGTTCTAGTCAAGTGAAACAATCAGTTTTTCGGGGCAGCTCTCTGCCTTCAAAGTTTTATCAACACGGTGCATAAGAATGTTTGGTCAACATTACAAATTTGATATGGACCTGCTTAGCTCTTTCCTATAGTGACTTTAGGAAGTTTTTGAACAAAACTTTGACCCTGATTGACGAAGGGGACGAGATCACCCGAACATGATCGAGGTCCATCAGGCGGCCAGGGTCAGTAGCATGAAAGAGATTTTACCATTGTAGAATGAGCAGAAAGGACTGTTTCCCCGTTCCCCCAAAACGGTCGTCATTGCTTGATTTTCCGCAGCAAATTTGCAAAACAATTCTAAGAAGGGTGCTACTTGGCATCCCCCATCCCCGATCCCTGATTCCTTGAGCAACGCAGGCATCTGTTCAGGGGCGCCCGAACTATGGCGAAGAGCAAGAAGCGCAACAGTTCTTTGCCGCAGCCCTGCGACATCGCCGAGCCTCAGGGAGTTGGTGCCGCCATCGCCAAACTTTGCAAAAGCTGCAAATGAGCGTGAAAGTTGCCTCCTTTGCACTGTCATCCATAGAGTCGAGCCCACGTCACTCGAGCAAGAGAACACACACTGTTGTCTTCAAGTGAAGCCATGTCATACCTGCAGCTTGGAGTTGTCCTCGTCTTGACCCTTTGTCGGGTAGACCAGCACCCTGTCCACCACGAGCTCCTTGTGAAAAGAGATGCCCATGACCTCATCTTCCTCGCGCCCATGGCGAAAGTTGCAAACCAGGCTGGCAAATACAAACTTCCCTGTAAGATGAGGAAAATTCAGTCAGGCGTCATCACAGCCACAACGCCCGATGGCTGACACGGGAGCCACTGCTACGAACCCACCGGTTTCGCACTTTCCCTCTCCTCATGTCATTCAATCGTATCAAATGTGACCAAGAGCAGACATGTGCGAGCCAGAAACAGACACTCTCGTGAGGATATTTGAGGCCTTTTCCTTACGAACCTGGGCTATGCCACAACTGGGTGCGTAAGAGTAAGTAAGAACAGGCCTCGAGGCCTTCAGGCTCGCTCATGCTCTCCGTACGAAGGAAAGTAGGCAGCAGCAACCAAGTCAAGCCCTCAACAGCTCCTGTTAATTCTAATTCTGGACAAGTTTCTCTTTTAGATGCTTCTGTTGCGTGCACTTATCGAGGGCGATGCGCAATGGACAAACAATAGCAGGGAACGAGCGAAAGTAGCAAAAAAAAAACCCCACCCAGTTCTACTATGGAGCAAGGGGGGATCTTCCATTCAATGCGTCCCCAGGGATGAGCATTTGTCCTTGCGCCGCTAGATGCGTGCCACAAACAAGGATGCCAGTGCAGATATCGTCGAGATTCGCGGCTACTGAGATTATTCAACAAGCGCCAAACTCTCCATTCCCCCCTACTTTTGCCGAGAAAGTTTCCCTTATAACCTTTGTCTTCGCAGTTTCAACTCCAGTGGTTAATACAGGAGGGGGGGAGGGACATTCTGAACTTCGCTACCGAGTCAACGTTCTCCGGAATGCATCACGTGAGCCAAAAACATTTGCCGAGGCTGGCAGCGCAGGAGGGCGTCGCACGCCTTGTTAGCGGCCTTTTACGCGTACACACGCGCAAAGTGTGCGGAAACGAAGTCCGCGAGGTTGGCGTAATAGGAGTTCTGGCAAGTGTGCAGTGTATCCCTGCGCTTTCGTTAAACTCGCTCCCTCGCAACCATGATGAAATATTGAGGCTTGTAGATGCTGCGGGGTGTCAGCCATCTATTTTTGTCCGCATGACTGCGCATTCATGGTAAGCTCAGTGGACAGGCATGCGTACTGGACGTTGGTGCAGGCGGAGCAGCTGCAGTACAACTTCGGCCTATGTTTTCTCGTCCCCGCTGTGTACAAGATTGCGCAGAGTGCGATTTATTTTGGCTCAGTCGACCCATCGTGGACGTGCCACATACACCGGAGAAGAGTGCAAAAAGGGGGTTTGTCAGAGCTGTGCACGGTCCCCTGGGTGGACCTGCTGTAGTTGGACATGTCAAATACAATTTTTTTCATGGCCTTTTTGTGCACTGGGCTAGTCACAAATGGGTCAAGTGGCACACACAGATTCAACCTTGGCAGTCTCAATGGTGACAGATGCGGGCTCGATTTTTTTCCTGCTAAAGTACTGCTTGTACAGAATTGGTGTTGCAATCTTCAAGTGTGAATTCTGAGTCCAATCTGAAGCGACCTAAATAATGGCCACAATGCTGACAGAAGCCAAATAAATTGTATCACCCTGTACCGTCGAAAAGAGAACGCAAAGTCGAAATCGTAGCAAACAACTTGCCTTTCACATGCGCCTGGTGGTCCGGCAGGTGCACCACGCCCTTGATGTTCTCGATCACGCCATCGGAAGAGACGAACTCGCGCTTCCCGAGGAAGAGGAAGATGCGTCCTACGAGGAAGGACGAGGAGGTGGAGGACGTGGAGAAAAAGAACAGAATTGATTTTAGGCTCAATTAGTCTCTGTCAGAAAGACCATCAGCGATGTCGATCTGGCGTACTTCTACGCTGCGAGGCTGACGTCCGTGCTTATGCAGGCATTTGAGCTCTAGTTTAAAGCGTTGTGACTGAGTCCCAATCGCGTGATGCTTCAGTGGAATGAGCGCAGCCACTGTGTGCAGCACCGTGGAGGAGGACGACTTGGGCTGCGAGGTGGTCGGGGACCATCAATAGGACGAAGAGGCACGGACAAGGAAGTAGAAGGGGTAGGTAAAGGTATGAACTAGTGGGTGTGTCGGCGGCCAGCGCGTTCACGTACATTCGTTGGTTAACCTTATGAGACTTGCTGAGCCTGCACCCCTAAGCAGTCAGTCTGCCAGTCATTACAGGGCGAGCATCATTTGGCTCGAATAAAATGCAGCTCTCTTATAAGTGCATAACAAATAAAGGGCTTCAACAGAAAAGAATCACTCATATCTGAGGTTGAGACCCCAAAAATGAAGCAGATACATCAATGTTACGCAAAGGATTTTTAAACAATATTTCTTGAAGTTACTTACTCTGGAAAGTGGATACAAGTGCAGTTTTGAATGTCAACCTTCAATTCATGCTTCTTTTTTAAACAAAAAACTTAAGTGCTTTTAGTGGGTAAAAAACAAGCAGTTACGCAGGTTCCTAATTCAGTTTCAGGTTGTGCTTTCAAATGTGCTTTAAATTGGCCCATAAAGTTATGGTATAAAAGTGAAACTTCATATGAGTTGAGCACAACGTCTCTACTTTCTCTTCAGGTCGTTTTATAGGCAAAACTGCGCATTGAGTTGCGAGCAGATGTACTTCAATTGGGTACGGCAGATTAAAGCCCAATAATGCTCACCGTGTAGGAATGACATACATGACCAATAGCGGGGGAATGGTAATTACACAAGGTGCTTCAGAACTGTTAGGACTTTTTAACTTTGACAAGAGCTACATAGAGCATCAAAGAGTTTGCGCAAAAGTTGGTAGCATTCTTATGGCTTTAAATTGTCGACATGAGGTCGAACACCTCTCCTTCAGTGGCAATGAACGTCTCGGTGAGCTGACGAAAGCTCTCGCATGCTTTGGAGAGAACTTGGTTTTCGAGAAGAGTCCGAAGAATCGTGAAACACCCTGTAGTTGGTCTTGACAAGAATTTTATGCAACAGGGTGGCCCCAAATTCACCTTTTTAGATGAAAGAGATAAATAAAACTGACAGTTATTTGGTACCCTGTGCTGTCCGCAGCCATCTCTGTACGGTAGATGCTTCCTTTGGGGAAAAGGAAACCCACCCACCCCTCCCTAGGTGACTCCCTCGGTGACTCCCTCGGTGTCACCTCCTTGCACGAGGTTGAACACACTGAATCCGACCACTGGCACACCGATGGGTCAAGCAGGGGCTCGTCCAGGTGAGGATATATTGGTGACTCACACGTTGGGAACGTCATCGACGTACGCCCTGAAGTCCGTACGCACTACGTACTGTCCGCATTTCGCTACGGCAAAGGTGTGCAAGAATTTGCAGTTTTCCTGCTCACCATTGGGAGAGCTCTTCTTGAAGATCTTCATACTGGGCGCCATCTTGGAGTGTTTTTCCAACTGTGCACGACGGACTGCGGTGTCCACGGCTGGACAAGGTTGCTTTTATATAAGCTCGACTAAACAAATTGTCCGGCGCTAATACTTCAGCAGCGGGGGGGGGGGGGGATTCACGTGTGTGGCTTCCCAACGACGTCATTGCAGCACAAAGAGCCTGCAGGAAGCCACGACTCGAAGGTGTACCACGTAATAGGATTCGAGAAGACTTGAACATTAAAGTATACGCTGTTAAAATGAAAATTGATCGAGACTGCTTTGAATGTGCGCATTTTGTGTCCTTATGACGTAGACTCCCAAAGTCGTAATGTCGAGTGAAAGTGCACGGAGCAAACAAGATTCTATGATAGCGATTCGCCACCGAATTTCTGAGTTTTAACCAATTGGAGGTACAGCTGAATGCAACCTTGAGGGGTGTTGAGAAGATATTGGTTGGAAGATTCAGCCAAAGTGGGCCTCCTTTTGCTGTTCTACGCGGTCCAGTGGGAGAGTTGGGCCTCTTTTTGTCTGATTGCACCATGCCTGGAAAAAGTAGGCCTTGATTGATGATGTCTTCTGCCGTGCCTTCATTTTCTCCTTCGGCCTTCTGCTTTTTTGGCGTCAAACTAGAGATGCCTCGGACAAAAAGAACAACGCGTTCCTCCTCTGCCTGTAGCCATCCTGTGAATGTCTCTGTTCCTGTGCTTGTGAATGGTTCATGCTGTCAATGAATGTTTCATGCGTCCTCTCACGTAATTTTGCATTCGAATGTGGAATGAAATTTCCTTTTTCAGAGACATTTTACCCATCAAGCCACTTTACTGACGTCGCTCACACCGCAAACGCCAAAATTAGGATATTGGTGGCACCCTGAAATAAATCGTAGTCGTGGTTTGTATGCATACAAACGCCATGAAAAGGCCAGCAATATTACGGTTGAGGTCGAAAGTTTTTATGCCCCGGTGTAGCAAAGACTTTAGCAGAGTAAAAGTGCCTGGTTTGAGCAAGTCCCATTTTCTGTCCACAAGTTCCAGCACTGGTATTTTTTAACCAATGAATAGAAACGAGCTCGTGAGAATGCACAGTGCGAAAACTTTGAATCCCCCCTAATTTTTTGGTCCTTTTATTGGCTAGACTTTAAAAAAATGGTAGGGAGTGCACAGACTTGAATTGTGCTAGAGTAATGATGCTTCTTTCCTTCCGCAAAGTCACTGCTGCATTATCGGCAGAAGCTAGTAATTTTAACATTCTTTATTGTTCAAGTCATACCAAAGCTCTCGACCTCAACTGGATGTATGGGAATATTCATAAGAGGCGCATTGTGGTTTTGGGCTTGTTGAAGAGGTCTTTAGGACAGATAAATAGAACATTCTTATTCTGCTGCAAATGTTTGATCCTTAGAAGACAACAAGAACCCACCCAAGAAATCAAACAAAAAAACACCTTTCAGGCGCCAGAATTATGAAGTGGGAGTGGCTGTCAGCTCGTGGAGAGTAACCTGCCGTAGATTCTACTTCATAATATCGAATAGTGATAATTAAAGACGTTGTGGCCTCTTCCACCCTCCAAAACATTTGTTACGTCAGACTGTCCATTTTGCATTCATGTCGTTTGCTCTGCGGGGATCCAGAACAGAGTCTCCGTTAGGGTGGCTGTCACCATGTCCTTGTCTTATGTACGAGTAGCAAGTTGTAACGAGGGACTTTCCATCACACTGAAGACATTGGGCCGGATGACAGTTGGCTGAAATGGCACAACGCTCAACACACCGGGTTGCCTGGCTGGCTGGACTGAAGTGGCACTTACCACATGCAAACAACTACTTACCCCTGTCGGGATGACCCTCGAGGCCTATTACCATTAAATTAAATGGCTGCTAACAAAGACCCAGCAAACTCAAAAACTGGTATCAAGCTACATATGTCATTGAGGGCAAGGCCTTTTTATTTCCTCTTTCAGATTTTACAGCTTTTGGGTACTGATGACCCCCGGTCTGCCACTGTCATCCACTCCACCCCCTCCCCTCGCCCTCGGGTCGTCCGGGCCGTCGAGCTGCAAAAACCCAAACTGGGGCATAAAGCGCTATTTGCCCGCACGGGACATATATAACCATTCCACATGGCTTGTGTACTGACAGCGGGGTCATAAAGTCGAGGTCAAGTCACTTACAAGACTAGAGTGATTTTTTGGATCGTTTGCAGCATGCCGTATTTGGAGCAAGGCTAGGTTGTAAAGATGTTGTAATAAAACATGGACAATCTGACATCAGACGCGATACGTGTAGTCAGCAGAGTAGCATTTTGCGAACCCTATGAGATCACGCCAGCCTTGACTGCTGGCTAGTACAGACACTTTCAGGCTACAGTAACCAAGTGTTCGTATAAAGCTACTTTTCGTAAGTCCATTCTAGATTCATTTCATTGGTACTAAGGAGGTCCTGAAAGGAGCTTCACTTCCACCTTCCTTTTGTACTGACAGCTGCTGTAGAAGTAGAGGTCACCACTCTTTAGGCACTACAACAATCGCAGCCTCCAATATACGGCGCCTGGTGTTGCATCAAGACCTCAATGAAAGTGTATGTCTAAAAATAGTTCAAAATGGACAATGTGACGTAGAACGCGTTACGTGATTTGTCAAGTGGCATTTCATAAACACTCCGTCTCGGCAGCCCTCATTGCTGCGCACATGCATCGAGCAGCAACACTTTGGCTCTGCAGTGACTGAGTGTGCATGAAACGTTACTTTGCCAGATGCACGCTTTGTTCCATTACTCTCAACCTCAAAGTAGGCTCATTTCCAAACTTATCTGGCAATGCGACACTTACGTGTGCCCCGTAGGTACGCAGGTAAGCTCGCATTCTTTTGCACTCATTGGCGTGCAGAAAAAGCCCTTCAGAGAGACGCCAGTCAACTGTGCCAGCTTCATAAAAGTAAAGTTACTCCCTGTCTACGTTAGCCGCACCAGAAAACGTAGTTATCAATTGTCTGGAAGACTTGCTGGTCATTAACTGACGAACAATTGTAATTAATGTCCTGTAATAAACTACAGGAACCCATGCTCGGCTAAACGCGTACGAGGAATCGGTACCTCATCAATTATCCATTTCATTTGCTTCAACGTCCGTTGGAAACGGGCGATTCGGAAGTGATCCTTGGAGACCGATTTGGACCTCAATGGCAAGTTTTTTTCTTATTCAAAGCTATTTGCAACCTAAACCAGGAGCGCAGACATCAGATGAACCTCGCGTCCATTTTGCACCACCTAGTCACGGCGTTCAGTGGACGGAGCCACCCTGTCGGCGTAGGAGACGCTGGGCATCAACCACTTCAACTGCCCAAACACTGCATTGAGGTCAACTTCGGTCAGGTGAAGTCAGGACTTCTCTGGTCTTCAGAGAAAGTCTTTTGTCTTTTGAAATGTGAGATTACTCTACTTAAACTACTTTTTTAGTGTCTTCCACCTTAAAACGACTTCCTCGTAGTGGCAGAAATCCTTTCTTTCCACCACTGCACTTCTTCCGCCGTAATTCAGACATGAGCAATCCAAGCTGGAGTCTGAATTACATCGGATTGGTGTGTGTGGGTGTAAACGATTTTTGTCGAGATCCTCTCGGACATCAGAGTAGTAAAAAAAAAAAAAAAAGGAGAGGTCTCTGAATACCTAGGTTGCGTGACTGAAGAAAACAGTTCCCGCTGCTCCGCATTCCGCGGGTGCATGTACGCCGTGTAGAGTCCCGCATGTGCACCCCTGGAATGCGGAGCCACAGGAACTTTGCACCTACTGTGTGCTACATCGGATGTCAAAACGACTGCATACTTGGACGTTGCTTTCACAGATATATAATGCGTCACATGACAATAGACAGTTTACATCAGGTCCTGCTGACTGCTCCGTGTAGGCAAGTGCATAAACACCTTCCACTACGTCCACCCGTCCTTAAAAGGCCAACAGGCCAAATGTGAGTGATCGACTTGGATGCGAGCAGAATCCCAAGAATAAGTAAAAGCTTCCTCGTCACCTGGTTGGACAATATCCACAGTCCTTCAGACGGTCGGAACGTCGACGCCGTCGTCCTCGTTGCCGTCGTCTTGGGCCGACTGGCGGGCATTCAGCTTACTCACACATCTTGTTCGTCGCATCCTGGCGTGCCTTTTCCTGTTCGATTCATCCCAATGACACCGGACGGCAACCAAATTAATCTTAAGGACGTCGCTCGTGCGTTTCGTCCAGAGGTTCTGGGAAAATTACTATTTCAGGAAGGTCGACAATTAGAGCAAGAAATTTATTTTTTGGCGAGTCTTAAGTCGACCACGGAGAAATGCGGGGAAGAAAGGGAAAGCAAAGAAAAACTGCATTCGTAGCAAGATTTGCTTAGTCATCATAGGTGTTGAAGGAAAAGTTGAGCGTACGAAGCATGTGCTCGCTCACTAATCGCTCAAACCTGACCTCAATGTAGTCACAAAGAGAATTGCAACAGAGAAAGCTCATTTGTTCCCCACTGAGGTAGGTTCCATTGTAAGAGTAGAGTTGAACAAATCTTCCAGATCTGAAAATCCAACCAACTTGAGTTCAGCCACAAGGTGTTTGTGCTCATATTACTTCTTCTCCCTTGGAGAAATATTGATTCCTGAATGGCAATGAGAGCCTTGCTGACAGACTTATTTACCCAAAGAAATCTCTCCAACATTGTTTTCAGACTTGTGTAACCATCCAGAGTAAAGGTACAGTTCTTTCCTCTCTTCTTTTCTGCCTCCAGTTCAGCTTTCATTCCTCCCGGGACATCCAAGTAAAACTGTTCCACTAGTCTTACATCCCTGGCAGGATCTCTGGTCAGCATCAAGCCTTGATCTTGAAGACAGATTCTGGTGGATTCACTCTGACAGAAAAGCCACATATGACACTCTTACAATTTTGTCCTCAGGTGATTCTTTCTTCTGAAAAGTCTGTCTGATACTGAGCTGGCAGCTCCTTTCCTTTGGTGGTTCCACAGAGCTTTTCTTTGTCATAACGGCCGCAATGTGCTTTGCTGAGAGATGCATCAGGAGACTGCTGCTTGAAGACTTCAGACAAGCAGTCTTGGAGGAACAGTGGTGACACTTGGCTTTATCTTCCCCTCCGTCATATTTGGTGAAGCATTCTCAGACATAGGATGCGTTAGAAGATGACATTTAGGCGCAAAAACATGGCAGGCACCAGTTCTGCTTCTGCAGCTCCTGTTTTCGTTCTGTGTTTTCCATTCAACTTTATGAAATTTAGCTAGCTAAAGTGTTAATCTCTTGAGGGTCTTCCTCAACATGCAAAAATTTAAATTCCCTTCCACCAACACTCTCAAGCATAGTTTGAATTCATTCTAAGACTTCTCGACAATTTTGTTGAGAATCGAATAAGCAAGAACGCCCAGAACCTCGAAATGAGTGGAGCGAGAATTCTCGCTCGAGAACCTCCAGTTTCATCAAAGAAGAGCGTGAGGCTGAGCTTGACGATCATTCTTCAGCATGGTTTTTTTTACTGCAGCCATCACAGAGCGACGACTGACACAAGAAGCACCAGAAGTGCATCAGTGATGTAGACTTTAATACCAACTTTTTTGGTCCAACGAAACTGAGAGAAGACATCGTATAGATAGTTTTTTTCCTCCTTAATTGCCATGTAGCAGACTCCGGACCAAGGAAAGATGCAATTTTATTGGCACGGCAGGAATTCTGAAGGCAACAATGGAGAAGATAACTCGTGCACGAAAATCAACGACGCAAGATCTTCAATGTAGGAATGAATTAAACTTCACGTCTCTCCCTGAGACGACTGCTGCAGCAAAGAAACTTTCTGGCATTGCCAGAAGCAGCATGAGTGGAGCGGTTGGGGGTTCTTCTGTCTGTTGCATGGCAATTCATGATGCTGCGCAACGGACTCCGTCACCATGCACGTGAACATCTTTGGGTTGCATGCGCACGGTACGGCATGCCCACGACTTGCCTCGGCTGCTCCGTCTCAGCCCACAGCAACCCGTTGCACTACTGCTCGTCCACCGAGTTGCGTACCAGGGGTACAGGCTGCACACCCCGTACGCACTTGTACCTGTACTCGCCCATCCACCGAAGCTCATCATGCTGTGCGCGCACCACTGGCAGGCTGGCAGGGAGGGGGTGAGAGGCCCAGCGCCAACTGAGTGAGAGAAAGCACCAACAGGCGCTTGCCTTTCTCGAGCTGTGGATGCCGCGGCGGCCGCCGCGGCCGCCGTTGGTGCTGCTGTCGGGCTCTTTCGGGTTCAGATTCTCACCCGCAGGAGAGGAGGAGGAGAAGGGGGCGGAGGCTGTGTTCTTGTGGGGCTCTCTCTGCCCTTCTCCTTCGCTACTTCTCTTTCTCCCTTGAGGGAATTGGATATCAACAAGGAGGAAGAGGCGCAGCTGAGCCATCAATATTGTAGTACGTGCATGGGCAAAAGCAGCAGCAGCAGCTATTACCAGTGGGAGAAAAAGGGTTCAGACCCCTCTCGTCGACGTGGGGATCGAGCTGTGGACGTCCTGTGCATGTGGAGGAACAGGAAGATGGTGTCGACTCCGCATGAGAATAAATAAGCCAGCAATATGTGTTTGTAGTTAAGCAATAAACAAAACTGTTGAGAGAAGAAAGAAAGAAGTAAGGAAGGAAAGAAAGAAAGAAAGAAAGAGGAAGACCCAACCACACGTGATCCTTCAGCCAAGGTATAAAGTCTGATCAGTACTCCTGCCACTGCCTCGTGTATTCATGTCTTGGCTGGGTTCCATTGCAGCTCCGTGCTCAACTTACAGCCTGCGAGTGAAGGAACAAGACGATTGTGTCAAGTCCCGATAAAGCTAAATGTGCCAGCAATATGTGTTTGTAGTTAAGCAATAAGCAATACCGTTGAGGAAAGAAAGAAAGAAAAAAGAAAGAGTGTGAGAGACGAAAAGAAAGACCAGACCACACGTGATCCTTGAGCCAAGTCGAGCGAGCCACTCTCGACTTTGAACAACGTGATAACTGATCCAGTCTTCCATTGTACTACGTCGAAATGGTGCACTTGGTTGATAACCTCGACGATGAGGATGACGCCTCCCTGTATCCTAGCTCACCAGAACTCCGTGCTGCCGCAGCGGCCGCTGCAGCTAATGCCGCTACATTGGATGATGACGTTGGTGCTGACGATGAAGACGATCCCGGCGGTAGAGGAGGCGGCGGTGGTAGCGCAACCAGCCGTCGTGAGGACGTTACCACACCGGTCATTGATCTGTACGAGGCCGCTGCCACCAACGGCGCAGGCGCCGCCAATTTGCTCCTGCAGTCCTTCTCTAATTTCGCGGCCGACGGGAGAGACGGTGACGACGATGAAATATTCGCCGCCGCCGCTGTTGCTGCCGCCGCCGCCGCCGCCGCCGCCGCCGCCAATAGCGAACCCGAGGTGGGAGTCATGGAAGGAAATTTCTCGCCCGGGCTGAATGAGGCAGCTGCCAAGGCCGACGTTGCCGGGGCCGCCGCTGCTGCTGGGGGTGATATGAGCGATGAGACTTTTCAAAGTAGCGACACATTTCCTATGACTGGAGGTCTTTTCTCATCACCAATTGCCAACTCTGAAGGTAAAACAGCCTTTTTCCCTGACTTGCTTCTTCACTTACACTCTTACGCATGCGCATATTGCACATCACGTATTGAGGTATTATATTATGCAATTTGTACGATACAGTAGCCTCTGCAGTATGCACGTACGATGGTGAGCTACCCACCGTTAAAGCCACTACATTGTGCAATGGTGTTTCTTGCGTCTACCGTTGAAGTCACTGCATACTTACAACATACGTACATATTGTATGTGGCACGCATTGTACGTATAATGTGTGCCGTACAGAAAGGCGTGCCAAAATAAGGTCAATCCACCTTGAACACAGACTTCTTCCCGACGTCGGGGTCGTCGCCGTCTGCCGCCACCGCCGCCGCCCTGGCTAACTACCGCCGCTTATCTACTGCCAGCCACAGCTACAGCTCTCGCCATTCGTCATCGCTGGCGTCGCCGCCGCCTGCCATGGCCGACACCGGTGCATCCACCGCAGTCTACTCCGCTGCCGCCGCTGGGTCCACGGGGGTCGGTACCGGCAGCGGCCGCCCTCTCAGAAGAGCAGGGAGTCTGCAGTACGACCCTCAGGATCCATGGGATTCCGTCGCTGCTGCTGCCGCAGCAGCTGGTGGTGGCAGAGGATCATTCAACGATCTCTACGTCAAGAGTCGACAAGGTATGGTCATTGAGGTGTCCTCCCTCTAAGTGCTTGCTGACCCCCCCTTTTTTCAGATTCGCTTTATCACTCTGCCATCTTTGTACCCAACCGACAAGGAGGCCTGGAAAACGGTTACGGTCCTCCATCGACCTACCAGTGCGCCTACGACGACCCCGATCCCTTCTACGGGGGCGGCAGGGCCATGGTCACCTACGACAGGTTGAGGGAAGAGATGGAGCAGATCAAATACGGCCACGAACTCTTTGAAAAGGGTGAGTGAGTGAATGTTTGGCCAGTCCTGAGTCCATGGACCGTCTCGTGTCGTCACGCAGACTTCGGTAGAAAGTCGAAACCCTTCTAGCCCCTCAGAATGTTCTCACGGACAGTAGAGGACACGACATCGTATCGCTTATTTGCGACCTGAACAACGAGGGACTGTTTTTACCTTGGCCAAAGACGTGCTTAAAAAAACACCAAGGGATTATTACGCACGGCAGAGAAAGCTCGACGACAGCCTTTCCTCCCTACTTTCTTCCGATCCAGGGCCGTTTTTGCTCCTAATAAACCAATTCAGGCGATAGCAAAGCTCCCATGAGAAATCCGATGGACTTTGTATACGTCACGAGAACCCTTGCGACTTCTTTCATTTTGGAAAGAGTTTTTCCTCCCCCCTCGTGAGGACAGGAAAACGAATAGAGGCAGGAATTTCTTCCTCCCACTCCCGCCGAGGAATCCCTCCAGACAGCCCTTCCTCATCACTTGCCCAAGATCTCAGAGACTTCCCTCGTCACCATCGTCTCTCGAGGCTGAGCACGAGGACCTGCAAGACACCAAAGTGTCGTGCCAACGTTCTGGTCGTTCGCCCGGTGAGAGCCTCTCCGGAACCCGGAGCAGCGTTCCAAGTCCTCACCGTGGCCGACGGAAGTGAGGACGACGCCCTGTCAGGGCACATTTGGGTGCTCGCAGTTTCTTTCTCCTCCTGCAGCTTGGGTGTATAGTATAGAGTAAGCAGGGTTTTCCTCCTCTCTCCTCCGGAACATGGTCTTGCACCCTCCGCATCTGCGGAAGAAGAAAAGAGGCGTGATGTCCTCTGTGTACGCACTCCACATTCATCTCTGCCGAGCTCCGACAACGTTAGTCCTTACCCAGCGGCTTCATTGTTACTACCTACAGCTAGAGTGCTTCTCTCTCTCCTCCTCTCTTGTTCAAGTACTCGTGTTTTTTTTTTCAAAGTTCAGGCCTTGGGAGTGAAGAAAAGGACTTCCCCATTCATGACTGTAGTAGTAATGGTAGACTGGGGAATCTGGCACTGGAGGAAGGGTGAGCTTAGGAGAAATCACCCTAATGTCTGACGGCAAAAGGTGGAGGGGGAATCCCTCTCCACCTCTTACTGTTATTTGGTGTGACTGAGTGTTTTTGCTGTCAACAAGACTTTTTTTCTGCGTTGTGACATCAACAGATTTGTGTGTGACAAAGAAGCAGACAGAACAATGCATCCTCGTTCCTCTCTCGCCGCTGTGTCCGCGGTGGTGAAAAATATTTGGCCCTCATCCTGATCTACGGCTGAGGGCCATCAAGCTGCGCAAGGACGCCTTGGGTTTTCCCTCCTTTGAGGTGCACGAGCCGGAGAAGCTCTGATCCATTGTCCCGACCGAAGAGCTCCACTCCTCGTCAGTCATGCGTGACAACAGAGGCACACGTGGTACTGCTGTACTGTACAGTGTGTTAGCTGATATAAGCTCAATGTATGAACAATTACTGCATATGACACCAGGCACGGTCGACCGTACGCTGTGGCGGCCGGGACGGGAATCTTTGCACGTTTCTGTGGCATTAAAGGAGTGCAAATGTCAGCTCCTCTTCCAGAGAAAGAAAGGTCGCCCTTTGACTTTTGCCACACTTGGGTAGAAGGGAAAAAAAGTATCTTACGTGGGAGCTTTTGTCGTAACTTATGAAAGAAGGTGGAAAAATTGGCTACAATGGCGATGGCCACCGCCGCCGCCGCCACAGACCCCAGATGCACGTTCTACCCTGAGCTGACGTCAAAAGTGTGCATGCGGTTAGGATACAGACGATGTTTATTCCCACTTCAGCGCTACTTCACCCATACGGATGTCGCCTCGTGCGATGGCCTTGAACTTGTCCGGACTGAGATTCTTGGCCGAAAAGATATGTACGCAACTTTTGACCCCGTCTGTATGTCTGCAGTTCGCGTTCTGACGGTGCAAAGTACAAATGAGAAGCTGTCTTCATTGATGATACGTTGCGGAGAGCTCACCTTGGAGCGCGCGTGCGAGTGGAGTGAGGAAGATTTCATCCTTCCATATGCAGCTCAACAACTTATTTTTTTTTTGCTATTTGCTCTACCTTGAGCGTCTCTTCTTACTTTCTTTCTCGCTCTCTTTCTCCTAAAGTATTTTTTCCCTCGTGTGCGCTTTGAGTACAGCTACTACTTCCGTCTCTCAGTCCGCCTTAAAAGGCTGCACTCGCAGGCACATCTCAAGCCTCAACTTTCCTCCAAGTTGAAAACACTGACAAAAAGCTTTGCCACTGAGCTGTGAGGAAGAACGGGCAATTGCGCATAAGCGCATCTTCAGAGCTTCTCCGGCGCCGCCGACGTCTCGGGGTGGGTGGGTGGGTGAGTCGTGGAGGGCTGAGGCCGTCGCTGCGTCCTAAACTGTCGATAAAATCTGTAGTCATCGCCGGATTTCTCCAATATCCGAGAAGAAAGAGCGTTTCCACTTCATTACGCGAATATTAGACAGAGATACCTGGGATTTTCTGTGCCGTGAGAAGAAGACAAATGGCTGCAATTAGCAGTGAAAGAGAGACGGTAGCGATAAAGCGAAGACAGAGAGAGAGAGAGAGAGAGAGAGTAGAGCGGAAAGGCAATTTCAACCCTTTGCCAAACTACCTTGATCACAGCTGGAAAAATAAAGCTAAAGTTTCTTGCTTGCGCTTTCTCGGCGAGTGTTGGAGGGACTGCACGAGTTACAGTTTTGCAATTCACCTCTCTTAAGCGTTCTCTTGGTCGTCTACTCTATTCTAGAGCAAAAAATAGTAATGACGATATTGCCTCTACTCTCTTCTGCCAGACATTTCTCTTTCTGTGGGAACAAATTACAACCTTGGACGGCTCCAGCTCTCTCTACCTTGAGTCCAACTAATGTTGCTCGAAACAATCTAGAAAACAGAAAAGGAAATTCAACGGAGCTGCCACAAAAGTACGCTAATGTACTGTGATTCTGCACAATTCCTCGCGGTAGGAGCGATTTTCACCTGAGGTACGACTTGAGCCAATTGATCGGACAGGCGAAATTCTGTGCCCTCCTACTAGATGTCGCACGTGCCCCAGTCGTGCTCATTGGGACCACATTTCATAGTACGAACTGATGTCCAGGGACCTTCCGTTCACCCTGAACGATGTTCACTACACTACGTTGCGACAGGGACGGGCTAGGGGTCGGGTAGCGCTTGCCCAGGGGGGTGGGAGGGTGGCAATTCGCTGAGCAAATTTGCATTGGGATAACGCCTGCTGCACACCCACACACAGACACACCCACACTTGTTCCCTTGCACTGGAGCGTAGCAGTCTCGTGAATAGCGGGGCCCAGGCTGAGGTCGCTCGCGGAGGGTGGGTGGGACGGGGACCAACCCACGGAATTCCGTGGAAATGCTGTCCGTGGGAATTCTGTCACAGGTCGAAATGGAAAGCAAAGAAAGTAAATACTACGTGAAAGTGCAGAATGCCGACTCCACCTGAGAAGGTGTGATTCGAGGGTAAAATTTTCCCCTGGAATTTCTCCCAAGTTCACAAAAAATATCCCCTTGTGTAGCCTCAGCCTGGCGTAAGGTTGCCATTTCCAACAGGGTGACTCATTCTGTACCTGCCAATGATCAAGCTTTCGGCCCAGCCTGTCTTCCCCACATGTAAATTCACGCCAAATTGATTTCGTGGTCGTCAGCAATGTCTCATTGCCACTGAATAGCTTTTGTTTGGTGTATTCGGTAATAGAAACATCATTTCGATCTTTGTAAGGTGACAGCTTATCAGTAGAGTTGTTCCTCCCGGTAAAACAAACGTCCACCCACTCTCGCCGCCAGATGAGTCACGTCGAAAACGAGTTTCGCCCGCCACATCAGCGAGTCCCAATGAAGAAGTCTCTGCTGAGGCCTGATTTTTGACATATCGCACTAAGACATTGGGCTCCAAGGGGGCCCTGCTGAAGTAGGCGGTCTGGACGTCGATGTGGAATTGTCGATAGAAAAAAAGGCGAGGCTGGAGTAGCAGCAGCACGATGATGCCTCGCTACTCCATGTACAGCGGCGAGAGGCTCAAGTCAGAGTCCGGCTTCGACTCCCGCTCTGACGTCGTCGTAGTGGCGGAGGCCGCTGTCACTGCTGTCACTAATGGTAAGGTGTTCGCCAACGAGGCAAAACTTTGGTCGTTGTCACAAGCACTTACAGCTATTGCAAATTTTTTGTAATGGCCATTACTGGTTGAGGGGGGGGGGGGAGGAGAAGGTGAGATAAATTTTCTAGTTGGATAAAAGGCTGAAGAAATTCCTCTTTCATTAAGGCAATGACTGCTGTGAAAGTGCAAATCGGGCCCCGGAGAAATGTGGAGCAGGATAAAATTTCCCAAGAACAGCTACAGGACTGGGATTCTTATCAGCACCAGTTTTTGGTAGCTTTGCATTGGTTGTGCTGAAAGCTGTGGCGCAACTGATCGCTCGGGTATCACACGGGCGTCGCGGTGGAGACGCTGTTGTGAACGAAGAGTCTTCAAAAATCTCCCCATTCCTCCACAGGTCACACCTCTTCCTTGGAGAAGCAGCCTTTCCTCGGCTCCCCTATCCCTTCCGATCATCTTCACCACGGACCACATCTTCAGCGTCACCAACATGTTGACTCTGGTGACGGACACGGGGTACAACTGACGCCCTCGTGGGAGGAGCGAAACGTCCCCGAAGACCAGCTCAACTTCAGGACGCTGTCTGCCTCCATGGACAGGCTGGACCTGGAGATCAATCCCCCGAGAGACAGGTAGGGAAATGCTTGCTTAGCTCTTCAGACCGTTGTGTTGTCCACGTAGGTGGTACTCGGTGTCCAATTAAGGGATCATTTCACCGTGTGGTGGGCACTTTAGACGGTTGTCAGGGCCTTACCAATAAACGTTCCCAATGCTCAATGTGACTAAAAGATGCATGCGTAGCGGCTTCCCTGAACAAGTCCTGAAGTTCCTATTGAGCAGTCGTGGAAATGTCAGCCTATATCGTAAAGGCTCCGGAGAACAATACTTTGGTCCACGACCAAGAAAGTAGTCGTGTCAAGGGAGGAGACAATGGCGAGGAGCCATTGTCCGTACAAGGGGAGGTGGGAGGTGCAAAAGAAGTGGCAAGGATATCGGCCATCTGAAGAACACGAAGAACTGAAGGAACTTCTTGGACTATATTGTACATTGTGTTATAACATTGCTATATTCCCCCCTTGGCGGATTATTTTTCAGCCATTTGGGGAGATGGGGGATAATTGGAGGTGGACAGATTATTAGAGGTTGGCGGATCATTCTGGACATGCACAACAATGATGAGGAAGCTGGCGCGTCAGAAGATAAATAAACTTGCTGAAGCGTGATCAAGACAGACACTTCTTTTATTCCAAGGAGAGGCCTCCAAGCTGACACCCAGCAAAATGTGGCGGTGTCGACTGGCTGGAAGTGATGTGAAAAGATGTAAAGATGTCACCTTATCTAATTTGGCAAAAAGTGCCCCAGAAATGGCTAAAAAAGAGAAAAAGCTTCTCTTATCTTTTGTGTGCATAGTACTTCCTCCTTGGAAGGTGTGACGTGATAAATGTTGACTCGTTTTGTTTTTTACTTTTTGTCATGAGCAAGTACTTTTTCAGCACATTCTGAGTCGTGGGCTCTGACTGTGACACAATTTCCTTCCATTTATGTAAATCTGACTTCATTTCATGCACTAATGGTAAAGTTATGAGTTGATTTCGTCTGAAGCTAATTCGCGTGCAGACAGCACTGACACGAAATTGTTGCTATACTTTCAGCTTCTTCAATATTCAGGCGTTACAACAACATATTACCATAAGTAATTTAGGCAGGCAGAACTTTGCTGCATGATCTGTACTGAAATGTGTTGAGGTTGAACTCTGGTGAAATGTGTGATTCATGTGTGAGACACGATACTGAATGCGGAAGTCCGATGTTGTGAGCGCCCATTTTGATACTACAGTGGTAAAGGACAGCCAGCAAGATGGAGAGGGAGGCACGTTGGGGAGGCTGGGATTTCAGCTTTTTGATGGGTAAAAGTTTAAAAAGTGGCTGAAATTTTCGTGTCCCCCCTCACTTCACCCCCTCCCCCTTCCGCGGGTGTCCATTCACCCACTCCGTTTGTGAGGAGAGGTTGCAGAAGTTCTTTGAAGCACCAAAAAACAAAAAAAACAACCTTGATTTACAGCATCTCCTACAGGGTGGGCCGTAAGTGTTCCTTCATAGAAAATCCCTAAAAAGGCACATTCAATGTTGTCAAAGAGAAAAGTGTATTATCTCTCTATATCAAGCTGTTCAGGTATGTATGTTTGTGCTCCTCTAGCACTCTCAGTTCTTCACGGATCTGGCTCATTTTTGGCATGCGAGAGACCTTTGGGTCAACACGAAGGACATAGGCTATGCAAAGTTGCATTATAAGGCTATTTTTAGACCAAAATCAAGGTTGAATGTTGCATTTACTACATAGGTCATAGATAGCTATGCCAATAGGTATAGCTAAGCCTGCGTGTCTTAGCTGTGTGGTACCAGTACTTATCAGTAGCTTTCTATGGCTGAAGAAGGGAAGAAACAGTCAGTTGAAGTGGACAGTGAGCTGGACAAACCTGGCAAGCCCAACTTGGGCTGGACCCATCAACTGACAGCCTGCTGCCATCACTGCTGCAAGCTGGGGAGAGGAGGAGAGTGTCCAGATCAGCGAGTTCCAAAAGTAACAACAAAAAGAGTGAGCATGTAGTACATGGTGAGGTCAAGGCGCATGGACAGCGTGAAGTACATGGTGGACAAGCAGAAAGACAGAAATAGCAATTTAAAATTTGTCCAAGCAAAGCCGGGTGCAGGTTCAGCTAGTATTGAAATAATTTTGGCGGTGTCAACTCCCTTTTATCACCTGAACTCAGCTTAAAGTTGTCTGCCCAGCTAGCCTGCAATTGGCCATCTTCAGTATTCAGACTACAACTAGGCATTTTGACCGCACTCAACTTTTTTGGAAGAAGACAGCTCAGTGCGAGTTACAAGCTTCATTTGTTGATCCTCAAGCTTCACTTATTTTGCACATGGGGGGGAGACTTTTGAAACATTCCCCAAGGAAATGCGCAAGGCTCTTGACTACCTCACGGCCCAGAGGTCCAGGAAGCAAAGGAGGTGAGTTCGACCCAAATCCCTACTTGATTATACTCTAATGCCAACAGCTGGATGGCAACAGGCATTCCCCACCTTCCGCATGGCAGCAAGTGTCCTGGACATGAATTCCTAGTGGCTTCTGCGCAGAGTCCTACAGACTCCTCGCGAGTTTCTCCTCTGCAATCAGTACAGGGCCAAGGGAGAAGCCACGAATGTCCCTTTATTAGCCTTGGTGTCACTTATCCAATCGATTCAACCCAACTCCTGGGGCAGCGCCGGTGGACTATGAGACCCAAAGTGATTACTTGTCAGACTGGGGTTCATTCCAGGCCATTCTGTCACTATGCTATTGATGTTCAGGTCTCTGGAGAATCTGCCTGTCTGCCCTTGAGAACAACGGCTTATACACAACTATTGTCAAACCAGTGTAGTTTCCATGTGATCCACATCTACTTGCTACAAGATCTTAACAACCTGGCTGGTCTGTTATGGTTGTTTATTCCACGTAAGACATGTAAAGTCAGGGAACAGGGGTGAGGGTTAGGTCACCTGTATGGCACCTTAGCCAATGATCTTCATCATCCATGAATAGAAACAATCACAAGAGATGAAGAGTACAATGGTAGTGGCAATGCCCCCGGTCAGTATGGGGTTGGCACTTTTATAGGTAGGGGGGTCATGAGGGGGACCAATCACAGAAATGCGTCATAAATTATGAGAGATGCTAGCAGTGACCTATGTGGAGCCAATCAGCAGGTGGGGTCAGTTGTTGCTGGGGACGCTCTTATAGGGGGTAAAGTATATCTTCTTACTTGGCCAACAGAGGGCACGATGTAGGGAGTCAGTTCCATACTGTTGCCATCTAGCAGTGGCTTGTGAAAACGTACAGAAATCAATGGGGGGTACACAAAACTGATGACAGGTACTTGAAATTCATGAACCCATTTCTGCCGGAATTTTTTTTTAAGAAAATATGTTTATATTCTGATGTAGAACTTTGTGCTGATCACAAATCTGGCATTAGTTTGTCAGTTGAGCCTCAAACACATG
>JAAUXU010149691.1_pt1 | contig 30732 bp, 42 predicted proteins | sample 7278151 | NCBI WGS metagenome assembly JAAUXU01 (sample SAMN14350113, study PRJNA611818) | marine sediment metagenome | isolation source: surface marine sediment (1.8m) | place: French Polynesia: Moorea | collected 2018-08 | reverse complement strand
CTTTAAGACACTTTGTGAAAAAATGAATGCTCATACATAACATTTGAAAGTTATTCCAGTGCAAGTAAACTATCATTGAACATGTGTTGATTCTTCATTCTGTTTATACAATAAATCCAAGGGTGGACTTCACTTTCGTCAGGAGTTCTTTGCAATGTTGCACAAGGACAACCGACTCCTCGTCATTGGACTCATCACATTCCTCCACAGATGATTGGTTCATATTGACGACATTGTTCTCTATTAGGTCGATGATATTCTTGAGCCCAACTCTGTAAAAGATGACATTTCTGGATCAACCAACAATTCAGTACTGGCATTGACTGTCGTACGTACTTGGAAGCTTTGGTGAGATGATCTCTACAGATTGTTTCAAGTAACGCCAGAGAAGTGGCGGAATTATGAAGTGAAGTCGCAGTTTTCAAGGTCTCCATCCACTCCTCCAAGAAGTCGTCCAACACAGGCCTCTTGATGCTGACAACGGCAAGGAGGGTCGAGACGGGCTCAGTGAGTGCTTCCGCAGACAAGGTGACTTCTTCTTCCGTAGCCATGGTCTTATCCTGATGTAACAAGTTACATAACTACAACCGCCGCTGTACATACATGAATATTTCATGTTGCTGGAGAGTCACTCCTACCTTCTTTGTTGGGATCGTCAGCTCCAACAAGATGGCCTTGAGCAATGCTCTCAGAATCATCGAGTATGACTTCGCATCCATTCTGGCCAATTGTGTCCTGTAAACCTCTAGCAGGGCCTGCAGCTTGTTTCTCACTACCTTATGATCAGTCGTTGTAGTCAATCGTGGTTTCTCTTGACCACGATTACTCAAAGCAACCAGAATGTTGTCAAGAAGGTTCGGGAGTTCCTCCTTGATTACCACACTGACCCCATCGGGATCGGCGGATGGTTTCACACACCACTCCCCAATCTCATAGGCTGCCAGAAGGACCCTGGAGAGTGTCTTAGTTGAGCGGTCTATTCAAATCGGAAGAAAGGCAATTAGTACATCATTCACCTCATCTTGACTTCATCGCACTGCTTCCATTACCTCTAAGCAAACCCTTCTGGCATAATTTGATGCATCGCATCACAAAGTTCAGGTGGCATATGCTGACTGTCACCATGTTTGAACACACCAAGATCAGTGCTCTCGTCAGAGTTCTGCCCAACTCTGTCATTGGTTTGTCGTCGTCAAGCACCTCAGCACTCAGCCACTCCATGCACTCCTCCATGCGATCGCAGGTTTCGTGGAGGGCGGCTGCAGCATCACCCTCGACCTGGTGAATCAAGACGGTCAGTTTGAGCAGCGAGTCCCAGACCAGAAGAATCTTTCTGTCCGTCATCTCGCTTCCGACCGACTCTTGCTTGATGGCAGGAAGGTAGGTCTTGAGCGTTTCCCTGAGATCGCCCAGCTGCCCTACATTCTTCTTCAACAGAATGGCTCGGTCCACAGGGTGCAGCAATAGGTATTCCACAAGAGCAAGAGCTAGTGACGGCCTCGAAGGTGGCTCGCTGGCCTCTGCAAATCTGACAACCCTGGAGGACTTTCTCCTCTTTTCAGGTGGACCACGAGATGAAAGACTTTTGGATGCATCTGAAGAACATGGCAAGTATGTTAATTGCTTGAGCATCTGAATTTTAATAGAAGAGTACCTTTCTGTATCCAGTCAGTGATGAGTTCCAGCACATCGTCACCCCTTCCCCAGTTGCAGAGTGCGTTGATCAGGGTTGGAGCTCCCTTAGCTTTCGTGAGGTCAAATGCTCTTTCATCCTCGTCCGTTAGTTCGAAGCCGGGACTCAGAGGAACAGATTTAAGGCGTGATAGGCAGAAACCGGCGATTGTCGACACAGAGGAGTGCGGCAGGAGACTGCACAGATACACCACCGAGCCAATCACCTCACTCGACTACAAGAACATCAGTGTTGCGTTAACAGTCTTCATAGGTACATTAAGCGAACTATAGTTATAGAAAAGTATTATCGATCCAGACAGAGTGAACCATCCGGGTCGACATCCACTGTTTGGACCCATGTCGGCTCAATCTTCTCGAAGGATCTGGACTCGTACATAGACCGACAGTCCCTTCTTCAGGTTTAAGATTCACTTACCTTGTAATACTTGAAGAGGTCAATCAGTATTTTGGCCGCTTTCTTCTCCAGGAGTGAGCGGTATTTGGCGTTCTTCCGAAGACTGATGTCATTGCTACGATGCACCCAGAAGATGCAGACGATGTCGAGCAGTCCAGAGACGACAGCGGGGTTTCTCAAGTCCGACTGAAGGTCGACCATGTGGTCGCTGTCACCCTATGACAAAGAGATGCTTCGTCTAAATTATTCCTTAAAAAGTCAAGTCTGCTCACCTCTTCGCGGCCGCCAGTCTCCGGAGTTGAATTCTCGTGCAAAGAAGACTGAGTTGATGACTTATTAGAACGATTTTTGGATCTGTCATCGGTAACTTCTTTCAGTGGACATCCACGTCTACTTGACTTCCTGGTACTCTTCTTTCTCATCTTTTGGTCAATTTCATTGCGCCCATTCTCCTTGTCACCTTTATTCACCAAACTATCGTTTGCCACACCAGAGATCTCTGCCTTGACGAACTGCCTCACCTTCACTAAGATTGCCAGCATAAACTTGATACACTCGGGGAGGCTAAGATGCTTCACGGTGAGCTCGTAGAACTTTCTGGAGGCAGCGCGATTCTTCTTAATAAGGTAAACACACCTCTTGATGCGATTTTCGTCTTGTTCGCCGTCATTCATCGGCCAGAAGGAATTCAACAGCAACTGGGCGATACCTTTTGATACGCTGGTGTGCTGCTCCACTGCCAACCGCGCCAATAGAGAGTCTAGAGGACACACCTGCCAGTACTGGATCATTCGCACTGCTTTGACTGTTGTCAGCAGTTCCACGAAGGACGCGCGTACTCTCTCGCTGATGTCGTGGAGGCAGTCGCCCACGTGAGGTAAAGCGCGCTTCAGGAACATATGAGAGTTGGGGCAGTCAGAGACGAGTACACGGAGTGCTTGGATGACGGCGGCACGGGTCTTGGGCGTGGAGGCGTCGAAGGCGAGGTCGCGCAAGAGGGTACGCATGCCCTGTTTGATGAATGTGACGGGCAGGATTGGCCAGAAATTGGAGAGTGTCCTGACCACACCGTGGATCGCACTCACACGCACGTCGACAGACTCATCCACGAGTAACGTCAGCATAATCTGAAGTTATTAGGAATCTCCTTTAGATCTTCAGGTTACAGATGACCTTATACAGACTCCATCAAAATGAGAGGCAAAGGTTTTTTTGCGGGGTTCGACGAGTAACAGATTATCAGTATCAAAATCATGCTCAACGGTGGGCCAAGACTACTCAAGTGATTCAGTGGGAATAATATCACTACCGCCGGCGAGGTCCGGGGGTTCCTACCTGACACTGCCTCTCGTGTCCGCCACTCTTCTCCTCAAGTGGCGCTCTAGGGTTTTCCAGCGGGAAGGCGCTGAAGAAGAGCTCCGCGCCACTCTGTCTGACCATGTCGTTGGTCGCCTTAAGATGACGCCACAGGATGGGCTCCCATAACTTGCACATTGTTGCCTGGCAGTGGAAGTCATTCTTGGCGTTGTGAAAGCAACTCAGGATGTGGAAGACCGGAGTGAAGACGTCTATGGCAGAAGGCAAAGCACGGTTGGCCAACACGCCGCGCTCCATGAAGTCCTGAACACAGGATAACTCTATCTTCTCGTTAAAGGCGTCTTCACTAGCTCTCCACGCCTGGAAAAGACGTGATTGGAAGGATGTCCAAACTAGACAAAGATTGAGAATTGCTGATCTGACCTTGTAGTATATTTCTCCATACGCTAGAGCCACTTGCTTTCCGACGCCAGGAAGTTCCTGCTTTATGGCTTCATGCAGATCTCCAACAAAGGAAGGGCTGAGCGAGAAGAGGAAGACGAGAAAGCGAACCCCTTCCGAACACTTGGTGAACGCCGGCGATTGCGCTGCTTTGAGTAAGAGATCATGCAAAGTCTTCGTCGTCAGATCTCTCAAGGGAAGCTCTAGCAAGGCCCGGTGGAGCGCAAAGACTCTTTTCACGTCGGACCTCTGCAAATCGAAGCCACCGTACTAAGTCGAAATGTAGACCTGATCATTGGCACCACGTACCGTTGCCTTGGAAGACGTCGCTCTCTGAAGTAGAAACGTTAGGGCGTTCTCTACCACCGCTTCCTTCTCCTGCAGTTTCAAGGTGTACCAGAGCTCACAGAGGAGGCAAATTTCAGCCTTTACAGACGCCAGTTCCTGTTTGATGAATGGCAGAGAGCGGTGAAGTATTTGGCTAGAAGATTTTAGGCCCTCTGGAATTGCGCTATCAGGATGCTTGTGACAGAGATTTGCCGATCGTTGAGCGAGCAGAACCAGTGAGGTCAGAACCTCCGGGTAGAAGCCTGAGAAGAAACGAGAAAAGCGCTTGCATGAATGAACAATTTCCGTCAGTCGCCATCGACGAATCGGACCGGATGAGAATCAGTGAGAAGATTAGTCTCATGGTCATTTCTTGGCCAATACCAAGTTCCTGTAATCGATGTATTTTTCATCAGAAACGCGTTACTCTCTTGCTCTGGGACAGCCATACTTTGAATCTCACCTTCGCTGGCTTCTCCGGCCAGAGCCTTGGACGCTTCCTCCGCGACGAAGAGCTGCAGGCTCGTCCAAAGTGAGGAATGTTCCTCCTCCGACAGCTCGGCCAGACAGGCATCTAAGGCCTCAGGCGAAGATTTGTCCGTCTGCACAGTGATGGTTGATGTGAACACTCCAACAATATATGTATCTAAAAGCAGACTTACTAGCGATCTGACGAGGGCAGGCAGAGCACTTCGGTCGTCGCGGGCAGCCAACAGTCGCAACTTCGGGGACTCGGAGGAGGCCTCGTCGTTGGAATCTTCCTTCTCCTTGCGGCTGCCCTCCGGCGGGGGCCTCGATACCGAAAGAGACCGTTCCCGGCTTCGGTTTGAACTAGGGTCCATCTTGGAGTCGGAGAAGGTGTTGTTGACCACTTTTCTTCGCTTTCAGAACAATACTAAGGTAAACTAGCAAAAAAAGTTAAATAATGACTGAATCTGTCATGATCTCGTAGTTGTTCAGTCTTTCCGTTACTGGAGTGCGCTGCTTTGGTCTTCGGCGCGCGTTTGTCTCGTCGACAGAGATGCCAGCCTGTCCGGTGAAGACAAATCCAATAGACATGTTTTTCAATTGTTACTCTCATTTCTTTGCTATGACCTTCTTAAATCGTATGATTTGACTTAGTGATTGCTCCACTTGGTCGTGTCGGTCTTGACGACCGTTGCAGATGACTCATTTGTGATTTGTTCATCGCCTTCGGTTTCATAAACAGCGGCTCTGTCAACTCTGTCGGTTCAGCACAACTAAAAATACGGAAGAAAAACAAAGCCAGCACAGTTTTCGTCATGTACTCGCTGTTCTCCAAGAAGGAGAATGCGCACGAGGACAGCATCTGGAGCTGTGCCTGGGCCAGGGCCGTCGTCTCAGAGAGGGAGGACCACGATGGCGATCCCGACCATGAGAAAGAGAAGCCGCCCGTGGAGACGGTGGACGTCCTGGCAACCGGTGGCGTCGACGACACCGTCAAAGTGTGGCACTACGATGATGGCGAGGTGAAGCTCAGGCACAAACTGGGTGACCACTCGCTCGGAGTCGTTTCCGTCGCCCTCGACAAGGACGCAAAATGTAAATGCACTAGCACTTAAAAGCTTTTCAATCTTGACGAATTCTTTCTCAGTGTTAGCCTCGAGCTCCCTGGACGCCTCGATCCATTTGTGGAACGTCGCCTCGGGGGATCGACTGCGAACGATCGAGAATGGTCCGATGGACGCTTGGACTGTGGCCTTTAGTCCTTGCTCATCACGGGTAGTGTCGGGATCTCACTCCGGGAGAATTAATCTATTCAACGTAGAGACTGGCCAAAAGGAACAGCACCTGGACACTCGCGGCAAGTTCACGCTCTCACTGGCGTACTCGCCCGACGGCCGATTCGTGGCCGCGGGAGCCATTGACGGCATCGTCAACTTGTTTGACGTGGCAGCCGCAAAGCTGATGCACACGCTCGAGGGTCACGCCATGCCCATACGGTCGATCGTCTTCTCGCCAGACTCGCAGAAGCTGCTTACGGGCTCCGATGACGGCCACATGAAGATATATGATGTGTAAGTACACAACTTTATAGTAGGAAATGTTCTCAAGGCTCTGTCAATGGAAATGGCCACATTTGTTCCGCAGTAACCATGGCTCTCTGATCGCCACTCTTTCTGGTCACACCAGCTGGGTCCTGAGCGTGGCCTTCTCTCCGGACAAGGAACACTTTGTCTCCAGCTCCGCTGACCACACAGTGAAGGTGTGGGAAGTCGCCTCCAAGCAGTGTGTGCACACGTTTGCGGACCATTCGGACCAAGTGTGGTCTGTCTGCTACAACCCCGATGGCAACAAGGTCATGTCTGTGTCAGAGGACAAGTGTATCAATGTCTACGACATACCCATCTGAGAAAGTTTGCACTATTTCAACGTGTATGCATTTGATGTGTACTATTATAAAAGGTTTCATAAAGATCTCTCAGGCGTCTCTTGTTAGGACGTGCAGCAGCACTCCCTGTCTGATGAGTGGTTCGCACATGGCCCTGGGCAGATAGTGCAGTGTGTTCTTCTTCAGCATGACCACCTGGCCGCCGTCCTTGTCCATTCCTATAACGCCGTAGTCTTTAAGGCGCGTAACCTGGATGTAGAGGGACCGTGGAGGTTGTAAGTCGGGCCCTCGGCCCACTTGCCGACGTCGGCCACGCCAGGTCTTTTTCGAGCGCCGCGTGCGCAAGTGGACCGGCGACGTCAGCACTTGCGCTGCATCGACCTCGGAGTGGGTCTGGATGACGGCGTGGAGGATTCTCTATTGCGAGGGAGCAGCTCTTGACTGCAAGCCGACCTTTTTTTGTGTGTACCACTATAGCTGCTGTCACTGACCTCGGTTAGAAAGATGCTGAGCGCAACTAACTTTGTTGATCTTTGGCATTATGACAAGCACGTAGAGTCTGGATTTGGCTCGACTGCGACCACACTCTGGTTTAAGACAGTTGCATCGGCTCCTCCGTTGTGCCGATTGCAGTCTTGCTGCTGCTGCTGCTGTTGTTGCTGTTGGTGATGCTGCTGCTGTTCGAAGTGAAGGCTCAGTTCAGCCTTTAGACTTCTGAGCTGCTGACTGAGGCCGTCGCGGTCCGAACGCAGACGCTCGTTTTCGTGCTTGAGCTGCTTGACCTGCTCCTCTGAAAGATTTGGAATTTGTGATGTTTTTCTGCTTACTCTTTTTATTTACAGATTATACCGTATGATTGGCAAAAACGCACTTGCCTCCCTCACCTAGACTGCTGATTTTCTCCAGCTTCCTCTGTCTGCACTTCATAGCTGCTATTCTATTCCTCTCGCGCTTCTTCTCCAACTTCTCCGAGTCCAAGTCCATAGAGGACCTGCGTTGTGTTCAAATGTGTGTGTTGATACAAATGCGTACACACAATAGTTCTGTTAAGTTCATATCTTAAGAATAGCACCTTGCTGCTGTGAGATGCATGCATAAACTGAGCAGGCACTCTTAGAACTAGTAATTACTAATTCTGATTAGTTACCCTGGGCACATTAAATGGAAAACGACGTCTCATTATGCACTGGGAAGAAGGTTATTAATGGCTCTTTTAAAGTTGATTGCTCAAGATCACTTGAGCCTTTGATGACGCGGTCAACAAGAGCAGAAATGAAGAAAGGCTAGAATGTTGTTACAATTAACCGAAACTGGCTTATTTGTGATGGCTCCGAATCTTTGGGTCGTCACATTTTTTCAAAATGAGACCTCAGAATCTCAGGTAACTGAACCCTATTCGGGTTGTTTTTGCTTTACCTTTTCATGACCATTTTCCTTTGCAAGATTCTTTGAAATTTCCCTGTTAATTTGACTTTCTTGATTCATTTTTTGTAGTTTTTTGAGCTCTTTTATCATGGTGTCTTTTTTACTCCCAAATGGCGCGTTTGAGGTCTGCTCACAGTGTGAAGATTAGTGTCTCAAGCCTAGTATTTAACTCCTAAATGAGCCTACGTCGTTTGGTCACTCTGGCAGATTTAGTTTTAAGAGGGTCATTCTGTTTCATTAGGGTCACCTTGTGAAAGTCATAAGAAGTAATGCCAAAGTCACCTCAATGCTCACTTAACCCCCCCTGTTTGCTATAATTTCTACATCTTCTTTGCAACGTTCTTCGGTATATTTTGTGGAATGGTATAATAATAGTGGTTATTATAGTGATAAATGCTGATAGATGGATCCAAATTACGTACCTGTTCTGAACAATCTTCCCAAAGGGTCCCAACAGACTTCCACTCGCTCTGCTGCCAACCATAGGATGGTGGCAGGGGTGGCTGTGGCTCATCAAGGAGGACGAGTTTGGGTTGGCGTTGAGGTGGTTCACCTGATAGAGACTGGTGGACGAGGACGTGGACGTCGTCTGGTGGCCTTGATGGCTGCTGTACATTCCGCCGCTGGTGCTGACGACCGCTGGGATAGCAGGACTTACTCTCTCGTAAGAGCTGAAAGCGCCTTTCAGTTATTATGACATGATTTATTAGTAGACAGCGGAACTTTAGGTAAAAACCTTGAAAATCAGTGGCAACTTAAGACGGGATCCACGATATCAAATTAGAATTGCAATAAAAAAGTCAAACAGGCAGTGATTTAAAAAATGACTATGGAGTTGCAAAGAAGATGAAACAAATAAAACCTCCAAAATCTCGGCACTTTAATCCCGAAGTCTTGTTATAGTGTACTATATTGCCACTAAATGTGTGCGATGTCATTTTTAGGTTAGTTGAGGAAACGTTTTGTGGGTTGATAAATGGTATCCTGTTTATTATCGCTGTTGTTGTTGCTGAACCTTAAGTTGAAGCCAACTTTCTCACCTGTGCTCTCCTGGAGGATGAAGTGGTTGGCTGCCGTACTCTTGCTGTTGCTGCCCCATGAAGGGCGTGATGAAGCTGAAGCTACCGCCGTAGGCCACGTCTTCATCCTCGGGAAAATCGTCAAAGTTGTTGGCGGCTGCCGGCATCAGCAACATCTCCCTGCTCTCCTGCTGTTGGGACCTCCTCCTCTCGTGCTGACTCCTCTTGCTGCTGCCACCAACCAGCGGCTTTTGATCCATAACCATCGAGTCCACCGGGTTGTTCTCCTACGAGTTGGCGCCGGCCGACTACCTCCTCTCCCTCGCGTCAGAGTCACGCAGTTCAAGACGAAAAAGTGAGTCACGCGCGCATGATGTGCGACTTTGAGCGCGCTTATTTGTTCAAAAACACAAGTGAGGTTTTAGGCAAGGTTCTCAGGTATCGTCTCTGTGGTCTCCACTAGATCAAATTTGCGGCCCCCGAGAATGAAATGTCACACCTTGCGATAAAGACCCTTCAAACTGTGCAGAACAGTCTTTTGTGTGTTTGTGCTCTACTTCCGGTGCTTGCCGGCGGCGGCGGCGGCGGCGGCCTCGGCCGCGATATCGCGCGTCTAGGTTTTTATCGCTCACCTGACATATTCATCCTGCTCGGCATTAAAGGCCTTTGTGTGTGCGTGTGCACTTCTTGCGCGTGCGTGCGTGTGTTTCTCCTCCTATCACCGCCCCCCCCTCCAGGTAAACAGGCACTCTTGTGCGAGATATGGAGAAAGAAGCCCAAAAGCGCCTGCTTCTATCTTGTCCTTACGATAACTTCGAGGAAATTGACATTGGGGAAGAAGACAGGATCTTTGTTCGTCGACGACAACTTTTCAGCTCTTCACACTAAAGACAGGTGTAAAAAGGGGCTCGCGAAGCTAATGAGTGGAGGTTTCTCCCCCTCCAATGAGTAGAAGAAGTGATCATCAGCGTGTAGAAAACCTACGTCATTTTTACGTCGTGTTTACTAACATATTGAGTCATTATCCTGATTATGCGCACGCACTTGCTCATCTCTTGCTACTCATAGACGAGGATACCCCCGACTGGGCGAGAAAACCCCCCGGCTCCTGCATACGACGCCAGGGGGGTGACGTTATCGTCGGTCATGATTGGTTACGTCGTGTTTGCCTCGAAATTGGACGATTTGGCCAGGGTCGTCAGTGACATTGGGTGACGCAACGATTTGGCTTGACTGAGTGATAGGGAGACCTTGGAGTGGGAGGGTGAAAGCCTCAAGCAGGGACGTCCTGAAATTGGTTGAGATAACCCGGGGCTTATGTACTTGCTTCATGTCAATGGAGATGTCGTCCCCTTCCTCTCCAGATCTGAGCACCATGGACTGCGGCATCGATTCCATTCTGGGCACCGACTTGGGAGGTCCCGTGAGCCTCCATCAGTAAGGTCCATGCCCCCCGCCACTCCAATGCGCCAAGGTCTTAGTTCGTCGTCAGGACCAATTGTGGACACTTGGACAATGACGTGTACCTTATTCGCTTTACAGCCGTATTATTTCTACGTTATGAATCCCAATGTAACTGAATCACCCTGTCGATAGGAGGGAGAGCTCACTTGTAAGATGCCCCCTCTGGGGACTCCGACGACAGCCGTATGAAGATGTATGATGCGTAAGTACACAGGTTTACAGTAGGAAATGTTCTTAAGGCTCTGTCCAAGACATTCGATGTGAATTATTCTAAAAGATTTCATAAAGATCCCTCAGGCGTCTCTTGTCAGGACGTGCTGCAGCACTCCCTGCCTGATGAGTGGTTCGCACATGGCCCTGGGCAGATAGTGCAGTGTGTTCTTCTTCAGCACGACCACCTGACCGCCGTCCTCGTCCATTTCTATTTCGCCGTAGTCTTTAAGGCACCTAACCTGGATGTAGAGGGACCGTGGAGGTTGCAGGTCTGCCGTCAAGTCGACGCCACCGACGGAGCGCATGTAGGCAGCCAGGTCGCGGCCATAGCGGCTGAAGAAGGAAAGCTCGGGCTCGCAAAGAGACGAGCGAACTTCTGCGGGCAAGATGGCTCCGAACTGCCAGCGGAGGGCGCGTACACAAGCGGCTCGGGCGTTTACGTAAGCGAGCAGGCACCGGCGGTCACGTTCAAGCGCCGCGTGGCGCAAGTGGACTGCTGGCGTCAGCCCTTGCGCTGCGTCGATCTCGGCGTGGTTCTGGGCGTAAAGGGAGCGCATCTCCTCCAGCACCTGGCGCACCTGCCGAGAAGAAAATTACCTGTTTGAAGTTTTCGTAAGTGTATTATCTTTTTGCATACCTTATCCTCGTCAAAGGGTCCGAGATTACCCTTGGTCCTGGAGATCTCTCTCACTAGTTCCATAGACTTGTCTCCCAGCATGGCGAGGATGTCCTTCGCCTCGCTGATGCCGATGAAGCAGCCCAAGACAGTTTACTTGACACCCGCCAAAACCGGCGCCACAATGGTAAACAGACGAGGTTGCGTTATCCAGCAACAACACTAGCAGCTGTGTTACTCGTCCCAGCGCCTGCAACACAGCACAAGACGAACAGCAACGAGGCGACCACCATCGCGGTGGCCGAGTGACCCTTCGTCATGCTGTCCTGCGCGCTGCGTCGTCGCGATGTCGTTGGTGTCGCCACTAAGTTCCTTCGGCCCCTGTCCGGGTCGCCCGTCGTACGCGCCACTGATGTCACCGATTCGGAAACTGACACGGAGTTGCCCACGAGTACCCCGAAGGCCTCGCAGCTAACGGCGCCACCGCCCTCCGAGACGTTCGCGTCCCTGCTGAGGAACTGCTTATTCACGCAGATGGGCGACCCTGTGGGAAAGGTGAAGCCGGTTGCTCGTCCAATACCAAACAATGAGCCTTAGAAACTGTCCGTTCAACGTGAGTCAGAAACTGACCTCGTTGTCACTTCCGCCTTCGTCACCCTTATTAGAGGATGTCAATCCTCTCACCCTCCCCAACGCCTCTCACCTATTTGACTCACAGGTTGCGGGCGATCAAGTTTCTTAAGGGACGTTTTCGCGCTGAAGCTGTTTCGAGATTCGTAGGGTTTTAATATATCTTCATAATGTAGGTTGTCATTGGCTACGTGTACCACACTGTGAACGACGACTTGTACATCGACTTCGGCGGGAAGTTCCCCGTGGTCTGCCAACGGCCTCGACAGTTTCGCGATCGCTACGTACGAGGCTCCAGAGTCCGAATTCTCCTCAAGAGTATGGAACTCTGTGAGACTTTCTTAGGCTATGAGGGCAAATACATCACCCTCATGGAGGCCGACGGCGTCCTAATCGGGCTGGACCAAAACGACAGAGTCGGAAGAAGAAGTTTGGCGGGCAGAAGAAGCTTGCAGTGAATCAAGAGTTGAGACGAGCTCGACGACATCAGAATTATTGTCATCCTGACCCTTGTGTATGGTACTGTTGTGCGTGTTATATTAAAAGTTGCCATAGTACAAAGTGTGCATGCATTAAACTACTATGCATCGTTCATTATAGCACACAATCAATCGTCACTGTTACTCCAGGTGGCAGAAGAGCCGAGGTGCGAGTGCGGAAAGAAGTTCCTGCTCTTGTTGACCAACGACAGCCTCTTCAGAGTCATTACCAGGGCGGTGCACAGCAGGAAGATCTAAAATACATTGATGTAATTCTGGTCAATGGCTTCAGACATGATTTGGAGCTTTACCAGGATGGAGAGGATCATGACAACGACCAGCTCCCATGAGATTAAGAGCGTGTCTAATGTTGCGTCTTCACCACTCTCCTCCCCAAATCCTTGCAATGGGTCCCCAACTTCGGCAAGTGGCATACAACTGAAACTCATTGAATGACGTCAGCTATCAAGTTCGGCGCAGGACTGGACTTTTTGCGTATGCAACAGTCGACGATGTTGTTGCCCTACCTGCAGGTGTCCTTAAAGTCGTAGCCTCTGCCTTCACCGCACGTCTGGAAGTGCTCGCTCTTGCATTGGCACTCACATTCTTCGTTCCTCCACTCCTTCAAAGGATTCTCCAGACAGGCTGCTTTAAGGTCTGAACTCGCCTTGGAACACCCGCAGGAGCAATCTTCTTCCACGAACACCTTTAAGCAAATAAGAGTGGCTTCTTGAGAAGGATCCTCCCCGGCCTCAGTTTTTCTAGCATTGCTCACCTGTTTGTCTCCGCACAGCTCGTGGTCGAGGAGACATCCACAGAGGCAGGACAGGTGCTCCTCTACCTGATGATGAAAACTGATCAGGACAGGTAAGGTAGGGTAAAAGAAGGTCATCGTGTCAACCCCTTCCTGTTGACTGGTAGCCATCGAGAGACCCATGCATGAGCATACCATGTGTACAGTTGTGTATACGTTACATACGGTGTGCGATTGCAGTAAGTCACCTGAGCATGAGTGCAAAATTCTTTACATCGTGCGCCAGGTGCACAAGTGGCCACCAACACAGGAAGATCCAGGGTCCGAGTCCCTGCAGAGTAACAGCGCATGGAACGGAGGCCAGCACAACTGCCTGAAATAGCACAGATGAACCATCTGTATCCATCTCACCGTGATCTAGTCAATCGGACTTTTGGCACCGACATCCCAAGTCTAGTCCAGTGCCATGAAGCAAAATGAAGTACAGTCAGTACTAGTGAGTGTAGTAAAGCCGAGTACAGTCAAAACTCGTCGACACTGTACTACTTACAATCATGACTTTCAGCTGGTCTGGCTGTACTTCTAGGTCATACTTATTGCACGCCCAGGATGTTATTTAAACACACCTGCGCATCGGTTGACTGTGACATGACTAGGGTAGATTCTCTGCACTTGAAGGTTCTCCTGCGGGAACTTCAGGGCAACGACGGTAGGTTGCGGTTGGCAGGCGGACTTCGAGGCAGAGACGAGGGCCGCGGACGTGTGCGAGTCGTTGCAGCTCAAGCAAAAGGTCCCTGCATTAATGCAATACTGTGAGGTCCATGGCTCATTGCCCAGTCTTGGACCGAAAACCCTAGGCATTCTCGTGAAACACCAATCTTTACCTTGAACTAACAGTAGAGCGATGCAGGGTGCCAGTAAGAGATGCATTGTTCCTTTTAAATGTCACTGCACTTTAAGCACAACTACATAGTTTGTATAATAGTCATGCCATAAAGGTCTGCTGTAGACTAGCACTCGGCTATGATGGTCTCTTCGTAGAGAAAGGAAGTCACAAAGTAGAAAGATGGAGGCGCCATCATTGCTCTCTACACACGTGTCTATATTAGGGACAAGGTCTACTTGGGAAAGTTCATGGACTATCCTATGCTGCTGTGAGGTGTATATTGTACTAACGTACGACCTGAGCATGCAGACGTCGACTTGGAAATCTTGATTGGTAAACTTTTGTTCATGTTGCCTGCACTTGGGTCACATTGCTCATTGTTTAAAAATATGTACATTCACATGTGATTCCTATGACGGAATTTTCAACCTCACTGATGGTGTGACACGCACATACGCCCGTGCTACAGTTGTAACACGGGAAGAAAAGACTTTGCCGCAACAATTCTCATTGACCAGCACAGCTTAGTAGCCATATTCCTTGAGCACATTGGCGGCGATCACCAATCTCTGGATCTCGCTCGTTCCCTCGTAGATCTCAGTTATTCTGGCGTCCCTGCAACAGATGGACGTGTCAGGCAGCTTCGCTACGGGTCAGACTACATCGGCGCATACCTGTAGTTCCTCTCCACGGGCACATCTTTGACATAGCCCATCCCTCCCAGCACCTGTATGGCCTGGTGGGCCACGTAGGTGGCTGTTTCGGAGGCCGACAGCTTGGCCATAGCCGCAGCCTTGGTAATTGGGAGGCCAGCATCCTTGAGGGCCGCAGCCTTGTGCAGAAGCAGCCGCGATTGCTCCAGTCGGACATGCATGTCTGCAAGCTTAGCCTGGATCATCTGAAGCTTAGCAATTGGAGCTCCAAATGCCTGGAAGAGGACATCGGTGATATCATATCCATCCCACAGCGTGGGTGTCGGAATCGCGAGTTCAGGTTTAAGTTTTAACATACAGATTACATCAACAAGACACTTGTTGGCCTACGCTTTTACCAGAATATCTGGTTTTGTAATACTGCAATTTTTACATCCAAGATTTAGCACGAGTACCCAGTGACCTATACCAAACACGCACAAACAAACAAACACAGCATTTTTTTAGTGCAATGACAATGATTATCGTCTGCTGATAAACACAAGTCAGAAGACGTCATCTGATCAATCTGTCAGCATGCATTGTCACGTCATCCATGTTCTAGAGGCTGTCCCACATCAAAAATACTCTTAGTCTTGGACTCTCGTGTTGTCTACTCACGTTCCTCCTGGATGCGTACTCAATGGCTGTGTCGAAGGCTGCCTGACCGATCCCCAGGGCCTGGCCGGCGATACCGATGCGCCCGTTGTCAAGAGTGGTCATGGCGATCTTGAAGCCTTGGCCCGGTTCTCCCAATAAATTGGACTTTGGAATCTGACAATCCTCGAGGATCACCTCAGACGTTGACGATGCCCTGAAGGTGCAGTTACCGTCAGCCTTTCACAATAACAGAAACTTTTAAAGTTGAGCTGTCTGGCTGTCACCTAATCCCCAGCTTGTCCTCCTTCTTCCCTAAGCTAAACCCGGGAGCGTCTGAAGGCACAATGAAGGCTGAAATGCCTTTGTGTTTCTTGGAGCGGTCGGTAGTGGCGAAAACAACGGCAGCTCCAGCTAAAAGTATTCTTGCAGGAAGTGTGTTACCAAATAAAGGACTGTCTTCCTCCACAAACCTTCATAAGAGTTGGTGATCCAGGCTTTGGTCCCATTCAGTATCCAGCTGTCCCCGTCTTCGGTAGCTACCGTCGAGGCAGCGCCTGCGTCGCTACCGTTGCCTGGCTCGCTAAGGCAGAAGCAGCCGATGACGTTGCCATCGACGAAGGGAGACAAATACAATTCCTTCTGCTCCTCGGTGCCGTGGTACTTCACAGGACTTGAATGTAGTAACAATGGCGACTAAGCAATCCTCATGCTGCAGTTAACTATTCCTACCCAAGGTAGAGAGAGTTGTGCGCACTCATGATGACTCCAGCGGAAGCACAACCCCTGCTGATCTCCTCCATTGCGACAGCGTACGCAAGGGTGTCAAGGCCGGCGCCGCCATACTTTTCGTCGACGTCGATGCCCATCAGCCCGAGCTCGCCCATTTTTTTTATCTAAAAGAGTGTGAGAACTTTGACAAAAGATCGTCTCTGGAGCCGCTTCTGCCAGCTTTCACCTTCTCGGCCGGATACTCTCCCGTGTTGTCGATCTGCCGGGCGATGGGCCAGAGTTCGCTCTCTGCGAACTGCCTCACGGTGTCGCGCAGCATCTGGTGGGTTTCGGGCAGGCAGATGAGGCTCGGGAAGTTGTTGCTTAGGGAGGACGTGATGCTGAACTGCCTGGTGACACTTAGTGCAGCTCCCGCAGAGCGTCGCAAGCACCCCAGAATCATGGTGATCAAAGTAGAGGGCACGTCTTCTCGCTCACCACCATGGACTTGAAGTGGGACCTGTTGTACTCTTCAGTACGTTTCGATCAGTGCTCGAATTCAAGAGCAACACTGCAACTGAATATATTTGTTTATCCACTCACTGCACCTCACTTCCCACTTTTGTGACGTCTGTTCTAGTCAGTGTTCTAGTCTTTTATCAGTCGCAGGGTTGCCATTTGCCTTCGACTCCCAGTCATGTTCCAGGATCGCACATCTAGTAAAACGTGGTGGATAAACCGGTGCTGCAAATCCGTCAATATTCAGTCAAATACTTGCTTGAACTGCACACACAGGCCTTTGAAGTCAGGATGTTCCTCCTCTCGGCCCTTCTGATGGTCTTGGTCTCGTCCTCGCCGTCGTCCGCGGGGTCACTGGGCACGGCCCTGCAGGAGCGGCCGGCACCTGAGCCGCTGGCGTCGCTGCTGAGTCGTCTGGCCGAGTCGTTGACCGGCGCCCTCCACTTCATCGGCGGGTTGGTGCCATTGCGTGGGGTCGCCTCGTTGGCCGCGGACTTGGGCGTGCCTGGCGCAGCAGCCATCATGGAGGCCCTCACTCCCTCGTCTGGGCGGTAACGTTTGGCGGAGGAAAGTCGTGACCAAGGTTCACAACGCAAAGAGTCCTTTTCTTTCTGCTTCAGGCACCCGAGACATCTCTTAAAGTCCGACTCGACCGCCGCTCACCGTCAGGTGGAGGGAGAGAAGCAGGGCTTTGCGCAAAAGACATCTTCGTACTTCCATGGCCCCTACCGCGACGAGGTGCTCTCGCTGGTCGGGGCCTTCCTCGGAGAACAGGCAAGGACCTTAGTACGAGTGCTTCGAGATTCCTAACAACTTTTCTCTTGCCCAGGAATGCCTGCTAAAGCTGGCATGTCTCTCTGGCAAAAAGGTTTCCGCCATCTCGGGCGGCTCAGCCGCCACAATCATGCTGTCGGCAGCCAGCAATATTATGCCCAGGTCTCTCAGGAGGTAATGGCGGCTTGTAACCTTGCGACGATCATGCTAACTACCTCTCGCACAGGTCCTACTACGCTTTGAGGGACTCTCTCATCTACAGCGACGACTGCACGCAGTACCTGTGCACGGCAGCGTGAGGGACGCGGCTTAGGACGCGACTCCCTGCGTATGCTAGTCTTTATCCTATGTACACGTAGTACCTGACTACTGTTATGATGAGTTTTTGACGAGGTAGACAATTGGTCAGTAAGTTAGATATAACGGAATGCTGTACAAAAGACTTCGCTCGACCTCTTATTTGCGACGATGATCAAGTCACGATTCCTCGCAGTCTGAGCTCCTTGACACGCAATGTCTGGAAGTCATTGAGCTGTCTGACGAAATTTGGCTCGCTTCTGGCGTAGAGTGCGCACCATGGCAGCGCGTCGTTGACCACGTAGCCTGAGACGATTGGAAGCGCCATCTTGAATTCACCCTTCAGCTTGTCGGCCGAGGTTTTCTCTACTACACACATGGAAAATAACTTCTCGTTAAACTGCGTCAGCTCGGCCTTTCTCGAGGTCAAACCGCTGGCGTCTTCAATCTTCTGGTTCAGCTTTTTGGCAAAATAGTCGTAGAGGAGGTAGTCTGCCCACAACCACTTCTTCAAGACTGCCCTGGACTCTTCCGTTATGTTGGACTTTTGAGACGCAATGCGCTCGTTCTGTTTCAGGTAGCCCAACTGCTGCGTTGGCCAACATACCAGGTCTTGAAAGAGTAGCAGAGACTCGTCAAACTTCTCCATTATCATGACCAGGTCGAACTGCCTGTCGAACTCCCTAATCTTGGACTCGACAACGTCTCTCTGTTCCATCTCTGCAGACGTCACACCGAGATCCCAAAGCTGCTGGTTCTTGTCGATGATAGTGTTCTTCCTCCTGGGAAGGTCCTGCACCGCGTATAGCTTTGCAAATCCGTTGATGTCCACTCCGAACTTCTTTTCTAGACCCATGTACACGTAGTTCGACTCGAAGCACTCGACGGGGTCCCTCAGGAGAGTCACGTAGACCGCAGAGGGCAGCACTTTCTTCACCTCTCTGTAGTTCCACACGCTATGGAAGGTGAACAGGTCGAAAGAGAGGTCCCTCCACGGTCCCTCCAGGACCCATTTGGCGCTGAATTTCTCCCTGAAGGGAAACATCCAGCTGGCCTCGGGAGGCATCGCGAAGGTCAGGTTTTGTCGGATACCGAAACGAAACAGGATATTCTGGAAGGTAGAGCTGCCGGTCTTGTGCGTCTTGGCAAATGCCACCTGCTTGCGCATGGGAGAGATCCGTGATTGGTTCTTTATCCTCCTCTCTAAAATGGTCAGCTCCTCTCTGAGCTCTTGGGCCTTCTTCTCCAAGCTGTCGGTGTAGTTGAGCTTGCTGCTTCCCCTGTCATGGGAGACGAAGTTGGTGGATACACTGAAGAAGATGACGGTGAGAAGAAGGGAGAATAAGACCTTCATGAAGCCAGAGAGGCCTCGAACGCTGGCAGGGGGCTTGATCAACTTTCTGGACATAGTTGGGTTCTACTTATACCTTCGAGGTCTTCTTGATTAACTTTTGGCTTTCATTTCTCATGCTCCACACGAATTTATACTGTTTGATGTAAAGTGGTGTCCGTGAAAACACCACTGGAGCTCTCTGTGGTGTCCAGGCTGGAGGCGTCCGCAGACCACGCACGACTCCACTCACGTGGCCCTCAAGAGCTGGGGAGAACTGACAGATTGATTTCGGACGAGCTCCTATTGCAACGAGAAGACGGAGAAAAAAAAAGTCTGTTTCCTTTGAACGCTATATCGATTTCTCTCTTTGTGTGTGAGCGCGCGTGTATCAGCGTGGACGAGCTGTGTTTTCTTGGTTGGGCATTTAAGGGCTGACTGCGGAAGAAGGCAAACATTAATAAATGACGACCTTTGGCGCTTCAATGAAAACAATCGGGACTCGAGAAAGCCGCCACGACGAACAAGGTGCACGCGCACGGGTAGAAGCAGGACGGGTGCATCCCGAGCTTGGGCATCACTCATCAGTGTGTGAGAATCACGCTGATCAGGCTTTTCCCTTAGCCTTCCTACCGTATGAGGTGGAAATGAGCACAGTTGTTAACTTGGGTTAACATCCACCCACGCATACTGACTGGAGCTAGCTTCAGTAGCTAGATAGCTAGAATAGCTTCAGATTCTGGTAAAAATTTCTTTACGGGATGCATATTTGATAGTGTTTACTAGCAAAATAAGTCAGGACTCCTCAGAACTGATATCACATTCATCACTTTTGTCGTCCCGTTGGCATCGTCCACATTCTGAGAAGCTCCAACAGCAGCTTGAGACGCTCGTTCAGACCAAATTCGGTCCCTTATTTTTGTACCGTACCCGAGAATATAACCAGATTTCAGTCGATGTGCACATAATACTTTAATTCTATAACTCTGTATCAGCAAACAGTCCTCTGATCACTCGTCCCACATATGGTAGGACACGTATATTACGTATATTATTTAGACAAACTGTCGAAGTTTCCTCAGCCTTCTCCACATCTGCTTGCTTTATGTTCATGTTTGCCAAGAGCACCTTTACCGGCAGGACAAAGAAGTCATTCAAAGTTATTGCAACAATCTGCAGGGTGCTTAAGCAAAGCTCTGAGGGGTAATAGCTCATCAAAGTAAGCATCGGTAGATAGAGTTACTCCTTTTCTCTTGTTGGGACTCCCATTCCCTCTAAGAGACCCCGCCAACAAACAAACAAACAAACAAAAAAGCATCGGTAGATTGCAAAGCACAATTAAATGCTTTTGGTGCACATTTTTTTTAAAAAAAAAGTTCAGTTACTTTCAAAAATGTCCGAGCAATAGAGGGAGAGGTGCTGCTTGATGGATTAAATCTGGCCTGGGACGGGCTGGTGGCGTCATATCCCTCAGGGCGATAGAAGACGTCCATTCTGGATAGGGAGTGCACGAGGACTCCGCACCTCAGCATGGAGTCACTGGAGGTCGCCTTTCGGCCGTTGGGGTTGGCATCAGACTTTGTCATCGACAGCTGCATTCCAGCATCGCGTGGAGGCCGTCATAATGTACAGTTTGAGATGGGATCAGCACTCCACGTTCTGCTCGCACATCCTGAGTGAGACGAAACTGATTGATCGTGTTGCTCATCAATCAAGAATCATCAGAGTATTAGAATTTAAGCTTCGAAGGACGATTTGGGAGAAGTTTTTTGCACAAATTATCGCATTATCGCTTTGTCCTTAAGCTTTACCTTTTCACCGCTCGTGGTAAAACATTCTTGACCGCAGCAGCAGCTCTCATTGTAGCACTTATCTGTATCTATTAGAGCAACATCAGGATTCACCGGCGCACGTTCACGCACACATATAAGGCTAGGTCAAAAATTGATCACTTTGGAATTTGACCGATTTGCAACCTAATGTTGATGTTCGTAACCTAAAATGACGGTTCAGACTAGTGCATAATTGCCAGGAAAGAGCTTTAGCAGTAAATACAAGAGAGGAGTGATTCCATTTGACTGGAGTGGATTCAACGGGAGTCTGGTCACAAAATAGCACGCAGAAAGGGATTAAGAATTGACCTATCCTCGTATATACACTATAGATGTTGCAGTAATTGTTGGTACAGCATAGGTGGAGACGTTGAACCGAGCACTGTTACGTGCCCTACACAGGTGTCTGCACATGCCTAGTGCAACTGCTCGAGACCTCGCAAGTTCTGAAACACTTCTTGCTAGTGTTAGGAGTACAAAAAAAGTACGTGCTTAGAGGAATATTATCAATATCCCTCCCCGCTGCTGCTGTCACCCTGGGTGCACTCGACGATAACGACGAACATGGGGAGAAAGAAGAAGGAGAAGTCGCTGTTGACCCGCTGAACGGACCACCAAAGGAGAGCAACGCTGGCATGATGGCGAAGCAGAGGAAGATTCTGGTCAGGCAGATTTCAATGCTGGGCTAGAGGTAGAAGACTTGAAAGGGTGTTTCTTGTCTGCACAGTTCGCCAGCGTGGGCGGCATCGCCGTGATCGCTGCCATCACCGCCACGGCCGTTGTCGTTACCAGGGACGGAAAGGAGGAGGGGGGCACCTTCGTGGCAACCCCTGGAGTCACTTTCGAAGAGGTTTGTGTCGAGTGAACGTGAGTCGCAAAAAAAGGTCAAAATCTTTCGCACTTGCTCGTTGAAGAGAAGTTCGTCCGAACGGGGATTCGCGCAGCGAAACACCGTTTGACGACGTTGATGTCATGCGCAGTTCAAGTCGATCATGCATGCTGTCACTTGTTTTTGGCTCATACTGTGTAAAGCACTTAAAGGTAATGCCCAAAACTTCTTGAAGCGAAATATGCTTAAATAACGTGCAGTTCATCCGGGGTGACCTGAAGCCGCGGTCCTACTCCGGGAAGTGGCGGTCTGACAAAGTCCTGCAGACGGTCAACTCTGAGGGCAACCTCGTCCTCTGGGACGTAGAGACCGACGACAAGACAACCATAGAGCTTGAAATATCGACACAGGACCACGATTGGACGGTGAGTTCCTGTTGGCGAAGACCTGAACATGCGCTTAAGAATCTCTGCTCGCGCAGTTCGTAGATTACGCTCCAAACTCCGAGTCGCTGGCCCTGGTCAGGGCGGAAGTGGAGTATGTGTTCCGTTACTCGACGGTGGCGCTGTACGCCGTGTATGACAAGACGACGAACGCGACCTATCCGATTGCACCAGCTGACGTTACCAATGAAGTAAAACTGCAGAGAGCTGAGTGGCTTCCTCACCAATCACTCAACCGCATCATATTCGTCTACGAGAACAACATCTACTTGAAGCCCGACTACGACCTGTCCGATACGACCGTGGCGCTGACCGACGATGGCGTCCCAGATAACGTCTACAACGGAGTAGCCGACTGGGTCTACGAGGAGGAGGTGCTCTCTACTGACAGGGCTATGTACTTCACCAACAGTGGACTCCTCATCGCCTACGCAAGGTAAGGATGTTGACCACGATTTCACTGTCACGCGAGAACGTTCTTCGCGCCAGGTTCGACGACACCAACGTGCAGCAATTTCACTACACCAATTATGGATCCCCTACCGAGCCCGAGAAGCACCAATACCCCGAGGACGTGGTTATCAAGTACCCGAAGTCTGGAACCACAAACCCGACCGTGTCGCTGTTCGTCATGGAGTTGGCTGACCAAAGCGCGATCGAAGTGACGCCGCCGGGGGAAGTCACAGCCTTCGGCGAGTACCTGTACACGGCTGCCAAGTGGATCAAGGAAGGTGAATGGGATTTTATATTTGACGCCAGCTTCATTGTAGTTCCGGTCTAGTCCAATGAAATTGTGTAGATGCGCTAAGCGTCACGTGGATGAACCGGGTCCAGAACGAGAGCGTGGTGTCCGAGTGTCGGTCGCCCAGCGCAGGCAGTTGGATCTGTGAAACTGTCTACACGTTGGCTGAGCCTGAGGGTTGGATCGACTTATTCCAGCCGCCTCTGTACAACTCCGCCGGCGACCAGCTCCTTCAGATCCAGACTAACAGAGAGGACCCAGATGCTGAGCTTCACTATCCGCATCTGGCCAAGGTGTCGACGGACACTGGGGACACTTTATTTCTCTCGGAAGGCGATTTTGTGGTTACAGAAATCTTGTCCTGGAACGAGGTCGTCGGCACAGTGGATTTCATGGGCACGGGCATCGGGAGCCCTGGTGTTCGACACCATTATCAGGTGAATGACGATGGGTCGGACCTCGAGTGCGTCAGTTGCGACCTTGACATGCCGGTGTCCAAACAGGTGAGGACGTCATGCCTAGCTGGTACCATACCTGTATAAATTGTGGTCATGCGATGAAGTTGTTTAGGCCTGCGAGTATAATGTGGTGAGCGTGAGCCCAGGCGACCACACTTACTACCTGCATTCTTGCAAAGGACCGTCCGTGCCGGAGACGGCGCTTCGAAGGTCCAAGGACCACCTCGTCGTCTCTATTCTCGAGGACAACGCCGATGTGCAGACTAAGTTGGCCACGAAGGCGACCCCACAGGATGTCTACTTAGAGGTGGACGTTGAAGGTGGGTTCAAGGCTCAGGTGCGCATGCGGCTGCCACCGGACTTTGACGAGAGCATGCAGTACCCGGCCTTGGTCGAGGTATACGGCGGCCCTGGAAGCCAGCAGGCGAGTAATGCTTGGATGGGCGGCTCTTGGAGCGACTACCTGATCAACTATGGTGTGATCTATATCTTCATCGACGGCCGCGGCACCGGGTTCCAGAGCAACGAGTTCCTCTTCCAGCTCTACAGGCAGCTGGGCACGGTCGAGATGGAGGATCAGGTACAGAAGACTACACGAGCCAAATATCGCATCGATTTGCATTGTTTTGCAGATTGCTGTCATGAAAAGCCTTCAGGACCAGTATTCGTGGATCGACCCCGATAGAACTGCTATCTGGGGCTGGTCCTACGGAGGTTACGCCACCCTTATGACTCTCATTCAGGATACCAATAATGTCTTCAAGTGCGGTAAGAGCATGGATTTTTGTTCATACGTTATCCAGCCCACGGCAATCAAGCTGTACTGTCATTAAGGCATCTCCGTGGCTCCTGTCACGGACTGGCTGTTCTACGACTCGGTGTACACGGAGCGCTTTATGAGCCTGCCCAACGAGGAGGATAACGCCGCTGGGTACTCGGGTGGGAGCCTCCTGGACAAGGCCGTCAATGGGCTCAGAGGAAAGACGTTCCAACTGAATCACGGCGTGGCCGACGACAACGTCCACTACCAACAATCGATGATGCTCGTAAAGGCACTGGAGTTGGCCGACGTGCAGTTCATCCAGCAGAGCTACCCGGACGAGAACCACTCGCTCCAGCACGTCGACCAGTACCTCTACCACTCCTTCGACCTCTTCTGGTCCGACTGCTTGGGATATGAGATCGTAGACGAGCCCCAGGGACCCATTGCCAAAGTGAAGAAGGAAGCAACTGAGACGAATGATAAACAATAAGCTCATAAGTGCAACAGTGATTGCTCGTTTACTGTACTGTAGTATGATGCTAAGCACCAACTATTGCAGATTCCCGACGGGCACACTTGTGTCTTAAGGTAGAGATCGATCCAGGTACAGAGGCTCTCTCGCGTCTGACTTTGCTTTCTGTTCTCACTATTAGAGCAAGATTTGTTGTGTTCTTGGTCCGCGAAGACCAAATCTCATGTCAGCTTTCCTTCCTCACCCCAAAAGTGAGCATGAACAACGACTGCGGTGATTCCCAAAGGATCGGACTCCCTTTCAACGAGCGTGACTTTAGACCAATCGATATGCAAATTGCGGTCAGACAAACTGCGCCAGTTTCTAGCACGATGATTGACGAGTCGGTCGGACCCTGACATGACAATGTCCTCAGCGTCGTCAGCGTCATTGCCTGCGACGACGGACAGGATCGTGACGCCGACCGTCAGAGTACGTAAACAATGTGCTATCAATCATCTCGTGACCCTGATGCATAAGACACGATCAGGACGCTTCCACCAGCGAAACGACTTGGTTGCTGCCAGTTCTGATAATCCTGCTGGTCTTCTTCGTCCTGCTGTCCTTGGCCGCCCTCACCTTCATCGCGGTCAGCGCGTTCAGAGCCAAGTGCTCCAAGGTAGAGGTCCCACTGAGACACTCCGAGAGTGTGTGACAGGACACCGACTGCTTCTTGCAGATCCGTTGCCACCTATGTCGGAGCTTGGTCCCCTCGGCCTCGTGGAGCGACGGCAGCCACAGAGAGTTGTGCGCCCAGCGGAACCGGACCTTCCTGGCGAGCCTACCGGCGCCGTTCGACATCAGGTGCCCCAGGTGCCTGGCTTACCTCAAGCTTTTGCCCAAAGACCGTGGCTCGTTCAGGTGCGACGACAAGAGCTGCCCCTACGACGGTTCTATCCGCAACAACGGCCTTAACAGACTCAGCTGCTTCGCGTGCGACTACGACCTCTGCGACTCCTGTGTGCATAGGAGGATCTTTGTGCTCACCAAGCTCACGACCAGAGGCACTGTGGTACGCGAGTGCCGTTGCTGTCGTGGCCGGTAACACCGAAAAAGTTCCAACATTTGCTTTGCAGACAACGGACGACTGCAGCCTGTGCCAGTTGGAGGTCAGCTTGCAGCCTTCCATCAACCCTGCCACGTTCTCCGAGCCTCTGGAGCCAGAGATCTACAACGTCTCCCGCCTCATTGCCGACGTCTCAGACGTCTCCAGCTACTGCCCAGATCCAGCAACTTCGACCTATGTCTGACGTCGGCAGAGTTGAACACCAAGGCCAAGAAATTAACCTTCCAGCATGTGACTTTTTCGACCAAGATGCTCATTGTTACTGTTCACTTAGTCAATAATCATAGTACTTAGTAGTGGAGTTAATCGTATTCTCTCTCACACCGTGTGATTCACGCATGAGCATTTTTCGCGACTCACGCGGTGACCTTCTTTTTTGCCTCACCCTGTACTGTAAAGTGCTGCTTCCAACATTATTGTTCGAACACCCACTGAAAGTCCCAGGAGCAAGCATTAAGCTCACGCGAGCAGCAGCCAGACTTTCTTCATGTCATGTTGAAGCTTATGAGCTCAATCATCACGCCACCAGCTACTTCGGGCTTTTTAGGCACATTTCCACTCTCACGCAGAACTGTAGACTTTGCTACATGGCAACACTGATGAATCCAGACTATTTTCCTGAGATGAGGTCCTCCAAACACCACCTGAAGAAGTCGGCTGACATCTGGTGGACGAGGCTTCCAACTCTTCGTGAATTTTTTGCATTGGACTTGCTATAAAATGGCAACACAACAAGCTTGTTGGAAGACAAGCGGTCCAGATACATTTGAGGGCAAAAGTATGCATTTGGTCAATAGAAAGTCCAACGGTTGCCCATATGTAAGGAGAGCCTCAAAGGGTTATGTTGAGACACTACGACCTGGCTAAAGTCAAGAGTGCTGACAGACACCTTACCTAACAGGAGGTACAACATGTTTGACTTGTGCATTCCTTGGGAGGGGCGCAGTGGTTGCCTCGTGCGTCCTCACGAGCTCATTCTTTGTTTCAGAAGAAACTGGTGATGTCTGAGTCAGTCATGCAGTCATTGGCAGACTTGTGCAAGTCTTGACCTTGGTTTTTTGCCCTCCAAGATGCAGTTGGTGGAGAGAGGCGAAAGTGCACTTCGTTCATAACCTCTATGGGGCTTCCACCTTCCCTCCCCCAGCCCCACGGTGAAGGAGGGAGAGAAGAGAGCGCCAGAGAGCGTGATCGAACGGTATAAACAGGCGTTCGAGTCCGTTCAGTGTGGATTAGACAAAGGAAAAAAACACGTTGTGCAGTCAAGTAGTTGTGCGCAATCATATTTGCATGCTCGGTGTTTGCAGACAATGTCATCGAGGCGTCGGATGAGCTCTTCCTCCTACAGCCACTTGCGGGGCTTGGACATGGAGAAGCTGAGGTCGTTGAGGAAGAACAAGCTCTTCAGGAGGATCGAGGCCGACATCAAGGAGAGGGACAGAAAGAGACAGCCAGGTATGAGTGAGTGTGTTGCTTAGATATCCTTACGTTGTCACTTACACATTCCCTTTTGCAACAGAGAAGAGAAATGCTTCATCACCAACTGTTACGGTTCGCTGTAATGATATCTCATCGTGCTGCTTTGGACTGCTATAAAGGACTCTTTATTTACACAATTAACTCAATCTCTATAACTACGTAAGACTTTTAGTTGATTGCGTGCTTGCTTATGAATATCCCTCCTCACGTCCACGTACAAGCTGGACAAGTCCAGGAGCCAAAACTACTCATCTACGACGACATTTACAGGTCACTACGAAGAGTACGTGGACCGCGACCGCCTGATTGCCGTGACCCTGGGCGAGAGCGACATCCGTGAGACCATGTTCAGGCAGAGGATGTACCTGACAAAGAACCCCGAAATGATGTACGAGGAGGAGCAGAACTTCAAGATCCTGCTGCAGCAGGGGGAGCACGAGATCCGACGGGGAGCCTACGACAAGGCACTCGCGTACCTGGACAAGGCAGTCAGGGTAGAAACGAACAATCAAACGCACTGTGCAGATTTGCTGCAAATTCCCCGCCTACGTAGCAGATATGGACGCAAGTGACCTCGAATTGCTTTGACTGTCTGGCACTCTAAGAGGATAGTATTTTTCATCGCACGACAAAAGGAATATGACAAGAGGGAAGTAACAATGTGTCCCAGAACTAGGCCATTCCTTTGTCGACGAGGTTTTCATCGATTTAACACGCGTGTGTTGCTTACTTCAAGTCTTCCCTTGCTTGCCTTAAAAAGAAGTTCTACTACATACTGCAATCGCAAACTTTTGTGCAAAAAAGCCCCTGTAAAAGAGAGGAATGGACCTCTTTTGGCAAACTATAAATACACCGAACAACATTTTGCTTCCTCGAACATTTTGCACAGATTGCAGCCTTAGAGCGACGGGAAAGGTAGCACAGGGTGGGAAAGGTAAAATGCAGTGAAGATTATCCTTCTCCACCTTCTGTGCGACCTCGTGGAGACTGGTTGGGTCCGATGCTGAATCCATTGTAGAAACCTCCCGACTTGGCCCTGGTCTGGCTTCAGGCTGCCGTGACACGTCGCAGTGGCGCTGTTGTTGCTCTTGCAGATGGTTCCTACCGACATCGAGAGCCTGATCCTCCGCAGCACGTGCTACGCGGGCACCCAACAGTACAATCTCGCCCTCCAGGACGTCGACACCGTGCTGGAGGTCGAGCCCTGCTCGAGGGCATTCCTCATCAAGGGGGACACGCTATATCAGACAGGAGACTTCGAGCACGCCCTCGTCTTCTACCATAGGCGAGAACGATTCTCTTTTCGAGTAAACATGTTCGTTTAACTCGAAGAAAAAATTGTTGTGTTGCTGATGAAAAAGATGTAGACAATTGGTTGTGTTTTTGTAGAAAATTTCATTTCTCTCTTCCTTCTGTTTACGTTCAGGGCGCTGTCCCGCAGCTGCAGCACAAAGGAGGAGGAGATCATTCGCTTTGGCATCGGCCGCGCCGAGAAGGCCGTGGACAACGCGTTGGGAGCCAAAGCAGACGCGCACTTCGTACACATGAGAGCTCTCATAGGAAGGCGAGCAAGCTCAGAAACATTCTTGAGAACACACGTTCAAAGTGTAAGTACAAATGTCTTCTTGCACAACAGAATTCCCCGGGAGATCTTTGGGCTCAGCTGGCAGGAGTTGAAGGCCCTCGGAGACGAGAAGAACAAGGCCCAGGCGAGACAGCAAGTCATCCTGACGAAGCCCGGGGCGGTCACGAGTCAACGGAGCAAGACCAAGTACGGGGAAGACGTGGGCAAGAGAGAGCCGAAGTATCAAGCGAGGCCTAGAACCAAGGAGGAATCAAAGTATCATCGAGCTCTCCTCGGAACTCTCACCAAAGGTTCATCTTCGACAAAATCTCACTGTTTTCCACAGACGTCATTTAAGGGAATGCTTATTTATGTTCAGACTTGGACTACCTGGAGACGTTGGTCCTCGGAGTGGGGAAGGCACAGTGCGCCAACGCCCCGGCCGTGCGCAAGGAGGCCGAGGACGCCATCAGCTTCTTGTGCAGACGAAGAGAGTTCTGGAGACAGTTCAAGCCCATGTACGCTGAAGCTTGAGCGAGAGTTGTTGCCAGCCCCGTGTTTCAACGTGGTTTTTTAAATGAAATTCGAATTATAGTCAGTGCTCCTGATGTTAGAAATGTATCTGTGCAACCAGTCATTGACATCGCGTCGTACAAGGCTGGACAACCGTTTAGAACTACGAAAGTTTGACGGAAAGTCTCTGAAAGTCTTTGCAGGAAAGTTTTATATTACAGCGAAGAAAGAAGGGCCATGCATAGCTATATGGGTCAATGTAGCACTTGCGCTCTTCACCTTACCTACAGTTCGACTCCATCCTTATCAAAACATGATTGATTCTTCCGGACGTAGCAGATCTTTTGATATAACTAGAAGCAGCCCTGTTACATGCATTAAAATCTCTGAACGAGTAAGTTATACAAGTGCATAAGTTATTTTATCCCAAATAGCTACAGCGAAGTCAAGTGTTGCTTTAGAAGACTCCAACTTATGAACTAGCCCTGCTCAACATCTCTAACATCAAACCAACTGAAGTGGCAAGCCTGGGCACCTGCACTGATTTTCAGGGTTGCCATTAGAAGGTCTCGAGTCCAGGACTAGTAGAAAAACAAGATTGGTGTGTTTATTGAGTGGAACCACAGAGGAAGTGAAGGGCAGACTAGACGAAGTCTGCTATTTTTGTTATTAGCAAAGGATTTACATAAATTTCATACTTGGTCATGGACTTCATAGTCATTCACCTCATTGGACGCCAGCTCGACATTGGGGCAAGTCTTGGCGTCTTCGCTCTCAGCGTGTGTCCGTGCACTTCACTCACTGCTGTTGTGAAGAAGCTTTCTGGAGGCTCCTCACTTACACCTTTTCGTCGCTGAGGCTGACTTCGTTGTAGTACGCGTGCTCGGGGAACATGTTGAGGTCGATGTAGTCGGTGTCCTCAACGAGCAGACGCTCAAAGTCCTGCACGAGCTCGTCGAACTGAGGCCGGTCGTCGGGCTCCCTGGACCAGCAGTAGGACATGATGTTGTAGAGCTGCCGGTCGCAGTGCGGGGGCTTCTCCAGGCGGCCACCGTCGCGCACGAACTTCATCACCTCGGAGGCGGACTTGCCGGGGTACGGGGTGGCACCTGCAACGTTGGCATTGGGGTTACTAGGGTTCTGGGCCAGGAATCTGTGAATTTACGAGCCTTTAGGTAAAAAAAAAAAAAAAGACAAGTTTTGCGCTGAATCTTAAGTGAACATATGATAAGTTGTAGCATGAGAAACGATCGAGGCACATTTTCTTTGACCCCCGGTACTTTCGGAGTTAAGCCATTTTAGACAGCAGCATTCACCTAGTGCCACGATCTCCCACATGAGGACGCCGAAGGACCACACGTCGGACTTGGTGGTGTAGCAGTTGTCATACAAGCTCTCCGGCGCCATCCACCTAAATAAAAATGCAAGTCACTTCAAAATTGCAAGTGCATCTGGTGAAACACATCCAAAGTACGTACAGTCAATACCGGTATAACTTTGAGACATGACCTTTGTCATAGGTTTGAGACATGACCTTTGTCATAGGTTTGAGACATGACCTTTGTCATAGGTTTGAGACATGACCTTTGTCATAGGTTTGAG
>JAAUXU010058757.1_pt1 | contig 30737 bp, 31 predicted proteins | sample 7278151 | NCBI WGS metagenome assembly JAAUXU01 (sample SAMN14350113, study PRJNA611818) | marine sediment metagenome | isolation source: surface marine sediment (1.8m) | place: French Polynesia: Moorea | collected 2018-08 | reverse complement strand
TTAGCTCAGTGATATATTAGCTTAGTGATATATATCGTTATGTATATTATATATATATAATATATGAGCTCTGGCTTATACTCGATAGTAACAAAAAAACCGGATGCACCGACCTAGTTCCCTACATTTGCATACTTCGATAAAAATCACCAAACCCCTCGTAGTAGGATAGGAGGAATAAATCCTGGTATACAACGATGTGTGAGCATCATGCATGTCTGTACCACATTCTGTGTAGGAGTAAGTATTGAGGAAAGCATCTGCGAATCAAAAAAGGATGTTGTTTCAGTTTTTGGTAGCGCTCATACACCTGACCGCCACCTCCTTGCTGCATATCCTCATGTTGGCTTGTCCCTGTCGACAACTTGTCATGCTGTCCCGTCGAATATGATTTTTTACTGTACAAACTGTTCTAACAGTCCACAGCAATGTCCCAGAGAGCCAATATCAAGATGTATCAGCATCAGGCTCTACAAGGTTTCACCCTCTTCATGGGACGCATTTCACAACTTGTCTCCACAGTCTAGCTGAATGAATGCCAAAGTTCAAGAGGAGCTCCTTCAGACTCCCAAGAGAGAGTCGGCAACGAAATTCACCAAGAGGGAGACGGGAGACAGCTCAAGATGTTGGAGTGCTTAAGCGCTATGTACAGGACATTCTCGTGTTCGAAGCACAAACTAAAACACACAGCTTCCAGACTAGACCCTACAAGTTTATCGTTCATCTTTACCTTACTATATTACGCATTGTTTCCACGTGACCAGGTAAGCCTACATGAGTGCTATTATTTTCATGCGTTGTACCAGAAAACATACTGAAACTTGTGGCCACCGTGCTCATATCAGTGCAATGGCAACGCAGTACTAGTATGACAAAGCATTCATGAGCAGTTCAGGTGCAGATGCTGCATCACTCTTTAAGCAACAAAAGCCCTATTGAAAAGCTTCCCCAACGACATTTTTATATTCTCTGAAGTCATGGACTTCTCAGCTGGTCAGCCTCGCCAGAGAGACATTGTGTCAACACCACAAAACAAGAGCACTGGCCGAGATGGCAGCATGAGGGAGGTAGAGGAAATGCAGTTGCTCTCTCGCTTTCTGTTGGGTAGCAAGGAGGTGTACAAGCAGTGCACCACTGCAGAGGATGACGAAAATGGTGACCAGGTAGATTCTACTCAGAGGACGCGGTGTCACCCCCGAAGAAAGGATTGCATGTCGCACCACAAATTATAACAATAGGAGATATTACAGTTCATATAATTGGTAACACGCAACCAGGGTCATCCCTCTGCTTTACAGAGGACATTTTTCTGGATAATCCCGGTCAAACTTCAGTAACTCCAGGCTGTTGTCAAGCAGTTCAGTTGCCACCTGCTTGGTTGAGGCTGCCAAGACCCGTCTGGACATGAAGTCGAAGTCACCACTACCGTCGGGATCTGCAACGTACCCGCCGGCCTCATGAACTAGGAGAGCACCGGCTGCAATGTCCCAGCAATGCAGCCCATTCTGGAAGTACAGGTCACAGTTGCCGGCAGCCACAAAGGCGAGGTCAATGGCAGCAGAGCCTGTAATATTAATTATAACACACTAATGAATCATTACATTAAGAAAGTGTAGAAGTGAGGCATGTCAGGATGTTCTACAAACGTCATGTACCTATAATTCTAATTCCATGAACCTTTGGAAGAGCTGCCAGAAGGTTTTTTCTATCAGCAGCAATTCTTTGCTCGCTCTTCCTTACGATCTCCGTGCATAGCAACGCTTTGTTCAGGAGGTCACACTTGCTCACCTGCAATCAATGTATATCTGGGTTGCATCGAACTAGAAAAAAAGGTAAAATATGCGCTTGAACATGTTGCGGTGCACGGAGGATCCTGGCCGAGCAAAGCAATGGCTGCTACTTTCATTTCCCCCCCCCCCTTCATCATACACTCACCGATTGACCTTAAGGCGTGGACTTTAGGCAGCAGTTTTGATACGGTTGCGTAGTGATTAGTTATCACTGCTTCCCCCGAGTTCGCCCAAAGTTCAAAGATCGTCATTGCTTTGCTCAGCGAGGAACATTGAGACACCTGCATATGTAAAAATGCCTTGGTCAAGGATGATGCTCTGCTTTCACGCAGCTTAATACGGGAAAATTTACCTTGATGGGCTTGCCGTTTAAGAATGCTCCCCTATCCCTCCTCGCTGAGAACATCTGGTCCATGACGGGGATGTAGACGATGCCGATCTCCACCCGTTTGTTTACCGTGAGCGCTACAGAGATGCTCACCATTGGATTGCTTAAAAATTGGTCAGTAAAAACGAATTCGCCTTCTTAGCACGACAGTGCTCCATACCTGTGGACAAAATTCATCGTCCCGTCAATAGGATCGATAATCCAGGTAGGTGCGTTGGTAAATTCGGGGATGATGTCGTCGTTCGCTGCTGTGCTCTCTTCTCCGATGAACTTGTGATCTGGATACTTGGCTCTGACGATGAGATAATCATCAAGTCGTTTATGAACAGCAAGTAAGAAAAAAGTACACTTTTTGTGGAGGTACATACCTGAGCCCGTCGAAGAGCAGCTTCTCCACAGCTTTGTCCGTCTCCGTGACAAGATCGACCACGTTCTTCTTCTCTTCCACCTTCTTGTCCACAGTCTTGATAGAATCCCTGACCAACTGACCGCCTCTACTCACCAGTTCCAGCACGTCATCGAAGATCTGTGTCAGAGCTCCCTCTGACAGTTCTACTTTAGCTTCCATTTCCGCCAGTAAATGCTATTGACTGTCTGCAGCACAGCAAGCCACAAAGTATCTGCGATGACTTCGTAGGCGAAGCCGCGAATATGTGATGATTAGCCTTGTAATGACCTACAGGACACAGCTGACTGAACAGTTACGGTTGTTATGATTTCCTACGACGACAGAGAAACAGCTGAGGCAGACGCCACGTCTACCTCAGGCGTTGTCCACGGACAGCTTCACTTAAGTACTTCTGCTAGAGCTGTCCAATGTCCATACATACGTACAGTATCTCTCTCTCACCCTACCAGTCTCACTCTCAGGCGGCAGTTTTAAAACGGGTTTCTTATCTAGGCACGCACGTGCAGTGGATTCTCAACATAAGTAACGCTATTTCTGGACAGAAAATAATCTCGCTATCACTTGCTATCGAACGAATTGCTGTTTACATTCTTTTACTTGTCATAGCGATAATTCTCGATTGTAGTAACATATTTCCCGCATTGTTATACCAAAAACGCACGGCACGCACAATATGGATATGATATTTACGTTTGTACCTACACCCATGAGTAAATTTACTTCAAAGGACAATTTAGGACTGAAGGTCACAAGGTAAGAGTTGCAGAAGTACACACTACAGACCGAGAGGTGACACAGGTTATTTCTTCAGTCCATTTGACTATTAATCTAACTTTTATTAACTAACTAAGCAATTCTGTTTTTCTAAACAGTCACAAGAGCTGAAAATTATGACAGCAGCCTATTACATAAATTTCAAATCAAGTTGGGCATACGTAGATGCAACTGTTCTTAAAACTATTGACGACATCTTCATCATTTGTTCTCAGGTCAAAACCCCAGACGCCGCCAGTGAATTTCCGAAATTGACCCCTTTTCGACCTAGCCTATCTAATATATAAAGCAGTAGGACTATATGTAGTCTGTCTGTCTGCCTGCATAAACCAAGTCAAACTGTCTCTTCCTGGCACTTTTGACTTGGTCCAGCCAGCTCAAGAGCTGGACCCCCTCCCATCTATGGTGTGGGTGAGTGTCTGTCTGTCTGTCAGGTTATGGGGACTACATAGGTGAGGACTGCAGAGGCGGGAACTACAGAGGCAGGGACTATAGAGATGGGGGACTACAGAGGCGGGGAGCACATATGTGGGGACCACATAGGCAGTGACTTTATAGTCGGGGGCATCATTGGAACTACCAGCGAAGCGGGTCGGATCTGCTAGTCGTATATAAATGCATTGATTACACTTAGGCATAGCGAGTGTATTTATTATAGCTTAAGAATCTTTGTACATGAAAAGACGGGAGTAGACAGTAATGCCCTGCTAACTTCTTCTTACTGAACAAGCTCTCTTAGTTTCTGAATATGACAGCCGAGGCATCTCTCTGCTGCTGGCCTCCGAGGTTGATTCTACTTCTGAGAACAGGTGCGGCCTCGTCAGCATAGCATCTCAGTCCGTGGCCAACGGGACACGCTGAATTGCCGCCCGTGAACTGCCTGACGTCGATGAACCCCTCGCCCACCAGATCGGTGTCATCATAATCATCGAAATAGTCGTCAACAACCACGGGGTCCTTGCAGACACATTTGCGCAACTGAGACAGCGCCAAGTCGATGCAACTCCCGTCCAGGGTACCGGAGACGGCGCCGTCGCTGTAAGCAGGTACGAATCTGTCCGTCGGGGAGGAAAAGAGTTTGCAGCGTCGCCCGCTCCATGTCCACGCACGACACTCATCGCGTCGCTGCACGCAGCGTGCGCGACACACATCGGCATTGGGCGCCCCGCCGCTGCTGCTCAAGACGTTGGCGAAGCTGTACTTCATATCATAGTCAGCGCACACTTCCTTCCCGGCGATGAATGGGCCGCTGAACTTGCTCTTGTCGCTGTTGTCATTGTTGCCGTACCGGCATCTCCTGATCTGGTTCTTTCGACAAGAGAGTAGCACGACTCCAGTGGGATTGTCATTTATGCGCACGTCAATCAGCCCCTCTCCGACCAAGTCCAGGTCGTAGTCAAACTCGTCAAATGAATCATCACTGGAGTCATCCCCGCGTCTGTCCTTGTTCCGGTTGCGATCCCTGTTGTTCCTTCTGTTATTGTTTCCTTTATTGTTTCCGTTGTTTCTTCGTCCAGCGTCTGCGCAATCACAATCTCTCATTGCGTCAAGTCCTTGTCCGTTATCCCTGCACTGACCAAGAACTGATCCCGAGACGACTCCTCGTTTCGATAAAGTCTGGTACTTCTCTGCTGCCTTCAGGAAGCATCTGGAAAGCAAGACACTCCTGTTCAAGCAAAAGTGACGTGTCATCAAAAGTTGGCGGACCAGAACGTTCCATTGATCCAAGGCATGCGAGCCTTTGTCTATCGACCCATGAGTCGAAGAATGAATTTTTTTGTCGCAGCTCCGGCATGAATGTTAGTTTTGCACAAGTACTGTTTACACTACAATCATTTCCACGCTTTCCAACTAGTTGTATGCCATGCACATGTATTGTTCCGATGTAGAATTTAGTCTAATATCGTTTGATCTACAGACGCGCAGGACGTAGTTTACGTCGGAAATAAAACACTGCTCTACTAAAGTTATATGGCCTACCTTTTCTGTCGTGCATCACCCCTCCATGTCCAGAAGCCGCAACCGTCAGTACTCAGACACTCGGTCCTACACTTCTCCGCGCTATCAATGTTGTTGAGGAACCTCAAGTTGTTCCCGTCCTGGTAGACGACGCCATATTCAACACAGTGGTCACTTGATGTGATCTTGTTTGAGAGCTGAGTGCTCACTCCGGACCGACACTGACTCAGCATTGATCCAGAATAGGCCTCTGGTTTGGGTTTCTTGTAATCTGAAGAAGCCACTCCAGATGAAAGGATACATTTTCTCATCCGCTTGTCGCCTCGCCAAGTCCAATACTGACAGGCGGTGTTCCTGGCGCATTGACGTCGACACTCCTGGTGCGATCCAACCCCCAATATCACGTCCAGTTTTTGGCGCTTAGTTACTGTGTACGCATAGTCGGCGTCAAGGCAGCTTATTTGAGCGCTGTTCTTCGGCAATCGATCTCCGTCATGGTTATCGACACTGTCGTAGTCGTAGTCGTAGTCGGCTTCTACAAACTTCTCCTTCTCACATAGAGGCCTGAAGTTGTGGCCACTGTCCGTCCTAATGGTGCACCTCCAGTCGCCCCAGGAGAAGTCTCCCTTCACCCACATGGTGACACACGTCTCCGCCGAGCCGCCATTGGGCTCTCCACTGGCCCGGTTCCAGTGTGCCGAAGAGACCCTCTTGCCAGAAAATGCCCAGCGCCAGCTCTGCCCCGAGCAGCGTTTGGCGTACCCTACAGGGCAAGAGGTCCTCACGTAGCCCGACGCCGACCTCGACGACAAACTGGCCAGGTCTAGCGAGGCTTCAAAGCTTGTAGGACCAGAGTTAAAGGCTGGTGAGCTACGAGCATCTCCGGTCCTGACGCAGTTGCAGGCTTCTGCCTCTCGCAAGCCCAGCCACCAATTGGTGCCACCTCCCAATCTCCTAGCTTGAGATACCAAGAATTGGTGCTCCACTGACGAAAGAGGCTCGGCCAAGTAGCCGCCCTTCTGTTCGCAGTAGCGGTCTGCTTCGTACCAGTCCATGGAAGCGACGTCAGTGGCAAACAAGTAGACTTTACCGTTGGCCCCATTCTGAGGCTCCAGCCACTCTCCGTCGACAAAGACTGCTGGCTGGATGTTGCCGCCGTCCACACGGCCTATGTTGAAGTTGTTATTATTGTTGTTGTTGTTGTTGTTGCAGATGCCCAAAAAGAGGCACAGATCAATGGCTGTCGAGGTGGCCACGCAGGCGGAGAGAAAGATGAAGGCCAGGACGGCCCTACGCGACAACTGCTGTTGGAAGAGCATCTTGCTGCAGCAGATATCGACGTACTACTCCTTGGAAGCTTTAATGAAATGATACTACTGACTCTGCTGATAGTGCTTTTGGCGCTCATTTCTGCGTAAGTGAACTTGTTAAAGCTCTGGCATCTCTGGTGCTGGCACGTCATTGACTAGCACACCGTGCACGACGAGCCCCAGCACTAGATAACTATTCAGTAATCACATAATTAAGCTTTTAATCAGCAGAGTCAGCACGACACGATGCCTGCGCACTTCTACGTTGTAGTCGTTGGCCGGATATGCGCGCACCGCAGCCGGTCACGCTTGGTTCGCTACTGATCTTGGTAACGTCCGAGACGCGGCATTTATAGGCCGTCCTCCTTGCTGACTGCATTGTCTTTTTGTAAATTTAAACCACGAGAGCGAGCAAGAGAGCGAGCGAGAGCGAGAGAGATGAGATTACATCGCCATCTTCAGTGCTCCACACAAGACATAGCGCAGAATGGGATCCTTCTACTTGCCTGATCCTTCCATGAGGGAAGAAGAACATGTTTTGTGCGGCGCATGAGATCTTTTATGCACGGCTAGCAACTGGCCAAAAGTCTTAGTACGTGGGACATCCAAGAGTTCGTGGAATTGCTACTGTACAGGTACGTCCGTCCTTCCGCCGCCAGTGGTCTTCGCTTCCGTGTTCTTGCTTCAGTCATTGATCGCGATTGCTACATGAGTGTATAGTCAATACAACGAACTCCCGGTGGAGCATAGGGCAACGGTCGCACGAGTGCTGTACTCACAACTTTTCACGTGCTACTGTACTGTCTTAATATAACAATCGTACCTTGGCACCACGTGCTGAGGAGTTGGTTATCTTCTTTTTCTTCGTCTTCTACCAGTCGCTTACTTCGACGTACTTATGGATGTAGGCAAAAATCTGCAACAAATAAGATTGCTCCCCTGGTTGATCGTCCGGAACGTGATTGAGCTGAGTGGCTACATCGATAAGGGTGCGCTTACACTGGGCCTGACACTCGGACACTGCGACGTTGGTCGCATTTGGCACACCAGAAGTCATGGTCGTGTCCGTGTCACACATGTGCTGCACGTGTCTCAAGTGCGTCAGTGTAGACGCGCCTTAAGAGGCGAATTCTGCTGTTATTGAGCTCGCTCAAGAAGATTCATTGCGCACATTTGAGAATGAGCAGGAGCGAGGAGAGTCGCAATCATTGGCCATAAACATGGGCATCGATCGATGTCTCCAGGAAATTGCCATCACTTCGCAGAAAAATGCAGATTTTTGCGGAGGAAATCACCACTCCTGTACATTGCTTCTTTCTGCAATGCTCTCGTCGCCCGCAAGTACAGGATCAGTAGCATCGGTTCAGTCGCCCGACGACGTCGGGTCTTTTGGGGGGGCTCAATAATGCGTGGTGATGGAAGGTTTGTTCGAGCATCTACGATTCAGGTTCGTTCTTTTCTTTCATCTTTTTCCTCAGGCAGAGAGAGAGAGGAGAGGAAGCTCCACGTGCTGCCTACAGGGCCGTGAACATGCGTGACGTGGCCTCCTCCGTCCTGACGGTTCAGTCCAGTCCCGTCGCGTGCATGTGTGCAACTTGTAGCCTGCCCATGTGCTACGGTATGCAGTAGCAGTACTTGTACCTGTCGCTACACCCGAAGTCGTGCGCGCGCGCTCGTCATCTCGGTACCATCTGCCTGCCCGGTGACGTCAAGTGCGGTTTTTTTCGCCTGCGCCTTAAAAAAATTCCCCCCTCCTCTTCCCTACCTTCCTCTCGTTGGGGCTGGCGCCGAGGCTGGGGACTTGGGCCGTGGTGGCCAAGAGGCGGCCCCTGGGGGTAGGGAGGAGGGTAGGGGGGGTGGGGAGCGAACAGGAGGAGGAGAGAGTAGAGAAGAAAGAGAGAGAGTGGGACGGGGTCAATGCACTTGTCGTAGCGGCGGCGTCGGCGGCGGCGGCGGCGGTGGGCGACGGCCCCAAGGCCACGGGCAGAATGGAGCGAGGGGTCGGGCTGAAGGGGCCGGGGTCGAAGGAGCACTTAGCGACAGAGCAAAAGACTCAGCAGGCGAACCAGAAGAGAGAGAGGAGCACAAAGCAGTAGAATTGGAACGGAAGCGAGCGAGGAGGACCGAAGACTTGGAAGACGCGGAGGACGGGGGCGCCCTGGGCCGAAACCTAGTTCGGTGAAGAATCCTCTCTGTCTCCGGTCCCACCTTGGATGAGATCCTCGAACAACCCGGAGCCCGCTTCCTCCACGGCGCCGTCGACCACCGTTGCTTCGGTGAGTGCAGGGGTTCCCCAAATAGCCAACTGGTCTCGTGCTTGAACACTCTGTTCTTGTTCGGTCAAGCAAAATCCGCTCCACGCCCTTTGCACTTGCCCTGTCTCCAGTTCTGCGTTTTGCAATGTGTGTTTGAAAACTTAAACCCTCTTTGCAACGATGAAGAAAACATTTCCAGACAATCCATTGGTGAATCCCATTCGTCTTGATCTCTCATTTCAGTTCAATTCCGCCTTCGCTCAACTCCGGGAGAAGACTTGTCCATGACTGATCAGCTACTCCAGCATTCCAAGTCCTTCCAGGGACAAAGTTAGAAGAAGAAGTCCTCGAACGTCGAATCATCGAACGTAATAATCCAGACCGTCATAGCACATTGCGACCAGCGATCCGCCAAGGCTCAGTCTACAACACGTGGTTGAGGCAGTCCGAGGCACGACAGTTGCAAGAGGGCTGCTTTGCATTGGGGTTTGTGAAGCCTTTTCCGATCGCATTCAAGTCCTCTTGAACTATTTAACCTTTCTTATGCGTCCTGAAGCGACCCATTTTTATGCCAGATCAAGTATTTCTTTTGAAAGGGTCGAGCCTGACATAGTCACTCAGTATGTGATGGAAGACTCGAAGTAAATAAGTAAATATGAGGAGCAGGTGTAGCGATATACGTGCACTACATAAGATAACCAAACCGGGTTTGTGCCCGCTCTCTGGGTCGAGGCATGCACGCTCTCGAGGTAATTTCCCCATGTCTCCCCCCTTCCCATTGTAGTGCACGTATCTCACCTAAGACTATTATTGAAGCAACTAATATGACAAGTCAAGTTTGCACGTGATGCTCGTGCATGGCGTACAAAGAGACGAAAGGTTACGCATTGGGGGTCAGGTCCTGCCGGCTGACCTTCCATAAGTTCATTGCAAGTGAAGAAATCCTTCGAATGAATCATCGAGTGACGTCCAGAACACCTTGTACAGCAAGCAGGGAGCTTAAATTTTTCTTTTCTGCCTGGTAGAGAGGGTATTACTAGAGAGGTTGCGGCCTTGGAGATGGTGACCGACATAGGTCGCGCCATCAAAGACCTCCGGGGCTTTTAAGACTGTTCACGATAAGACTGAGTGACAGACAGACGATCTCTTCCACAAAACGTGATTAAGGCATGCACAAGTATAAGTCACCTTTTCCAGCTGATGGCTGAACACCCGATAGCCTTCCGGATCTGCCATTTGCGCCGCTGTCACTGATCTCTTGGTTTCAGGCGAACAGGTCGAGGTCCCCTCTCCAGTTCACCTGGGTTAAAGCGAGCATGCACAGACTGAACGGCGTTTCCTACCCGTCGTCGGAGCCAACGGTGTCAACGATGCAGCAACAGCAACAATCGTGTGATCTGGTGACCACCAGCGCCCCCTCTGCAAGTTCACAGAACGGCCTTGGTGCAAGCGGTGGTGGAGCCTCGCAGTTGACCTGGCGGCCCTCGCAAGATTTGATGTCCGATTCTGGGTGGCACAACAGGGCGCCATTGACCAACGCTTCCACGGCGGGCATCTGGAAAAGCCCGTTTGACTTCGGCAGTCCTCTGAGCGTCGCAGACGTTCGCGGAATCAATCCCAGCGAAGGAAGAGGAGGCAGCAAGGGCTGGGAGCAACCGCAGCAGACTACTTGGAGCTCAGTGATCGGATCACAACTTGGGAGGCCTGGTACGAACAACAGCAACAACGCGCCGTCCAACGGGCTGATGATAGCCAATGGCGTGTGCTCGTCCTCGTCGTCGTCGTCTTCGCCAGCGGCAGTTTTGTGCTCCGCCTGTGAAGAGAAGCACGCGCCAGCAACTTCGCGCTGTCGCGATTGCGCCGAAGATCTTTGCGGCGTCTGCGTGGAGGCGCACCAGAGGGTCAAGCTTACCAGAGACCACATCATCGTGAGCTATTCTGAACCGGCGGCGACGGACAGACTGGCGACTCTAACTCTGAATGGCATTGGTGGGGGTACAGGCGGTGCTCCAAGAGTGACACCGCCATCCGTTAAGACCCCGCCGGTTGCGGAGATGCAAGCTCCCCAGCTGATAACACCGTCGGTTTCTGGCGTTCAGAATGCCGACGTCATGAGGGTGTATGCCAATGCCGTGGAAAAGGCAAAGGCAGAATCTGAGAGACTGCTTCTACGTACCAAGCAGGTGAGAAGAATGCTGTACTAGCTTCGGTCCCTTTCGGTCCATAGAATAACGTTAGCCTTTCTTGGGTCGACCCTGCGGCAGGTGGACATATTTTGGGGCTAACCCCACCTACAAAAGTTTTACTAACGAAAAAAAAATACAAATGTTAGTAGCATCGAAGTGTCAATAACTGAGCATTTGGAAGCATTCACCTCTTGTTAAATGGACAAGGCGGTGTCTAACACCCACCCCTCATGTAACACTTCCCACAGTAGACGATAACTTGTCATTTGGAGCTCCATGTGAGGATACGATGAGAAAGCTCTTAGATACAATAATCATCACTCTATTTTAAAGGGACTGAGCCAGGTGAATGAGGCGATCCAATCTGTCGCAGAGATGGAGTCTCGCGTTACTGCGCGTCACGCGGTGGTCCTAGCAGAGGTCAAGTCCATCTCGCAGCGATACTTGCAATCCTTGAAGGATCGAGAGAGCATTCTCACCACTCGACTGTCGAGTATCCACTCGATAAAGGTGCAGACGCTGATCCAGCAAAAGGGAATGTTGAGCGAATGCGCTGGCAGGCTTCGCAAACTAAACGACCAGCTGGCCAAAAGCTCCTCGGGCGGCGCCGGCTCGTCCGAGGTTGCCCTAATCGAGACGTGCCAGAACGCTGTGGTTCAGCTGGAGGAGGTGCGTTCTCTGTGTGGTTCCCTCACTCCTAGAGAAGACGACGTCATCCAGTTCATCCCGCCCGACCCAAATGTGCTGGACAAAATGACCGAGCTAGGGTATGTTCTAGAGTAATTAGTCCACCGGGTGATGTAATTACAATTGCTGTAACTAACAATTTTTACGGAAGTCTTGTTAAAATTATCTTATTGGTCTCACTGAGACAAATCACATCGTTCGTCATGAGACGAGTGTTACATGAAGATGGAGAAAGACAAGTTAGCATTAAGTCTCAGTACAGCTACCTAATTCGAAACTGGACTGCTGTGTCCACTGCTGTTAGTGTGCGCAGCAGGACGGTTGGTTTTTTGTTATTATACATCAACCATTGCTGTCTGGGGCAAAAGTGACGATAAAAGTCAGATACTCTAGTCTTTTTAAGACTAATCAGTCTCACCAGCATTTAGAAACTGGAACTTTTCATCACACTTAGACTGTAGAATGTAATTACACCACCCTCTTGTTGTTGCGGCTATATTAACCACATCATTTCATTTTAGCTTCGTTGCTGGTTCTGGCTTTGCTCATTATTCACGAGCTGAAGGAGACGGTTTGCGCCGTGCCATCGTCGGCAAAGATGCAACTTTCTCGGTTATCGTTCACGATCAGCTGAACGAACAGCGCCGCTCTGGGGCAGATCCAGTTAAGGTGTCCGTGACAGCTCCGGACGGCCGCCCAGTGCGCCTTAGCATCTTTGACGGCCAGACCGGACGCTACCGCGCCGTCTGGAGACCGCACGTAGATGGCGAGCATCTTGTTGCCGTCACAATCAAAGATCTGCATGTGCGAGAGAGCCCCTTCCGAGTAAACGTGCGCTCAGGCAGAAACTACTCGTCAGTGGGCACGCAAATATTCGAGTTCGGCACTGAAGGCGAGGGCGACGGACAACTGTGCAGGCCTTGGGGGGTTGCGTGCTCCCGCGATGGGCTGATCCTGGTTGCCAATAGGTCTAATAACAGAATAGAAGTGTTCACGAAGGACGGCCGCTTCCACCATCGCTTCGGATCGACTGGAAAGGGTCCCGGTCAATTCGACCGGCCAGCCAGCGTCTGCTGCGATGGTAGGGACAGGGTGATTGTTGCGGACAAGGATAACCACCGAATTCAGGTAACTGCTACGCAGTCATAACGCTCTAAGAGCATCTCCATTAACTGACGGGTTTTTTTCGTAGATCTTCACAATAGAGGGCGAGTACCTCCTGGCATTTGGTGAAAAGGGATCCAAGACTGGTTTCTTCAACTACCCATGGGACGTGGCCTGCAACAGTAAGGACGAGATCCTGGTCTCAGACACGCGCAACCACAGGATCCAGCTCTTCAGTCCTACTGGGGAATTTATCCATAAATACGGCTTCGATGGCGCCATGTGGAAGCACTTCGACTCCCCTAGAGGAGTCTGCTTCACAGCCGATGACCAGCCAGTTGTGACAGATTTCAACAATCATCGGTTGCTGGTGGTCAATGCAGACTTTCAGAAAGCGCAATTCCTTGGAAAGGAGGTAGGTGGATTTCTGGCTGTTGGTTCCAAGTTAGAATTTAACCAATCCTTCGTCCATTGTCAGGGTACTGAGGATGGCGCCTTCACGCGTCCGAACGGTGTGGCCGTCGATGAGGAAGGCCACATCATCGTGGCGGATTCCAGGAACGACCGAGTCCAAATCTTTAGCTCTTCCGGGGTCTTCCTCAAAAAGTTCGGCTCCAAAGGCAAGGGCAAGGGAGAGTTTGATCGCCCCAGTGGCATCTGCCTCTCTCCCGAGGGTCACCTCATCGTCGTTGATTTTGGAAACAGCCGAGTACAGGTTTTTTGAAAGTGGTCTGCTGCATGCAAGAGCTCCGGGGTGTGCAGGGAGCACAGTGAGTAGATACTCTTTACTGCCAGAATGAAGAGAGTCCAAGAGACATGTATGTACGGGAACGATGTAAGAGCAGCTCTTCATGCCAGAGTGCTAACATTTCCGCTGTAAATCCATAGCGTGCTGAAACGAAAAGACTGATAATCCGGGTACATAGACACCAAGGCTACCTCAAAGCATTACATCCATTACTTGCCTTCTCCCCCGCCTCCTTCGGATACCGGTATTAAGAAGACTGAAGAGAATATTTTTAATCTTTTTATGCATCTCGAGGCTGCTACCTTTTCTGCTTCCCTCACGAAATCTCAACCGACAGGAGGGAGGGACAGATTTTTTTTTCGGGGGGGGCGTCAATGGCCCCTGCTACGCGTAGATTTGTATGTACACGAACCACTTAGCTTATGCTGTTTTAAAGGTGTGGTTGCCTTGAGAAATTTATATCCCAACTCCGCAAACTAGTGCCACTAGGGCTCCTACCACTTCATGCACCTGCTACACATCCATACACACGGAATAGGGTGCGACTTTTACGACGGCCCATGCACTCTGCACACAAAAATTGGCTTTTTTTCTCAACTGTCGAGAATTCTTAGAATTCTTTAATACAACCAACCTCCCTCGGGCTGCTATTACTCTCAAACGAGTTAAAAACAAACCGGGAGAAATGAAGACAGCTCTTGAGAGAGAAAAAAAAGTTTGCACAGCTACAATAATACAATTACAACATCCCCGTTCGCAAAGCTTTGAGTTTTTGCCTTAATACAAGTGTATGAGAAGACTTTCTTAGCTGCAGCCAGCTGTAAAATTGCGACTTAAAGCAAAAAACCCAACAACTTAAAATCACCCCAAGGCCTGTCGAGAATGTAATTGCAGACTGCCTTGAAAATATCTTCAGTGGTGACCTAAAAAGCTATTTTTTTTTCCTCATCCATCTTTTGTCCTTCTCGTCACGGAGATCCCTACTTAATATGCATGTGTACGAAGCGCATGTGAGAGTACTTGAACTGAGAGTTGCAATTAGTGAGTGCAATTTACGTGATCGGAGATCTGTTTGGGTGGGGCTCCGAGAGCCTGGAGAGATTCTAACGAACGTTATATCGTAATCATGTACTTTAGTCACCTTATTCATTGTCCTTTTAAACACTGCTGTCATGTATGAAGCGAATCCTTTGATCTATAATGTGCGACTTGACCACTTAAAACTCTTTTCCGGTGTTCTACACCACTTAAACGAGACTGCATCAGCTCCCCTTAAGTTCCCTCATTTACACGTGCATAAAAGTAACGTCAGTTCTCCTAGTAGCATACGTAAGGGTACGAGTACCTATGAGAGTCTTGTAAAAGCAGTAATAATGAGTGCGACTGATGTTACAGCGTTATTTTCCTCCCATGTGTTTTCTGTAAGAAATAAACCAAGATTTTGTGAGCTCTGCTGTCGCATCATCACTTCTTGTATCTCCTTATTTACTAGTGCAACTGCTCGACCTACTTCGAGCGGGTGGCCAAGTCTTGGCAGCAGTCCCGAAGTGATACAAGTAGTAGAGCCTCTCAGTTTACATACCTAATCGCAATGAGTGAATGCTGACGCATTCGGGAGGAATTGGGATCCTCGTGGTTGCCCAACGGCATCAGTGTACAAATGTGCAATTAAGCCGAAAGTTATGAGCTCAAGCCGGGCTTTAGCTTGGACTCATCGCTACATAAAGTGACATTATTACTTAGTATGATCATAGTACCGTAGTTCTATTGCAAGTCTCTTGCTTCACGTTGCAACAGCGGCATGCTCACAACATCCACCAGTCCTTGCTAATCTCACTGAATAGAACGTACAAGTAATCATGGAAGACTATTATACTATACATGTACTGTCGATTCCATAAAAGATTTGTATGTACACATGAAGAAGTAATGACTCGTGCAGTTTTTCCAATTAGGTCATGTTTTCTACTTCCGTCCTGATCTGAGCCTAAGCTGTCGTTTCACCACGGTGCCCGGAGTCATGACGTTCTCGATGTTATCGGTGGGAGGCGTGAACTCATGAGCTCGTCCACTGTCGCTGTACAACTTTCGTTTGGACCCTGTGGCGGGAGTCTTGGCTGCCCTGACGACGCCTGAAGGATGTGGTGGCGACTCCGCTATGGCGTCGAGCACGTTTGCAGTATCTCTAAGGGGCTGCTGCGCGGCAGAGGCCACATTCGAATTGCGGGTCGATCGGCGCACTGGCCGTGATCGCGTCAACTTCGCCGCAGACTTTGCCCTGGACGTCGTCGTTCGGCGACGCTTTGGCGAAGTCGTCGAGCAATCGTTGTCGTCGTCGTCGTCGTTCTCTTCTCTGGCAAAGCTAACGCTGCTCTCGCTGTCCTCGAATGAGGCCTGCGAAGCGCTGTCAGTCTTATTGCCACCTCTACCTCCTCTCTTGCTGCGATTGGTTGCAGAGGTCTTCGTTGGTCTCACGTTATTCCTGCGTCGTTTCTTGTTCCGAGGTGTCTCTTCAATTATGTCATCATCGCCCTCCTCCTCGTCATCGTCAGCCTCCAGGGTGCTGCGGTCCGTCGCAGCGGAGGAGGCAGAGACGGCAGAGATATTCTTTTGCAACTCGAGGTTCGACTCGCGGTACTCACGCACCACCTTGTCATTGGCCTTGCGAATCTTCTCCAATTGCCGCCCGTGTTCCCCTTTCGTCTCTTCTAGCTCTTTACGCAGACGGGCCACTTCACCCTGGAGTGTGGCCTTTTCATCGTCACTGCTTTCGTCTTCGTTGCTTGAATGACCAAGCGACTTTTTGGCCGGGATCATCAACTCCAGCTTTTGGATAAATTCAGTCTTCTTCTGCAATTCCTCCCTAAGCATTCTCACTTCTCCCTCAAGGTCCCTCTTGTTCACTGCTGGTGATGTCAGCATGAGATCGCGCATCTTCTGCGCCTCTCTTTTCTCTGTGGCCAATTCCTCTGTTTTCTTAGTGAGCTTTTGCTGGTACATAGTCATCAGTGTGTCACGTTCACTCTTTAGCTTTCCGAGATCGTATTCGGCGGCCTCCGACTTCGCTTGCAACGCTGCCACCTTTGCTTCTAGTGAATCCTTCTGGGACATTTTCGTCTCCAGCTCCTTCTTTAGAATTGCAAAGGCTTGATCTTCTTTTTCTAGTGAAGTCACTTGAATCCTGAGCTTCTCGATTTCATTCTCCTGCTCAGATGTCTTCTTCGCCAGAGCCTCCATTTCTCCTTTGGCAGGGATTTTGGTGTTGAGGTCCTTGAGTTGCTTTCGTAGCATGGCAACTTCCGCCTGGGCCTCTTCGGTAGTTTGGCGTTGCTGCTTCTCGGCCTAGAAACAAAAAGCACAATATGGAGTGACGTCCAAGATCTGTGGACAGTACTCGTGCGTACAAAAACGCTTACCTGAATGAGGCTTTTAACTTCTCCTTCCAGTCTCAAAATTTCCTTTTCAGCTTGTTCTGTCTCCTTTGCTTTCTCCTCCACTTGCATCTTCAGCTTCTTTTTGGAAGATTTTTCCAGCTCTACTTCATCGTTAAGTTCTCTTTCCACTCGATCCCTTTCCTCTCGAAGCTTCTGCTCGTTTTGTTCCCTTTCAGCCTGCTTCACTTGTAGTTCCTCTTCCAAGTCATTGATGGTCTTTTCCATCTCCTCCGTCCTGGTGGCAGAGTCCATGAGGAGCAGTCGAGACTCTTCCAGCTGGCTTTTAAGGTCCGCCAACTCGACGGCCTGCTTCATCAATTGTTGTTCCTGCTCCCGGAGGGCACCCATAGTCTTTTCGCATTCGGATCGAGACTCCAAATAGTCCTCGCCTGCCTCATCGAGCAATTCCTTCAGATTTTCCTTTTCTCCTTTTAGCACTGCATGTTTAGCCAAGGCCTCCTCGAGCTGCCTTTTCAAGTCCTCGATTACCGGGGTGGCGCTCTGTGCGCTCTCAGACTCCAAGTTAACTTGCTTGGCTTTATCTAACTCAGTGGAAAGGTAAGTAATCCTCTCTTTGGCCTCTTCATGAGCCCCAGTCTCCTTTTCCAGGAGCAATTTGTATTTGCACAACTCATCCGTTTGCTTCGACTTCTCCCTCTGCACATCTTGGTGAGTTTCCATTAGGGCCTTATACTTTTCCTCCGTACACTTGAGCTCGGTTTCCTTGTCCTCGAGGGCAATCTCCAGCTCAGCCTGCTGGAACATCTTCGTCTCGTCTGCGTCACTGCCGATCTCGCTCCTTTGCCTTTTGGTACCTCTCCGTTTGGCTCTGTAGGCCTCTTCCAGCTTGTTGATCCTCCACTCAGCCAGCTCCTCGGAGCGCTCTTTCTCGTCCTGAAGTCGCTTCTCCCAGTTTCGCTCCGTCTCCACCAACATGGCATTAAACTCATCGCACAGCTCGGTGCGCACTTCCTTCTCCAGAGTAAGTTTCTCCTGCTTCTCCTGAATCAGTTGGTTTTTGAGATCGTCAATGAGCTTCAATAGCCCATCATAGCGCGCATCGATCATGGTTGTCTCCATGACGGTGGTTTCGTTTTCCTCCTCCTCCATTATGGTGCCCTCGGTAGGATGCTGCTGGCCTATGCACAAAGTGGAACGTGCAGCCGGCTTCTCCCACGCAATGGAACCACGCCCCATCAACGTGGTATTATTGCCTTTCTTGCTTGCGTCCACCAGCAGTGAGAACCTAAAAATGAACGAATGCACAGACATAAATGGAAAAGATTATGACAAGCATCGGGATTTTTATGCCGTACAGTGTGTGCTATACCTGGTTTGACGCTTCTTCGCAATTTTGGCAGGCTGTGGCGGCGGAGACTCGATCTTCTGCACGGTAATTTTACTTGCTATAGCAGCGAACTTGAGCACTTGCACAGACTCGTCGAAAAGGTAAGGAGCCTGGCTAATGTTCACCACCATGGAAGCCTTGCCATAACCCATGAGGAAACTTTGGAACATTCTGGTGAGCTTTGACTCCCTAAAGGGTACCAACTGCTGTTTTCTCTTCTCTTTGATCACTTGATTGTGTCGGATGGCCTTAATGCAACGTCCTAGTACCAGCAGTGAAGTGTTGATGTTGCCAGCCTCCTTCTGACGTTCGCCGCCAGAATCCAACGTCTTCTTGATCCTCTCCGAGCCGGCCAGGTCACAGAACGAGAGCATGCTGACACGGGCCAGGTGGGGCTTTGCAGTCTCAGCCACTCGGATCACCTGTGCCGAAAATGGACATAATTATGCACGAGACTCTGCAAAATACATATACATGTTCAAGCAGTCGCACCTTGATTGTGAAGATGCAATGACTTCTGCTGGAGTGTTGGTTGAGCTTGGTGGCCGCAAAATGGAGATTCTCTCTGCCTATCATCATGACCTAAAAAACGAACACACAAACAAAAACAACCAGTCCATTCGCGTTCACTCTGCACTGTCAACAGAGGAAGACAGGCTATTCCTTACCTGGTAAGCCTCGTCCGCCGAGTTGACCTTGATCTCTCTCAAGCCCTTGACATAAATCGAGCCGTTTCGATCTTCCGCCAGCTTGAGCGGAATCTTCTTCGGCTTGTCTCCTTTGCGCTTCGGAGCTGGCATGCGCTCCAGCATATCATAAATATTCTCGTTGTAGATCTCAGCGAAGCTGATCCAAACTGCGTAGTTTATGTCGTCGTTCTTGATAGGGACAACGGCCGGCTCTCTCACACGTTCAGTCAAGTCAGGGAAGAGTGCAACCAACGATGCGCTACTCAGGTTGGTTACATTGGCCCCGGTCACAAGGGAGTCCTCGGAGAGCTGAGATATCCCGGATATTTTTGAAGCTTCGCTGCAGCCCATCTTTCTCTTTTGGACGCCTAGTTCCAATCCAAGGCTGAACACTGCCAACTTGTCGTCCTCGAGTCTTTTGATATCCTTTTCCCGCATCTGCACTACGCGGTTGAAGCAATTGGGCTTCAGACTTAGGCCAAGCAGCTGTCGCTCTCCAATCGAGTTGAAGATGACGTCCAGAGACCTTGGCAGAATACCCGGATCACCCGGGGCGCCCTGGATGGTGTGGGTCTTGCCCGAACTAGTGGCACCATATGTGAACAGGAGTTGATTTTGTCCTTCCAGGAAGTCCTTCATGCGCGGAAGGACCATGTCGTGAAACAGGTCTGACTGGGAAGTTTGGGGCGGGAAGATCTTGCTGAACGAGTAGCGGTGGAAAAGCTTTCCGACGCCGTTCATCGAATTCTTGTACGTGTTGCTCTCGTGCGGAGCTTTAAGAGCCACCTGGTATGCGGACTCAATCTTGATCACATCTTCCTCTACGATCTGGTGGCCGTCGGTTGAGGAGGACGAGACAACGGTGGTGTCTTCCCCTGGTTGATTCTTTCCTGAGGCCGCACTGATCTCAGACTCCTCCAAGGTTTTTGGCTTCACCCGGAGAAAGACCTGGACGGTCTCCTTGGGCGACGGCTGGGGCAGGATCATCGTCTCGTCCTCAAAGTCTCGACAGAGGTTACGCTGGACGGCAGCACCGGGCGCCAAGGGCATCCTGAACAGTCCAGCAGCCCCGTCGCGCTGATCGAGGTATGACGGCTCCATCGCCATGTAGCTGGACTCCTCTGGGTCCATCACGATGAAGGCCATGATGGCTGGAGGGCGCTTTACGTCGACCACTGGAGGGGAAGCGACATACGAAGGAATCGAAGACTTCGTCCCACTTTGTAACGGGCTCCGGGCAGCCGCGACGACAGACAGAGCGAGCGCGGCGGGTACTTTTGTATCAGCTGAGACAACTTCAATAGTAGCGACTGCAGCCCGACGAAGTTAGGCAGAAGAGATGTAAGGTAGTGATAAGAAGATTAGAAACACTGTTCGGAATATTTCGAAGAATCACGTGGAATAGGTCTAATGTGTCTTGTATGATCGACATCACGTCTCTAAGTACATTTTGCATAATTTTCCGTTACTGCAACCGCGTTTCTTTCTTACTCCAAATGTACAAAAGGGCGGGAAATTCAAATTGCCTTCTGATTCCTGCGTACCTGTGGCACAGAGGAGAGGCAGAGGCGCAGTAACCCCTTAAAAACAGGGGAAAAAAACACGACCCCGTCAGCTGTGGAGATCAGCCAGACGTACAATGGTACAGTGGTGTATGTCATGAGGAAGTGACCGATCTACATGCTACATATGCAACGTACGAACACCACTGAATTAACGGCTACGTACTCCACTGAAAGAGTTCTAACGTTTTAGGCTACCTCTGAAAATCCAGAGGAGATGCTCTGAAAAGATGCTTTCTCAGCACTTTTTTTATCAACCTAACCTAACTTAGTTTAAAATAACCAGCCTAATGGTACGCTTGAGCATCTGCATAAATTTTAGATGGTGGTGTTAAAAGAAATATAAGTCGTCTCAACAGCTGAACGCCGCCAAGAAAATCCTTCATGCGGTCTGGTTGAACTGTGTCTGTGACCTGAGACCGAACACCTTGCGCCATTTTAAGAGTACCTGACAGGGGGAAGCTCCTGTAGCGTACTATATGATGACCCAATCGGCTTAACACAATAAGTTGGTTATAGAATGGTTCTCAGTTTTTGCTGGGTCACTTAAAATGTCTGAAAAGGCTTAAAACCGACAACGGTCGGTGCGGTCCGCACCAGGGGCTTCCAACTAGCCGTCTTTCTCAGGTCTCAAAGTGCACTAAACTTCTTGACACAAAATGACCCCGAGGCTTCCACTCATGTGGAAGTCTCGTGTCCGTCCTGCTAGCATAGCAACGTTGCTGACTCGTCCGTAGCAATCAGTACAATGCAACGTTGCTTCAGGAGAGGACGTAGGAAGGTACAGGACTATGCCGATTAGCAAGGACGTCATGATGTAGCGGACGAGACTTCCACGTAACGTCGCACCCTACAGAACGGATGTTTCCAATCGTTTCCACCCCCTGACCCCCCGGAGGCAAAAGGCATTCCTGCATTAACCCCCACCTACACGCCCTACCGCTTACAACAGCACACGAGGGCCAGACTTTATACCAGAATACCATATTGCGAACACACGGAAATTGCCTCCAAACTTCTAAGGGCTCGCGGACCCCGGGTTGAATGAGCCCCCGTGCTGTAGAGCAAGTTGAACTAAGAGGCAACGTCAACTTACAACGGGTCATCCGTAACTGGTGCCCGGATGGCGACGCTGGTCCTTGACTCTCCGTTGTGGGCCAGCTCGACGCCGCTGCCGCTGTCGTACGTGTAGGCTGCCGACGCGGCAGCGGCCGCTGCTGCGCGGCGCTCCCTCAGTAGAGTGGTGGCGAACGCGGCCGAGAGGACGCCGAGCACCGCACCAACGCCTGCGCTCAAATAGTGCCCGGCGAGCACATACGGGAAACCCCTGCCAATATCTGAAGAGATTTGCTTTCGTGTTGTTTGCTCTATGAGAAGTGCACAATATTGGTGCTTCCTACCTTCTCCCATCTGTAAGAGTCGACTGTTTCTGGTCGCAATCACCACTTGGAAGCCCATTATCCACAGCATGGCTGACAATGTGCTGACTATCGACATCACGATGCATGTTGCTAGGCTGAGAAAGATTTCTATGACTTCCACTGCTCGCAATCAACGACACAGACGGAGATGACCAACAGAATTGCTCAGCCTGTTGCCAAACTCTCTCGATTTTGGTCTGACTCGCAAGTTCTCCTTTGGCAAATGAACATTTTGAATGTCCTTCTTTTGATTGAGCCAGGTTAAACACTGTTATGTCCCACTCAGACAGAGTAAAAAGCCTCCACTTATATCGTTGCTCCACCCTGTGCCGTGTTGTAATGAATTGCTTTAATATGCAACTTGCTGTTTGCTCTTTATCAGGACTGTCTCTTCTGGGCTTGACATTGGACGATGAAGTCACAATTAACACAATAGCAGAAATTACAGGGCAAAAGAGATTTTTATGGGACCGAAAGTGCTCATTAATTACAAGATTTCTTAATTGCACTGTCCAGCGAGAGCAAATTTAAGCGAGGTTGTGCAGAATTTGATTGTTCTGGATGATGAAATGATTGACAAAATTGTACTCTTTAACAACGTAACCTAACCTTTACCAAGCACTAGATGGTGCCGGAATGGTCAAAGAGTCTGACGACGATCTCTTTCAAACTAGGCCGTAAATGTTACGCGAGCGCTCTCAATGTAGTGAAACTGTTAATGTTTGTGTTGCTTCACCAGTACGTTATAAGCTCCATGTTCAATAAGCACAATTGTTCGATAAAAGCATTTTTCCTTGGAACTGATGAGGTGTATTTAGTGGCGCAGCAGACAATAATGCCTTTCACTGCACAGCACAATTTCAAGAACCATTCGTATATTGCACAATCAACTCTCTTGTGCTCAGAAGAGACAAACATTTTTAACCCTTGCCATTTGCTAAAGGCTCTTCTGTGAAAAGCAGGAGCGCTTAGGTAACGGCTGGACTTTATGTTGGACTTTATGATATTAGGTGAGGGTCTTTCACCATGCTACATGTAATGCAGAATGTTCGAACAGGTCATTCTTCAATGCTTTGTGTCGACCACGTAAGCATAATATGTGAGCTTGCTGATTTGCTACATTGAAAAATGAACCAGATTGGACATGCGCAAAAGACACTGAGCAGTTAGGTTACTTTTGCTGTTTTGGGGTACTTTGGGTCAACCCTGAACGTGGTTCTAGACCTAGAATAGCAAAGTAGCTGAAATATGGTTCAGGTACATTACCTAAGATTCCGAGAGTTTAGCACAGCGGACCCCGCCTAATCAGGATTCGAAAAGGTGGAAGTTTTGGCCCAAGGGGTCTTTTTCTGGTAGACATAGTCTTTACTAAGTAGACAGCACCGGTGGAACGGGACTACGTGCAGGTGGCTGTCTAAAAAAAACCGATATTTTTAGTGACTCGGAAAGGTACAGTCCAGAGTACTAGAGTCTTGGTCTTATCGTGAAAAACAAAGCAAATCGATCAAATACCGAGTTTCATGGATCTGTTCAAAAGAATTATCGAGGCCGCCAAGGCCATGGGTTCCGGGGGGGGTTCTGACTTACGAGTTTGTGTTTCAAAGCTATGTGGACGCAATAAATGAAATCAAAAGATCAACAGGTGATCCAGATTAAGCGGAGGCCGCTGTAATAACTCATCTACAGTCCAACTACAGACGAGAGACAAAAGTTTTCAAAGAACTCGCTGTTCTATCTCCCTCCAGCAGGTATGCAGGGTATTTTAAAAGGGGCACAGAGGACATTGTTGAGGAAGAGCGAATGCTTAAAAACTCGAAAGCAAAGTTAGTCGATGTTGCTGGAAAGGGTCTCACCTCAGCTTGCAACATAAATTTCTGAGCATACATGCTTTGTAATACTCACGTCGCATCACTTCTCTTCAGACTGGCTATGATGGCTGAGATTCCAGCGGAGATGAATATTATGGAGCCACTTATTGACAGCCAATTGTGTCCGAGGCCAGAGGCAGAGAACTGAAACAAATCCTTACGCTGATATGAAGTTGTGCGTACGTTGGTGAAGGGTAAGACTTTTTTCCTTGAGCGTTGAGCCCACACCTGATGGAACATTACTTTGACGAGTTTCACTATCAAAATGGGGCATTAAAGTATTACACAAAGAAGTATTAATAAACTCGTGAACCCCAGCGACCGCACTGCAATACTTGATCACCCACGTGCCGTACGTGTACATATATTGACAATCTACGGGAATACCTGCAACATGAGCGCGGCGAGTCCTACTAGACAGAAGAGGACACCGAGTGCCTGCAGTCTGCATGCCCGCCCAGGAGCCAAACAACCGGCAGAAGAGCAACACCGTGAGACACCGGGATCATCCATCGGATGAGGCTGCTGCTGCTGCTGCCGTTGCTGTCGAGTCAGAGGTTGTTGTTGTTGCAACTGTTGCTCCTGTCTTGGTCCATCCATCTCACTGTATGCTGAAGCCAAAACCAGCGAAGCACATTAAGGTAGTGTCCAGTACGTATTCAACAGAGAAGAGGGAACCGCTGGAACTTTTTCTCCGTTGTCGTCTTCTTCGTTTCAAGGCGCAGCGAGAGCAAAAGTGTAGCATGATTCAGGTTTGATGAAGTACCCGGTGAGCTGCCGTACATCGGTCTCCAGAGAGCCCACATTGGGAGGAGGACAGCGTTCACCGTCTTCATTGTTTCCCCTCATCCAGCCATCAGTGATGCTGGTTCGACCACATAAATGCCACATTTTCTCCTAGAATCCTCTGTCCTACCATGCTGCGTCTACGGCAAATAGACACACGACCGTTTATCGATTCGCTGTGACATCGCCCGCCAGAGACGTGCACACCAACAGAAATGATCACCGAATGCCTGATGTGCGCGCTCTCTGCCAGTTGTAACCATCCTTGCACACTATGTCTTTTCTCTCTTGGTCCTCACTTGCCTGTTGGTGCCGACTCTGTCTCTCTCCGTGTTGGTGAGGGCGCGCCCACATTAATAAGCATGGCAAGCACACAAACGCTGGCGCAGGCACGCACGCACACACTGATAACTGCAAGCCGAGATATAATAACTGAGCCTCCAACAACTGAGCCTCTAGTGCGAACACCTACGACGAAGCTATCGAGTTCGATTTCCTGCTCGGTGATCGCTGCCTCCAACTACTAGAGCTTTCTCCTTCTTTGATTGAGTCACGAGAAAATCTCTCGTTCTCTCCCTGGCTGACAAAACGTTATTACGAAGACATGGGTGAGCATTATTTGGCTTCAGTCTGCGCTCTCCACTTTCAGTGAATTTGCCAGCAACGCAATGCATGGTTTTGCCTCCGAAACGACGTGAGCAGAAAGTAGACACCTGGTGCGGAACTCGGAAGAAGTTTTTCTTTCACACCACAACTATACGCGTCACTTTTAGAGCACTTTCAAAGGCAATACCTGGAGTTGAATTGGGACCTGGGTATTTCAAGGATACCCGGTGAATGCACCTGGATTTATACGAAAAGGAAATGACTAGACGCAAAACTTCAATCATGTCAACTTTTTAGAGTCATTTTTACATAAAGAGAAATGATGATTTTGTGTCATCTGTGCAACTGCTTCGTTTTGGGGGTATCAATCTCTCGTTGATCACTGAGAGCTACTGAGCCCAGGAAGTTGATCAGTACGCAAACTTGTGCAGAGTAGCTGATTCAACTTGTCTTGCTATGAAGATGAACTTCACAAAGAAACTTGACAGTGTCTGGATCTGGCTCCTGCGGAGTCTTTCTCTTCCGGAGGGCTGAGGAGATCTTGGGCAGAGACAGTCCAGAAAGAATGGGTATGGCAGCTCACTCGAGATCAGAAATGCTAGTTTGTGATTGCTTTCAAATCATGGCCTCTGAGCTTTCAAAGGTGAAGTGACAGACAAGAAGACTACGTTGAAAAGCAGCGAAGAAATAGCCACTGAGCTGTTGCTATTTTGAAAAAAAAACACCTATACCGCGCTTGCTCGTCCATCTGTTTACGGTGTATTATACAGAAGAATTCCATTTACTACATTCTCCGCTGACAAGAGTTGTAGCTTCACCTAGCAAGGTTACAGGAATGTTTATACGTTCTTTCTCTCTGAGAGTTCGTCCCGGAGAACAGTTCAAAGGACACAGTCAAGAACAGTTCAGTCCACTCAAGAACACCCATGCACGAATGATGATCCACATTCATGGATTCATTGTGGAAGGTCAACATGTGGCCGTTGTGGGTCGCCTTGCTCTGCGTGACCTTGAAACCGATGCCTGACATCCTTCAGCCCATCAACAACTGCTTTATCAGTGTAAAGAGCTAATATTTGACCGAGAGGTGTGAGCAGATGCCGGCGTAAAAACTTTTAATAGTATTTTTATCTACTTCTGCACCGACGTTGAATTCTTCACCGAGTCGCACTTCATATAAAGTGTAAGAGGGGTTGTACGTAGAAGACTGTCAGGTCTTGAGCCAAAGAGGTCAAATGGGCTTGTACACCTATTATAAGAGGAGTTGCACTGGACATTGGACGGCGTCTTTGGAGAGTGGGATCGGGAAGGGCAAGATACATCCGGGTCAATAAAAGAGGAGTTGGTACGCGTAGAAATAAAGGAGTTGTAAGCAAAAGGTCGTCAGACGTTTTGCCACTCAAAATGCGTCGGTGACAATGCTGAAGTTGAAGCATCGAGGTACCCGTTGTGATCGCCCCCAGGCAACAGAGGTTTGGTCCTGAGCTTGCCAGTCCATTGGGTAGCACATCTATATATATGCGTAGGTCGAAAGGCTTATGGGAAATTATACCAGAGGTGAAATATCGTATCACAGCTACCCACGTACTCATATATAACAGACCAGTACTGCACATGCATGCTGTTTACGTTATCCTACACCTTCGAACAGCTCTCATTGAGTGGTAAACTTTCTTGGTGCTGTAAGTGTTCGCTGAAGTCAAAATCATTGCTGAATAATTTAGGAGAGAGAGAGCGCTTGGCATCAGGGAACCAAGGGCTCGGACGTGGAGATAACCGGAGCTCAGGGGGTGAACAGAGGTACGATTGCTAAATGTTATATCAGCTGCTGATTGGATGCGTACACTCAGCGCAATGACGCAGATAATGCAGCTCGATGGGAATGATAAACACCACTACAGTAGCTTTGGTTCTGCACATGTTTGCGCTGACAAGAGAGACAGCATGAGCAATGTACTCACTTTCGGCATCATCTCGGCCAGAGACGTCATAAATGAAGACGAAGAGACAGTTCTGTGCCGTTTCCGTGCTGTTATAGTGTGAATCACACTATAGCAGAACTGTACATGTATGTACATTAGGTTAGGTCGAAAATTGGAATTCCCCGTGGGTGCCCAAAATTTGTAACCACCTACCATTTGAAGACTTTGTAGTCAAATAAAAGTGAAAAAAAGGAGTTTAAGCTATGCCCAAATGCATTTAAAGTTGCATAATACTGTAAAATAAGTTGCATTTTTTTTCTTCAGGACTTGCTGTAAATTATTTTTCTGACAAATTGGAGCACATCAGCATTTTGGTCAGTGAGTTTCGCCCAGTTTGGCAGCTTCTGACAGCCACCAGAGCTGAAGTCTACTTTCACTGCAAATTTACTACTGTAGCTTACGCCATAAATTTCAAATCAAGTTGGGCACAGGTAAACACAATTCTTTTTCAAAAGTTTATGACTACATCTTCAGCTTTTGACCCCATGTAACAAACCCCAGACGCCATCAGTGAGTTTCCAAAGTTGACCCCTTTTCGACCTAGCCTAATACACATATAACTAGAACTATATATACTCACACTATAACATAATATCTCACCGTGTGATAGACCTAAGATGTGGCTTACCTTTCTGTATGGTAGCCCTATGTTCTTTCTTCTCCGTTAGGTCGGATTTTTGTCGAGCTTGCGCACCGGGCGGTGGGTAAATTTGACCCCCCCCCCCTCCAATGTGAAATGGGGACCGTGAAAAACACAGCCAATTTCATCAACTTTCACTTCGTCAAAAATTAAGTTTTCTTCGGCGTGCCTCCCTCACCACCTTGGTATTGAGCACAGTAGCATCAAAATGGATAGTCCACGTTGTGTCCAAGTACCAAATTTACACATTTCACATCAAAATTCTATCTCAACATGTTCCAGTACAGCGCATGCACTGACGTCATCCCTGGGGAAATGACTTACGGCAAAGACTACATGAGGCAAGGGTGCCATGTTCGCATACCATATGCATTGTTAAAAATGCTGCTTGTCTTTTAGGAATGAGGTATTTTGCTCTCGTCCAGGTGCCCGTCTGCGGCCGTCAGACGTGGAAGGACACGTGACCTCGACGCTGCGGTCTAAAGCATCCCTTCAGAACAAGAGAAAGAAGCCACTGCTGCATATGGAGTGCAGAGGCGTCGTCAATGTTAGCAAGAAGCTGACTCACTCGTTCGGAAAAGTCGTCTGCAGCAGCAGCAACAACAACACCAGTAATGCTCCGGGTTTTTTAGTGACGCATGGACAGAACAAAGTGTATCTCATCAGTCCGGACGCTCAGGTTGATGGTGAGATTTGATGCCATGAAAAGAGACACTTGCCTTGTGGCAGACGAGCAATGCAGCCTTCTTCGTCTCTTCGTCTAGGTCGGATCAGAGATCTCCGGAATAGCCTCACATTCTATTCCACCGCCTCGAGAAGTAAAGACCTCACTCCATTTAGTGCTCATAAAGAGCATCTCTATCCACATGAAGACGTTGTAGTTCCTTTGTTAGGCTAAACCATTGGTGAAGTTGTCAGACGGCCTGAAACAGCATCTCTTCCGACCAGAACTAATTGCAGCACGAGTACTAGAGGTAACTTCATTGTTCACCTTCCCCCATTCGAAACTTCCGAAGGTAACAATTCGATCCAGGCGCAGTTTCCGACAAGCTGTCGGACTTGACCGCAGCCACCAACTTCTTCACCACACAACTAGCAGCCAAGACAAGGGACATCATGGCAAGCACAGGCAGTTGAAGCGATATCAGCAGTTGCTGACATCAATCTCCGCTCCTAATGCGGTCTTTCATTAATTGACTGAGGTTGAAAATGATGCGTGTGATGGGGAGGAAGACGTGGAGGTCAAGTATCGCCTCATCTCAATCTGCAAGTACCTGTTTGGCTGACTGGACAAGGGTGGGCACAATCATGCTCCATCTGTTTTTCAATGGGTGAGCCATCACCCCATTTCAATTTTTATAAAATAAGTGAGCCATTTGACAAGCTGTATGTGATTGGCCAATTTAAGTACAAGAATGTAGTAGAAAAACTGTCTCGTACTACCACGATTGGCTGAGATGATGGGCTCTTGAGCATGGATCATAGCCGTGGTCATGGTCGTGCTCATGGCATGATGACCAAAGCACTCCCTTCTGCAAGGAGTGCCGGTTCCGGCCGGGATACTTTAAGTTGCTCCTGCGCCTGAAGACCTTGGAGGACCTTTGGGATGAGCTGTCCTTGCTACTCAGAGTTGAGGAAGCAAAGCTGCTGACGCCCAAGGGCTTCTTGTGGTCATATCAAGAGCTGATGTGAAAGCAAAGATTTGGCAGGAGGACAGGATGGTTGACAAAGTACAAGTGATGCGGGATGATCTGGGCCTTTGAATAATGCAGAATGATTTGGGCTTTAAATAATGCAGAATGATCTGGGCCTTTAAATAATGCAGAATATGGCAAGCAAATCTTGTTAGAGAACAGTCATCTGGTGTCAAAGGGGTCTTTTTCACCTAGGTAAGCATCACAATATATTGCGATGTACTCTTCATTCTGCTTGAGTCATTAAAACATTCCTCAATTGAGGTGTTACAGAGAGGTAATGGCACTGTCTTTGCTTCAACAGCGAGTAATATAAATCCATCGCTAGGGTGGAAGAACTGTTCGTACTGTTGGGCTTTGTGTATTTCATTCAGACAATCACGTTATCTAAGACGCCTCTTAAATGAAAAGGATAAATAATACATGTATGTACGACACTTCACTGATGCCACGAAAAAACAACGACCAGTATGAATAACAAATGCAAATGAAACGACTCCACTCATTGCTAAGTACGCATTTCCACACTTTTTTTCATTACATTTACTGTACGTCCAATGATCACGTCGTCATCGACATACCAAAAATATCTTACTGTGATACATTTTGTGTGCCTGATCTGAAGAATGTGAATACGTGCAGGACACGTAGTAGGCACCCTTCATGCTACTCATGAGACAACTGGTAAGATCAAAGTATGTGCACTTATGCTCCTGCTGTAGTACATGTGTGAAAGCCCCTTCTTACTCCTCGGACTCTTGCTCTTCCTGAGTTTTGTCAAAGGCCTTCTTGCCCCTCCTCCTCTTCCGTCTCCTTAATTTGCGTCCATTGCGGCCTAATCTCTGCGGCCGAATCGGATGTTCTTCCTCTTCCAGGCGAAGGCCGGTGCGGCCAATCCGTGGAGCCCCATATACAGGAAGAGGCTCTTCAATATATTCCGTGGTGGGAACTGGAGGCTGTGGGGTAGTAGGTGAGGGTCGAGCCCTTGTCGTAGTTGGGCGAGTAATTACTAGAGGATTCTCTGGCACAGGGTACTCGTAGCCTTCTTGCTTGGGAGCTGGAGCTGGGGCTGGGGCAGGCCTCCTTGGGGCAGGGCG